>Ga0111538_10006756_pt1 | contig 15499 bp, 15 predicted proteins | sample SoiMethybrSBSTD1_FD_79669 | JGI IMG/M metagenome (GOLD analysis project Ga0111538, IMG submission 79669) | Bulk soil microbial communities from a Populus tree surrounding site in Tennessee, USA - Soil MetaG P. TD hybrid SBSTD1 (version 2)... | ecosystem: Environmental > Terrestrial > Soil >...
CGGCCTGCACGTCGATTACCACCAGCCCGGCGACCAGGTCGAGAAGATTGACTTCCCGAAGCTCACCCGCGTCGCGCAGCTCGTCTACGAGGCCGGGTTTGCCATCGCCAACACCGACCGCGTACTCGCGCGGGACAATCAGGGTCCGCGCGCCGGAAAAGGGTTTTCAGGGAAGGTCGGCGGGCGGTAACTCGAAGGATCCACACTGGTTCGGGCCGTTCGACTCGGTCCGGCGGACAAGGCCAGTAGCCTTTTTGATACAGCTGTGCTAATCCGTAAAGCCCCCCGGAAAGTGGGATGACAAAGAGCCAGAACCCCTTAATTTGCGGGCATTTCCATTGATTTCGGTGTGTCCAATTCGCTACAATGTAAAGACGTTTCTGCGCGCGGAAACCCAACCGTCGCCAATCCTTTACGACACGCAACCCGGGGGACACGTGGCATTCGAGATCGGAGACAAGGTCATTTACCCGAATCACGGTCTCGGTGTGATCGAGCGCATCGAGACCAAAACCATCATGGGCACCACCTGCGGCTTCTACCAGCTTCGGATGGCCAACGAAACGACGGTCTTCGTGCCCGTCGACAACGTCGATGGCGTCGGGCTGCGGCGCGCCGTCAGCGACCATGAAGTCGAGCGACTCTTCCATCTGCTGGGTGACGGCAAGATCGACAGCCACCAGAACTGGAAGGGGCGGTTCAAGGACAATTCGGACCGCATGCGCACCGGCTCGATTTACGACGTCGTCGAGGTGCTGAAGAGCCTGACCTTCCTGAGCAAGTCCAAGAGCTTGTCGTTTCGCGAGAAGCGGATGCTCGATCGCGCCAAGTTCCTCGTCGTCTCCGAAATTTCAGAAGTGTTGGCGGAGAAGACGCCGGCCGTCGAAGAGAAGGTCGAAAAGGCGCTCGAGCGCTGTTTTGCGATGAAGGCTCGCAATGCGGCACGGGCGAAGGCTGCCGCGGCCGCTCGGACGACGAAGCCCCCCGTTGCGCGCGTGCCTCCGCGCCGCGCCGCGCGGGCTTCGTAAAGTCGCAAGGCAAAGTCAGAAGGCAACACCCGATCCGAAGGCACAAGGCCCACTTGGTCTTGTGCCTTTTTGTTTTGGGCTTGTGCGATTTTTGTTTTTGCCTTATGCCTTCTTGACTTCTGCCTTTGAGTCTCCCGACCCTCGTCGCGGCCGTTCGCACTGTCACTACCGCCGTCCTCGTGTCGGGTTACGTATTTGTCGTCGGGCCTCCAGTCCTTTTGTGGACGCTCCTGGCGCGCGACGCGCGGCTCCTCTATGCGGTCGGAGCGGCCGGTGTCCGCCTGGGATTTGCGCTCGCCGGATTGCGTCTGCGGGTCGTCGGCGACGAGCACATGCGGCCGAATGGCGCCGTCTATGCCTGCAACCACAGCAGCAACGTCGATCCGCCGGCGATGTTTCTGGCGCTCGAGCGTCTCTTTCCGGGCGTCGCCGTGCTGTACAAAGCCGAACTGCGCCGGTTGCCTGTCCTCGTCTGGGCCTTCGACATCGCGGGCTTCGTTCCGCTCGAGCGCGCCAATCCCGACCAGAGCTGGCCGGCCGTGGAGCGCGCCGCCGAGAAGCTCCGGTCCGGCACCTCATTTCTGATTTTTCCGGAGGGCACACGCAGCCGGTCGGGCGAGCTGCTGCCGTTCAAGAAGGGCGGCTTCGTGATGGCGATCAAGGCGCAGGCGCCGATCGTGCCCGTCGCGCTCGTCGGGGGCCGGAACGCGATGCGGCGCGGCAGCCGGCTCATCTGGCCGGCCGAGATCACGGTGCAGTTCCTGCCGGTGGTCACGACGGCGGGCTGCACCTTTGACGATCGGGACGCGGTCGTGTCACGAGTCCGCGCGGCCATCGAGCAGCGGTTGAGGTCAGGTTGACTTTTGTCGCGTCGAAGCGGAACGCTTCATTGCGCTTTGTGAATTCCGCAAATCAAAAGTCGCGCTAGAATCTTTCGCTTGTGACCGGCAGGAACAAGCCGCGCGGAGCGACCGACCAGGTCTCGGAGCTCACGGCCGGCCGATTGTCCGTGTATCTGCGGTGCCTGAACACGCTCGATGCCGCAGGCGTGAAGACGATTTCCTCCAAAGCGCTCGCCGAGCAATTCCAGTTGAACGCGGCCCAGATTCGGAAGGACCTCGCCTACTTCGGTGAGTTCGGTGTTCGCGGCGTCGGCTACTACGTGAAAGAGCTGAAGCGCCACCTGCGGATGATTCTGGGACTCGATCGCACGGTGCGTGTGGCCATTCTCGGCGCGGGCAACCTCGGTCTGGCGCTGGCCGATTACCCGGGGTTCCGCCAGGAAGGGTTTGCCATCGTCGCGCTGTTCGATACCGAGCGGTCGAAGATCGGACGACGATCGAAGGGCGGCGTGCGGATTTTCGACATCAACGAGTTCCGGAAGAGCGTCAAGCGCGACAGCATCGACATCGCCGTCGTGGCCGTGCCGGCGGACTCCGCGCAGGGTGTCGTCAACGCCGCGGTACACGCCGGGATTCGCGCGATTCTCAATTTCTCTCCCGGCGCGCTCAAGGTCCCGCCCGGCGTGAAGCTCAAGAACGTCGATCTCACCGTTTCGCTCGAAAGCCTGTCATTCTTCCTCGCGAGAGGCGAGGCCAATGGCCCCCCGGCGTAAACAGCCTGACGCGAGCCAGGCGCTCTCCCATGTGGACGAGCGCGGCCGCGTGCGAATGGTGGACGTTTCTGCCAAGCCGGAAACGGTGCGCGAAGCCGTGGCGCGGGGCGACGTGCGGATGAACGGCGCCGCCCGGCGGGCGATTCGCGCGCGGGCGGTCAAGAAAGGCGATCCGCTCCAGACGGCGCGGCTCGCCGGAATCATGGCGGCGAAGCGCACCTCCGAAATCGTCCCGCTCTGCCATCCGCTGCCGTTGACCCACGTGGACGTCGAGCTGACGCCTCATCGATCCGGGTACACGATCACGGCGCGAGTCGGGACCGTGGCGCGCACCGGCGTTGAAATGGAGGCGCTCGTCGCCGTGTCCGTCGCCGCCCTTACGCTGTACGACATGCTGAAAGCGGTGGATCGCGGCATGGTGATCGGGCCCGTGGTCCTGACCGAGAAGCGCGGCGGCCGGAGCGGCGAGTACCGCCGTTCCGGACGCTGACCCGACGTTCCGGAGCCCACGACCTTGCGCGTTGTCGTCGCCGTTCACGATCCGCCGGTTTGGACGCTCCCCGAGGAGCAAGTCACTCGCGTCAAGATCTCGCTCCCCGACGACGAGGTCGTGGGTGCGAGGGAGGCTGCCGAGCGGCGCCGTGAATTCCCGGCGGCCGACATCATCGTCACGACCCGGTTCAGTGCGCAGGATTTCAGCGCGTGTGAGCGGCTCCGGTGGATTCACTCGACCGCCGTCGGCGTCGGCGCGGTCCTGCCGCCCGAAATCGTTCGCAGCGATGTGATCGTCTCGAACTCGCGCGGCGTTCACAGCGAAGCCATTGCGGAGCACGCGATTGCGCTGGCGCTGGCCTTGCGCCGGCGGCTGCACATCGCCGTGGAGCGTCAGGCGGAGCGCCGATGGGCGCAGGTCGAGCTCCAGGCGCATCGGGTTTCGACGCTCACGAACACGGGTCTGCTCGTCGTCGGTCTCGGATCGATAGGGGCGCGGATTGCCGCGCTCGGCCATGGACTGGGGATGCACGTGACAGGCGTGAGACGCCGGCTCGATCAACCAGCGCCGCACGGGGTGGCGGAGATTCTGCCTCCCGAACGGTTGAGGGATGCCCTCGGCCAGGCCGACGTCGTCATCCTGGCTCTTCCCCGCACGACCGAAACTCGCGCGTTGGTGGGGGACACCGAATTCGAGGCGATGCGGCCGACCGCGATCCTCATCAACATCGCGCGCGGCCGCCTGATCGACGATGATGCGCTCGTGCGCGCGCTCGAGTCCGGCCGCATTGCCGGCGCCGGCCTCGACGCGTTTCAGGAAGAGCCACTGCCGCCGGCGCACCCGTTCTGGCGGCTGCCGAATGTGCTGATCACCCCGCATACAGCCGCCTTCGCCGGCGACTACTGGCCGCCGGTCGTGGATCTGTTTCTCGAAAACATGCGCCGATACAAGGAAGGGCTGCCGCTGATTAACGTCGTGGATAAGAAGGCAGGGTACTGACTTTCGTAGCGCGGATTGGTTCCCAAATCCGCGGACCATTCGATGACCGAGCAAATCGCCAAGGCGCCCGAGACGATTGCGCAACTGCCGTTCTTCGCGAGCGGGCGGTACCCGAAATCCGATCTGCTCGGGCGGTGCAGGGACGGTCGCATCGAGCCGATCAGCGGACGCGACCTGGTGGAGCGCGTGCGCGATCTCAGCCTCGGACTCAGCGCAATTGGCATGACGCGCGGCGATCGGGTCGCGCTCCTGTCCGAGAGCCGGCCGGAATGGCTGCTGGTCGATTTCGCCATCCTGGCGGCGGGTGCGGTCACGACGCCGGTGTATCCGACGCTGTCGACCGACCAGACCGCATTCATCCTGCGCGACTCCGGCGCGACGATCGCCGTCGCGTCGAACGAGACGCAGTTCGCGAAGCTGCTGGCGATCGCGCCGCAGTTGCCGTCGCTCCGCGCCATCGTCGTGATTGACGCGCCAGAGGCGTCCACGCTTCCGAGAGTGGGCGACATCGAGCCGCTCACGCTTGCCGACGTCGCCTCGCGCGGCCATCGGCGGATCCTCGACGGATGGGGAGTCGGACGCGAGTTTCACGACGAGGCCAAGAAGGTCCGGCCGTCCGACCTCGCGACGATCATCTACACCTCCGGCACGACCGGCGAGCCCAAGGGCGTCATGCTGACGCACGCCAACCTCGTCGCGAATCTCGTCGGGGTCAACCAGGTGCTGGATCTTCGATCCGACGACACGGCGCTGTCATTCCTGCCGCTCTGTCATGCCTTCGAGCGCACCGTGGCGTACATCTACCTGGCTTGCGGCGTCTCGATCATCTTCGCCGAGTCGGTCGACACCATCGCGCGCGATCTGAAGCTCGTGCGTCCGACGGTGATGACCGGCGTGCCGCGGGTCTTCGAGAAACTCCACGCGCGGGTCCTCGAGGCCGGCCGGCAGCCGGGCGGCGTCAAGCGACTCATCTTCGACTGGGCCGTGTCGGTGGCTGCCGAGCGCGGGCGCGTGCTTCCGGAAGGCGGTCCAGCCTCGTTCGCGCTCAGTACGAAGTCGAAACTCGCCGAACGGCTGGTCTTCCAGCGGATCCGTGATGGGCTCGGCGGACGCTTCCGCTTCGTCGTCTCAGGCAGCGCGGCGCTGCGTCCGGACATCGGCCGCTTCTTTTATGGCGTCGGCTTGCCGATCCTCGAAGGCTACGGGCTCACGGAGACGGCACCCGTCCTCTGCGTAACGCCGCTCGAAGCTATCCGGTTCGGTACGGTCGGCCCGCCGCTGCCCAACGTCGAGCTCCGGATTGCCGACGACGGAGAGATCCTGGCGCGCGGTCCGAATGTGATGGCGGGCTATCTCAACCGGCCCGCGCAAACCGCCGAGGCGATTCGCGATGGATGGCTCCATACCGGCGACGTGGGCGCGTTCGACGACGCGGGATATCTCCAGATCACCGATCGCAAGAAAGAGCTCATCGTCACGTCCGGCGGCAAGAAGATCGCGCCGCAGCCCATCGAGACAGCGCTTCGCGCCGCCAGCCTGGTGGCCGAGGCGGTCGTCGTCGGCGAGACGCGTCACTTCGTCTGCGTGCTCATCGTGCCGGACTTCCAGCAACTGGGCCAGCGCATCGGCATGACGCGGCCGGCGGACGAGTCCGCAGCGCGCGTGTTGATCGACCGCCCGGACGTGCAGTCGCTCTACGCGCAGGTCGTGGCCGGCGTAAATCAGGGGCTCGCGCAATTCGAGCGCATCAAGAAGTTCGCGCTGCTGACGCGCGAGTTCACCGTCGAGTCCGGTGAGCTCACGCCGACGCTCAAGGTGAGACGGAAGGTCGTGGAGCGAACCTGTCGCGAGGCGATTGAAAGGCTTTATGAAAAGTGATGTGTCAATCTGAAATCTGCAATCGGGGAATCTGTAATCTGATCTGAAAACCGGCAATCGGCGAATCGGGGAATCGATCGGGAATCTGAAATCTATCGGAAATCCGGGAATTCGGGAATCTATCCGGGAATCGGCGATTTCAGATTGCCGGATTGCAGTTTGCCGATTGCCGATAGATTTCAGATTCCCCGATAGATTCCAGATTCCCGATTTCAGATTGCCGTTGAGATTGCAGATTCCCCGATTCCAGATTTCAGATTGACACGTTCTCTTAACCGGGCCCTATCCTGACGTTCCGCCAGATCGCGCCCCGCATCGTGTCGCCGCGCGACCGTGTGCCCAGCGAGATGCGGTGCGTGGGCGGCCCGTACGCGATGCCGCCGAACCCCTCGGAGAACCAGGTGCGATTGTCGCTCACGCTGCCGTCAGCGTTCACGATGCCGACGGCCACCGAGTAGCCGGACGGACTCCAGCGCAGCGTGAAGCGGTAGACGACGCTCGATCGCCAGTCGACGGTCGAGTCGTTGCGCAGCGTGTGATCGCCTGGGTTACCGCCTTCGCTCGCGGCGCCGTTCCGCCAGACGATCTTCATCCCCGACCCGTCGCCGTCGCTGCGCTGCTCGAGGTGCATCTTCCAGGGATGGTCGCGAAACGTTGCGAAGTCGTTGAACGCCGGCCCGTCACCCATCGAGATCCACTTGTAGTCCTTCGACACGGACGCGCCCTCGGCCCGGCCGAAATTCGTCACTTCGAACTCCACGGTGCAGTTCGTGCAGGTGGGAATGGTGTAGTCGATGCCGTCGTTGTCGTTCTCGGCGCGCCAGCCTTGGCCCGGAACGAAGGTCCCACCGATCCGGTCGCCGACCGTCACGCCCGTCGTGAGAGGGTCGTAGACGCTTTGGCCGAGGATGAATCCCTTGTTGGCGGTCACGAAGTTCTCGGTCCGCGACCAGTCGCCGGTCACGGAATCCGAGTAGGCGCGAGCGCGCCAGTACAGCTTGAAATTCGGTTTCAGCGTGTCCGTGATCGTGTACGAGGTCGTGTTGTTCCCCTGCGTCACATCCTGCTTGCTGGCGGTGCGGGTGTCTGCCGGAAACGTGTCGACTTCCGACCATTCGAACCGGTAGCGGATGTTGGTCACCGTCCCGGTTACTTGCGCGTTGTTCACCGTGAGCGTCACGGGATTGTCGGCGAGCGCCTGCCCTCCGATCGGGCCGGTCGCCTGAGGCGCGGCGAGGGTCGCGGTGACCGGCGGCGGCGTCGGCTGCGTCGGAGTCGACGGCGTGCTGCTGCCGCCGCATCCAGCCACAGCCAGTGCGGCGGCGAGGGTACAGACACGCGGTCGGGTCAGCAGGAGTTTCATGGTCTTACCTCAGCGGCTTCAGCGCGCTGCCGAGCGAGGCCGGCCGCGGCTTGTTGCCGATCCAGACATTGCGATACGTGGCGGGCCACGACCCGGTGTCGTCGACGCTGTTGTTGACGCCGACGTACGCGAAGTGCGGGCTGGGTTGATAGCTGAACGTGGATGACTGTCCGTAGTCGTAGATCGTGGCGCCACCCTGGCCCGTCCCGCTGCCGTTCACCCCGCCGGGGCCGCCGTCCTGGACGATCACCTGGATGAAGTTTCCCCAGGTCGCTTTCCAGTAGTACGTGTTCGCCGGATTGAGATGCTGCACCGACGCCTGCCGGCGGCCGAGGTCCGGCTCGAGCTTGCGCGCCTCGACGTCTTCGCCGAGCAGCATCTTGAACGAGATCGCGTGATCGGGATTGCCGTTGAAACCGCGGTACTGCACGTTCATCAGGAAATCACTCGAGTAGTGATTGCCGGGGTCGTCGTCCATGGACAGGATCTTGAGCTTCCCGGTGTTGCCGCTCGCCGAGGCCGGGTTGTCGGACAGCCCCTCGACGTCCACGGAAAACTCGCCATTCCAGATCGGCTGCACGAGCCGGTACCTGAGATAGGCGTTCGTGTCGTGCAGGCGCAGACCTTTGCCGTCGACGAACGTTGAGGCGTTGACGCGGGCTTCCGCGATCGTCGCGCCGCTGACCAGCGGGTCGTACAGCTCGCCGGGACGGTTGTACCCGACGATCTGGGTACGGAAGGTCGAGGCGGATGACCATTCGCCGGCGGTAGACCCCTGTACCCACCGCGCGCGCCAGTAGAAGCGTGTGGCCGGCTGGAGGTCTTCGGGGACGTCGAGCGACGTCGTCGTCGTGCCCTCCGCGACATTGCTCCGAGTGAGGGCGATGGGGTAGTGCTCGCTCCCGGCGGTCGCCGCGCCGAAGTCGCTTTGGGTCGAGATCTGGAATTCGTACGTCTTCGCGCCGGCTTGCGCCGCCACGCCGTTCCTGACGCGCAGCGTCGGCCGCAGGGTGGCCAGCTGTTCGTCGGCGCCCGGCGCTTCGATGGCCGGCGCCGTGTTGGACGCTGTCGGCGGCGTGCCGGCGGGCGGGGTCGAGGTCGGGGCGGCGCTGCCACCGCAGCCGACGGCGGCGGCCGCGGAAACGGTCACCGCGGCCAGCGCGAGCGCGCGGCCGACACAACGGGCGAAATCCATCGGCAGAGTCTAGCAGCCGAGTCTGGAATTGTCTCGGTGAAATTCTGTGCCAATCTATTTTTCGCGTAAAAATTCGCCGGGTCGCGTATACTGCCCGCCGCTCATGCCGCGCCTGAAGCTGCGCCGGGGCCGGCCGCGCAAGTTCGGCCGGCCCGCGCGTCCGGTCACCGTGACGCTGCCCGACGACGTCATCGCCCGGCTGACGGCCGTCGACGTCGATCTCGGCCGCGCCATCGTCAGCGTCGTCGACCGGGCGCCGCGCCCGCCGCGCGCCTCAGCGGCGCGGACGGCGGCGTCGCTCGCCAGCTACGGCCGGCACGCCGTCATTCTCGTGCCGCCCGTGCACGCCCTGCGCCGCCTGCACGGCGTCCAGCTCGTGCCGGTCGGCAACGGCCGCGCGCTCATCGCGCTCGACCATCCCCACGGCGTCCCCGAGCTCGAGCTCGACCTGCGCGACGCGCTGGATCGGCGCGAGCTCAAGACCCTGGATCGGACGGTGCTGGAAAGTGTGGCGGCGATCCTGCGGAACGCGCGTCAGTCGAACGTGCTGACGATCGCCGAACGCTCGATCATCGTGCTGACCAAGAAACCGAAAGCTGGCATCTAGAATCCGGACTCAGAAAACCTTCGCGCTGTTGACCGGCCACCAGCGCAGCTGCACCTTGCCGATGATGTACCGCTTCGGCACGTAGCCCCAGGTGCGGCTGTCGGAGCTGTTGTTCCGGTGATCGCCCATGACGTAGTAGTAGCCGCGCGGCAGGACGAACGGACCGAGGTTGTCGTGATCGCGGTATTTCTCGGGAATGAAATCGTCGGCGAGCGGGACGTCGTTGCGCAGCACGCGGCCGTCGACGATCTTGATCGTGTCGCCCGGCTCCGCCACGATCCGCTTCACGAACGACTTGCTCGGATCTTCGGGGTAATAGAGCATCACGATGTCGCCGACGCGCGGCTCGCCCAGCCGGTAGGCGAGCTTGTTGACGATGAGCCGATCCTGATCCTCGAGCGTCGGCACCATGCTTTGCCCTTCGACGCGCGCGACCTGGAAGCCGAACGTCACGATCAACGTCGCGTACACCGCGGCCGAGAGCAGCGTCTTGAACCAGGCGAGCAGCTCTTCGCCGATGCGCGACAGCGAAATCGTAAAGCCGCGATCGACGGTCTCTTGCGCCGCGGGCGCTGGCGGAGGCGGCGGAAGGCCCGGCACGGCATCGAAGACCGGCGGCCGATCGCTGACGATTGGCGGCGATTCACCCAGCGCCGCCGCGCCGCCGAGATCGTCCGGCACCGGGGCGGCAGGGTGGAACGTGAGGCTCTCCGAAACGGGCGGCGGATCGGGAGAGAGACCCATCACGGGCGGCGGCCCCGATTCCAGGACGCTGGCCGGCACGGAACCCGAGGCGTCGGGCGCCGCCGGGGTCACCGGATCGGCGGTGGACCCGGATTCACGTTCGGGCCGTTCGTCTGGAGGGGGTATTTCGTGCTGGACCAGAACGCGCTCTCCTTGAACCTGATATCAGTCGTCAGAAAACCTTGGCGTGATTGAGCGGCCACCAGCGGACCTGCACCTTGCCCATGATGTAGTCCTTGGGCACGCAGCCCCACACGCGGCTGTCGGAGCTGTTGTTCCGGTGATCGCCCATCACGAAGTAGTACCCGCGCGGGACCGTTTCGGGCCCCCAGGTGTCGTGCGACCGGTACTCTTCTGAAATAAAGTCATCCGGAATCGGCACGCCGTTCCGGAAGACGCGGCCATTCTCGCTGCGGATCTCGTCGCCCGGTCCCGCGACCACGCGTTTCACGAACGCCTTGCCCGGATCCTCCGGGTATTTGAGCATGACGATATCGCCGACGCGCGGATCCCCGAGCCGGTACAGCAGCTTGTTCACGATCAGCCGATCCTGATCTTCGAGGGTCGGCACCATGCTCAGGCCCTCGACGCGCGCGACCTGGACGCCGAACGTGACGATCAGCGTTGCGTAGACGGCCGCCGACACCAGCGTCTTGAGCCAGGAAAACAGTTCGTCGCTGAGGTGCGCGAACGAAAACGCCGGCTCGCCGGCGCCCGGCGGATCGATCCCTAGAGCTGGAGGTACTCCCGGAGCCGTCGCGTCTGCGACCGGCTGACCGGAATCTCCGTAGCCTTCGGGTCTTTCATCTTGAGAAGATAATTCCTGCTGAACCAGGGCACGATCTCCTTGATTCTCGTGATATTTACGAGGTGCGACCGGTGAACCCGCCAGAAAATCGATGGATCCAAACGCGCCTGCAACTCATCCAGTGTCCGATAGTTAGACGTCCCGGACACCGTGTTCGTTACTACGATTATCGCATCGTCGACCATCGAGGCGTGCACGACTTCGTCGGCCTGCACGAGCACGAACCGTTCGCCAACCCGGATGGCCAGCTGATCGCGCCGTCCCTGCCTCGCCTGGACGGCCTCGACGACCCGCTCGAGGTCGGCGGCTGAGAGCGGCATGCGCGTCGCCTGTTCAGACGCGAGCCGGCGCCGGACCCGCTCGAGCGTCTGCTCCAGCCGATCTGCGTCGACTGGCTTCAACACGTAGTCCACGGCGTTCACCGTGAACGCGTCGACCGCGTACTGGTCGAAGGCGGTCACGAAGACGAGTTGCGCGGGGACGTCGGCCTCGATCAGCCGACGGGCCACTTCGAACCCGGTGAGGCCGGGCATCTGCACGTCGAGGAAGACGACGTCGGGCCGCAGTTCGCCGGCCATTCGCATCGCCTCGACGCCATCCGTCGCCTGACCGACGATCTCGACCGAGCCGGTTTCGCCGAGAAGGAAGCACAGCTCTTCGCGCGCGAGCTGCTCGTCGTCGACCACCATCACGCGAATCGCCATGGTTACGCCGTGGCCCGTTCGGGCAGCACGAGCTCAGGAATCTCGATCCGCGCCGATGTGCCCTGGCCAGGCACGCTGTGCATCCGAAGCTGATATCCCGCGCCGTAAATCACGCGCAGCCGCTCGTTGACGTTTCGGAGGCCGATCCCGTGTTCGGTCGTCGATTCGAGCCGGTCGCTGGCCATCCCGATCCCGTTGTCGACGACCTCGATGATCGCGTGGCCGCCTTGCCGCGTGGATCGGATGGTGATGCGTCCCTCGCCGACTTTTCGTCCGAGCCCGTGCTTGATCGAGTTCTCGACGAGCGGCTGCAGGATCATGCTCGGCACGATCACGTCGAGGCTCGCATCATCGATGAACTTCTCGACGGACAAGCTCGGCCCGAACCGGACGCGTTCGATGTCGAGGTACTCGTCAATCGCGGCCAGCTCTTCCCGAAGCGTCACGAAGTGCTCCTGGCTGCGCAGCAGACGCCGCAGCAGGCCCGACAGCTTGACGATGAGGACGCGTGCCGTTTCCGGCTGCGACCTGATGAGCGAGGAGATCGACGTCAGCGTGTTGAAGAGAAAGTGCGGATTGATCTGATTGGCGAGCGCTTCGACGCGGGCCGCCATCAGCAGCTGTTCCTGCTCGGCGAGCCGGTGCTCGATCCGGGCCGTGTTCCAGATCTTGATCGGAATCGCGACGCCGAGCACCGCAGCAAGCAGTACCGTCAGGTACAGCCACCATTCGGTCGGATTCACGAAGAAAATGCGCGTGGGGTATCGGCCGCCGATCGTCTGCCGCAGCAGCTCGAGCATGATCGGCGCGGTCACAAGGAAGACCTGCCAATCGAGCGAGAATCGCCGGAGGAATCGCCAGGCGGAGTGGTGCAGCTTGCTGACGAAGAACGGCGTGAATCGCCAGATCTCTTCCTTCGGGCATACCTCGCGGAGACCACCGCCCGCAAACCCGCAGCCGACGGCGAAGGGCAGCGAGGCCCATTCGCCCGCGAACATCGGCGGTAGCCCGACGGCAGCGCCGACGATCGCCCCGGCGTACGGGCCGGCGATGAGGCCCGCGAGGAACGATCCGGACAGCGTGAGATCCGCGGCGTCGTAGTGGAGCAGGAGCCGCGAGGCGACGCCCGCCGTCAGCGGAATGCCCCAGCAAGCCGCGAATGTGAGGCGCTCGGGCCAGTCGCGGCGTTCGGTCAGGAGAATCCGCCGGAACCACCGGAAGCGGACGAGCATCGTCGCGAGCGTCGCGACGACGGCCAGCTGGACGATGAGCGTGATGAGCTGGAAATTGGCGGCGGAAAGCTCGCGTGCCTGGCTCTCCATGAACCTTGCTAACTATAACATCGGCTTGAAGATGGCCTGACATCAGCGGCGCCGTTTGTTATGATGGCCGCATGATCCGGCCGCTCATCATCGGCTTCGCGACGACCTTCAAGCACATGTTCCGCAAGGCCAACACCGTCAACTATCCGGCGGAGAAGGTCCCGGTATTCCCGAAGTACCGCGGGAAGCAGGTCTTGATGCGCGACGAGAACGGGCTCGAGAAGTGCGTGGCCTGCGGCCTCTGCGCCGTGGCGTGTCCGGCCGATGCCATCTACCTGGAGGCGGCCGAAAACGACGGAACCGTGCAGGCCGGCCCGCGATATGCCAGCGTGTACCAGATTCACAAGACGCGCTGCATTTTCTGCGGATACTGCGAAGAGGCCTGCCCGGTGTCGGCCATCTTCATGGGCAAGGACTACGAGCTCGCGGTGTATAGCAACAAAGACTTCATCTGGGACAAAGAAGACCTGCTGGTACCGGCCACGAAGTGACCGTTTCATTCCTCAACGCTCTCGATGAGCGGGTGCTCGTCTGCGATGGCGCGATGGGCACGATGCTCTACGCGCGCGGGATCTTCCTGAACCGCTGCTTCGACGAGCTGGACCTCTCGCAGCCCGATCTCGTCGCCGACATCCATCGCGAGTACGTCCGCGCCGGCGCCGACGTCGTCGAGACCAACACGTTCGGCGCCAATCGCTTCAAGCTCGCCAATTTCGGGCTCGTCGATCAGGTGCGGCCGATCAACCTCCGCGGGGCGCAGATCGCGCGGCAGGCGGCGCGCGACGATGCCTGGGTTGCCGGATCGATGGGTCCGCTCGGCGTCCGCATCGAGCCCTGGGGCCGGACGGGCGTCGACGAGGCGGAGGCTGCGTTCGGCGAACAGGCCCAGGCGCTGGCTGAGGGCGGCGTCGAGCTGTTCATGCTCGAGACATTCCGCGACCTCAACGAGCTGCTCGCGGCGATTCGCGCGATCCGCAGCGTCTCGTCGCTGCCCATCGTCGCGCAGATGACGACCGAAGAGGACGGCAACAGCCTCGACGGCACGCCGCCGGAGACGTTCACACCCGAGCTCGAGCGCGCGGGCGCCGACGTGATTGGCGTCAACTGTTCCGTCGGTCCCGCGGCGATGCTCGAAACGGTCGAGACCATGGCGCGGTTGACCCATGCACGGCTGGCTGCGCAACCGAACGCCGGCCGGCCGCGCGATGTGGACGGCCGAAACCTGTACCTCTGCTCGCCGGAGTACATGGCGACGTACGCGCGCCGGTTCATTTCCGCCGGCGTCAGGCTGGTCGGGGGCTGCTGCGGCACGACACCCGAGCACATTCGCCAAATTGCGTCCGCGGTCCGCACGACCGCGCCGCGAGGAGTCCGGCCACAGCCGGAAGCGGCCGTGGACGGACGGACCAAGACGGTCTCCGCCGTCGAACGCCGCGACAAGTCTGCGCTCGGCCGTGCCCTCGACGAGCAGCGGTTCGTCATCGTGGCCGAAGTGTCGGCCCCGCGCGGACTGGATCTCGCGGGCGCCGCGGCTCAAGCGCGCCGCTTTCAGGATCTGGGCGCCACGGTCGTCAACGTCCCCGACTATCCCAAATCCGGGGCGCGGGCGAGCGCGTTGGCGCTGGCGGTGCTCCTCGAGCAGGGCAGGGTCGAGACCTTGCTGCACTACTCGTGTCGCGATCGAAACCTGATGGGGATGCAGTCCGAGCTCGTTGGCGCGCACGCCATGGGACTGCGCAACGTGTTACTCACAACCGGCAATCCGGCGCCACAAGCCACCTACGCCGATGCGACATCCGTGTTCGACGTCGACGCCATCGGGCTCACGAACATGGTGGTGCGCCTGAACAACGGCCAGGACATCGCCGGTCAGCCGCTTGGCGCGCCGACGCGGTTTCACGTCGGCATCGCGGTCAATCCGTTTGCGCCCAACCCTGAGGCAGAATGGCGTCGGCTCGCTCACAAGGTCGAAGCCGGCGCCGAGTTCATCGTCACGCCCCCGATCCTCGACCTGGCGGCGTTTGACGAGATCCACCCACGCCTTGCCGCGACGGGTCTGCCGATAATCGCGGGTGCGGCGGCGCTCGAAGGGGTCAGACACGCCGAGTTCCTGGCAAGCGAAGTGGTGGGTGTCCGGGTCGGTGAAGCCCTGCTGGATCGTCTCCGGCACGCGGGCGACGAGGCCGCTGAGGCTCTGGCCATCACAACCGAGATCGCGAAGGCCCTTGCGGAGAGGGTTCAGGGGCTGCAAATTACGACCGTGCACGGCTCACCCCAGACCGCTGAGCGTCTTCTGGCCCAGATCATGCAGCGCGTACCACGGGTAGTGTCGACGAGACAGGGCGTCGCGGGGCCGGCCACAAAGGCGCGACATGGCTGAGGGCGCGAACGGCAACGGTGTGCGGGATCACGTCCTGATCTTCCGGAGATTCCTCAAGAACCCCCGGACGATTGGCGCCGTCACGCCGAGCGGCCGTGCGCTTGCGCAAGTCATGGTGGCGAATCTCCCGGAACGCACGCCGGCGCGCGTCGTCGAGCTCGGCCCCGGCACCGGCGCCTTCACCGGAGCGATCGTCGATCGCGTCGGAACGTCGGGCCGCTTCCTTGCCGTGGACATCGAGCCCGAATTCGTCAAAGAGATTCATCAACGGTTTCCGCGCGTCGAGTGCGTGCAGGCGTCGGCCGAACAGCTCGAGTCGCTCGTCAAGGCGCGGAACATCTCACCGGTCGATCACATCCTCTC
>Ga0111538_10006757_pt1 | contig 15499 bp, 10 predicted proteins | sample SoiMethybrSBSTD1_FD_79669 | JGI IMG/M metagenome (GOLD analysis project Ga0111538, IMG submission 79669) | Bulk soil microbial communities from a Populus tree surrounding site in Tennessee, USA - Soil MetaG P. TD hybrid SBSTD1 (version 2)... | ecosystem: Environmental > Terrestrial > Soil >...
AGGGCCGAGGCGTCGACTCTGGGTCAGCCGCGTGGAAGGGACGCTTACCGCCACCGAGATCCAGAGGCTGAATCGCCTGCTCACCGCTGCGATTGCCCTGGTGATGTCCGGCCGGCGGCGCCCCGGCCGAGGCGCGCGACTCCACCAACTGACGTGGGTGTCATCACCCGGGCGCGAGCGCTGACGCGCCGATGGTGTAGTCTTGCCCTGCCATGGAGCCCGCGATGAAGAGACTTGTCTTGCCGGCGTCGCTCGCTGTTGTGCTGCTGTTGCCGCTCGTCACGCTCTCCGCGCAGAGACCCGCCAACGCGCCGGATACCGCGTCCGCGGGCAAGGCGCCCGACACGGTCTTCATCGAAGAGCTGACGTGGGCCGAGGTGCGGGATCTCGTGAAGGCCGGCACGACGACGGTCATCATCGGGACAGCGGGGACCGAACAGAAAGGTCCGCACATGGTGGACGGCGAGCACAAGTTCGTCATGGAGTACGCGGCGAACCGGATCGCGCGCGGGCTCGGCAAGACGCTCGTGGCGCCGGTCATCACGTATGTGCCCGAAGGCAACTGGGAGAATCCGGGCGGACACATGGGCAAGCCAGGCACGATCACGCTGCCGGAAGACCGGTTCGAGGATCTGCTCATCAACGCCGGACGCAGTCTGAAGGCCGGCGGCTTCACCACGATCCTGTTCCTCGGCGAATCGGGCGGCAATCGCACAGGCATGCGCGTTGCAGCGACCAAGCTGAACGAGCTGTGGAAGGACACCGCCGCCAAGGCGTATTGGATCGACGACTACTACACCAAGTCGCACAGCGATCAGAACCAGTACGTCACCAAGACGCTCGGCATTCCGGCGGATCAGATCGGCGGCCACGCGAACATCCTCGATACGTCGGAGATGCTGTTCGTGAATCCGGCGCACGTGCGCAAGAACAAGCTCGCGCCGGGCGGCGGATATCAGAACAGCGGCGTGAGCGGCGACCCATCGAAGTCGACCGCCGCCCTCGGCAAGGTGTTCCTGCAGATCAAAGTCGACAACGCGCTCGCACAGATCAAGGGATTGATGTCGGGTACGACGCCGCCCGCCGGTGAGCCGCAGCGCGCGGCCGCTGCGGGCGAGCGCGGCGCGGGCGGCGGTGAACGAGGCGCCGGCACAGGAGGAGGCGGAGCAGCGGGACGCGGCGGCCGCGGCGGTGGACGTGGCGGTGATCCGGCTGCGGCTCAACCGGCGGGCCCGCGTCCGCCGACGATGGAATCGGCACCGGCTGGCATCTCGCCGTCGCAAGCGCCCGACACGGTGTTCATCGACGAGCTGACGTGGGAAGAAACGCGCGACGCGATGAAGGCCGGAAAAACGACCGTCATCATCCCGACGGGTGGGACGGAGAAAAACGGGTACCACATGGTGCTCGGCAAGCACAATTACACCGTCACGTTCGCCGCCAATCTCATGGCGCGCCGTCTGAAGAACGCGCTCGTCGCGCCGACGATTCAGTACGTGCCGGAAGGCAATCCCGACACCCAGGGACCCGGAGAGATTTCCCATCCGTCACCGGGCTACGACATGCTGCTCGACGCGGCGGCCCGAAGCCTGAAGGCGCACGGATTCAAGGACATCCTGTTCATCGGCGACAGCGGCGGCAATCAGAGCGGGCTCACGAACGTCGCGACCAAGCTGAACGAGGAATGGAAGGGCACCGACTACCGCGCGTACGGGTTGACCGACTACTACGGCGAAGGCCGCGCGCACTATCGCGCGTGGCTGCTCGCCGCGTACGGCTATGACGATCAGATCATCGGGAGCCACGCGGGGATCAGCGACACGTCGCAGCTGCTGTTCGTCCGCCCGGCCGGCGTGCGCAAGGATCTGATCAAGCCGTGGGGTGGGCCGAAAGACTCCGGCGTCTCGGGCGATCCCGCGCGCAGCACCGTGGAAATCGGAAAGATGGGGATCGAATTCAAGGTCAACGCGGCGATCGCCCAGTTCAATCAGCTGAAGAATCCGGGCCGTCGCGGCGGTCGCGGTGGGATGTAACGTCAGAACGCAAGCCAACCGATCCACGGTTTCACGCCGACGCTGAACGCCCAGCCGACGGACCCCACCGCCAGCAATCGCAGTCCCGTGCCGGCGCTCCACAGCCAGCTCGCGCCGCATGCCGCGAGCAGGACGGCTGCCGGGTACGTCAATAGATCGACGCGGTTCATGAACTCGGTGGCGTAGCGCTCGAACCCGACGTTCACGGGCGCCAGCACGCTGATTGCCAGAAAAACGAGATACGTCACAGCCCAGCCGCAGATCGCACACGTCAGACGATCGCGCTGCCGCCCGAAGAGCAGCCGGCCGGCGCCAATCAGCGCGAGGACGATGATCGGCCAGCCCAGATCGAAGCGGCTCTGATCGGTCGCCGCGGCCACCCGGCTCGCCACCGATCGTGGCGCAGCACCGGCTTCTGGCGCCGGCACCCCAACCGCGCCGGCGCGGGGCGGCACCGGGGCATCGGCCGACGTGCTGGTGCGCTCGAGGGAACGATACGCATCGGCGAAGTGCCCGTAGTAGATTGCGACCGCGAGCACCGCTGCGACGAGGCCAGCCAGGAAAATGAGTCGTGCCGGACGTGCGAGCGCCTTGCCGCCGAGCCAGCGATAAAAAACGGCGGTTGCGACGAGCGTGGCCAGCAGCAGCCCAAAGACGCTGACGTGCGACAGGAAGGCAACGGTCGCGATCGCGGTGAGTCCGGCGAACTGGAACAACGACCTCAAGGTCTGACCCCGGTCTGACCCCGGTCTGACCCCGGTCTGACCCTGGTCTGGCCCCGGTCTGACCCCGATGGTCGCTGCGACCATCGTGACGAGCGACGCGGACGCACCGAAGGCGTTGGTCAGGTTCGCATTGCCGAGGACGAAATACGGCAGCGGCACCAGGTGAAACAGGACGACCGACAGCGCCCCCGCGACGCGATCGTTCCACGATCGCACCACCATCAAGTACAGAAGCGCGCCCGCCGTGGCCTCGGCCGCACACACCACGATGCGGAGCAGCGTGACGTAATCGCGCGTGAAATAGGTCCACGGCAGCGAGAACACGTACAACGCGATGGCGTACGGAAACCGTACGCCGTCGGGCATGGTCTGCGTGAAGTAGTAACGGCCTGAGAGCACCCACTCGAGCCGGTGCGCCTGGAACAGCGCATCGACAATCGGTTTCGACGGGTGCAGCAGCCCGATGACCTTGAGAAACAGCGCCGCAGCCGAGAGCGCGATCGCGAATCGCGCCAGATGGTGAAGCGGCTCCCGGCGGCTCCATTGAAGGAGCTGCGCGATCGCCAGCGTGATGCCGGCAATCCACGCGGCAAGCGTGACGACGGAGTCGATGTACGGAAGATACGGCGACGGGCCAATCGACAACGGAAACGCCTGCGCGACGGCGACGAGCGCCGTGAGCGCGGCGAGCAAGATCACCGGCACGCCCGACAGCGCGAATGCCGCCCCGAGAATGGCGGCGGCGCCCGCGGCATCGATCATCGCGCGGCGCGGTGGGAACACCAGACCATCGCCCGCCGGCCGGCAACTGAGGCGATCGACCTGAACGCCGAGAGGTCTGGGATCGCCGGGCGGCACGAATGTCGGCGACGCCGCGATGGCGAACCGGAGACCCGTCGTCCTCGGCCGTGCGGGAACCGTCACTTCCAATTCCAAATAGTCGTTCGCGGCGGTGCGTCGCACGAGCGCGACCCCATCCACTTCGAGCTCGACGGTCGGCAGCGGCACGCCGGGCGGCCGGCCGGCCCGAACGCTGGCGGCACAGCGCCAGGCCGACGCGCGATCGAAACGCGGGAGCGCGACTTCGGCCCGCGCGCTCGTCCAGGCGAATGTCTCCTGGCCGACGCGTTCGACGGGATAGAAGCCGGACGCGGCGCGCGGCAGATCGCGATCCATCTCGAACGTGAGATCCGGATGCTGGTTGAACGCCACAACGAACGCGACCGTCGCCGTCAGGGCGCCTCCAAGCGCGGCGGCAATCACGCGGACGATCACCCGCGTCATCGGCGCACCAGCAGCCAGTTCGTCGTGGCGACGAGCGCGACGGACGCGGCGATACGGGCGTGCGCGGCTTCCATCTGCGCGGCGAGCACCACGCAGAAGATCAGCCCGATCGCCGGAAGCGCCCACCCGCCCGGCACCCGGAACAGCGCGCCGTCAGGATCGCGCCGGCGCAGGACCGGAACGGCGGCACACACGAGCGCGTACGTCCCCAGGCGGGCGACGGCTGCAAGAATCGCGTTCCAGATGAAGCTGCCGGACAGCGCAAATGCCACCGACAACCCCGCGTGCGCCAGGATCGCGACGTGCGGCGTGCGCCACCGCGGGTGAACAGCCGCGAGCACGGCTGGAAAGTCGCGCTCCTCGCCGAGCGCGAAGAGCAGCCGCGGCGCGCCGACGAACTGCATCGCGAGGCAGCCGTACGTGGAGAGCAGCACGCCGACGGCAATCAGCGAGGCGCCAAAACCGCCCATGAAGACGCGCGCGGCTTCGGCAACCGGCCGCTCCTGGACCTCGGGCCGGCCGAGCGCGGCCGGATCCGTGATGGCCCCCATGAACACGAGCTGGATCGACACGTAGACGATCGCCACGACTGCGAGCCCCGTGAGCAGCGCGAAGGGCGCGTCACGGCGTGGATCTCGCGCTTCGCCGAGCGGCATGAGCGCCGCTTCGAAGCCTCCGAACGCGAAGACGAGCGCCAGCACGGCCTGCAGCCACTCGCCACCCGGCGCGCCCGGCCAGGCGATCCCGATCCGCGGGCCGACCGCCCACGCGCCAACCCCGACGAAGACCGCGATCGGCACGAGCTTCGCGAAGACAAGCACATCGCTGACGCGCGCCCCGGACTTGACGCCGCGGATGTTGATCGCCGCCAGGAAACCGAACAGCGCCAGCAGCACCATCGCTCTCGGCAACGGTTCCGCTGCACCAGGCCAGAACGAGCCGAGATAGACGACGAACAGATTCGCGTTCGCCGCCGCCGAGGCGATTCGGACGAGGCAGGCGAACCACCCCATCTGCACGCCCGCAAAGCGGCCAAACGCCGATCGCGCGTACAGATACGGCCCGCCTGCGCCGGTGAACCGCGACGCGACTTCGGCAAAGCAGATCATCACGACCCCGATGCCGACCGCGGCGATCGCATACGCGACCGGCGCGGCCGCGCCCACGCGCCGCGTGATGTCGTCCGGCAGCCCGAAGATGCCGCTGCCGATGATGCCGTTGATGACGAGTCCCGTGAGACTCCAACGACCGATGGCACGAACGAGGCCCGCCTGCGTCCGATTACCCCGCACCGCGCGCAGGCTACCACTACCCGAGAGAAGATCGCGATGCGGGCCGACCAACCTTTTTCAGGCCGGCCTCGTCTGATACCAGCAGTGATACCCTGAAGCTCTAGGTATGACCGATCTCCCATCGCTCCCGCAGGGCACGCTCGATCTGCTCATCCTGCGCACGCTCGCGCGCGGGCCGCGCCACGGCTACGGCGTCGCCCGCTGGATCGAAGAGACCACAGACGACGCCCTCAGCATCGAAGAAGGATCGCTCTACCCGGCCCTGTATCGCATGGAACGCCGCGGGTGGATCGCGGCGACGTGGAAGAAATCCGATGTCGGAAAAGCGATCAAAGTCTATGCGCTGACCGACCGCGGGCGCGTGGAGCTGCGATCGCGGACTGCCGACTGGGGTCATCTCATCACCGCCGTCGACAAGGTGCTCCGTGCCCGATGACCCGAAGGCGCCGGCCGGGATCGATGACGAGATCGCGTTTCACGTCGAAATGCAGACGCAGCGGTATGTGGCGGCCGGCCTCGATCCGGCGGCCGCCCGGGAACGCGCCATTCAACGGTTGGGCGACATCGAACGGACCCGCCAGCTCTGCCATCGGATCACCGTGCAGATAGAAATGGACAAGGAGACGAACATGGAGCGCGCAGCCTGGTGGCATGGGCTTCGTCAGGACGTCATCTATGCGTGGCGGGTGATGCGCAACGCCCCGGCGTTCACCTTGACGGCGCTGCTCACGATCGCGATGGGCATCGGCGCCACGACCGCCATCTTCAGCATTGTGAACACGGTGCTGTTCCGCGGCGCGCCCTACCCCAACGCGAATCGCATCGGCGTGATCTGGAACTCCTACTCTGCGACCGGATTGTCGGAAGCGGCCGTCGCCGCCGCCGAATTCGCCGACATCCGCGACACGTCGCAGGCCTTCGACGGCGTCGCCGCGCTGAGGCCGCAGACGACGAGTCTCTCCGGCGAATGCACTGGAGGCGGATCGCCGTGTGAACCCGAGAGAATCACTGCGTATCTGGTCTCTCCCAATCTCTTCGACCTGCTCGGCGTCATGCCTGGCCAGGGCCGGCCCTTCAGCGTCGCTGACGGCGTCACGGGGGCGCCGCGAGTCGTCCTGCTCAGCGACTCACTCTGGCGACGGCGCTTCGGCGGAGACGCGGCCATCGTCGGACGGACGATTACGGTCGGCGCCCTGCCGCGAACGGTCATCGGCGTCATGCCGCCCGGCGTGAAGTTTCCCGACGCGCCGATCGGATTCCTGCGCATGCCGGCGGATCTCTGGGTTCCGTACGGCTGGGAGCAATCTCGAACCGACAACCGCGGCAACCAGGTCCTCGGAGTGCTCGCGCGCCGACGGTCCGGCGTGTCGCAGGAGCGCGCCCAGGCGGATCTCGACACCATCGCCGCCGGTTTCCGGCAGCGGTTCCCGGACCGCTACGCCGAGGCGGACGTGAAATGGCGCTTGAAAGCGGTGCCGATCAACGAGCAGATCGTTGGCGACGTCCGCACGTCCCTGCTCGTGCTGCTCGGCGCGGTCAGCGTCGTCCTGCTCATCACCTGCGCGAACGTCGCGAACCTCATGCTGGCGCGCGGCACCGTGCGGCGGCGTGAGCTGGCGGTGCGGAGCGCGCTCGGCGCCGACCGCGCGAGGCTCGTGCGCCAGCTGCTCGTCGAGACGGGCGTGCTCGTCGCCGCCGGCGGCGCCCTGGGCATCGCCTTGGCATTAGCCGCAATCAAAGGGCTGGTCGCGCTCGACGCCGGCAACATTCCGCTGCTCGAGCTGGCCGGTCTCGACGTCACGGTGCTGATGTTCGCGGTCGTTGTGACGATGGTGACGGGACTCCTCGTCGGCGTGGCGCCCGCCTTTCGACATGCGACCGCCGATCCGCAACGGGCGCTGGCGGGCGCCGACCGCGCCCCCGGCGACTCGTCGATTCGAAATCGCCTGCGGCGCGTGCTGGTCATCGCCGAGGTGACGCTCGCAGTCGTGGTGCTGGTCGGCGCGGGTCTCCTGCTGAGAAGCTTCGCGCGGATGGTGTCGGTGCCGACCGGCTTCGAACCGGCGGACACCGTTGTCGCGCAACTCGCACTGCCACGCGCGAAGTACGACAGTGAAGCGAAGATTCTCGCCTTTCAGCGCGACTTCCTCGACCGTCTGCGCGCGCTTCCAGGAGCAAGCGGCGCATCCGCGGTCTATCCGCTTCCGATGAGCGGAGACGGCTGGAGCGGCACGGTCATCGTCGAGAGTCAGCCGGCCGAGTCCGGCCTCCCGGAGCCGCATGCCGAGTACTCGGTCGTCATGCCAGGGTACTTCGCGACGCTGCGCATTCCGGTCGTCGAAGGACGCGACTTCACGTCTGCGGACCAGGCCGGTGCGATGCGCGTGGCGATCGTCGACGATCAATTCGCCCGGCGTTACTGGCCGGGCGAATCCGCGATCGGCAAGCGCGTCACACCGTTCGGGCGCCTTCCACCCGGGGATACCCGATGGTCGACGGTCATCGGCGTCGTCGGTCACGTTCGGCGCGGCGGGCCCCGGATCGAGAGCGAGCCGCAGTTCTATCTGCCGGCGCTGCAGGCGCCCGAACTTACGTTGTACTTCGTCGTGCGCACGACCGGCGGCGAGGCGCCGCTCCTTTCAGCGATCCGCGACACGGTTCGCGCGCTCGATCCGCAGCTCCCGATTGCGCGCCTGTCGTCGACGACGGCGCTGGTCGGCCGCGTACTCGCGCGCGACCGTTTCAACATGCTGCTCCTGTCGAGTTTCGGGGCCGTCGCGCTGGCGATTGCCGCGGTCGGTCTCTACGGCTTGCTGGCGTTTCTCGTCACGCAACGGACACGCGAGATCGGAATCCGCCTCGCGCTCGGCGGACGACCCGGTCGCGTGCTGCGCGGCGTTCTCGGCGAAGGGCTGATTCTTGCCGCCATCGGTCTGGCGCTGGGATGCGCGGTGGCGGCCTTCGCCGCCCCGGCCCTGGGCAATCTGCTCTATGCCGTCGAGCCGACCGATCCGCTCACGTACGCGGGCATTGTCGTCGTGCTGCTGGCCGTTGCGGGCGCGGCGTCGTACCTGCCGGCGCGACGCGCGACCCGCATCGACGCCGCAACGGTCTTGAGAAACTGAGTCGGTCCCACCGTGACACGCGCAGGGCACAAGCGCGCCATTGTGTGCATCGTGGCGCCGTGAAGTGGATCAGTTGGGAACACCGTTGATTGACGGTACACTTGGGCGAAGTTAGAGTATCGAGGCTGCATGCCAGCGTCCCCCTGGCGGCAGAGCGCATGCGCTCTCGCCGCGTTCGTGCTCGTCGCGGTTCTGCAGTCGTGGCCGCTGCCGGTACGTTTGTTCACGCATCTGACGGGACAACCCGGCGGCGACACGGGCGTCTACGTCTGGAACACCTGGGTCTTCCGCCACGAGCTCGTCGACGGTCATCGATCGCCGTTCTTCACTGACAGCATCTTCTCGCTCGACTCGCGCGCCGATCTCAGCCTCCACAACTACACCGTCTTCGCGGATGTCCTCGCGCTGCCGCTGCAGCCGCTGCTCGGCGTCGTCGGCGCCTTCAACGTCATCTATCTGCTGAACGTCACGCTCGCCGGCTTCGGCATGTTTCTCCTGGCGAAACGATTGACGGGGCGGCCGGTGGAGTCGTGGCTCGCCGGCGTTGCGTTCGCGTGCTCGGCCTTTCTCGTCGCGCGGAGCACCGCGCATTTCAGTCTGGCCGCGGCGGCACCGCTGCCGTTTTTCGTGTACTGGTTCGATCGCGCGTGGGAAACACAGCGGCGGCGCGATGCCATCGCGACCGGCGCGACGATCGCCTGGGCCGCCTTTTGCGATCCGTACTACGCCGTCTATTGCCTGATGCTCGGCGCGGTCCTCACCGCCAGCCGGCTGGTGGCGGTGACCCGGAGCGAAGCCGGCGTGACGGCGCGGCGGCGGTGGATCGTCCGGATGCTCCTCGACGTCGCCATCGTGGCGTTGGCCGGTTTGATCGTGGGCGTTCACCTCGCCGGCGGCGGGCTGGTGCGGATCGCATCGATCTCGATTTCGATGCGAACGCTCTACACGCCCATGCTGGTTCTGACGGTGCTGGTCGTGCTGCGCGCGCTCCTCACGATTCGCGCGCGCCTGGCCTGGCGGCCGGTTCCGGCCGCAGCGCCCTTCATTCGCGCGGCGGCGGCCGCGCTCGTCGTCGCGGTCGTCCTCCTGTCGCCGACGCTCTACGCCGTGACCGTCCGCGTCGCGCAGGGACGGATGGTCACCGCACCGGTGCTGTGGCGATCCAGCGCGCCCGGCGTCGATCTCGTCTCATTCTTTCTGCCCAACCCGAACCATCCGCTCACGCCGCCTGCCGTCGTGAGCTGGCTCGCGAGCAAGCCGGGCCGGTTCGAGGAGCAAGTGGCGTCGTTGTCGCTCGTCGGCCTCCTCGCGGTCGCGCTGGCCTGGCGATACGCGAAGTTCCGGCCGAGCCGCTTGTGGGTCGGCATCACCGCCGGGTTTGGTCTGCTGGCGCTCGGCCCGTTCATTCAAATTGCTGGCCTGAACACCTACATCCCGACGCCCTGGACGCTCCTTCGGTACGTGCCGGTGATTGGCGCCGCACGGATGCCGTCGCGGTTCGCGGTCGTCGTGCTGCTCGGATTCTGCGTGATTCTCGCGTCCGCGCTTGCGGCCCTCACGAGCCGGTTCCCGCACAAGCGCCGGCTGATTCTCGGGGCTGTCGGCGTCGGTCTCGCCTTCGAGCTCTTCGCGATTCCGCGCACGCTGTACTCGGCGGAAATCCCGAGCGTCTACCGGACCATCGCCGCGGACCCGCGGCCGGTGCGCGTCCTCGATCTGCCCTTCGGAATTCGCGATGGCCTGTCGTCGGTCGGCGACTTCAGCGCCTCGTCGCAGTTCTACCAGACCGCGCACGGCAAGCGGCTCGTCGGCGGATACCTCTCGAGAATCACCCTCCAGGACGTCAACTTCCTTCGCCGGCGCCCTGTCTTGAACGCCCTGGTGCAATTGAGCGAAAAGTCCGAGCTGGATCCACGCTCCGCCAGCCGCGCCCGCCGGAACGCGGACGAGTTCATCGAGCAGGCCCGCCTCGGGTACGTCGTGATCGACACGTCACGGGCGACGCCCGAGCTGCGCGACTTCGCCATCGATCTCTTCGGTCTTCGCCGCATCGAGACAGCCGGCGTGTTCGAGCTCTACGTCCCGAACGGCATAAAATGACCTTCTGTGACGGCTGCGAAGGTTTGCAACTCCATCCTCGACGCGATCGGTAACACGCCGCTCGTCCGGATCAACCGCATCACCACCGGCGTCGTCCCGGGCGAGGTGTTCGCCAAGCTCGAAACCTTCAATCCGGGCAATTCGATCAAGGACCGCATGGCGGTGCAGATGATCGAGGACGCCGAGCGCGCCGGGCTGTTGAAACCCGGCGGGACGATCATCGAGGGGACGTCCGGCAATACCGGCATGGGCCTCGCGATCACGGCGGTCGTCAAGGGTTACAAGTGCATCTTCACGACGACGGATAAACAGTCGAAGGAGAAAATCGACGCGCTGAAGGCGTTCGGCGCGGAGGTGATCGTCTGTCCGACCAACGTCGATCCGGAGGATCCGCGGTCCTATTACTCGGTCTCATCCCGGCTGGTGCAGGAAACGCCGAACGCCTGGAAAGCCAACCAGTACGACAACCTGTCGAACACGAAGGCGCACTACGAGCAGACCGGGCCCGAAATCTGGCAGCAGACCGGCGGCCGCATCACACATCTGGTCTCCGGCGTCGGAACGGGCGGCACGATCTGCGGCGTCGGCCGCTTTCTCAAGGAGCGTAATTCCGCCATCAAAGTCTGGGGCATCGATACGTACGGTTCGGTCTTCAAGAAGTACAAAGAGACCGGCGTGTTCGACAAGAACGAGATCTATCCGTACATCACCGAGGGGATCGGCGAGGACTTCCTCCCGAAGAACGTCGACTTCGACGTGATCGATCACTTCGAGAAGGTCACCGACAAGGACGCGGCGGTCATGACGCGCCGGATCACGCGCGAGGAGGGGATCTTCGCGGGCAACTCAGCCGGCGCGGCGATGGCAGGCCTGCTCCAACTGCGCGATCGGTTCAAGCCGCAGGACGTCATCGTCGTGGTCTTTCACGACCATGGCTCGCGGTACCTCGGCAAGATGTTCAACGACGACTGGATGCGGGAAAAAGGATTCCTGGAGAAGAAAGGGCTCGTCGCCCGCGATCTGGTCGCCTCACGCCGCCGCCTGCCGCTGGCAACGATCGACCGCCGCGACCACGTCAGCCGCGCGATTCAGATCATGACCGAGAACGACTACTCCCAGATTCCGGTCACGGACGATGGACGCATCGTGGGGTCGATCAACGAGCCGCAACTCTTCGAAGCGATCGTGCGGGATCCGGACGTCAAACGCCGGCCGATCGAGGACATCATGCAGTTGGCGTTCCCATTCGTCGACATCTCGACAGGCATCGACGCGCTGGCTACGATGATCACGCCGGACACGCCGGCGGTACTGGTCCGCGACTTCAAGACGCAGGACACCTTCATCATCACGCGCTGGGACGTGATGCAGGCAATAAGCTGAATAAGGACCTGTCAATTGACAGGTTTCATCGGGCCGGTTCCGCCATCAACTGCTTGACGCCCTTGAGGAGATCTTCCTGGCGGAGGTTGACGAAGCGGATCTTGCCACGTTTGTCGAGAACGTACACCGTCGGCCAGCCGCCGACGCCCCAGGCGGCGGCAATCGCGCCTTCCTTCCCGCTGCCCGACTCGCCGCCGTCCCACCACATCCGGTACGTCAGGCCGCGCTCTTCTTTCGCTTTCCGGGCGGTGTCCAGATCGGTATCGCTGCTGACGCCGAGCAGGGCGAACGGTTGATCCTTGTAAAGCTCCAGCAGCAGGCGGTGGTAGGGGTACTCGCCGCGGCAGGCACCGCACCAGTCACCCGAAAAGGTCAATACGACGACGCTGCCGCGATAGTCGCTCAGGCGGAAGTCGACGCCGTCGAGGTCGACACCGGCGATGTCGGGGGCGGACTTGCCGATCGTGAGCTTGGCCACGGCGCGCCGCCGCTTTTCGATGTTCGCCGCGTCTGACGGATACCGCTGCTGCAGTTTGCCGAGATACGAGAGGACGGTTGCTTCCTGCGTGCGGCTCAGCACGCCGCGCTGCAGCCGATCGACGAACGTCTGCATGTAGAGATCGGCGTCGAATGCCCAGCGGGCAGGATCCTGCTGGTTCGCCAGCTGCGTGTCCAGATGGGCGACCAGGCCGCGCACTTCCGCATCGCTGAATGGAGAGACCTCGAGATCGTGGCTGGGGAACCCGGCGAACGCGACGGGCTCATTGGCCGCAGGCGCCGTTGCCGTGTTAATCCACAGCAGCCAGCCCAGACACAAACAGACAATCACGCGCAGTTTCATTGACCCACCTGGGGGACACTCAGCTTGTCGGAAGTTCTCCGCGCCGCCGTTAATAAAAGGGTTAAATAACCTTTTTGAAAGCGCCGCCGACAAACCCGAACGCCTTGATGATCGAGGAGCCGGTCTTGACGGTGGTGCTGACAATCGATTCGCCTGTTTTTCTGAAAGCCGTAGTCGCGTTGCCGAAGAAGCCATCCGGCGACGTGTCGACGAGCGGCGCATCAGGCGGATCCGGTCCAAAAGACGGGGCGAAGTCGGGCGCGGCGGGCAGTGGCACTTCCGGAGCGGGAACGCGCGTCGCGACGACCGGCACGACAACCGTTGACAGCGGCGGCTCCGTCAGCGACACCAACTCGGCGTCGGCGGGGGCAGTCGCGACTGTCACCGGTAGGGGTTCCAGCAAGTGGGCTGGACGGTCGGTCTTCGGGCGAGCGTTACGCGGGGCGACGGCCTGGGCAGCCGTCTTCAAAACTTGCGGCGGGCTCGATACGACGGCGCGGGCATCGGCCTGGAGCGCGGCCAGCGCTGGCAGGCCTCGGGGCGCCATGGGCGTAAGCGACTGGACGGCCGGGAACGCGCCCGACGGCCAATAGTCTACGAGCGCGCCGACTCCTGCCAATAGCGCCAGGCCGAGCAAGGCCAGCGTCTTGGCGTACAAATCTCGCAGCGAGTCACCGCGCACGCTGGTAGTTTAGCACTTGCGGCCGCTTGTGAAATTTGGCGCAAGCAGACACGCCGCCAGGCCGGCTACGAGCGCCGCAAACAGCGGCTTGTTCCACGTGAGAATCGGATACCGCGCCGCGTGACTCTCGAATCGGCGGCCGGAATCCGCGCGGTGACGCGCGGCCGCGTCGGCGCGTTGCGCCGCCGGCCACGCCTGACCGGCGCGCAGCACCGGCGCAAAATACTTTTCCAGAATCAGATTCTCGTTCCAGGCGGTGTCGACGTCGCTCGTCCACGCCTCGTTTCTCGCCTGCACATGCCACAGCCCTTCCGTCAAGTACTGATCCTCGCGCGAGAGCGTCGGAGCGGGCGGCAGCGCGCCTTCGGTCCAGCGCTGGAGACGATCGCGCGACGCCGCCGCGAGTGCCTCCGCCGTGTGGCGCGATCGAAAGCGGCCGACTTCCCCATCGTCGATCGTGTACCCGAGATGCACGGCGAGCAGAAACGCGCCCAGCGCGAGAACGGTCGCGGCGGCCAGCCGGCTCACGAGCGCGAGCGATCGATCGGAGGGACGCAGGCGAAACGCGCCCGGAGGATCGACGCCGAGGCTGAACAACAGCCCGCACGCAATCGCCGCGCCGTTGAGGAGAATGTCGCGCACCTCGCCATAGCGGCGCGGCACGAACCACTGCACCCACTCGTCTGCGGTCCCGACGATCAGGGCCGCGAACACCGGCACGAGAACGATCGACACGTCGGACACTGCCGCGGCTGCTGACTCTCGCGGCACGACGGCGCGATAGAACAACATCGTCACGATCCCGTACTCGACGAAATGGAATCGCTCGATGGCGGGAAGCGCATTCACCCAGATGTAGGCGATGCCGGCGGCGAGTGCGGCGGCGATCGCGCCGTAGCGCAGGAGACGACGATCGCGGATGCGACGGAGCGCGGCCGCACATGCGAGGACGACCGCGCCGACGACCAGCAAATTGATCGTCAGGCCGTACCTGGCGCCCGTGAGACGTCGCAGGCTATCGCGCAGGTCCGCCACGAACGGCGACGTCAGGACCACAGTTGCCGAGACGATGAGGGCCAGCATCACCCGGCCTCGCGCCGTCAGGCCGCGGCGTCCGGGCACGGCGCTCCGGTTGTGTTCGGGCGGGTTCATCGTGCTGGACCGGGACGGCATCGTAGCAGTCCTTGGAACCGGCCGGGGCGCGGCGGCGGGCGGCCGGTCGCTTGTGAAATCGCCTCGCCACAGCGGATAATTCGCGAAAGCGAGGGCCGTTCCCCCCCTTCCCGGTCCGGCCGCATGTCGGAGTGCGTCCGGAGGCCCCGGGATAGAAGCTGTCGTTGCACCTTGGAGAAAGCGAGAACGGTCCGAGCGTCACAGCCCCGCCGTGCTGTCTCGATTTCGGCTCTCACCGCTCCGCTCGCAGCTCCGCGTCACCGATGAGGCAGAACGCCGCCGCATCGAGCGCGTCCTGGCAGTTGCCCGTGTGTACCTCGCGGTGCTCGCGTTCCTCGCGTTCTACATGCACCCGACGAACCCGGAGCAGTATCGGCCGCTGGTCAGTACGCTGCTCGCGTTCTACGTCTTGTCGGGGACGGTGATTCTGTACTCGGTCGGGTCCCTGACCCGGATGACCGCGCAGTTCACCAACTTCATTCACTTCACGGACATCCTGTGGGCGGCCGTCATTACGTCGTTCACCTCCGGACCGAACAGCCCGTTCTTCAATCTCCTCACCGTCTTCGCGCTGCTCGCCGCGGGCCATCGATGGGGGCTGCACGAATCGCTGGCGACGGCGCTGCTCTGCATGCAGGTTTTGCTGTTGCAGATCTATCCCTGGGGTGTGACGGGACCCGCCGAGCTCAGCCTGTCGATTCTGATCACGCCGGCGACGTTCGTGTTCATCACGGCCTTCCTCGTCGGCTTCCTCGCCGACGCGGAGAAGCAGCTGCGCGGCGAAGCGAACGCGCTCGCCCGCACGATGCGGCACGCGCAGACCGAGCGCGGCCTTCGCACGAGCATGCAGCTGATCCTCGG
>Ga0111538_10006759_pt1 | contig 15496 bp, 14 predicted proteins | sample SoiMethybrSBSTD1_FD_79669 | JGI IMG/M metagenome (GOLD analysis project Ga0111538, IMG submission 79669) | Bulk soil microbial communities from a Populus tree surrounding site in Tennessee, USA - Soil MetaG P. TD hybrid SBSTD1 (version 2)... | ecosystem: Environmental > Terrestrial > Soil >...
GACCACCATCCCGACGTGCTCGACGTGGCAACGCGCGGCGCCGACCTCTGGGCCGACGTGCTTCGACCACTGCCAGCCCGGCTCGTAGGTCGCGCGGCCGATCGAGACCGGGCCGATCCGGACCACCTCGAGCTTGCCCTTCTCGAACGTCCGGACCTCGTCCGGGCTCTCGAAGCGCTTCTGGACCACCGCGAGCTCGTTCGCGTTCACCGCTCCAGGCCCCCCGGCCGCGCCGCCCGGCGCGTCGTCGTCCCTGCGCAGGGCGACACCGAGTCGCGGACGATCGGATCGTCCGCGACCGCCGCGTCGCCCGCACGGCGCGGACGGGGCGGGAGAATCCCGGTGTCGAAGCTCGGTGCAACGCGAACGACGCGCAGGGTGCAGTTGACGTCGGGCCGCTCCAGGCTCGTCGCCCTGCTGCCGGTCGGGCGGGCCTCATCGCCGGCCAGCGCCGTCATCAGAACGACCAGGGCCGTCATCGTCATTTTCGCCTCCCACCCGTCCTTGTGACGGACGCGCTCCCCCGTTTCAGCCGGCCGCGATCTGCTCCAGGTGGCGCTTCAGGTGGGCGACGTAGTCCTGCATCACGTACTCGAGGGTGACGGGCTGGCCGTCTCCGATCGTGCAGGGCGTCTTCAGCTTCGCAGCCGGAACACGCTCGATCACCGCGGCCACCTGGCGATTGGCCGCCACCCAGACCTCGACCAGCTCGCGCCAGGGCCGCTCGCTGTACCCGTTCAGGGCCACCCAGGCCCTTTGCTCGTAGCCCGGTCCCACGTACTCGCTCGCGAGCTGCGCGCGCACGAAGCGCTGCTGGTTGTTGAAGGCCGAGTCGATCAGGTGGCCGAGGATCTCCTTGCGGACCCACTTGCCCTCGCCGCGCTCGCGCGTGACGTCGGCCTCCGACCACGCCTGGAAACGGCCCGCGGCGCGATCCACCTCGCTCCGCAGCACGGCGGCCAGCTCTTTCATCGGACCAGGCTCCTGATCGATCGAGCCTAACGCCGGCGCGTCGCTGCGTCCAGGGCGTCCTGCGACTTGGACGCGGCCGAGCTAGCGCGGCCGCTCGGGATGCTTTCCCGCGGCCTCCAGGTCGGCCTCGACCATCAGCTTCGCGAGCTCCTTGAAGGTCACCCGCGGCGACCAGCCGAGCTCGCGCCGCGCCTTGCTCGCGTCGCCGAGCAGCAGGTCGACCTCGGCGGGACGGAAGTACTTGGCGTCGACCTTGACGAAGTCCTTCCACTCGAGCCCGACGCAGCCGAAGGCCTCCTCGCAGAACTCCCGCACCGAGTGCGTCTCGCCGGTCGCGATCACGTAGTCGGAGGGCGTCTCCTGCTGCAGGATGCGCCACATCGCCTCGACGTAGTCCTTGGCGTGGCCCCAGTCGCGCTTGGCGTCGAGGTTGCCGAGCCGCAGCTCCTTGGCGCGGCCCTGCTTGATCGCCGCGACCCCCATCGTGATCTTGCGCGTCACGAAGTTCTCGCCGCGCCGCGGCGACTCGTGGTTGAACAGGATCCCGTTCGAGACGTGCATCCCGTAGCTCTCGCGGTAGTTGACGGCCATGTAGTGGCCGAACACCTTCGAGACGGCGTAGGGCGACCGCGGGTGGAACGGCGTCGTCTCGGTCTGCGGCGTCTCGTGCACCTTGCCGTACATCTCGGAGCTGCCGGCCTGGTAGACGCGCGTCTTCAAGCCGAGGTCGCGGACGGCGTCGAGCAGCCGCAGCACGCCGAGCGCCGTCACGTCGGTCGTGTACTCCGGCATCTCGAACGAGACCTTGACGTGGCTCTGGGCCGCGAGGTTGTAGACCTCGTCCGGCTGCAGGGCATCGAGCGCGCGCGCCAGGCTGTTCTGGTCGACCAGATCGCCGTAGTGCAGCACCAGGCGCTCGCGGACGTGGTCGATGCGCCAGGTGTTGAACGAGCTGCTGCGGCGCACCAGCCCGTGCACCTCGTAGCCCTTGTCGAGCAGCAGCTCGGCCAGGTAGCTGCCGTCCTGGCCGGTGATCCCGGTGATGAGCGCCTTCTTCGTCAATCTGCCCTCCGAAAGGCCGAGTCGCGGCGTCGCGGCGAAGCCTCGACTCTACCCCGACTCACGAAGTTGGCCCAAAGGGCGCTCCTGACCAAGCGGGCAACCCGGGGGTGCTCGAGGGGGCGGAGCCCCCTCGTCTCAAGAAAGGAGGCAGCCGGCCGGGCGTTTCGTCCCTCTTCGAAGATGGATCGCTGGGAGTCTACTGACGGCGCCGACGAGCGGGGGGTCTGGGGCGTGTGGCGCAACACCCCACAGAACAAAAAAGAAGAGGGATCGCATTCCCTGGCCGGGGCCTCGTTCGTGCCGCGCCCGGAACCGGCCAGAGCTCCCTCCAAACCCTGTCCGGCCCGAAGCGCCGCTCGAATCGCTGCAGCGTCTCGGCCAAGGGGGCGATCCCCCCTTCGCCTTGACCTTGTTGCACACTCCGGGCCAGTGGCGGCCAATACGTCCAGTCGATTGATTAGCAGGCAGTTACGGCTAGAGGCCTCGAGAGGCCCCATCTCGGTTTGCGATGCAGCTGCAACACCCGATTATCCAAGTTGCAACGCTAGCGGGCCCGCTTGGCGCGCCCGATCCCGAGCTGCTTCATCTTGCGGTAGAGGTTGGTGCGCTCGATCCCGAGCTCCTTGGCCGTCTGGCCGAGGTTGCCGCGGTTGGCCGACAGCCGCTCGAGGATGTACTGGCGCTCGAAGCGGGAGCGGGCGACGCGCAGCGGCAGGGGCGCGCCGTCCTCGCCGCTCTGCGGCGTCGTCATGTGCAGCGCCTCCATCACGTCGCGGTGCCCGACGGCGTCGCGCGCGACGATCACCGCCAGCCGCTCCATCAGGTTCCTGAGCTCGCGCACGTTGCCGCGCCACGGCAGCTGCGACAGGAACTCGACCGCGCGCGGCGCCAGGCGCTTCGGCTTGAAGCCGTTCTCGACGCTCGCGAGCCGCAGGTAGTGCTCCGCAAGCAGCGGCACGTCCTCGCGGCGGGAGCGCAGCGGGGGCAGCGCGATGTTGACGACGTTCAGGCGGTCGTAGAGGTCGTCGCGGAAGCGCCCGTGCTCGATCTCCTCGAGCAGGTTCTTGCTGGTCGCCGCCAGCACCCGCACGTCGACCGAGCGGCTCTTCGAGCTGCCGACGGGCGTGAGCTCGCCCTCCTGCAGCACGCGCAGCAGCTTCGCCTGGACCACGAGGCCCATGTCGCCGATCTCGTCCAGGAACAGCGTGCCCGAGTCGGCGGTCTCGAACAGGCCGCGCCGGTCGGAGACCGCCCCGGTAAAGGCGCCCTTCACGTGGCCGAACATCTCGCTCTCGACCAGCTCGGCCGGCACGGCGGCGCAGTTCATCTGCACGAACGGCTTGTCGCGCCGCGACGACAGCGCGTGGATCGCGCGGGCGACGAGCTCCTTGCCGCTGCCGCGCTCGCCCGAGATCAGCACGCGCGCGCGCGTCGGCGACACCATGTCCACCAGCTGGTAGACGCGCTGGATCGCGTCGGAACGGCCCACCATGCCGTAGCGCGCCCCGTCCGTGCCGCCCTCGCGCGCCCTGCCGTCGCGGGCCGGCAACGACGCGAGCGTCCTGTCCAGCACCTCGTAGAGGCGCTCCCGCGCCACCGGCTTCTCGAGATACTCCGCGGCGCCGAGCCGCATCGCCTCGACCGCGTCCTCGACGCGGCCGAAGCCGGAGATCACCACCACCGGCGTCACCGGCGAGCGGCGCTGCAGCTCGCGCAGCACGTCGAGCCCGGTGCCGTCGGGCAGCTTCAGGTCGAGCAGCACCGCGCCGGGGGTCTTCTCGTCGAAGCTCCGGAGCCCCTCGCCGACCGAGGCCGCGCCGCGCGTCGGGTAGCCCCGGGCGCTCAGCATGTCGAGGCAGACCTGGCGAAGCGCGCTGTCGTCGTCGATCACGAGGACGAGCGGGCGATCGGCGACACCCATCGTGGCGGCGGATGCTATCATCGTGTTCCATGGAGCGACAAGGCTCGCGCGCCTTTCTGCTGGCCCTCGCGATCGCGCTCTCGGGGCCGGCCTGCGACTTCCAGAAGGACCCCGACCCCGGACCCGCCGCTCTCGCGCCCATCCGCTTCGTGACGATCAAGGTCGAGTACCGGCAGCCGGCCGGCTGTCAGAACAACGAGAACACCTGCGACGCGCGCGTCGTCTTCTTCGGCAGCTGGATGCGCCCACGCGACGCGGGTTACGGCGGCGACCAGGTCCTGCTCGACACGCGCTTCGGCCCGAACTTCTGGGAAGGCGTGGTCTCGAACGTACCGGTGAACTGGCCGCCGAACGATTTCCCGCACTACGTGCGCGTCTACGATCCCCACCTGCAGGCGACCTCCTCGGGCGGCGTGACCGCCGCACGCCTGATGGTCGGCGGGCAGATCATCACGACCTACGACACGCCCGGAACCCCGACCGAGAGCGGGCTCATCTACATCGACGACAACGGCGTCGGCCGCAACCCCGACTAGCGGCCGCGGATCTCCCGCACGCGGCCCTCGAGCTCGGCGAGCCGCTTCGCCTGGGGCGAGGCCGGGTCGACCGTGTAGCGCCGCGCGTCCTTGAGCCGCGCTTCCGCCTGCACGTACTGCAGCTCGCGGAGGTACGCGGCGGCCGCCGCCAGGTGGATCTCGGCCATCTTCAGCCGGGTGGCCGTGTCGTCGGGCTTCCAGATGAGCGCCTGTGCGTACTGCGCCAGCGCGGCCTCCGGCTTGCCCGCGGGGCCCGCCAGGAAGTCGCCGTAGCGCACGAGCAGCGCCTGGTCCTCGCGCTTTCGGCGCACGAGCTCCTGGAACGTCGCGTCGGCCTCGTTCACGCGGCCGATGCGCGTGGCGAACGCGATCAGGGCGTCTCCCGCCTGCGCCCCCGAAGGATCGCTCTGCATCGCGCTGCCGTAGCTGCTGATCACGCGGTCGACGAGCGGGTCGGGCGCCGCTGCCGCCGGCGCGACCGGCTTGCCGCGCGGAGCCGGAGCCGAGCGCCCCGCAGCCGCGGCCACGGCGTGCGGCGCCAGGAGCTCGGCGATCGCGAGCTGCGCGTCGCCGTAGTCGGGCCGCGCCGCCACCGCGCGTTCGTAGAACCCGAGCGCGCGCTCCTCCTCGGGCTTGAGGAGCGAGGCCGCTGGCGGGCCCCCGGGCACTCCGATCGGCGCCGGGGCGCTCCCGGCCTTGCCCGCCCAGGCACGCCCCGCCAGGTAGGCGGCCTCGGGCTCCGCCGCGTCGCCGAGCCGCGCGAGCGCCTCGTCGTAGCGGCGCTCGGACAGCAGCGAGCGCGCCTCGTCGAGCGTACCGCCCTTGGCGCCGCCGCCTCCCGTCTCGCGCGAGCAGGCCGCGGCCAGCAACGCGACGAGGACGGCCGAACGGGCGCGGCCCCGTCTCACGGACGCGCCGGCGCGGTCCCCGCCCGCCGCAGCTTCTCGATCGCGCGGTTCGCTCGGTCAGCCACCTTCGAGTTGGGGTCGGCCAGGAGCGGCGTCAGCTTCGGCCCGGCGTTCGTGTCGCCGAGCGCGGCCAGGATGTCGCACACCGCGCCGCGCACGCTCGGGTCACGGTCGTTCAGGTACGGGTAGAGGTCGGGAGCGAGCGAGGGGCCGAGCTCGAGGATCAGGTCCCGCGCGTGCTGCGCCGACTGGCCGGTGCCGCCGAGCGCGAGCACCAGCGAGTCGAGGAACGCGCGGTCGCCCAGCCTCACGATGCCGAAGCCGTAGGCCATGCGGACGTCGCTGTTCTTCTCGCGCTGGAAGTCGGTCTTGAAGGCCGGCAGCATCGAAGCGTCGGCGATCCGCGCCAGCCCCTCCACGGCGAGCCTGCGCTGATCGGGATCGTTCGAGAACAGCAGCTCGCGATAGAGGTCGCCCTGCGCGGGGTCCCCCGTGCGGCTGAGGGCGGCGAGGACACGCGTGCCCAGCTCGCGCCGCCGGTGCTGCACGAACATCTCGCGCAGCGCCGGGCCCGCCTCGTGCACGCGCAGCACGCCGATCGACTGCAGCGCGCGGTTGCGGACCGTCGTGTTGTCGTCGGCCAGCAGCGGGATGAGCGCGCGGCCTTCGACGTTCGTCGCGCACTTGCCGAGCGCCGTGGCCGCCGCGGCCCGCACGTCCCCCTGGGGATCCTGGAGCGCCGCCACCAGGTCGGGGATCGACGAGCCGCCGCCCAGGATCCCGATCGCGTACGCGGCGTCGGCCCGGATGTGCGTCTTCTCGTCCTTGAGCGCGCCCGACAGCCCGCGGAACACCGTCGGGTCGACGGTCGTGTAGGGCGGCACCGAGGAGCGCTCGTACTCGTCGGAGAAGCCCTCGAGGAAGCGTCCCACCGGACCCGTGCGGTCGCGCTCGGTGTAGACCTCGACGAGCGCCGAGATCGTCTCGTCGCGCACCGCCGGGTCGCCGTCCTGCAGCGACGTGACGAGCGACGGCACGCCCGACAGGTCGCGCAGCATCGTGAGCGCCCGCACCACCTCGAGCCTCACCTTCGGCTCGGGGTCGCGCACGAGCGCCGCGAGCGGCGCCACCGCCTCGCGCCGCCGGCTCTCGCCGAGCTTGCGCGCCGCCTCCAGCCGCGTGCGAGCCGTGGGCGACTTCAGGTTCGCCACCAGGTCGTCGAACGCGTCCTGGGCTCGCGCGGGAAGGCTCCCGAGCGCGAGGCCCAACGCGACCGCAAGGACCGCGGCGACGCGCGCGCGGTCGAGGATCGTGGGCACGGCGAAACGCTCCATTCTCATGATGAGGCGATGATAGCAGATAGGCCGGCGGCCTCCGGTCCGGAAGCCGCGGAGAAATCAGGCCGTCGCGCCCTCGACCCGCTCGAGCACCGAGCGCAGGTAGCGCGCCGTGTGGCCGCGGCCGCTCGCCGCGAGCGCCTCGGGCGTTCCCTGGAAGACGAGGCTGCCGCCCTCGGCTCCGCCCTCGGGCCCGAGGTCGATCACCCAGTCGGCCTGCTTGACCACGTGCAGGTTGTGCTCGATCACGACCAGCGTCGCGCCGCCGTCGAGCAGCCGCTGCAGCGCGTTCAGCAGCTCGGCGACGTCGCCCATGTGCAGGCCCGTGGTCGGCTCGTCGAGCACGTAGAGCACGCGCGGGCCCGGGCGTCGGAGCAGGTGGGCCGCGAGCTTCACGCGCTGGGCCTCGCCGCCCGAGAGCGTGCTCGCGGGCTGCCCGAGCCGCAGATAGCCGAGGCCGATCTGCTCGAGCACCTTGAGCCGTCGCACCACGCGGTGCTGGCCGGCGAAGAGCAGGAGCGCCTCGTGCACCGTGAGGTCGAGGACCTGGTCGATCGAGCGGCCGCGCCACTTCACCTGCAGCACCGGCGCGCGGTAGCGCCGGCCGGAGCACGACTCGCAGAGCAGCCAGGCGTCCGCCAGGAACTGCAGCTCGACGCGCACGCGCCCGTCGCCCGCGCACGCCTCGCAGCGCCCTCCGGGCATGTTGAACGAGAAGTCCGGGGCGGTGAGCCCGAGCCGGCGCGCCTCGGGCGTCGCCGCGAACAGCTCGCGGATCGGGTCGAACGCCTTCATGTAGGTCACGGGGTTCGAGCGCGGGCTGCGCCCGAGCGGCGACTGGTCCACGATCTCGAGCTCGTCGACGTAGTCGGCTCCCTCCACGACGCCGGCGTCGCGTTCGGCCGCGCCGCCACGCCGACGCCGCAGCCGCGCGCAGAGCACGTCGTGCACCAGCGTCGACTTGCCGGAGCCGGACACGCCCGTCACCGCGGTGAACGCGCCGAGCGGGAAGCGCACGTCGAGCGACTTCAGGTTGTGGAGCGAGGCGCCCTTCACGTTCAGGAACAGCCCGTTGCCCCGGCGCCTGCGGGCCGGGACGGGGATGCGCAGGTCCCCGCGCAGGTACTTCGCCGTCAGGCTGCGCGGCTCGTCCTCGAGCGTCTCGATCGGCCCCTGGTAGACGACCCTGCCGCCCTGCTCGCCGGCCCCGGGGCCCAGGTCGATCACGTGGTCGGCCGCTTCCACGAGCGCCGTGTCGTGCTCGACGACCACGACCGTGTTGCCCTGGTCGCGCAGCGCCTTCAGGATCCCGATCAGCCGGTCCGTGTCGCGCGGGTGAAGGCCCACCGACGGCTCGTCCAGGACGAAGAGCGTGCCCACGAGGCCGGTGCCGAGCGCGGCGGCCAGCGCGATGCGCTGCGACTCGCCGCCCGACAGCGTGGCGGAGGCGCGGTCGAGCCCGAGGTAGTCGAGCCCGACGTCCTCGAGGAATCCCAGCCGCCGATCGACCTCCTGCAGCACCCGGCTCGCGATGGCCTTCTCGGCGCCCTCGAGCCGGAGATCGCCGAGGAAGCGGCGCACGGCGCCGACCGGCATCGCGGAGACGTCGCGGATCGACTGGCCTGCGAGCCGCACGCGGAGCGCGTCCGGCCGCAGCCGCGCGCCCGCGCACGCCGGGCACTCCTGGTAGCCGCGGTAGCGGGCCAGGAACGCGCGCACCTGCACGCGGTACTTGCGGCCCTCGAGCCAGCGGAAGAAGCCGAGGACACCCGTGAACTCGTCGTCCCCCTCGAGCACGAGGCGGCGGTGGCCCTCGTCCAGGAACGACCACGGCACGTCGAACGGGATCCCCCGCCGGCGCGCGAAGCGCCGCAGCTGGGCGAGCAGGTTGCGGTAGTGCGGCTTGTTCCACGGCTCGATCGCGCCCTCGGCGAGGCTCTTGTGCTTGTCGGGCACCACGAGGTCGAGGTCGACCTCGATCAGGTTGCCGAAGCCGTGGCAGCTCGGACACGCGCCGAACGGGTTGTTGAACGAGAACAGCCGCGGCTGGGGCTCGACGAACGTCTTCTCGCAGCGGCTGCACTCGAACCGCTCGCTCACGCGGAGCGGCTCCTGGCCCGTCCGCTCGACGACCGCGCGCCCGGAGCCTTCGCGCAGCGCCGCCTCCAGCGACTCGACGAGCCGGCTGCGCTCGCCGTCGCGAAGCACGAGGCGGTCCACCAGCACGAGCGCGTCCTGCGGCACCGGGCCGGTCAGGTCGGCCGTCTCGACCGCCTCGCCGCCGATCAGCAGCCGCGTGAAGCCGCGCTTGCGGAGCGCAGAGGTCGCCTCGGCCGAGTAGACATCCTCGCCTTCGGCGGACGGCGCCGGCCGGAAGCCCACGAACAGCCGCGTGCCCTCGGGCTCCTGCAGCAGCCTCTCCGCGACCCGGGTCGGCGAGTCGCGGCCGACCTCCTGCCCGCAGCCGTCGCAGACGACGCGGCCGGCCCGGGCGAAGAGCAGCCGCAGGTGGTCGTGGATCTCCGTCGCGGTGGCGACGGTCGAGCGGGGGCTCCTGGAGAGCGTCCGCTGGCGGATGGCGATCGCCGGGCAGATCCCGAGCACCTCGTCGACGCGCGGCTTCTCCATCCGCTCGAGGAACTGGCGGGCGTAGGACGACAGGCTCTCGACGTAGCGGCGCTGCCCCTCGGCGTAGAGGGTATCGAAGGCCAGGCTGCTCTTGCCGGAGCCCGAGACGCCCGTGACCACCACCAGCTTGCGGGTGGGGATCGTGACGTCGATGCCTTTCAGGTTGTGGACCCGGACTCCCTGGAGGACGATGTCGGCAGGCATTTCAACCAGATATCGTAACACGGAGGATTCGCGAGGCCCCGCTCGTCCGCAAGCTAGGCCTCGCGAATCGTCCGATCTGGCAATTTCGTCGGGCTGTTTTCTGTCTAGTTCCGTCTAGTTCGCCGCCGCCGCCGAAGCGTCCGCCAGCCGCTTCTCGCGCGAGCGCTCGGCCACGTAGGTCTTCGGGTCCCGGAGCAGCAGGTCGGCGCGCGGGACGAGGTCGAGCGCCTTCTTGATCTGGGGGTCCCAGGTCATGCTCCGCCGCCGCGCCGCGCCCTCTCCGATCGCCTGGCGCAGCACCTCGTCCTCGATCAGGCGCACGACCTGGACCTTGTTCTCGTCGAGGTCGGCCTGCGTGTAGCGCAGCTTGCGCGTGTCGAGGTAGCCCTTGAACTCGCCGAGCACGGCGTCGTCGGCCTTGAAGTCCTTTGTGACGAACCGCACCTTGGCCGAGGCGCCGCGCGAGCGGGTCCCGGTGCCCGCGATCTCGGCCTGGCCGCGGCCCTCCTCGCCCTCGAAGCGCCGCGCGAAGCCGGTGAAGGCCTGGCGCCCGATCAAGTACGAGACGAACTTGGCCGGTGTCTCGGGCTCGACGCAGTAGTCGGGCGTGATGCCGTCGCCGCCGAAGACCTTGCGGCCCGAGTCGGTCAGCTTGGCTTCCCCGCCGCCCTGGTCGCAGGGCTTGCGGTCCTTGGGCGCGTAGTAGTCCTCGAGCGCCGCGTTGCCGTACTCGCGCTGGATCGACCGGCCGGAGGGCGTGTAGTAGCGCGCGGTGGTGAGCGCGAGCGCGTACCCGCGAACGTTCCGCAGCGGCATGATCGTCTGGACCAAGCCCTTGCCGAAGGTGGTCTCGCCGACGATCAGCGCGCGGTCGTGGTCCTGCAGCGCGCCCGCCACGATCTCGCTCGCGCTCGCGCTGTGGCGCGAGGTCACGACCACGAGCGGCACGTTCGACCAGGGGCTGTCCTGCTCGGTGATGTAGTTCGACTCGTCGCGCCGGGAGCGGCCGCGCGTGAAGACCACGAGCTGGCCCTTCCTCAGGAACATGTTGGAGACGTTGAACGCCTGGTCGAGCAGCCCGCCCGGGTTGTCGCGGATGTCGAGGATGAACGACTTCGCGCCCTCGCGCTTCAGGTCCTTGAGCGCCTTCTCGAGCTCGCGCTCGCAGTCGCCCTCGCCCGGCCGGCACGCCGTCGTCTCGTTGAAGTCCGTGAGCCGGATGTAGCCGGTGTCCTTGCTCACCATGAACGAGTACGGCACCGAGTGGAGCGGGATCGCGTCGCGGATCACAGTGAACTGCAGCGGCTCGTCGTAGCCCTGCCGCACGATCGTGATCCGCACCGGCGTGCCCTTCGGCCCGCGCAGGCGCTTGACCGCGTCGTCGATGCTGAGCCCGCGCGCATCCTCGTCCTCGATCCGGCTGATCACGTCGCCGGCGCGGATCCCGAGCCGGTGGGCCGGCGTGCCCTCGAAGGGCGCGACCACGGTGATGTTGCCGTCGACCGACTGCACGGTGATGCCGAGCCCGTAGTACTGGCCCTTCTGGCGCTCCTGCATCGTCAGGTAGTCGCGCTGCTCGAAGAAGTTCGAGTGCGGGTCGAGCGTGCGCAGCAGCTCGCGGATCGAGCTCGAGACCAGCCGGTCGCTCGGCACCTCCTCCACGTACTCGGTCTCGACGGCGTTCATCATCGCCGTGTAGAGGTGCAGTTGCTCGTTGAGCCGTCCGCCCCCCGCGAGCGCGCGCTTGCCGAGCACGCCGCCCGCGAGCGTCGACCCGATGACCAAGCCGATGGATACCGCACCGAGCCGCGAAAGCTTCATGAATCCATCATAGCAAGCCCTAGGGGGCGAAGCCCCCCTGGATCAACTCGTCAGAACCGGAGGTGAACCCCACCCGTGAAGATCCACCCGGACAGGTCGATCCGGTTGACGAGGCCCGGCGAGTTCGGCAGGAAGTCGTCGCCCATGTCGTCGTGGGCCCAGAGGTACTTGGCCTCGCCGACGATCGCGATGTCGCGGTTCACGTAGAAGCGGATCCCGCCCAGCGCGTGCGCGCCGAACGCGGTGCTCTCGCTGATGAAGTGGTCGGGCGTGATCGCCAGGTCGGGGTCGAAGAAGTCGATGAAGTCGCCGAACTCCTCGTACTTGTAGAAGACCGCGTCGATGCCGCCGCCGACGAAGGGCACGATCTTGTGCCGCTTGCCGGTCGGCAGGAACCGCAGCGACACGCCTAGCGGGAGGACCTGCAGCCTCACCGTCTGGAAGATGTCGCCGCCTCCCGGCCGCTCGTAGTCGCGGTAGAAGGTGTCCGTCGTCTCCGAGTAGCCGTCGAAGTGCACGGCGGCTTCGACGTTCTTGAAGATCACGTGGTTGTACTCGACTCCGCCGAAGACGCTGCCCCCGAACGGCGGGTTGCTGGCGTTGAAGAGGCTGCCGTCGCTCGCCTTCGAGTAGAGCTCGCAGACGTCCTGGAAGAGCGTGTACTCCGCGGGCACGTTCGAGGGGATGCCGCAGTCGCGCTGACGCGGAAGGAAGGCGCCGATCCGGAGGTCGAGGCCCCCGGCCTGCGCCGCCGGCGCCGCCGCCACCAGGGCCAGAAGAAGAGTGATGCTCGCCGCAGCTCGTCGCACGGTGATCTCCTTTGGCCCACTCACCTGCCCCGGGCCCTCGATGGGCGGCGATGCAGGATGGGTGCCACGTGGACGGGAGGCTAAATGCCCGGCAACAGGGCCTTTCGGATGGTAACGCGAGCCGGCCTGTCCTCTCGAAGGGACGCCGCGGGGTCAGGACTCGTCGTCGGACTCGACCTCGACCGAGGGCGCAAAGACCTGCTCGCGGCACTCCGCGCAGACCCGAAGAAGGGCGCACTCGCCCGGGTGAAGGTAGCTCAGGCCCTCGACCCGCGTCCGGCCGTCGTCCGCGAGCGGCCAGCGGCACCACATGCAGTAATACGTGGCGCGTCGTTCGGGAAGCCCTGGGATGCGGCCGCTACCCGACCCTGGCGTGTAGCAGGGCTCGCGAAGCCGCGAGTACTCCGATAGGCCACCGCCCTGCGAGTCTTCGACGTTCGAGGTCAATGAAAGGCTTCTCCTGAGCGCTGAACGTCGAGGGACCGCAGAATGCCGTGTCGTGCCGGCTCCGAATGTGACTGGCCTCACCGCGGCGTCGTCTCGGAAAACCGGACAGCCTGGCCTTTTTGTGGCTCACGACTTCCCGATCGACCCGCGCTTCCTAGACGGCCAGGTGAGGTCCGGCTAGTGGTCCGGGCCAGGGCCGTGCGAGGGCAGGCTCGCGCGCACGCCGCTCGTCCCGATCGGCGAGGAGCTGCCGGCACCACTTGATGAGGATCGGCCCGCGCACGCCGAGCGCGAGCCCCAGCCGGATCTCGTTCGCTTCGGCGTCCGTCAGCAGGACGCCTTCGCGCCGTCCTTCCCCCATGGGCCGGAGGCTAGCGCGCGGGTGCGTCAGGCGAGGTCCGACCGACCAGCACCGAAGCGGCGGACGTGTTAGCTTCTTCATGGAGGCTTCACCATGGAGATGTCACGTCAGGATGCCGAGCGCCTCAGTGCCTTGCGTGCCGCCGTCGAACGCGAGATGCAGCTGCTGGACGGTCTGCTCCAGAGAGTCTCGAGCGCCACGCTCAAGCGAACGATCGCGATCGCCCGTCGCGACGTCTCGAACATCGAGCCGGATCTTCTGCGCCACGTCGCCGAGAGCCCGGACCCCGGCACGCTTCTGTCAGGAGCCGAGCTGTGCCTCGCCAGAGTCGTCGGCGCCCGCGAGGGCGCGCTCGGCCTCGAGCACGATAGCCCGGCTCAGGGGTAGGAGCGGAGGCGGCGGTCGTCTAGAACGGGAAGCGCTGATCGATCTGCGACTTGATCCAGTTGCGCACTTCCTTGCTGTCCACCCGGGCGCGATTGTCGGCAGAGACGCAATCCAATGCGCCATCCGATGCGACCGCGACCACTCGACCGTCGAAGAACGTCGGTGCGCCCGAGTCGCCATAGCAGACGCCGACCGGGTCGCGGTTGAACGTGACCCAGTTCTGGTCGATGACCTGGTCGACCGTGGACGTCCCCCACCGGCGGATGCCGTCGTACAGCGACGTGTCACCCGGTCCGCCCGGAGCGGGTGCCGTCGTTCCGTACCCAACGATGGTCATCCTCGTGCCTGGGATACCGACATGGTCGAGGCTCCGGTTGGCCAGCTTGGCGGCTCGGATGCCGTGCACGGGCTCGTCGAGAAAGCAGAGGCCGACGTCGCTGATCCCCGGTTCGTACTGTCCGTCCGTGTCGTCGAACGGGCAACTCTGTGGAGTGCAGGGCCTCGGGAAGGAAGGATGAGCGACGCACGTGCCGCGGCGGGTGACGTCGATCCATGTGCTTTGATCCAAGGCATTCGGAGCGAAGCTGACGACGATTCGAAGCCAGGGCGGAAGCGTTCCAAAGCTCTCGGCTCGCGCCGCGAAGTGTCCCGCCGTGAGGAGCGTCTGCGGATGGATCAGCACGGCGGTCACCTGGCCAGCGAGCCCTCCAGGCAGGCCGAGCGGATTGTTCGGGTCGCGCCAGACCATGATCGACCCGACGTTCGGATGGGCGTTCGGCCGATCGACCGCTTCAGCCGATGTGAGCGCCAGGCCTGGGCGAGTGATTTCAGGCATCGTCAACACGGTGACCACGACCAGCGACAGCGCGACAGTGAGCTTGCGCATGGGGAATCTCCTTCATCCCTGGACGCTAGATAGGGGATCCCACCCGCACAAGGGACAAAGACTGCCGCCCTTGGCGATGGCACGCTTTGTCTCACGCCAAAGCCTCCGTTCGTCGGCCGCTGCCCGGGAGCTAGAATGGCGTTCGGAACCTTCCGAGCCGCCATGGACAAGGCTCCGTCGCAGCCCCCCACGGGAACGGACACGTCGCTGACCTCGGAGCGGTTCGACTCCTGGAAGGAGATCGCCGCCTACCTTAAGCGGAGCGTCCGGACGGTCCATCGCTGGGAAAAGGAAGAAGGCCTCCCCGTCCACCGCCAGCTCCACAAGGAGCTCGGTTCGGTATTCGCCTACAGAAGCGAGATCGACGCCTGGTCCAGCGCTCGCAGCGTGCACGCGACGACGCCGGAGGAGGCAGAAGAGGCTACGCGAGCGATCCGCTACGGCAGGGTTGTCGCCGCGACGCTGGCAGGCGCAGTCGTGCTGATCGGAGCAATCGCCTATCTGGCGCCACGCCGCCCCAGGCTGCCGGGATCAGACCGGAACGTCACCGGCCTCGAGCTGATCTCGACGTTCGCAGGATCGCACCGCTGGCCGAGCCTCTCACCCGATGGGAGCATGGTCGCGTTCGTCAGCGACGCTGGCGGCACTCCGCAGGTCTGGGTCAAGAACCTGGCCACTGGAGATCCCGTCCAGATCACGTTTGGAGATCTTCCGGCCGTCCGCCCCCGATGGTCCGCCCAGGCAGGTCAGATCGTCTACTCTCGTCGCGGCGGCGGCATCTGGTCCGTGCCGATCCTGGGAGGTGAGCCTCGCCAGATCGTCGCGGAGGGTTGGAATGCAGACGTGTCACCGGATGGCCGACGGCTCGTTTTCGAGAGAGCCGGGGGGATCTTCGTTGCGGGTGCTGATGGCGGCGGCGCAAGTCAATTGCCACGCCCCCCCCGGCAGCTGATCGCGCATTACGGCGACAGCTGGCCGACCTTCTCACCGGACGGCGAGTCCATCGCGGTGTTCCTCGGCGAGCAAGGGCGGTACGGCGACTACTGGGTCGTTCCCTCGGACGGGACCGAGCCTCGCCGGGTCACCTCGGATCTTCACGACGGCGGCGCACCGACCTGGACTCCCGACGGGAAGTCGCTGGTCGTTCCGTCGGCACGATCGGGCAGTGTGAATCTGTGGCGGGTCCCGGTCGCCGGCGGCACGCCGGAGGCCCTGAC
>Ga0111538_10006760_pt1 | contig 15495 bp, 16 predicted proteins | sample SoiMethybrSBSTD1_FD_79669 | JGI IMG/M metagenome (GOLD analysis project Ga0111538, IMG submission 79669) | Bulk soil microbial communities from a Populus tree surrounding site in Tennessee, USA - Soil MetaG P. TD hybrid SBSTD1 (version 2)... | ecosystem: Environmental > Terrestrial > Soil >...
CGTCCCCCGCCACGATATACAGGCGTCAGGCTATCGAGATCGGCTCGGCGGACCTACGGCGCCGCGAATCGTGGTCGAAGCACCCGCCCCGCCCCACCCCGCCCCGCCCTCTCCCCATGCGCGGAGTATCAGCGCCCGCGGAAGACGGGCTCGCGCTTGTCGACGAAGGCTTGGGCGGCTTCGCGGTGATCCTCTGTGAAGCCGGAGCGGGTGTGGTGCCAGGCTTCGAGGTCGAGGCAGTCTTTCAGCGAGGCGGTTTCGGCGGCGTTCATGTTGCGCTTCATGTAGCGCAGGGCCACGCGGGGGCCGCGGGCGAGCTTGGCGGCGAGCGCGTGCGTCTGCTCTTCCAGCTGGGCATCGGGCACGACGCGATTGACCAGATTCAGCGCCAGGGCTTGCTGGGCGTCGAGGATGTCGGCGGTGTAGTAGAGCTCGCGCGCCTTGGCGGTGCCGACGAGCTGCGTGAGGAACCAGCTGCCGCCGAAGTCGCCGGAGTAGCCAACGCGGGCGAAGGCGGTGGCGAAGCGGGCGGAGTCGCCGGCGATGCGCAGATCGCAGGCCAGCGCCAGCGACAGCCCGGCGCCGGCCGCCGCCCCACGGATCATGGCAATGGTCGGCTTGGGCAGCTCGTGCAGCCAGCGCGACACCTCCATGCGTGAGCGCAGATCCTGGGCCTTCTCCTCCAGCGTGGTGCCGCCGAACTCGCGTCCCTCGGCCATGGCCTTCACGTCGCCTCCCGCGCAGAAGCCGCGGCCGGCGCCGGTCACGACGATCACGCCCACGTTGGCGTCGTCGGCCAGCCGGGGCAGCGCCTCCAGCATGGCGTCGAGCATCTCCGCCGACATCGCGTTGAGCCGCTCGGGCCGATTGAGAGTGAGCGTGGCCACGCCGTCCTTGATCGATTCCAGCAAGTCCTGAGTCATGACGATCCTCCCGAGCGAGATGGGCGCCATGATACCGCTCGCCCGGGTGTTCTATACTCCGCCCGATGACCTTCACCGGCGAGCTGTGGTCGGCCATGACCCCGATCTACCAGACGATCCTGCGCCATCCGTTCGTCACCGGGCTGACCGACGGCTCGCTGCCGCGGGACAGCTTTCGCTTCTACGCGGTGCAGGACGCCCTCTACCTGCGTGAGTTCGCCCGGGCCCTGTCGCTGGCCGCGGCCCGGGCGCCCGAGGACGACTGGATCGTGATGTTCAACGAGCATTCGGCGGGGGCGCTGAAGGTCGAGCGCGCGCTGCACGAGGGGTTCTTCAAGGAGTTCGGCCTGTCGCCCGGCGAAGTCGCGGCCACGCCGCTGGCCCCGACGAACCTCGCCTACACCAGCTACCTGCTCGCCGTGGCCTACGGCGCGCCGTTTCACGAGGCCATGGCCGCGCTGCTTCCCTGCTACTGGATCTACTGGGAGGTCGGCAAAGCGCTCGAACGCGCGGGGTCGCCCGATCCGCTCTTCGCGCGCTGGATCGCCACCTACGCGTCAGACGAGTTCGGCGACGTCGTGCGCGCCGTCCTCGCCGTGACCGACACCGTCGCGACCCGCCTTCGTCCGCACGAGCGCGACGCGATGCTCCGTCACGTGCTCACGACCAGCCGTTACGAGTGGATGTTCTGGGACATGGGCTGGCGTCGCGAGGCGTGGCCGCTCTGACGGGACGTTCTGGCACCACCATGTCATCACGCCGACACGGTTGACGCTCGCTCGCTGACAGCATCGCTCTAAGCGCTCGATTTCCCTGCCCGGCCTGGGTGCTGATAGGCGTGGCACTGGCTTTGCCTTCCTTCGAGGCGGTCATTCAAATCTCGAGGGAGGCATCGATGCGAGACGTGCTGGGCGTGACGTGGTTGCGGCGACATCACTGGATGATCCTGCTGGGGGCGATCGCCTACGCGGTGATCTACCTCGGACTCTTCGACCTGCGCGGAGTCGCCAGCTACATGGCCAATCGTCCGGAGGTGTCGAACGCCTTCAGCGAGCCGCACTTCGGCCGCGCTGACGCGATCATCCTAGTGTTCTCGACGCTCTTCCTCGGCCCGCTGGCGCTGGGCATCGGCCTGCTGGCGCTCATCTTCGTGCTGGCGGTGTTCGGCGGCTTCCTGCTTCCGGTGGTGCGCTGGGTCAAGCTGCCGGACTGGGTCGCCACCGCGACAGTGATGGTGGGAGTGATCGCCGCGGCGTGGATCGAGAGCGACGCCTGGATGCCGAAGTCGATCTGGTTCCTCGGCTTGCTGGCCCGCGCCTGCCGCATCGTCATCAACGTCGCCTGACGACGCGCGCGCTCTCCTTTTCGAAGCCCGGCAGGATCGCCTTGATGAAGGCGTTCTGCACGAGGCCCAGCACGGTTTCCAGCGTCTGCGCGTTCGGATTCTCGACCGCGCCCGAGATGGGGACCACGGTCGCCACCTGGTCGAGCTGCCGGTTCTTGAGAACCTTGCCGACCACGTCCACCACCCGCTCCTTCACCTTCTGGCCCAGTGACTTGTCGCTGTCCTGCGTGGAGTCGTAGACGACGAGGTCGTGAAACAGCGGCTTGACGTAGCCCTCGATCCGTCCGTTCTTCACGTGCATCTCCGAGTAGACCGAGAACACGCCGCTGGCCACATCGAACTTGGCGTGGGCGCGCAGCAGGTCGTTCATGGTTCGCAGGTCGACGTTTTCGATGCGCGAGTCCACGTCGAAGTCCGGGCCCTTGGTCTCGGGCCGGAAGGCCGCCTGCACCAGCAGCGGTCCACTGTCCATGAAACGACCGGTCAATCGAACTTTGCCCAGACCGTCGGGTTTCTGGTTGCTGAAGTTTTCGATGGTGAGGTCGGTGTGCGTGAGCGAGACGCGATACGTGGGCCGGGCGTTCTCGTTGACGAAGCCAACCGCGGCGTCCTTCACGATGACCCGCCGAGCGCGGAGGACGGCATCCGGCGCGTTGCTCTTGTCCACGGCGGCCTCCGCCGTCTTCTTGGCCGCCTCCTTCACCGGCGCCGCCGTCCGCGGCCGGTAGGCGTAGTCGGCCTTGAGCCCGTCCACGCGCATCTCCTCGAGGTCGACGATGGTCACGTTGGGGGTGACCTCGAGGTAGCCGTTGCCACTGAACACGCCCGCCGTCAGGGCCAGTCCGTAGCGGGCGGCGATCGGCTTGGCGTAGTCGAGCGGGATGCCGGCCAGCTCGGCCTTGCCCTTGACCCCGGCGTAGGGCACGCGCAGGAAATCGGCCGCGCCGTCGAGGCTGAGGCGGCCGCTGTCGAAGACCGCGGCCTGGAGGGTGAGCGGCGAGGGAAAGTCGTCGGGGTCGGACTTCACGTTGCGAATGTTACGCACGACCGCCTCGATCTTGGAGAGCCGTAGCGGCTGGGCCTGGCCCGAATCCACGTACGTGAGCGAGCCGTTGCGGATCCGGAACTCGTTGATCTTGAGCGGATACATCGCCTGCAGCGCTTCCTGCCAGCCGTGCTCCTTCACCGGGGTGGGATCCTTCGCCTCGGCTTCGACGTGTCGCCGGTCCAGGTAGATCTCGGGGGTGTCGATCAGGAAGTTGGCGACGACCCGCCGGTGAACGAGCGCGCTCCATTGCACGCTGGCGCTCAGCTGATGGAGGCGGAGCACGGGGGGATCGGGATGCGCGGTCTGGACCAGGACGACATCGTGAAAGTCGATGCCGAAGCCGAAGGGATGGAAGTTGAGGCGGCCGATGGTCGCCGTGTAGCCCTTGAGGTGGGCGTTCATCTGCCGCTCGGTCTGGCGCCGCAGGGGCTCGTCAACGAGAAACGCCAGAGCCAGTGCGAGGAACACCAGCGTCGCAACGATACCGATCAGCCATTTCCAACGCGTACGCATCGCTAAACCCGACGTAGTACAGAGCAAGGGAGGTGCCACCGGTTTATGCGAAGATGGGGCGTGCGCCGATTCACTCTTCTGCTCGTGCTCCTCCTGGCGTGGCCAGCCGCGGGCCAGTCGTCGCGTCAGATCCGTGTCTCCGTCGAGTTCCGGCAGACGAGCGAGCAGAGCCGCGACGCCGTGCAAGGGGGCGGCGGCGTGATCATCACCGAGCGGGGCTCGGTGCAGCCGCGCGCCGGCGTGGGTGCCGAGAGCACCCAGCGGCGGGTCCAGCGGTCGACCGGCATCTTCACGCTGGTCCAGGACGGCGGTGAGTCCGTGATGACGGTCGCCACCCAGCTGCCCTACCCGCAGATCACGTTCTACCGCGACTATGCGACCGGCATCGGCTACGTCGCCGGTGGGGTGAGCTTCCAGGAGGTCGGGACCTCGCTCAAGGTCCGGGCGAGTCTGGTCGCCGGTAACCAGGTGCGCGTCCGGCTCATCCCGCGGATCAGTTACATCGCCGCTGACGGGTCGGGCGCGATCGACTTCATGGAGGCGGCGACGGAAGTGGTCGTGCCGAGTGGCCGCCCGATCCCGCTCGGCGGCGCCACGTCTGACCTCCACAGCGTGATGCGGCAGATCCTGGGTTTCGCGCGAGAGCGCACGTCCGGCGAGAGCACCGTCCTGCTCACGGCGACGGCGCAGTAGGGCGCGGCTGCGCCAGCAGCGCGATGGCCAGCGTCACCATCACCACGATCAACGCCGCCGGCAGGACGCCGGCGTGCCGCGCGGTGAGCAGACCGGCCAGCACCGGCCCGAGGAACATGCCGCCGTCGACCGAGACCCGATAGAGCGCGAGCCGCCACGCCACCTGAGCCGGCGGGGTGACCGACCGGAGGATTCCCAGCGGCAGCATCCAGCCCGCCATGCTCAGCCCGAAGAGGCCGCAGCCGACGGCCATGAGCGGCAGCGTGCCGAAGCCGATCAGGGTCAACGCCGCCGTGAACGTGAGCATGATCGCCGCCACCACCCGCGGCGTGCCGTAGCGGTCGGCCAGCGCGCCGACCGGCAGCAGGGCGACGATGTCCACCAGTTGCGAGAGCATCAGCAGACGCGCGATGCCCGCCCGCTCCAGCCCGAACTCCCGGCTGCCGCGGAGGGGGATCACGAACTGATCGACGGCGGAATAGCTGAAGGCGATGGCCGTCCCGGCAACTCCGGCCAGGATGGCCAGCCGCGAGGATGACGGGCGCGACGGCGGCTCGTCGGCCTCGCTCCGCGCGAACAGTGGCCGCGGGCCGTCCACGCTCGACGGAAGCGAGCGGCGGAGCAGCGGCAGGGTCACGATCGGAACCAGTACCGGCGCACAGGCGAGCAGGAATGCTGTCGACCACGGCACGGCCCGCGGCAGGAGGGCCACCAGCGACACCCCGGCCAGCACGCCGATCATGGCGGAGAACTCCAGCGCGTTCAGCGACGAGGCGAGCCCCGGGCCGGCTCGATAGCGCAAGACGGTGGTGAGCCCGGCCAGCATCGACAGCGTGTGGCCGGTCCCCATCAGCACGCGACCGGCGAGGACCGTCGAGAACTCTCCGCCGGACGTCATCACCAGGGCGCCGAGCACGAGGAAGATCGGCGCCACGGTCAGGGCCCGTGCCAGGTGATGCGTGATGAAGAGACCGACGGGGACGTCGGCCAGCATGCGCGCGAACCCGAAGGCGCCGGCGACTGCGCCCAGTTGCCAGTCGGCCAGGCGAACGGTCGTCCCGATCTCGGGAAGCAGCGCGGGGAATGCGCCGATCGAGACCGTGTTGGCTCCCATCGTCACGCAGACGAGGACGGTCAGGCGACGCGCTGGCATGGGGCTTGTACGCGTGGTGGTCGTTCACATCGCAAGGAGGTGCCCCATGCCGCCGAAGGGCGTGAAGAGTCGCAAGCGCGGACGTCAGTACAAGAAGGTCTTGAAGTCGATCAAGAGCGAGGGTCGCTACAAGGGCCGGCAGAAGGAAGTCGCAGCGCGCATCGTCAACAAGACGCGCCGCCAAAAGGGCGAGACCAAGAGTCGCCGCCGCAAGGGCGGTGGGCGCCGCATGCGCCGGGCCGCCTGAGTCCCCTCACGGCGTGACGGACGCCCGGGCACGGCCGTGCGGAGTCTGCTCTCGCACCGTGTCCGGGTTCGCGCCCGCCCGCACGGCGAGGTGGTAGATCAGCAGCTGCAGCGGCACCGCCGCGGTGATCGGCGAGAGCAGCTCCGGCACCTCCGGCAGCGCGATGGTCTCGGCCGCCAGCGACCCGATCTCGCGATCGCCTTCGGCGACGAGCGCCACGACGCTGGCACCGATCCCGGCCGCGACCCGGGCCACGTCGTGACAGCGGGCGTGCGAGGGCCCCGGCGGCGCGACCACGAAGACGACGTCGTCGGGCTCGAGCGCGGCCCACGGGCCGTGGAGAAACTGCTCACACTCCAGACCGATCGCCGAGATCCAGGCCGCTTCGCTCAGCTTCAGCGCGGCCTCGTACACGGTAGCCACGTTCGGACCGCCGCCCACGAACCAGTATCGGCGCCGGCCACCGAACCGATCGGCCAGGCTCTCCCATGCTTCCTGACCGAGCAGGAAGGCGAGCTGGTCCGGGAGGGCGTCGAGCTGACGGCCGAGCTCATCGTCGCGACCGATGGCCGCGGCCAGCGCAGCCAGGACGGCCACCGCCGTCGTGTAGCTCACGGTGTGACATCCGGAGGCTTCCTGATCGACGGTGCGGAAGACGTGCTCGGCGGCGGCCAGTCCGTCGGCGCCCTTGCCGGTGATGGCCGCCGTCACCCCGCCGGCTGCCCGGGTCCGAGCCAGCGCCGCGGGGCCCGATGGCGACTGCCCGCGGTGACTGATCACCACGCAGCCCTCACCGGATGCGGCGGCCGGTCCGTAGTGGAGGAGCTCGAAGGCATTGATCGCGCGCACGCGCGTACCGAGCCGACCGGCCTGGGCCAGCAGCAGCTCGCCGGCGAGCGCGGCGTGCCACGAGGTGCCGACCCCCGTGAGCCACACGTGCGGCGCGGTCGTCAGACGGGACGCGGCCTTCGCCAGCACCTCGCCCTGTCCTCGCATGACCAGGCGCAGCGCTCCCGGCTGCGCATAGATCGCATCGTGCATGTGGTAGGGATGCTCGGTCCGCGGAGCACTCGACGACATCGAACGCACACTCCTCGCCTGAAGGTCCACTGACCATAACACCGGAACCTCTCAGGCGAGGAATTCGCGGCCGCGCGGCGCCTGGGCTAGGCGGTCTTTCTGAACTCCGCTCCGTAGGAGCGGCTCGCCTCTTCCACGCTCTCCGCATCCGACTCGTCGATGATCTGCTGGGCCTCGGTCGCGCGGTCGTCATCGTCCTCCGCGGCCACGAGGACGCTGCGGCCGCGCCGGAGCGCTTCCGCATAGACCAGCCGGTCGTCGCGCGGCACGCCGGTCACCAGCGACTCCTCCAGCGCCGAGCCGATCTTGGCGCCACCGGCGCCGAACAGGGCGGCTCCGAGTAGACCCAGCGCGATCACCGGCCCGATGCCGGGCACGAGGAACGTGACGGCGGCTCCGAGCGGCAGACCCACCGCGGCGCCGGTGGCGCCTCCCACCACGGCACCGATGGCCGCGCCCGTTCCGGGGGCCTCCCCCTCGTCCGTGGGCACGCGATCGGCGGGACTCCCAGGCGTGAGCACGCTGATGCGATCTCGGCTGATGCCGATGGCTTCCAGGCGGCCGGCCGTGCGCTCGGCCTCCGCGCGTGACGTGAAGATGCCGGCAAGGGTGTGCATGGTCAGGCTCCTCTCGGGAGGAAAGGAGCAAGGCGGGTGCCACCGGCTGCGTCGACCGGCGCTTGCATCACCGTCGCCGGCGTGACAACATCGCAGCCGCTCACGCACCGCCCCGATCAGGAGGATCAGATGACGCTCAGCCGCCGCACGTTTCTCGCCGGATCCGCCGCCGTGGCCGCCGCCACCGTCGCTGCGCCCTACGTACACGCGCAGAAGCGCGGCGGGACGCTGAAGTTCGTGCCGCATGCCGACCTCAAGATCCTCGACCCGATCTGGACGACGGCATACATCACCCGCAATCACGGCTACATGATCTTCGACACGCTGTTCGCGCTGGATGAGCAGCTCCGACTGCAGCCGCAGATGGTCGACAAGTACACGGTCAGCAAGGACGCGATGAAGTACTCGTTCACCCTGCGCGACGGCCTGAAGTTCCATGACGGCGCGCCGGTGACCGCCGAGGACTGCGTGGCCTCGCTCAAGCGCTGGGCGGCGAGGGACGCGGTGGGCAAGCTCATGATGCCGGCCGTGTCGAAGATGGCGCCCGTCGACAAGAAGACGTTCATCATCGAGCTGGAGACGCCCTTCGGCCTCGTGCTCGACGCGCTGGGGCGGCCGTCGGCGAGCCCGTCGTTCATCATGCCGGCCCGCCTGGCCGCGACCGACCCCAACGAGCAGGTCAAGGAAGTGATCGGCTCCGGCCCCTTCAAGTTCTCCAAGGACGAGTGGCAGCCCGGCAACCACGTGGTCTACGTGCGCAACCCCGACTATGTGCCGCGCAAGGAGAAGCCGAGTGGGGCCGCCGGCGGCAAGCAGGCGCTGGTGGACCGGGTGGAGTGGCGCTACATTCCCGATCCCGCCACCGCCAGCGCCGCGCTGGAGGCCGGCGAAGTGGACTACTGGGAGAACGTGCCGCACGACTTCGCACCGCGGCTGGAGAAGAACTCCAATATCGCCGTGTTCCTCCCCGACCCCAAGGGCAATCAGGGCATCGTTCGCCCGAACCACTTGCACCCGCCATTCAACGACAAGCGGGCGCGGCAGGCGCTGCTGCTGGCGGTGGATCAGAAGAACTACATGCAGGCGGTGATCGGCAACGAGAAGTACTACAAGGCCTGCCCCAGCGTGTTCATGTGCGGCGTGCCCTACGAGACGGCGGCCGGGGCGCCGAAGCCCGACGTGGCGCGCGCCCGCCAGCTGCTCAAGGAGTCGGGCTACGACGGCAAGCCCATCGTGGTCATCGATCCGACCGACACGCCGTACGCCCATGGGGCGTCGCTCGTCACCGCCGAGGTGCTGCGCTCGATCGGCGCCACCGTCGACCTCCAGGCGATGGACTGGTCGACGATGGTCGCGCGGCGCGCGAAGAAGGAGCCGCCGGCCCAGGGCGGCTGGAACATCTTCCATACGTGGTCGACCTCGTTCGACACGATGACGCCCGTGACCTCCTCGGTGCTGACCGGTGGCGGCGACAAGGCGTGGTTCGGCTGGCCCACCAGCGAGCCGATCGAGAAGCTGCGGGCGGAGTTCGCGCGCGAGGCCGACGCCGCCAAGCGCAAGACCATCGCCGAGAAGGTGCAGCTGCTCGCCTACGACGAGGTGCTCTACGTACCGTGGGGCCAGTTCGTGGTGCCGGGCGCGTACCGCAAGAACGTGCAGGGCGTGCTGCAGTTCGGCGCTACCCTGCTCTGGAACATTTCCGTTTAGGGACGTGGGGGGCCCCGAAATGGCCCCCCACACCCCCCACGCTCCGCGCCCCGGCGAAGCCGGATGCGCTCCGCGGGCGTGCAGTCACGCACCGGCTACTTCAGCGTTGCGGTGGTGAACGACATCCACTGATCGGCGCGCGGCGTCCAACCGAGCCGGTCGCGCGCGGCGTAGATGTCCACCTGCTGAACGAGGAACACCCAGGTCGCGTCCTCGACCATCGTGCGGGCTAGGTCGGCGTAAATCGTCCGCCGCGCGGCGGGGTCCATGGTGCTGCGGCCCAGGTCGAATAGCGTGTCGACCTTGTCGTTGCGATAGTAGAGCCCACGCCCCTTGGACGAGACCAGGTTGTAGAGCTCGTCGCCGTCCTGCATGGGCCCACCGAGGCCGAGCACGTAGGCATCCTGGAACTGCTTGCCCAGGTAGCGTTTGAAGTACGCGCCCCACTCGGCGACCTGCACCTTCGGCTTGAAGCCGGCCTTCTGCCACTGACCGCCGAGCGCCTCGGCGATCTCCTTGTCGCCCTGGTAGCGCCCGGTCGGCGACTCCAGCGTGATCTCGAGCCCGTCGGGGTAGCCGGCCTCGCTCAGGAGCTGCCGGGCCTTCTGCGGATCGTGGCGATATCCCTTCACGGAGGCGTCGTAGCCGAGCATGCTCGACGTGAACGGCCCGTCCTGGCGGCGGCCGTTGCCCTCGAGCACCGTCCGCACGATCGTGTCCACGTCGCTCGCGTAGTTGAGCGCCTGCCGGACCCGCACGTCGGAGAGCGGCTTCTTGAACGCGTTGAGGCCCAGATAGATCTGCCACGTGCTCGGCACGCGGTGCACCGTCACCCCCGGCACGCGCTCCAGCTCATTGGCCAGCGACGGCGGCACCGTGGTGATCAGGTCCACCTCGCCGTTACGCAGGGCAGCGGCGCGCGTGAACGGCTCGGGCACGGGCTTGAAGACGATGCGCGGGATGGTCGGCGCCCCGCGCCAGTGACGGTCGAACGCCTCCACGGTCAGGTGATCATCCTTCACGAGCGCGACCAGCTTGTAGGGCCCGGTCCCGACCGGCCGTAGCGCGAGTCCCTGGTTGCCCTTCTCGGTGGTGTACTTCGGCGGGACGATCGGAAAGTCGATGAGCCGGTTGATCAGCGGCGCGTACGGCCGGCCAGTAGTCAGGTTCAGGGTGTACTCGTCGACCACCTCGATGCGCGCGATCTCGCTGATGTTGGCCCGGTTGGGCGACTTCTGGTTGGGATCGAGCACGCGCTCGACGGTGAAGCGCACGGCCTCGGCGTTGAACGGCTCACCGTTGTGGAAGACGACACCGCGGCGCAGCTTGAGCTGCCAGGTGGTGTCGTTCATGAGCCGCCAGGACTCGGCCAGCTCGGGGACGATGCGATTGTCGCGATCGCGACCGACCAGGGAGTCGAACAGGCTGACGCCCACGGTGGCGCGGATCGACGAGAGATTCATCGTGGGGTCGAGATTCTCCGGCGTCCACGGGATCCCCACGCGCAGCTCGCCCTTGGGATCGGCCGCGCCGGCGAGGGCGGCGCACGACAGCAGGACGACCGCCAGCGCGAGGGCGCGGGATCTCACGCGCTCTTGCTCACCAGCCGGGCCGTCAGCATGGTCTGGGTGCCGGCCAGCGCCTTGGAGATCGGACAGTTCTTCTTGGCGTTGTCGGCCTGCTGGCGGAACGCGGCCTCGTCGAGCCCCGGCACCTCGGCCTCGGTATCGAGCTCGATGCGGGTGATCGCGAAGCCGTCGCCGCCGCGGTCGAGATGCACCTTGGCCGTGGTGTGCACGCTGGCGGGCACGTGACCGGCGGCCGACAGGCCGGCGGACAGCGCCATCGAGAAACAGGCGGCGTGCGCCGCGCCTAGCAGCTCCTCGGGATTGGTGCCGCGGCCGTTCTCGAAGCGTGACGGGAACGAGTAGCTGCCCTCGAACGCGCCGCTGCCGAGCTTCACCGTTCCCTGGCCGCCCTTGAGATCGCCCTTCCACACCGCATCTGCGTTCCTGACTGCCATACCCTTGTACCTCCAGGTCATGAAGTCTACTCCGCGAGACCGCTCACCGTCCGGGCGCCGCCTTTCGACGGCTCGTCCGCCCGATCCGGCCTCTCGTACGTTTTTCGCCCCTTCGCGCCGCCGGCTTACGTACTCTGCCGGCCATGGCCACCGTGGTCGAGCTGATCGCCGCGCGCAAGCGGTTTGGCAATGTCGAGGCCGTGCGGGGCGTGGATCTCGCCATCGCGGCGGGCGAGGTCGTGGCACTGCTCGGCCCCAACGGCGCAGGCAAGACCACCTCGATCAGCCTGATGCTCGGCCTGCGCCAGCCCACCTCCGGTGAGGCGCGGCTGTTCGGCCTCTCTCCGAGCGATCGCCGGGCGCGCAGCCGGTGTGGCGTCATGCTCCAGGAGTCGGGCGTCACCGCGGTGCTCAGGGTCGCCGAGATCGTCGACCTGTTCCGGAGCTACTACCCCGCCCCGCTGCCCACCGAACGGGTGCTCGCGCTGTCCGGCCTCACCGACAAGGCGGCGAGCTTCACCGGCCGGCTCTCGGGGGGTGAGCGCCAGCGGCTCTACTTCGCGCTCGCCATCTGCGGCGACCCCGAGGCGCTGTTCCTCGACGAGCCGAGCGTGGGCATGGACGTGACCGCGCGCCGCGGGATGGTCGAGACCATCCGCGCCTTCGCGGCCGCCGGTAAGACCATCGTGCTGACCACGCATTACCTCGATGAGGCCGATCAGCTCGCCCGCCGCATCGTGGTCATCGATCACGGCGTCGTCATCGCCGACGCCTCGCCGCCGCAGATCAAGGCCCGGGTCGCCAGCAAGCGCGTGAGCTTCAGCACCACGCCGCCGCTGACCGACGACGTCCTGCGCACGCTGCCTGCCCGCCTGCTGGAGCGCGACGGCGCGCGCGTGCGTCTGCTCAGCGGCGAGCCCGAGCGGCTGCTCCATCTGCTGTTCGAGCGGGGCGTGCCCGTGCACGAGCTGGAGGTGGTCGGGGCGGATCTCGAAGAAGCGTTCATCAGCCTCACCAGCGGTCAGGAGGCCAGGCCGTGAGCACGCCGGTGGCCGGCGTGGTGCCGCTCGCGGGACTGCTCCTGCGCCAGACCCTGGCCGAGATCCGCATCCGGCGGCGCATCCCGGCGTTCAGCGCCGTCAACCTCGCGCTACCGGTCGTGTTCTACGCCTTCTTCGGTCTGCCGGTGGCCCAGCGCACGTTCGCCGACGGGCGTAGCGTCGGGGCGCACGTGCTCGCCTCCTTCGGCGCCTACGCGGTCGGCAGCGTGATGGTCTACGCCTTCGGCATCGGCGTGGCCAACGAGCGGGCGATGCGCATCGATCTGCTCCTGCGGGCCACGCCGCTTCCGCCTGCCGTGCACTTGCTGGCAAAGATCATCACCGCGCTGGTGTACTCGTGCATCTCGCTCGCGCTGCTGATCGGCTTCGGCGTGCTCGTCGGTGGCGTGCATCAGCCGGTGGGAGTCTGGCTCTCGGTGGCGCTCCGGCTTCTGGCGGGCTCGCTGCCGTTCATCGGGCTCGGCTTCCTGATCGGCTACCGCTACGGACCCAATGCGGCGCCGGCCGTGGCCAACCTCATCTACCTGCCGATGTCGTTCGCCTCCGGCCTGTTCATGCCGCTCGACCAGCTGCCCGGATTCGTGCGCGCCGTGGCGCCCTGGCTGCCGAGCTATCACTACGCGCAGCTGGCGTGGAACGCGCTCGGCGCGCCGACGGAGCGGTTGGCCGTCAGCGTGCTGTGGCTCGCGGGCTACGCGGTGTTGTTCCTCGGGCTGGCGCTTCGCACGTATCGCCGAGAAGAAGACCGCAAGTTCGGCTGAGCGCTCAGCCGTCGCCGCTCAGCGCACCGCCGCCCGCGGGTCGAGCACATCACGCAGGGCGTCGCCCACCAGATTGAGGGCCAGGACCACGACGAAGATCGCCAGCCCCGGCAGCAGCGCGACGTGCGGGCTCAGGATCACGAACTGTCGTCCGGTCGCCAGCATGCTCCCCCAGTCCGCGGTCGGCGGCTGGGTGCCGAGCCCCAGAAACGACAGCCCGGCCGTCGCCAGGATCTTGAAACCCACATCCAGGCTGAACGCCACGATCACCGGCGAGAGCAGGTGCGGCAGGATGTGGCGGCCCAGAATGATGGGATCGGTGGCGCCCAGGGCCCGCGCCGCCTCGACGAACTCCCGCTCGCGCAGCGAGAGGACGAGGCTCCGGACCAGCCGTGTGTAGATCGGAAACCCCACGATGGCGATGGCCAGCATCGCGTTGCGCAGGCCGGGACCGAGCCCGCCCACGATGGCGATGGCCAGCAGGATGTAGGGAAACGCCATGAGGACGTCGGTCAGGCGCATCACCACGGTCTCGACCCAGCCGGTGTAGAACCCGCCGAGGACGCCGAGCACCACGCCGACCAGCATCGACGCGGCGGCGGTGGCCACGCCGGCCAGGAGCGACACCCGGGCGCCCCACACCAGCCGGGCCAGCAGGTCACGACCGAACTCGTCGGTGCCGAGCGCGTGACCCGGCGAGCCGGGCGGCCGCAGGCGGTTGGGTGTGTCCACCGTGTCCGGGTCGACGAGCGGCAACACCGGCGCCAGCACCGCGGCGAGGACCGCCGCAACGAGCGCCAGCCCGGCGGCGACCGCCAGGCCCTGCCGCCACACGCTGCGCTCACTCATAGCGGATTCGTGGATCGAGCCAGGCGTAGAGGAGATCGACCGCGAGATTGATGACCGCGAAGGCAAGGGCCACCACCAGCACACAGCCCTGCACGAGAGGAAAATCGCGGGCCAGGATGCCCTGCACCATCAGGGTCCCGACGCCCGGCCACGCGAATACGGTCTCGGTGAGCACGGCGCCGCCCAGCAGATAGCCGGCCTGCACGCCGACCACCGTGACGATCGGGATCAGCGCGTTCTTCAGCCCGTGGCGCAGCAGCACGCCGCTTTCGGCGACACCCTTGGCCCGCGCCGTCCGGACGAAGTCCTGGCCGAGCGTCTCGAGCATGGTGCTCCGCGTCAGGCGCGCGATGATCGTGATCGACGCGGCGGCCAGCGTCACCGCCGGCAGGATCAGATGGGAGAGGAGGTCACCCACTCCGCCTCCGCCGTAGGAGGCGTACATCCCCGAGGCCGGCAGCCACCCGAGCCAGAGCGCAAAAATCACCATCAGCACGATGCCGAGCCAGAACGACGGCATGCTGGCGCCGAAGAGCGAGGCGACCGCGCTCAGCCGGTCGAGCAGCGAGCGCGGCCACGCGGCGGAGGCCACGCCGAGCGCCAGACCGCCGGCGGTGGAGAGCAGCAGCGCGGTGCCGGTGAGCAGCAGCGTCGCGCCCAGCCGTCCGAGCACCTCGGGCAGCACGGGGCGCTTCATCCAGATGGAGCGGCCGAGATCGCCCCGGACGACGTGACCCATCCAGTGCACGTACTGGATGGGCAACGGCTCGTTCAGCCCGAGCGATTCCCGCAGCCGAACGAGATCTTCCTTCGTGGCTTGCGAGCCGAGCATGATCTCGGCCGGATCCCCCGGCGAGAGGTGCAGGACCCCGAAGATGACGATCGACACCCCCACCAGGACCGGCACCAGTAGCAGGAGCCGGCGGGCGAGGTAGCGCCTCACAAGAGCCGGGTCACTTCAGCGAGATCGTCTCGACGCGGAGATCGAAGCTCGGGTGGAGCTTGAACCCCTGCACGCGCTTGCTGTGCGCCGCCGTCTGGATCTCGTGATCGACGAAGATCCACGGCGCGTCCTCGATCAGCAGGCGCTGGGCCTGGCGATAGAGCTCGGCGCGCTTGGCCTGATCGGTTGTCAGCCGCGCCTGGTGGAGCAGCTCGTCGTACTTCTCGTTCTTGTAGAGCGCGCGATTGGGGCCATTGGGTGTCCACTGGCTCGAGTGCAGCAGCGGGTACATCACGAGATCGGGATCCTCGTTGCCCGCCATCCACGAGAGCGCGAACAGGTCTTGCTCCTTGGTGCGCAGCTTGGCCAGGTACGCGCCCCACTCCATGGTTTGCATCGCGATGTTCACGCCCACGGCCTTGAGGTTGGACTGGATCACCGTGGACATCGCCACCGGCGACTGCATGCCCGAGCCCGATTCCGGCACCCACAGCGTCGTGGCAAAGCCGTTCGGGAAGCCGGCCTCGGCCAG
>Ga0111538_10006761_pt1 | contig 15495 bp, 17 predicted proteins | sample SoiMethybrSBSTD1_FD_79669 | JGI IMG/M metagenome (GOLD analysis project Ga0111538, IMG submission 79669) | Bulk soil microbial communities from a Populus tree surrounding site in Tennessee, USA - Soil MetaG P. TD hybrid SBSTD1 (version 2)... | ecosystem: Environmental > Terrestrial > Soil >...
ACCTCGAGCAGCGCCGTCATGCCTGCGCCACCCGCAGTCTCTCCTCGAGCCGCCCGCGCAGCACGTCGAGCTCGAGCGAGGCGATCACGAGCACGCCGATCGCGATCGACTGCCAGAACGGCGTGACGTCCAGCAGGTTCAGCCCGTTGCGGAGGACGCCGATGATGAGCGCGCCCGCGATGACGTTGAAGACGCTGCCGCGACCGCCGAAGAACGACGCGCCGCCGATGACCACCGCGGTGATCGCGTCCAGCTCGAGCAGCTGGCCGGCGGTGGGCGAGCCGGCGTTGGTGCGCCCCGCGACGAGGATCGCCGCAACCCCGGCCGCGGCGCCACAGAGGACATACACGGACAGGAGCACGCGGTCGACGGGGATGCCCACGCGGCGGGCGGCGTCGGGGTCGCCGCCCACCGCATAGATCCAGCGACCCCACTGGGTCCGCGTCAGCATCACCCACGCGACGAGCGCGAGAGCCGCGACGAGCACCGCCGGCACCGGCAGCGGCCCGATCAGCCCGGTACCCATCGTCTGCACCGCCTGCGGCATGCCGGTCGTCGTCTGGGCGTCCGAGATCACGAGCGCCGCCCCGCGGACGATGCTGAGCATCCCCAGCGTGACGATGAACGGGTTCATCACCCGGCCGACGATCAGGATCGAGCCGTTGAGCAGCCCGACGCCCGCGCCGCAGGCGATCATCGTCACGAGCACGAGCGCGCCGTGAGAGCTCGCGGAGCCGCCCGCGGCGCCGCCCGCGACGATCCCCCCGAGCACGCCGCCCAGCGCCACTACCGCGCCGACCGACAGGTCGATCCCGCGCGTGAGGATCACCAGCAGCTGCCCGAGCGCGAGCACCGCGACGATCGACGTCTGGAAGCCGAGGTTGGTGATGTTGCGCTCGGTCAGGAAGTACGGCGACAGCGCGGTCATCACCACCACCACGAGCCCGAGCAGCAGGACCGGACCGGTTTGCACGATCCGCAGCGAGACGCTCACTCGACCGCCTCCTGCAGCGCGAGGACCGCGGTGAGCGAGAGCCCGCCGTCGACCAGCACGGATGAGCCGGTCGCATAGCCCTCGCACGCGAGCAGCGCGATCACCGCGGCGACCTCCTCGGGCACGCCGGGGCGGCCGAGCGGGATCTGCGGCAACGCGCGGTCGGGCCGCGTCCCGGTCATGGGCGTCGCGATGTGCCCGGGCGCGACGGCGTTGACCGTGATGCCGTGCGGCGCAAGCTCGAGTGCGAGCACCTTGGTGAGCATCCCGAGCCCGGCCTTCGCGGCGCAGTACGCGGCCGCGTCCGGGAGCGGCGTGTGCTCGTGGACCGAGGTGATGTTCACGATCCGCCCGCCCGCGCCGGCGGCGACCATGCGCCGGGCGGCCGCCTGCGCGCACAGGAACGGGCCGGTGAGGTTGACCTCGAGCGCGCGACGCCAGCCCGCGAGATCGTCGTCGAGCACCGCCGCCCGGTGGTTGGCCCCGGCGTTGTTGACGAGCACGTCCACGCCGCCGAGCTCGTCGGCCAGCCGGTCGATGACGTCGGCCACGGCCTCGCCGCTCGTGAGGTCGAGCCGGGCGATCTCGGCGGGCGCACCGGCGTCGTGCACAAGCCGCGCGGTCTCCTCCGCGCCGTCGTGGTCGCTGTGCCAGGTGATGCCGACGGCATGGCCGCGGCGCGCGAGCGCCACCGCCGTTGCGCGGCCGATGCCGGAGTCTGCTCCGGTGACGATCGCGGTCACGCCGCGGCCCCGGCCCCGCAGACGGCCAGCAGGTCCGTGAGCAGACGGACGTCCGCGACCCCTTCCTCGGCCGGCGTGCGACACGGCGTCCCGGCGGTGATGGCGGCGTGGAAGTGCAGCAGCTGGCGCTCGTATGCCTCGTGCCAAGAGGTCCGCGTGGTCACCACCGCCCCTCCCGCGTCCGCGCGCACGTGCCGGTAGATCGTCGGCTCGTGCAGCGCGTACGGCGCGGGGAACTCCAGCTCCCGGACACCGTCGGCTCCGTACAGCGCGAGGTGCTCGCGGAAGGTGCCGGCCCCGGGGAGCGCGAGCCACGCCGCGGTCCAGCGCGCGCCGGCGGCGAGGGCGATCGTCGCGGTCGCGCGCGAACCGTCGCCAGACGCGTCGACGATGCGCTCGACGGCGCTGCCGCAGCGGGCGAGCACCGCGTTGACGAGGTTCACGTCATGGATCAGCGCACCGAGGAACGCGTCGCCGATGGTCGTCTCGTCAGCCGCGGGCGCCACGCCGAATGCCTCGCGCATGCCCGGATCGAACGTGGCGGTCGCGATGTGCGCCGGCTCCCACGACGCGGGCAGATCCTCGAGCAGCGCTTCGACCGCCGGGTCGAAGCGCTTCATGTACCCGACCTGGACGACGCGTTGGGCGCGGTCGCGCCCCGCGACGATCCACTCCCCCTCCTCGAGCGTGACGCACAGCGGCTTCTCGACGAGGACGTGCACGCCGGCCTCGAGCGCGTCGACCACGATCTGCGCGTGCGTCGTGTTGGGCGAGCAGACGACGATCGCCTCCACGCCACCGACGTCCAGCAGCGCGCGGTGGTCGGCGTACGCCGAGCCGATGGCGTGGCGCGACGCCACGGCGCGGCGGGTGTCCCGATCCGGCTCGGCCAGCGCCGCGATGCGGAATCGCTCGCCGTGGCGCTGAAGCAACGGCAGGTGCACCGCCTGTGCCACTAGGCCGCCGCCGATGACGCCCACCGGCACCGGCGATGCCCTACCGTCGGTGGTCGCTGACTCCACGGCGAGAGATTTGATCACCGAGTCTCTTGAGCGTTCAAGAGTCCAGAAACGTGCCTTGCCGAGCGAGGCACCCGCGAGTGCACGAAGCTGCCGTCAGGCGGTTCTGGGGCTGAAGGGCCGGTTTTGCCGTTGACCGAACCTCAGGCGAGGTGATTCGATCACTGCATGTCACGGCTGCACGAGAACGTCATGCGCGTCCTGCTCGGCGACATCGTGAGCCGCCGGGTCGGCGTGGGCGGCTGGCTCCCGCGCGAGGTGGACATCGCCGAGCAGTTCAGCGTGAGCCGTGGGGTCGCCCGCGAGTGCATTCGCGGCCTCGAGGAGCGCGGCCTGGTGTCCGTCAAGCACGGGCGCGGCGCGACCGTCAGGCCCGAGGAGCGCTGGAACGTCCTCGACCCGGATGTGCTCGGCGCGCTGCTCGACTCGGGACGTGGGGCCGCGATCCTGGGTGAGTACCTGGAGTCCCGGCGGATCCTGGAGATCGCCGCGGCCGCCCTGGCGGCCGAGCGGGCTCGGCCCCGCCACCTCACGGCGTTGTCCGACGCCTTCGACCGGATGGCCGCCGCCGCGGAGCGAGCCGTCGACAGCCCGGCGGCCGAGGAGCTCTACCACGAAGCCGACATCGCCTTCCATCGCGCGATCATCGACGCGACCGGCAATCGCGCGCTCGGCAGCATGACCGAGCCGATCCACCGCGCGCTGATCGCGGCGCGGCGACCGCTCGCGCGGCCGGAAGCCCGGCTCGAGCGCAGCCTCCCCGAGCACCAGCGCATCCTCGCGGCCGTCGCCCAGGGGGACCCGGCTGCCGCGCGTGATGCGATGCGCGATCACCTGCTCACCGTCGAGGCGTACCTGCGCGAGTACGCCAACCGCGCCGTGGCGACGGGCGACTGACGATGGCCGAGGTGATCAAGGCGCCGGCGCCCGGCCAGGGCGTGGCGGGCGAGCGCATCGCGCGCGACGTATCGGAGATGCTGCTGCGGATCGAGCGTCGCGGTGAGGCTGCCGTCCGCGAGTACTCGCGGACGCTGGACGACTGGGATCCGCCGAAGTTCCTCGTGGGCGCGGCTGAGCTCGGTCGCGCGGCGGATGCCGTGGCTGATGACCTCCGCGCGCACATCGCGTTCTCGCAGCACCAGGTGCGCACGTTCGCGGCGGCTCAGCGGCAGTCGCTGGTCGACGTCGAGGTCGAGCCGCTGCCCGGGGTGACGCTCGGCCATCGCCACCTTCCGGTCGGCGCTGTCGGCGCGTACGTGCCGGGCGGGCGCTACCCGATGTTCGCGTCCTCGTTCATGACCGTGCTCGTGGCCAAGGCCGCCGGCGTGCCGCAGGTCGTCGCGTGCATCCCGCCGCACCAGGGCGGGCTCCCACCCGCCGTTATGCTGCACGCGATCGCGACGTCGGGTGCGGACGCCGTGATGTGCGTCGGTGGGGTTCAGGCGCTGGCGGCGATGGCGTTCGGACTCTGCGGCGCCGAGCCGGTCGACATGCTCGTCGGCGCGGGCAACGCGTATGTCGCCGAGGCCAAGCGCCAGCTCTTCGGGCGCGTCGGGATCGATCTGATCGCCGGGCCGACCGAGGTGCTCGTGATCGCCGACGACACCGCGGATCCGGACCTGGTCGCGGCGGACCTGCTCGGCCAGGCCGAGCACGGGCCGACCTCGCCCGCCGTCCTCGTCACGACGTCGCGCGCGCTGGCGGCCGCGGTCCTCGAGAGGATCCCCGAGCTCGTCGGCCGCTGGTCGACGGGTTCAGTCGCCGGCACGGCGTGGCAGGCACATGGCGAGGTGCTGCTGGCGGCGGACGACGAGGAGGCGGCGGCGCTGGCGGACGCACGGGCGCCTGAGCACCTCGAAGTACACGCGCGCGAGCTCGACTGGTGGCTGGGACGGCTCCGCAGCTACGGGTCGCTGTTCCTCGGCGACGAGGCGACCGTCGCGTTCGGAGACAAGGGCGTCGGCACGAACCATGTGCTCCCGACGGGCCGCGCGGCGCGATACACGGGCGGGTTGTGGGTCGGGAAGTTCCTGCGCACCGTCACGTACCAGCGGCTGACCGCGGAGGGAACGATGCGGGTCGCTCCGGCGATCGCCGCCATCTCGCATGCCGAGGGATTCACGGGTCACGCCGCGACGGCCGAGCTGCGGCTGGCGCGCGCGCTCGGCGCGTGACCGGCCGGCTTACGGGCCGCGTCGCCGTCGTCACCGGGGCGAGCGGCGGTCTCGGCCGCGCGTGCGCGATCGCTGTGGCGAGCGCGGGAGCCGAGGTCGTCCTGATCGCACGGCGGCCAGGCCCGTTGCACGCCCTCGCCGCCGAGATCACGGCGGCCGGCGGGCGAGCGCGCGGCGTGCCGTGCGACGTCACCGACCGCGCGGCGCTCGAGGCCGCCGTCGGCGTCGGCCCTGCGCCTCGAGTCCTCGTCACATGCGCGGGCGGCAACCGCCCCGAACCGTTCGTGGAGGTCTCCGCCGAGGCGCTCGCCTGGTCGTGGCGGCTCAACGTCGAGGCGGCGTTCGTCGCCGGCCAGCTCTGCGCTCGGCGGATGATCGCCGCGGGCGACGGCGGCGCGATCGTCCACGTCACCTCCCAGATGGGCCACGTCGGCGCACCGCTGCGGACTGCCTACTGCACGGCCAAGCACGCCGTCGAGGGCATGGCCAAGGCGATGGCGGTCGAGCTCGCGCCGCACGGCATCCGCGTCAACACCGTCGCGCCGACGTTCGTGGAGACCCCGATGACACGACCGTTCCTCGCCGATCCAGCAGCGCGCGCTGATGTCGAACAGCGGATCCCGCTCGGCCGCCTCGGCGAGCCCGAGGAGGTCGCGGACGCCGTGCTCTTCGCCGCGTGCTCGCCGCTGATGACCGGCGCCAGCCTGGTCGTCGACGGCGGCTGGACGGCGTGCTGAAGCGATCCCCTGGCTCGTCTGCGTGGGTCCGCTAGGCTCATCCCGATGTCTGGGGCGCGCTACAACCGCATCGTGGTCAAGCTCAGTGGGCGGGCGTTCGCCGGCGACGAGGAGTTCGGCCTCGACTCCGCGGCTCTCGCTCACGTAGCCAACGAGCTGCTGGACGCCCGCAGCCGCGGCGTCGAGGTGGCAGTGGTGGTGGGCGGCGGCAACTTCTTCCGCGGCAATCTCGCCGAGGAGTGGGAAATCGAGCGCGCCGAAGCCGACAACGTCGGCATGCTGGGCACGGTCATGAACGGCATCATCCTCCGGGGCGTGCTCAAGCAGCACGGTCTCGAAGACGTTCGACTCATGACGGCGCTCCCGTTCCCCTCGTTCGCGGAGCCCTTCATCCGGCTGCGGGCGCTGGCCCATCTCGAACGGGATCGCTTGGTGCTGCTTGCGTCCGGTATCGGCCAGCCGTACGTCACGACCGACTACCCCGCGGTCCAGCGGGCGATCGAGCTTCGCGCCGACGCAATCCTCCTCGGCAAGCACGGCACGGACGGGATCTACGACCGCGATCCGCGGACCGATCGGCTCGCGCGCCGCTACGACACCCTCCGGTACCAGGACATCCTCGAGCAGGATCTGCGGGTCATGGATCAGTCGGCGATCGTGCTCGCCCGCGAGTACGACATGCCGCTCCACATCTTCGACTTCGAAGAGAAGGGCGCCATCGCGGCGATCTGCTCGGGGGAGAACCGGGGCACCTACATCTCGCCCTCGACGACGCTCACCCGGTCGGAGATCGAGGAACAGGTCAGCTGAGCTCGCGGGCGGCCGCGCGTGCCGCCTCCGGATCCCCGGCCGCGACCGCCTCGGCCAACCGCGAACACGCTTCGACGTCCTTGGCCTGGAGCGGTTGCTCGACCGCGTCGTCGAGCGCGCGAAGCGTGCCGGCGAGCGGTCGGTTCCCCGACGCGTCGGCGATCAGACGGCGGATCCGCATCGCTGACTTGTCGACATCGATCGCGTCCGCGAGCTCCTCTCTCCTGACACGCAGCTCTGCCCGCTGCGCCTCGGATGCGCGCTGGGCCGCGAGCCCGGCTGCCTCCGGCTCGAGGATCTGCCGCAACGCGTTCACCTCGCGCAGGAAGTCTCGTCGCCGGCGGCCGGCGCCCAGCACTCGTGCCACCACCGGGTCGAGGACGTTCCATTCCGCGGTCGGCCGCACGAGCGCGCCGCGGCCGTGGCGGACCATGACGACGTGGCGTTCTTCGAGCGCCCGCAGCGCCTCGCGGACGGTGCCGCGCGACATGTCGAACTGCTCGGCGAGCGACTCCTCCTTCGGGAGCAGCTGCCCGGCCTCGTACTGCTTGCTCACGATGCTCTCGAGAAGCACGTCGACGGCCTCTCGATGAAGTCTGGTCACTCGATGAGCGAACCATCCCGCGACCGTCCTGTCAAACGCGGATCGCTCGCTTGCCGAGGGACTTGATCGGGCGCAAGATGCACGTACGGTTCCTCGCGGAGTCGGGGGCGTTTTCGTGCCGTTGACGGGTCGCATGGCCGGTGATCAGATGACCGCATGTCTGCTGCCGGCGACCGCGTTGCCCGAGCCATCGTCGCCGACATCGCGGATGCGCGCGTGCGCCCGGGAGATCCGCTCCCGGGCGCACCCGAGCTCGCTCGGCGCTTCGCCGTAGGCGCCGGCGCGGTTGCCGGCGCGCTCCGCGACCTCGAAGCTCGGGGGATGGTCGCGGCCCAGCCGGACGGGCGCGTCACGGTCCGCCCCGAGGCGCAGTGGGACGTGCTCGACGAGGACGTGCTCACGGCGCTGCTCGCCTCGCAGCACGGGCCGCGAGTCCTCGCCGAGTACCTGGAGTACCGGCGGGTCGTCGAGGTGATCGCGGCCGGCTTGGCGGCGGAGCACGCGACCACCGAGGACCTCACAGCGCTGTCCAACAGCCTTGCGGAGATGACCGAGGCGGCCGAGAACGCGCCGGCGAGCGTCGAGGCGGAGGCGCGCTTCCACCGGGCCGACGTGGACTTCCACCAGGCGCTGATCGCGGCCGGGCGCAACCGGCCGCTCGAACTGGCGACCGATGCCCTGCGCCCTGCGCTGTGCACCGCCCGCCAGATGCTCGCCCGACCCCATCTCAGGGAGGAGCGCGCGCTGCCGGAGCACCGGCGGATCCTCGCCGCCGTCGCCCAGGGCGATGCCGATGCGGCGCGGGCCGCCATGGCAACGCATCTGGCGACCGTCGAGTCGTACCTGAGGGAGTACGCCGGGCTCTCCGGCTGCGCACCGGAGTCCAGTGGCCGGCCGGATGAACCCTGACGGCGGGCCTGCGCCGACCGTGCTCGTGACCTGGATCGACTTCGACCCTGACGGGCAGCGGACCGGCGCCCGGCTGCGGCAAGCGGGTCTGCGGATCCGCCTCGCGCCGAAGACCGGCGCGCGCTCGCCCGTCGAGATGGCCGGGCTGGCGGCCGACGCCGTGGCGGCGATCGTGAGCACAGATCCGTTCGACCGGGCCGTCTTCGCCGCCGCCCCGCAGCTGCGCGCGATCGCCCGCGTCGGCGTGGGCACCGACTCGATCGACCTCGAGGCGGCGACCGAGGCCGGCGTTGTCGTGATGACCACACCGGGCGCCAACCGCGAGACGACCGCCGACCACGCGCTGGCACTGATCCTCGCGGCGCTCCGCCGGCTGCTCGAGCACGACGCGTCCGTCCGGCGCGGCGACTGGCAGCGCGGGGGCGACATGACGCCGTGGGACCTGCACGAAACCACCGTCGGCCTGATCGGGTACGGAGCGATCGGCCGCGCGGTCGCGCGCCGCCTGCGCGGCTTCGACGTGACGCTCCTCGTGTGCGACCCCGGTACGGACGGCAGCGACGGCGCGATGGCGGTCGAGCTTCCCGAGCTGCTGGGCCGCTCCGATGTCGTGTCGCTCCACGCGCCGCTGACCGACGCGACGGTCGGGCTGCTCGGCGACGCCGAGCTGCGGCTGATGCGGCCGTCCGCCGTCCTCGTCAACACGTCGCGCGGCAGGCTCCTCGACGAGGCGGCCCTCGCCGACGCGTTGCGTGCCCGGCGACTGCGGGGTGCCGCGCTCGATGTGTTCGCCGACGAGCCCGAAGTCCCGCGCGCGTTGTCGGGGCTCCCGAACGTGATCCTCACCCCGCACATCGGCGGGTTGAGCGAGCGCTCGATCGCCAGCATGACCGAGCGCGCGACGGCGCATGTCATCGCCGCGCTCAACGGGTCCCCCGATGCCTCGGCGGTCGCCAACCCGGCGGTCCTGGATCGTGGGACGGAGGCGGTGGCGTGAGTCCCACGACCGCGATGCTCGACGTCCGCTCGCCGTGGTCGGGTGACGTCGTCGGGCAAGTCCCGCTCGCCCGCCCCGAGGACGTCGAGCGCGCGCTCGCCGCCGCCGAGCGGGCGAGCGGTCCGATGGCGCGGCTGGCGGCGCACGAACGCGCCGGCATCCTCCACCGCGCGGCAGGCGCCGTCGAGCGCGACCAGGACGACCTCGCCAGGATCATCACGGCCGAGCAGGGCAAGCACACGGTCGAGGCCCGGGCGGAGGCAGAGCGGATCGCGGGAATCATCCGCCTGTGCGCCGAGGAGGCCGGCCGGCTCGAAGGCCGCGTGCTGCCGCTCGACGTCGCCGCGGCGGGCGTCGGCCGGCTGGGCTACACGCGCCGCGAGCCCACCGGCGTCGTGGTGGCCGTGACGCCGTTCAACTATCCGGCGATCCTCGTGATCCACAAGATCGGCCCGGCGCTCGCCGCCGGCAACCCGGTCGTGCTCAAGCCGGCGGGCAGGACGCCGCTGACCGCCCGGTTCCTCGTGGAGCGGCTGCAGGCAGCCGGGCTGCCCGAGGGCGCGCTTCAGTGCGTCATCGGTCCGGGCGCCGACATCGGCCGTGCGCTGTGCGCCGATCCTCGCGTACGCAAGATCTCCTTCACCGGCAGCGAGGCAGTCGGGCATCGGATCGCGCGTGCGGCCGGCGCAAAGCGGCTCACGTGCGAGCTTGGATCGAACGCGGCGCTCGTCGTGCTCGACGACGCGGACATCGACCGCGCCGCAGCCGCGATCGCGTTCAGCGGCTACACGAACGCGGGCCAGAACTGCGTATCGACGCAGCGCGTGCTCGTCGCGCGAGATGCGCGCGACGCGCTCGTCGAACGCCTGGTCGATCACGTCGACAGCCTGCGACCCGGCGATCCGGCGGATCCGGCGACGGATCTCGCGCCGGTGATCGACGAGCGCGAGGCCGAACGCGTCACGGAGTGGATCGGCGAGGCGGCCACCGGTGGCGGGATCGTGCTGCGCGGCGGCGACCGTAACCGCACGCTCGTGCAGCCGGGCGTGATCCTGGATCCGCCGACGCAGGCGCGCGTCTGGCGCGACGAGCTGTTCGGTCCCGCCGTGATGGTCCGATCGTTCGACGGCGACGACGACGCGCTCGCCACCGCCAACGCGACGCGGTTCGGACTCGCGATGTCGGTCTGCACGCGCGACATCGACCGCGCGCTGCGATTCGCCCACGGCCTGCGCGCGGGTCTCGTGCACGTGAACCCGCCGGTTGGCGCCACCTGGCGTGTCGACACGATGCCGTGGGGCGGCTTCGGCGCAAGCGGGTTCGGCAAGGAGGGCGTCCACGACGCCGTCCGGGACATGACGGAGGAGAAGCTGGTGGTCGTCCATCCCGGAGCGGCGTGATGGAGATCGGCACCGTGCTCTCGCTCCCGGGGGCCGCGCTCGCGGAGCTCGCGGGCGCCGCGTTCGACTTCGCATGGATCGACCTCGAGCACGGAGCGCTCGGGCTCGGCGACATGCAGGCGATGGCCGTCGGCCTGGCCGCGTCGGGCTGCGCCGCGCACGTCCGCCTCCCGAGCAGCCGGAGCGATTGCCTGGCCGCGGTGCTCGATGCCGGCGCGGACGGCGTCGTCGCGCCGCGCGTGGAGTCGGCCGACGAGGCGTGCGAGCTGGTGAACCGCCTGCTGTACCCGCCAGTCGGGCGCCGCGGGTTCGGGCCGCGACGCGCGGGCTGCTACGGCAGAAGCGCACCCGAGAGCCGCGTGACATGCACCGTTCAGATCGAGACACGCGCGGGCGTCGCGGCGGCTGCGGAGATCGCGGCCATCGACGGCGTCGACGCGCTCGTGGTCGGCTGTAGCGACCTCTCGTTCGACCTCGACGCGCCGTTGGATCTGTCCGCGGCCTCGGTGCGGGAGGCCGTCGAGAGCGTGGCGGCGGCCGCGGCCTCGGCCGGTGCGCGTTTCGGCGTCGCCGCGTCGGGCGACCCCGCCGTCGTCGCGGCGCTCGCCGCCGGGCGCGCGCACCTCCTCGTCTACTCGGCCGACACCCGCATCTACAGCCACGCGGTCGACGCGGCGCTCCGCTCGCTGGAGGACGTCGGTGGTGCATGACGCGATCCAGCTGGGCACAGGGCCGGTGTCGTTCGGCGTCGACTTCGCCGACGCGCCGGAGAACCCGCCCTGGACGCAGGTGCTGGACGGCATCGCCGCGGCGGGCTACCGCTGGACGGAGCTCGGCCCGATCGGCTACCTCCCGGACGAGCTCACCGGTGAGCTGGCGGCGCGGGGGCTGGGGCTCACCGGCGGATTCGTGTTCGAGCCGCTGCACGATCCGGCGCGGCACGCGGAGACGGCGACGATCGCGCGTGCGGTCGCAGACCGCATCGCCGGCGCGGGTGGCCGCTTCCTCGTGGTGATCGACGCTGTGACTCCGGAGCGGGCACGCACCGCCGGGCGACGCGCCGCGGCGCGGCGGCTCGACCGGCACGGCGTCGCCGCGCTGCGCAGGATCGTGCGCGAGATCGCCGCGATCGCACACGGGTTCGGCCTGCGGCCGGTGCTGCACCCGCACGCCGGTACGTACATCGAGTTCGACGACGAGGTCGAGCGGTTGCTCGACTGGGCGGAGCTGTGCCTCGACACCGGTCACTGGCTCTACGCGGGCCAGGATCCGGTGCGGGCGTACGAGCGCTGGTCCGACCGGATCCCGTACCTGCACCTGAAGGATCTCGACCGCGCCCGCCGCGACGGCGACTTCTGGGGCTCGGTTCGCGCCGGAGCGTTCCGGCCGCTCGGCGACGGCGATCTCGACGCGGCCGCCCTCTTCGCGGCGCTCGAGCGCCGCGGCTTCGCCGGCTGGGCGATCGTCGAGCAGGACCGCGTCCCCGGCGGCGATCCGGTCGGCGATCTCGTCTCCAGCCGCCGCTACCTGGAGCGCATCGGATGACCGTCAGGCTCACGACCTCGCAGGCGCTGGTCCGGTACCTCGCCGCGCAGTGGAGCGAACGGGACGGGGCTCGGCGCCGCGCGGTGCCGGCCGTGTGCGGCATCTTCGGCCACGGCAACGTCTGCGCGCTCAGCGCGGCGCTCGCGGAGTCGCGCGCTGACTTCCGCTTCATCCAGCCCAAGCACGAGCAGGCGATGGTCCACACAGCGATCGGCTACGGCAAGGCGACGCGGCGGCTTGCCACGCTCGCCTGTACCGCGTCGATCGGGCCTGGTGCGACGAACCTCGTGACCGGCGCGGCCACCGCGACCACGAACCGGCTGCCGGTGCTGCTGCTCCCCGCCGACACGTTCGCAACCCGGCGCCCAGATCCGGTGCTCCAGCAGCTGCAGCACCCGGCGTCACACGACTGGACCGTGAACGACTGCCTGCGGCCGGTCAGCCGGTTCTTCGATCGCATCGCGCGGCCCGAGCAGCTGCTCGACGCACTGCCTGAGGCGATGCGCGTGCTCCTTGACCCGGAGGAGTGCGGTGCGGTGACGGTCGCGCTGCACCAGGACGTGCAGGGGGAGGCCTTCGACTATCCGCAAGTGTTCTTCGAGCCCCGGACCTGGAGGGTCGCCCGCCGCCCGCCCGACCCGGAAGCCGTCGCTGCCGCCGCCCAGCTCCTTCGCGGCGCGCGTCGGCCACTGGTGATCGCCGGCGGCGGGGTCCGCTACTCCGACGCCGAGGATGCCCTCGCGCTCCTGTGCGACGCCTCGGGCGTGCCGGTGGCGGAGACCTCGGCGGGCAAGGGATGCGCCCGGGCTGCGCTGAGCGTCGGCGGCATCGGCGTCAACGGAACCGGCGCGGCGAACGAGCTCGCGGCCGACGCGGATGTCGTGGTGTGTGTCGGGACGAGACTGACCGACTTCACGACCGCGTCGCGCTCGCTGTTCCGTGACCCCGACGTCCGATTCATCGGCATCAACGTGAACGCCGCGGACGCGCACAGCCTCGGCGCGATCCCGGTGGTCGCCGATGCGCGCGCCGCCCTCGAGGCCCTGCTGCCGCTCCTCGGTGACTGGCAGGCACCGGACGACCGCACGCGGCGCGTCGCCGACGCGCGCCGGCGCTGGAATGCCGCCGTCAGCGACGATCTCGCCGCTCGTGCCGGCGAGCGCATGAGCCAGGCGCAGGTGCTGCGCACACTCAACGAGGCCGCTCGCGCGGGCGACTGGGTCGTGGCCGCCGCGGGCAGCCCGCCCGGCGATCTGCTCAAGCTCTGGGAGGTCCCCACGGGCGCCTACGCGCACCTCGAGTTCGGCTTCTCGTGCATGGGTCACGAGCTGCCCGCCGGCATCGGGATCCGGCTCGCACAGCCCGACGCCGGCGAGGTGGTGGTCGTGATCGGCGACGGCACGTTCCTCCTCTCCCCCACCGAGCTGGTGACGGCCGTTCAGGAGCGCGCCAGGATCACGGTCGTCATCCTCGTGAACGGCGGCTACCAGTCGATACACAGCCTGCAGCTCGGCACGGTCGGCTCCAGCTTCGGCAACGAGTTCCGCACGCGCGACCAGGCGGTCGGCGCTCCCGGCGGCGAGCTCGTCGACATCGACTACGCCGCGATCGCCCGCGGCCTGGGCTGCCGGGCGTGGCGTGCCGAGACACTCGCCGAGCTCGCCGACGCGCTTGCGCACGCCCGCGACTGCGACGGCCCCGCGGTCATCGAGTGCCGCGTCGAGCCGCGCCGGATGGTGCTGGGCAGCGGGGCCTGGTGGGCGCTCGGAGTCGCACAGCAATCCGACGACGCGCGGACGCTCGAGCTCGCGGCAGCGCACGCCGCGGGCGCGACGGGGCAGCGTTACCTCGGCTGAGGCGCGCTGCGTGACACCGGATTGTGGCATCGTGTCGGGTCGGACACGCGCTGTGACATCAGGCCAGCTTGAGCGCCTTGCCGTCTTTCGTGACAGCGCCCTCGGCCTGCAACTTGCGCACCACGCGGTAGATCGGCGGCGGATCGACGCCGATCTCGGTGCTGATCTCGGGAACCGAGATGCCCGGCCGCTGCTCGATCAGCTCGAGCACCCGCGCGCGCCGCTCCGCTCCGGTTGCCTGCGTCCCGCCCGGCCGCCGGCGCCCGTCCGCCTTGCGCGTGGTTCGCCGGGGCGCGCGCTTGCCGGCGCGCCCCCGCAACACCGCGGGTGTCGACCGAGGATGCTGAACGTCGACCCCGAGGCGCTCGGCGACCCGCTGAAGCTCCGCGTATTCCTCGACCAGCGGCCGCAGCTCGTTCAGCCGCGCGACGACGCGTTGCTCGATGCCTCGAAGCTCCTCCAGTACAGACACGGTTTGCGCCCCTTCCGAAAGAACGCGCGTAGATGCCGACCTGGCGGCTTAATATCGCAAATCCTCCCGGAACCTGACATCGGTCGGAACTTGGCGCGTCTGACATCGGCCCTGCGCGTCGCCGAGCGTGAAGAGGCGACCAGCTGGTCCGTTTTCTCTGCGACGTCTCTGAGGTTCAGGGCAGCAGTGCGTGGCTACCGCGCCGGCAGGGTAGGCCAGTTGTATCCGCAACCAAGGAGGTCGCCGTGAGCGAGTCCACGAAGGACCGGCCCAACGAGGTCGACGAGAACGCCCCGAAGCCGGGCGAGAAGGACACGAAGACCGTGGCCGGCCAGCCGCTGAAGGCGCCCGACCACAAGCAAGGCGAGCAGTCGAAGCAGGACGAGTAACCGGGTAGCTACCCGGACGCCGCGAGTCGAGGCTGACTCGCGTTGGCGGAACGGAAGCCCGCGACATCGGACGTAGACGCCGCGGCTTCCGCTACCGCCGGGTAGACCCAACGGCTGCAAGTCTCAGAGCACATATCGTTGTGACCATGTCGACGGTGGACCGGGATCCTGAACGCGGCCGAGCCGTTGCAGCCAAGTTGAGGGCGCTCGGCGTGCAGAAGCGAGAGCTCATCAGGGCAGCTGAGCAGGGCTACATCACCGAGCTCACATGCATGATGCGCAAATGCTTCTGCCCCGAGGAGCTCGGGGGCGCGTCTTACTTCGCGCAGGTCACCGACGACTACAGCGACTGGAGGAGCGACTGGGTGCCCACCCTCGAGCACTCCCCGGTCTACAAGAAAGATGGCGGCAAGGCGACCGTGGACAACGCCATCCTGGCGCACCGCCTCTGCAATCGCATCGACCACTCTTTAAGGGTTGGCCGCTCGCACGAGAAAGATCTCGAGAGGATCAGGAAAGCCCGCGAGGAGGCGATCCGCCCCAACGACGTCCAGATCGGCAACACAGCCGAGCCGGAGGCAGAGGCAGCGACGCCGAAGCCGAAGAAGACGAAGAAGGCGCCGGAATGGAAGTCCCTGCCGGACGCCGAGAAGGCGCAGTACCTCCTCGACCACCAGACGATCTCTGATCGTGCCTGGACGAACGAGCCTCGGCTCAACGGCGAGAAGCGCGACGCCTTCATCCGTCGCATTCTGCTCGGTTGAGTCCTGCACGGCTGAGCAGGCTCGGCAGGACGCGTGTTTCGGATCTGCGTCGCTTCGCGGCGATCGTGTCGCTCCCGCGCCT
>Ga0111538_10006762_pt1 | contig 15495 bp, 11 predicted proteins | sample SoiMethybrSBSTD1_FD_79669 | JGI IMG/M metagenome (GOLD analysis project Ga0111538, IMG submission 79669) | Bulk soil microbial communities from a Populus tree surrounding site in Tennessee, USA - Soil MetaG P. TD hybrid SBSTD1 (version 2)... | ecosystem: Environmental > Terrestrial > Soil >...
AGCAGCACGAGCCAGGGAACGAGCGGCGTCAGGTAGCGGGGCCCATAACTGTGACCGCCGTGCCATTGCTCGAAGAGGGAGATCAACGCCACGTGACCCAGCACACTGATCAGTGCCGGCATGATCAACCGCGGAAGGGGCAGTGACTGCCAGTAGCGGCCCGCCAGATAGGCGACGAACAGCGTCGCCGGGACGAAGATCAGCTGTCCTCGGGAAGGGCTGACGAGGATACCGAGCAGCCCGCTCCCGGAGGAGTGCAGGCTGAACGTTCCGGTCCGATAGTAGGTCGGCAACAGCGTCCCGAAGGTGAGCCACGAATAGGTCACGAACACCACGATCCACACGGCTCCCGTTGCGAGATAGGAGCCGACGAGCCCTCGGTGGTACCGCACCAGGTACAGAGTGACCGCCACGATGGCGAGGCTCGCCGTCGGGCGGCAGAAGTAGCCCCACGCCAGAAGCGTCGCGAGAAGCGGAGCCGACATGCGCCGCCTTCCTGTCTCGTGCAGGACCAAGAGCCACACCACCGCGCCGAGGATCAGCGTCAGGAACGTATCGCTCCACAGCACCCGCGAGGCGGTACTCCAGACCTGTGTTCCCAGAGCACCGGCCAGCGCCACGATCCAGCTCCACCGAGGAGGAAGGAGCAGCAGCGCCGTCCGGAGAAAGATCACGGCAAGCAGCGCCATGAGCAGTGCCGCCAGCACGGCCTGAACGTACCGGTCGCCGTGCGAGTCGTACTGCTCGTCGGGTCCCACCGCCGAGAGGCCCAAACGCGCCAGCACCCAGACGAGCGGCGTTACCAGGATTGGTCCGCCCGGAGGATAGCGGTAGTAGACGTGACCTCCGACCCGCTCGAGCTGGTAGGAAAGGTTGGTCCGGCCGACAAACCATTGATCGAGAACGAAGGACCCGTGCCGTAGCAGGGCTTCGCCGACCAGGGGGCTGTAGCGCGAATCGGTGAGACCGCGAACCGGCGATGCCAGGAATATCGTCGAGGTGATTACGAAAATCATCACCTCCGGCCCGGGCCTGCGGAGCCTCATTGCGCCCGGCCGAACTCTCGCAAGGTTCGCCGGTCACGTCAAGGCACCGGGAAATTTCGCCGTCTCCGAAATTCGGTGGAGGTAGGAGCGGATGGTACCATCTTCCCGCCTTCAGGAAAGGAGTTCCGTGGAGCCCGTTGTCCGCCTGATCCCCCTCGGTGGCCTCGGCGAGATCGGCCTCAACATGATGCTGATCGAGTCCGGGGACGACCTCATTGCGGTCGATTGCGGGCTCATGTTTCCCGACGACGAGTTGCCCGGGATCGATCACGTCATCCCGGATTTCACGTACGCCCTGGCCCGGCGCTCGGGGTTCCGCGCGGTCGTCTTGACGCATGGGCACGAAGATCATATCGGCGCGCTACCATACCTCCTGCGCGAGGCCGAGGTGCCCGTGTACGGCACGCCGCTGACGCTGGCGCTGGTGGCCGAGCGGCTGCGCGAGCACGGGCTCGCGGAGACGGCCGACCTTCGGCCCATCCGCCCGCGCCAGCGCTTCGAGGCGGGGCCGTTCTCCATCGAGCCCATCCGCGTCACCCACTCGATCGCCGACGGGATCGGCCTGGCGATCGACACGCCGGCCGGCACGATCGTGCACACCGGTGACTTCAAGCTCGATCCGAGCCCGCTCGACGGTGAGCCGCCCGACTACCGGCGCTTCGCCGAGCTGGGCGAGCAGGGCGTGCTCGTGCTCTGCTCCGATTCCACCAACGTGGAGCGGCCCGGCCACACGCCGTCGGAGATGGACGTGGGGCAGGCGCTCGGCGCGCGGTTCGACGCGGCGAGCGGGCGGATCATCGTCGCCACGTTCGCCTCGCACATTCATCGCATCCAGCAGGTGCTCACGCTCGCCGCCCGCACGGGGCGGCGCGTGGCCCTCCTGGGCATGAGCATGCAGAAGAACGTGACGATCGCGGCCGAGCTCGGCTACCTGCGCGTGCCCGACGGCATCATCGTGCCGCTCGAGGAGCTGGGCGAGCTGCCCGCCCGCCGCCAGGTGATCCTCTCGACCGGAAGCCAGGGCGAGCCGAATTCCGCGCTGGCCCTCATGGCGGCCGGTGAGCACAAGTACGTGCGGGTCGAGCGCGGCGATCTCGTGATCGTCTCGGCGCGCGTCATTCCCGGCAACGAGCGGACGGTCAGCCGCGTGGTGAACGCCCTCTATCGCCTGGGCGCGGAAGTGCTCTACGAAGAGAACGCCTTCGTCCACGTCTCCGGTCACGCGAGCCAGGAAGACCTGAAGCTGATGTTCAACCTGACGCGCCCGCGGTACTTCATCCCGGTGCACGGCGAGTACCGTCATCTGCTCGGCCACGCGAGGCTTGCCGAGAGCGTCGGAATCACGTCCGACCGCGTCTTCCTGATCGAGGACGGCATGGGTGTCGAGGTCTCGCCGACCGAGGCGCGAGCGGCGGGCCCCTTTCCGGCCGGGCGCGTGCTGGTGGACGGCAAGTCGGTCGGTGACATCGGCGCCGTCGTCCTGCGCGACCGCCAGCTGCTGGCCGAGGACGGCCTGGTCGCGGTGTCGATCGCCGTCGACCGCCACGGCACGGTCGTCGCGGGCCCCGAGATCGCTTCGCGCGGGTTCGTCTACGTCAAGGAGAACGAGCCGCTCTTCGAGGAGATGAAGAAGGTCGTGCTCGCGGCGCTCGCCGAGCGTGATCCCGACGCGCCGTCGGACCGGGAGCTGATCGGCGCGACGGTGCGCTCGGCGGTCCGTCACTTCATCAATCAGCGCTTCCGGCGCAGGCCCGTTGTGCTGCCGCTCGTGCTGGAGGTGTGATGTCCACGCTGGTCTCGACCGACCCCAAGCCGCGCCGGCGCCGCAAGCGCGGCGGCGACCGCTGGGTGAGCGAGGTCAAGGGCATCCTGGCCCTGCTGGCCGCGGGCTTCGGTCTGGTCGCGCTCGCGACGTTCGATCCCTCGCTCACGCCGGGCGGTCAGCGGGGCCCGACCGGCCCGGTCGGCGCCTGGCTCGGGTGGGCGAGCTTCCAGTCGCTCGGCTACGCCAGCCTCCTCCTGCCGATCCTGCTCGGCGCCTGGGGCGCCTCGGCGTTCCTGCGCCCGCTCGTCGTGCGAGGCTGGGCGCCGTTCGCCGGGCTGGCCATGCTGCTCGTCAGCGCCGCCGGACTCCTGACTCAGGCCACCAGCGTCAAGAGCGGCGGCGTGGGCGGCGGCCTCATCGGGCACGCGGCCACGGGCCTGCTCCACTCGGGTTTCGGCAATGTCGGCACGTGGCTCGCGCTGGTCTCCGCTATCCCGATCGGCGTGCTCTGCGTCACGCGGGTCTCGTACGCGGCGGTGCTGCGTGTCACGTCGTCGCGGTTCACGCGGCTGAAGCGCCGCCGCGCGCCCGCGGTTGCCGAGCGCCCCGCGCTCGAGGCGCCGGCCGCGGCGGCGCTCGCCGCGGTCGAGCCCGAGGTGGTTGCGCCGCCCGTGGTCGTGGAGCCCTCGCGGCCTCGCGGGCGCCTGGCCGAGCAGGGGCTCGCCTGGCAGGAGACCTTCGACTTCGGCGGCGGTGGCGCCGCGGCGTTCCAGCTGCCGCCGGTCGGGCTGCTCAAGGTGCCCGCCTCGACCGAGCTCAAGCGCACGCGGGAGGAGCTGCAGGAAAACGCCGAGACCCTCCGCCGGAAGCTCCAGGACTTCGAGGTCGAGGGCCGCATCGTCCAGGTGAGCCCGGGACCGATCATCACCTCGTACGAGTTCGAGCCCGCGACCGGCGTGAAGATCGCGCGGGTCGTGAACCTCGCCGATGACCTCGCGCTCGCGCTGAAGTCCGCCTCCGTCCGGATCGTCGGGCCGATTCCCGGCCGTGGCACCGTCGCCATCGAGGTGCCGAACTCGGAGGCGGCGACCGTCTATCTGCGCGAGATCTTCGTGTCGGCGGAATTCGCCGAAGGGAAGGGGCGCCTGCCGCTGGCCCTCGGCAAGGACGTGACCGGCACGCCCGTCGTCGCGGATCTCACCGCGATGCCGCATCTGCTGGTCGCCGGCGCCACCGGCAGCGGCAAGTCGGTCGGGCTCAACGCGATGATCTGCTCGATCCTCTACAAGACGACGCCGGCCGACGTGCGCTTCCTCCTGATCGACCCCAAGCGCCTGGAGCTCAGCATCTACGAGGGCATTCCCCATCTGCTGGCGCCGGTCGTCACCGACTCGAAGGAAGCGGCGGCGCGTCTTCGCTGGATCGTCGGCAAGATGGACGAGCGCTACAAGCTGCTGCAAACGAAGCAGGTGCGGTCGATCGAGAGCTACAACAAGGCGGTCGGCCCGGAAGAGCACCTGCCGTACTGGGTGGTAGTCGTGGACGAGCTGGCCGACCTCATGGTGGTGTCGGCGGGCGAGGTCCAGACCTCGCTGGTACGCCTGGCGCAGATCGCGCGGGCGGTCGGCATCCATTTGATCGTCGCGACCCAGCGGCCGTCGGTCGACGTCGTCACCGGACTGATCAAGGCGAATTTCCCGACGAGAATCGCATTTCAAGTTGCTTCGAAGGTGGACTCGAGGACAGTGCTCGATGGGAATGGAGCAGAACAGCTCCTGGGCCGCGGTGACATGATCTTCGTCCCGCCCGGCGCCAACAAGCAGATGCGCGTGCATGGCGCCTGGGTCGGCGACGACGAGGTGCGGGCGATCTGCGATTTCCTCCGCCGCCAGGGCACCGCCGTCTACGAGGAGGTGGTGCTGGCGACCGAGGAAGAGGTGGCCGCCGGCGACGCCGCCGAGCGCGACGATCTCTACTGGGACGCGGTGCACCTCGTCATCGGCCAGCGCCAGGCCTCGATCTCGTTCCTGCAGCGGCGGATGCGCCTGGGCTACCCGAAGGCCGCGCGGTTCGTCGACATGATGGAGCAGGACCGGGTCATCGGTCCAGGCGACGGCGCCAAGCCCCGCGAAGTCCTCGTCGGCCCCGAGTACCTCGCCAAGCGCGGCAAGTAGCGCCGCCGCCCGTCTCCGCTAGAACCGGATTCGCACCCGATACGCGACCTTCGTCGCGCCGTCCTTCGGCACGGGGATCTGGTACTTCAGCGTGTGGGCCTCGATCTTCTCGTACGCGTGGCTCGAGCTCAGGACCTGCCAGTCGCCCGGCACCGGCTCGATGACCGTGACGGTCTGGGGCGCGTCCTTGTGGTTGCGCAGGCTGATCTCCCACTCGACCTCGTAGAGACCGGCGCCGAGCTTCCGGAACTCTTTCTGCGTGCGCTCGCCGACCAGATCGAACGCGTTGCCCATCTTGATCTTGACCTTCTCGTCCTTCGGCGTGTGGTCGATCCAGTCCTCGCCGATGAACTGCTGACTGCCGGAGCGGTCGGCCTTGTAGACCCGCACCTTGCCCTTCGGCAGCGGCAGCCCCAGGCGGTTCTCCTTGCTGTTCTTGACCTCCAGATAGACGGCGACCTTCTGATTCGAGATGGGCACGCCGTACGAATTCCGGTAGTAGTCCTGGGCGCCGTAGTAAATCAGCTCTTTCGTCGTCGGAACCTCACTGGCCGCCAGGAGCGAGAGCTGCTTGGTCTGATTGTTCTTGATCGTCGTGCGCCCGTCGAGCGTGTAGAGGTGATACTCGAAGAATCCTTCCGACGCGAAGTCGCGGCTCGCCGCCGCCGGCGACGCCGCCTTGGCGGCCATCTCGAGCGCGCGTAGGTCGCGGCGCGGCTCCTGCGCCCGGTTGACGTCGCCGGCCACGAGCTTGAGCGCGGCGTTGCCGTAGGTGGCGCCGCTCCGGTTGTCGACGGTGACCCAGCCGGTGAGATCGGAGAGCGAGTCGGCGGCGTTGAGGACCATGACGTAGTCGGCCTTCCACGTGATCCCGCTCGTCAGATACGACGCCTCGACCCGCTGCGGCCGGGCCGTCTGGTTGCGCAGGAGCCACACCAGCGTGGGCTTGGCCACGAGGTTCTCGGGCAAGGACGGCAGTACGAGGCGGCCGTAATGACCCATGTGGATCTGGCCGTTGATCTCGAAGATCGGCCCGTTCGTCGAGAGCAGCGTGGCCTCGTGGAAGGTGCCATCGCCCTGGTAGAGGCGCACCTTGCGGCCGACGTACTTCTCCATGAGCTTCTCGCTCGTCAGCAAGTCGTACTCGTAATTCTGCTCGAGGATCTTGAGCCCGAGGGCGTCGGTGAGCGACTTCAGATGGACGGTCGTCGGGTCGATCCCGGCGGCCACGTCCATGAACTGCACCTCGTTCACCCCGGCGGGCAGGCGCGCCTCGCGCAGGTCCTTCACGAGCCCGAGATTGCCGTTGTAGATCGTCACCGTGACCTCGCGCTGGTCGTCGCGCGTCACGCTCACCGGCGCCGCCGTCGCCGGCGGCACGACGGCGAGGATGAAGAGCAGAGTCAGAGCGAGCAGCCGTCTGTTCATCGGGTGTTCCTCCCGGTCTTCGCGGATGTGCTTCTTACCGGGTTAGACCGTCGCGGCGGGATGAAGTTCCGCGAGGTCGGCGACGCGAGAATCAGCGGGTGATGCGGAGAACGACGCGCACCTTTTCCGGAAGTGCTGGCGCCTCGCGAACCAGCTGCCAGCGGCCGAGCGCGGCGAGGTCGCGCAGCAATTCCGGGTACGCCTCGCGCGAGATCGTCAGCTCGACGATCGGCCCCTCGTCACCCACGAAGCGCCGATCCTCGACGCCGCCCAGTCGCGCGAGCAGGCGCGCGAGAGTCTGCAGGGCCGCGTCGCGGTCCGCCACGGCCAGCCGGCCGGAGACGTCGGGCGCCACGAACGAGGCGATCGCCGGCGCCGGGGCGGCCGCCCGCGGCGCTTGCAGCGTGTCGGTGCGCGGCTCGGGTTCGCGAGCCAGGGACCGTGCACGTGCGCCGGCAGCGTCCTGCGAGCGCTCGGCTCGCGCCGGCGACTCCTCGAGCTTTCCCGCGACCTGGGGCTCCGCGGGCGGGACGTTCGCCTGGCGCTTGGCGACGTCGCGCGCGGTGTCGTCGAGCTTCGCTCGGCGCTCGTCGGCATCCTTGGATTGCTGCCCGGCTTCCTTGAATGCTTCGGGCGCCGGCGTGGTCTTCGCGGCCGGCGGGCCCTCCGGCGATTTTTTCTCCAGCGCCTGCTTCTCCGGCGCCCGGTCCCTCTCTTTTGCCTTCGCGGCCTCCGGCGCTCGCTCGGCCTCCCGTGCTCGCACGGCTTCCTGTGGCCGCCCGCCTTCCAGTGTCCGCGCCGTCTCTTTCGCTCGTGTCGCCTCCAACGCGCGCGTCGCTTCCGGCCGCGCCGCCTCGCGGCTCGCATCCGATGAGGGCCGCGCGGTGTCGCTCAGGATGGTGGTCCCGGACGGCGGCGCGTCGTAGAAGCGCGCAGGCTCGAGCGTCGACCGGAACACGTAGACGACACCGACGGCCACCAGCACGATCGCGGCCGCCTCGATCGGGAGCTTCACCGGCCACGGCAGGAGGAGCGCGCGGAACAGCCGCCGTGGCCAGGGCTTGGGCCGCGCCGCCTCGAGCACGCGATCGAGGAAGCCGGCCGGTGCGCGCGCCGGCTCGACCGCGCGCAGCAGCGCGACGGTATCCCGGAGCCGCTCGAGCTCCCGGCGGCACTCGGCGCACGTCGCCAGATGCCCCTCGACGGCGCCGCGCTCCGCGGCGCCGAGCGCGTCGTCGATCAGCGCCGACAGCTGTTCTCGCGCGTCGTGACAGGTCATGGCAGGAACCGCTCGAGCTTCTCCTTCAGGTCCATCCGCGCCCGGTGCAGCCTCGACCGCACCGTGCCGAGCTCCAGGTCGAGCGCGGAGGCGATCTCCTCGTACGACAGGCCCTCGAGATCACGCAACACGACCACCATGCGGCGCTCGTCGCTGAGCTCGGCGATCGCCCGGTGCAGCGCGGCATCCCGCTCGCTCCGCTCGAGCTCGTCGGCGGGGCTCGCGTGGCCGGACGGAATCCGCGCCAGCGTCTCCTCACCCTCGCGCAGGAGCCGCCGCTCGCCGGACGCCAGGCGGTTCATGCACAGGCGCGAGGCGATCGCGTAGAGCCACGTCGAGAGCTTCGCGTCGCCGCGAAAGTCCGCGATGGCCCGGTGAGCCCGTAGAAATACCTCCTGAGCGGCCTCCTCAGCCTCGGCCCGGCTGCCGAGCATCCGGAGCGCGACGCCGAACACGCGGTGCTGGTAGGCGATCACCAGCTCCTCGAAGGCTCGGGGGTCGCCCTGCCGGAGCCGATCCACCAGTTGAGCCTCATCCGCGGGCCGCCCCATTCAGTTAGACCATACCGCCCGCCGCGGGTTCCCCCATCCCGAAATTCACGGCCGGCGACGCGTTGCGCCGGTCCGGAGGCGTGCCCATACTGCAGGGGCTGCCGCGCGCCGGCAGGCACGCATCGCCGGAGCGCCGGAAAGGAATCGCATGCTCGAAGAAAAGCAAGCGCGCGAGCTGGCCCGCCACTGGGTCGAGGCCTGGAACGCCCACGATCTCGACGCCATCATGGCCCACTACGCCGAGAGCGTGGTGCTGCACTCGCCCGTGGTGGTCCGGCTCCTCGGCATTCAGTCCGGCACCGTCTCCGGGAAGGAGTCGCTGCGGTCCTATTTTGCGCTCGGTCTCAAGGCCTATCCCCAGCTTCGGTTCGAGCTTCTGGACGTCATGTGGGGACTCAACAGCGTCGTCCTTTACTACGCCAATCAGCGGGGATCGAAGACCGGCGAATTCATGGAGCTCGACTCGACCGGCAAAGTCTGCCGCGTCGTCGCGAACTACAGCGCCTGAGTGGCTCGTAGGGCGAGGGGACGTGAGCGAGCCGCTGGAGGTGCCGACGCGCGAGGGCTACGACCTCTGGTCGGAGATCTACGACGACGAGGACAACCCCTTGATCGCGCTCGAGACGGCGTGGATCGCGCGGCTCCTCGGCGACGTCCGGGGTCTGACGGTGGCCGACGTCGGCTGCGGCACGGGCCGGCACGCGATCGCGATGGCCGCGGCGGGTGCGCGCGTCGTCGGCATCGATTTTTCTCCAGGCATGCTGGCGAAGCTGCGAGCGAAGCCAGGCGCGAGCGCGGTGCGGCTCGTGCGGCACGATCTGGCGACCGGGCTGCCGCTCGCGTCGGGTTCGATGGACCGGGTCACCTGCTGTCTCGTGCTCGAGCACGTCGCCGACCTGGCGAGCGCCTTCGCCGAGATGTCCCGGATCTGCCGAGCCGGCGGCTTCGTGCTCGTCTCCGATCTCCATCCGGCGATGCGGCTCGTGGGAACGCGGGCGCAGTTCACCGATCCAGCGACAGGCCGCAAGACGCGGCCCGCCGGCGCGCGGCACCAGCTCTCCGACTACGTGATCGCGGCGACGCGGGCGGGGCTCCACATCGACCACATGAGCGAGCACGTCGTGGACGAGGAGCTTGCCGCGCGCTCGCCACGCGCGCAGAAGTACCTGGGCTGGCCGCTTCTGCTCCTGATGCGATTACGCCGCGCCTGACCGCCTGACGGCCGGCGCGGCGGTCGCGCCTAAGGTCGCGGCGCCTCGTCCGGTGCGTCCGTCGCCTGCGCGCCGAGGTCGGCCAGCGTGGCCGCAGCGAGGGGAGCATCGACCGGATTGAACGACGGATTCAGGCTGAGCGCCTGCGCCAGATAGCGCTGCGCGCTGACGCGATCGCCGAGCCTGGCGTGGATCATCCCGGCGTGGAAGAGAAAGCTCGCGTCGGGCGTGCGCTGGGCGAGCGCCTTCGCGATGGCTCGCTTCGCCTCCCCGTACCGGCCGTTCTTGTAATACGCCCAGGCCAGCGTGTCCGCGGCGAAGACGTTCGGGCGGCGCTTGTACTCCGCCTGGGCGATCGACAGCGCCTCCGGAAGCCGCCGGTCGAGATCAGCGAGAAACCGCGCGAGCTGGAGATCGCCGGTGACGCCGTTGGCCTTGTTGAGCTTGTCGATCGTCTCCACGACCGCCCACTGGCGGTCCGCGCTCACCCGGTCGCCCGTGACGACGTAGAGCTGTCCCAGCGCCACGACCACCTCGTGCTGCGGCGCGATCGCGCTCGCTCGACGGTACGAGTCGATCGCGCCCGCGTAGTCCTGTCGGGCGGCCCGAACGCGTCCCTGCGCGAAGAGCACGTGGTAGTTGGCTGGCGTGAGGCTCATCGCCTGCTCGACGACCTGCTCGGCCGCCAAGAGGTTGCCCGTGTTGAGGTGCATGAGCGCGAGCTGGCCCCGGCACCACGCGGTGTTCTCCGCGTAGCCAGCGCCGGCCTTGATCGCCCTGTCCATGAGCCAGGCGGCGCGCCGGGCATCGCCGGTGACGAACAGGAGGTGCGCGCTTCGGCTATAGGACGAGATGTCTGGCCGCAGGTCGAGCATCTGCTGATAGTGCTCGGTGGCCGCCTCGTAGTCGCCGAGCTCCAGCGCCGCGTCGCCGAGCAGACCGTAGGCGCCGGCGTTCTTCGGGTCGAGCTCGAGGGCGCGCTTGGCCCACTCGATCGACTTCTCGAACTCGTGCCGGGCGCTGTGGACGCGGGCCAGACCCACGGTGGCGGGGACGTCGGCGGCGTCGAGCGCCCGGGCACGTTCGAACGCGAGCTCGGCGCGGCGGTAATAGGCACTGTCCGCCGTCTCGCGCGCCTTCTGCATGAACGCGTCAGCGAGCGCGGTCCAGCCGGATGGGTCGTCCCGGTGCTGCCGGGTCCGGGCGCTCAACCGCTCGATGGCCTGATCGACCGCCGGCTGGTTGGTGGCCGGACGGGCCGGGCCCGCCGCCCGGGCGCTCGGTGTCGAACCGAGCGCCAGGGCGAGGGCCACGGCCACGACCGTGATACGACGCATGACCTAGGGATCCTTGCGGTTCGTCGGCCCCGCGTGCGGCGTGGCCGAGTACGGGAAGACCTGGTTGTAGACCTGGTCGTTGGCGTTGATATTGTCGCCGACCACGGTGATCGCGGCGTAGGTGGGACCGCTGGCGACCGCGGTGAGCGCGATGTCGACGACGTCGTCGCCGAGGCGCCGGCCGTTCGGCCAGCCGCCGGAGACGCCGTTCGTGGTGTCGCCACCGAGGAAGCCAAGCCGGCTGAACCCCGCCTCGCCGGCCAGGCGCACCAGGCCCGTGGCGGTGTTCACGCGCAGCACGTCGGGAATGAAGACGGCGACGAGATCCTCGCGGTTCGACGTCGCGAAGCTGGTTCCGAACACGGTGTTGATGAGGACCGCCACCTCGGGATTGCGGGCGTAGGTCGCGAACGCCGCGTCGTCCGTTGGGGTCCGCCGGTTGTAGTTGTCCTTGTCCTTGAGCGCGACCAGCACCTCGTTGAACAGCGGGTTGCCCATCCGGTTGACCTGCACGAACGGGCCCTCGCTCCGGGGCTCGCGGCTCGCCAGCCGGATCGTGACGCTCGGCCGCGACACCGACGCGTAGACGCCGACCCCGGTCTGAGCGCCGAAGAACGGGCTCTGGTACTCGAAGCTCGGCAGGCGGTCGAGCGGGATCTGGATCGCGTAGGCCAGGACGTTGAATCCCTTGAAGCCGTCGACACCCGTTCCGTTCTGCCCGAGCCCGCCGGCGAGAATCCGGGGATCGAGCAGATCGAAGATGCCCGGGGTGTCGGCGAAGAAGCCGTCCTCGCGCGGGCCGGCGAAGACCGCCTCACCCGACGACAGGCCGAACACGGTCTGGCGTGTGTACTGGTCGAGCGCGGCGAACGAGGTGGCCCCGGACACGGCCCGTCCGTTGGCGTCGTTGTAGAAAGGGGTTGTCCGCGCGCCCACGTTCGGGGGCGGCGTCAAGAGACCGTTCCCCAGCACCAGGGTCTGGCGCCCGCCGTTGTCCTTGCTCGACGCGCCGTCCGCGGTCACGCGCGTCACCGAATAGGTCTGTACGAAGTTCTGCCGCGCGTCGCCGACGTTCGTGATCGGCCCGATCTCCGTCCCGCGGCCATAGGACAGGATCGTGTTCGGGTTCTTGAGGCCCGGCGGCGACGTCGGGTTCACGTTAGAGAAGCTGAAGTCGTAGCGCATCACCTCGGCGCCGGTCGTCGGGTCGGCGATGTGAATGCTGTAGCGCGCGTCGTCGGCGAACCGGTCGTAGATCACACCGTCGCCGGGCTCCGAGAACGGCCGGACGTGGACGACGACGTTGAGCACCTTCTCGCGCGGATCGTTGTACTTGGTGCCGACGAACGCGTAGACGTCGGTCAGGTTGGCTTGCGGGTCCTGCTTGATGAGCGGCGCGTCGCTGTGGCTCGCGGCGCCCGCGAGTCCGTTGACGAAGGTGAGCAGCAGTGTCGCGAGGGCCATGACGGCCCGGCTCCGGGGAACGCGTCTCATGGTTTTGTCCTCCTGGTGGTCGAGGGTTATGTGAGCTGCCATGCGAGGCCGCCGCTCGCGACCGCCTGGATCGCGATGGACAGGCCGAGGAGCGTCATCACGGCCGAGGACATGAGCGGCAGCCAGCGCGTGACGAGCGGACCGCGCTCGTCCAGCCGCGTGACGAGGCGTCCGGCGTAGACGACGAGCAGGCCGATCGCGACCAGCACCAGGGCCAGCCCGAGACTGAAGGCGACGATCAGCAGCAGGCCGAAGCCCACCCGTCGGAGCGACAGGGCACTCAGCAGCACGACGAGGGCCGCCGGACACGGAACGATTCCACCGGTGATGCCGAGGGCCCAGAGCTGGCGCAGCGTGACGCCGCCCGGCGCGTGGCTGTGGTGGTGGTGTCCGCCGTCACCGTGTGCGTGACCGTGATCGTGAGCGTGCCGGTGCGCGGTCGCGTCGGCATGACCGTGCTCGTGGTCGTGGCCGTGGTGAACGTGCCCGTCGTGATGATGGTGATGGCCGTGGTCGGCCTCACGGCCGGCGTAGCGCCGAAGGAACAGCGAGAGCCCGAGCCCCGCGATGACGAGGCCCGACCCCAGAGCGACCCAGGGATAGAGACGCTCCGGGACGACGTACCGCGAGGCGTAGATGGTCGCCGCCCCCAGGAGATAGACGCCCGCCGTGTGTGAGGCCGTGACGATGAGGCCCAGCAGCACCGCGTGCCAGGCGGTTCCGCGGGAGCCGACGAGATACGCCGCGACGACCGTCTTGCCATGGCCCGGCTCGAGCGCGTGCAGAGCGCCGAGCGCCGCCGCCACGACGAGAGCGATCGCGACGGCGCTCACCGTGAGCTCGCGCGCGCCGATGAGCTCGCTGAAGGCGCTGCCCGACGCCGCCTGCACGTTGGCGCGCGGAGCGATCGCCGGTTCGGGCGCAGCGGGCGACTGCCGCTCTTCGGCCGGGGCCTTCGGGGCCGGCGGCGCGAGCACCGCCACGACCGGTGAGGGCATCGGGCGTGTGAACCGAAGATGCGCCTGGCTCACCTGGGGCGGGCTATCGAGCAGATCGGTCGGATAGTCGCTCAGCTCGCGACTGCGATCCTGCGCGGGCACCGAGCGTTCGATGATCGCGGCGCCGGAGTGCGCGACGGCGATCACTTCCTTCCAGCCCGCGCGGGACGCGAAGTTGTCGTCTCGGTAGCTCAGGTTTTCCGGGCCGGCGGACGAATCACGCAGCGACGCACGGTACAGGATCGCCAGCTTCATCGTGGGCAAGCCGCCCGCCCCTTCGGGGAAGATCACCTCGGCGGATCGCACCTCGAGCGCCATCCGCCGCCCGCCGACCTCGAGCTCCAGGCCGTGCTTCAGCGTCTCGGCGGTGTCGCGGACGTAGCGGGACACGCGCGGCTCGGCCGGATCGGACGTGATCCCGTGCGTCTGCAGCTCCTGGAATGTCGGGATCTCCGCCATGTCGATGAAATAGCGAAGCGTGATGGCGTTTCGACCGACCTCGATGCCCGTGTAGCGGCTGATGCTGAAGTTGCCGAGTGGGTGTGCCGTCCCGCGGCCCGGGGTGGCCAGGCTCAGAACGACGAGGATGCCGAGCGTGACGAGGACCCGACGGTTGCCCATGATCGCCTTCTGCAGACCCTACGGACCGTCGGGGTGTTTGGATTCACGGTAGAGTGACGAAAAATCTGGCCGGCTTCTACCACACGGTGTCGTTCTTCGCGAACGGCCTGAAGCTCGCGCCCGAGCCCTTCGCCGCGGCGCTCCCGTCGGCTTGACGCCGACAGCGTACGATCAGCGATCGGTCAGCGGGCGACGCGGATCTCGCGCAGATAACGGAGCACACCCGGATGGATGAGGTCCGGGCGCGGCGCGGAGGCGAGCGTGTTCGCGGCGGTCGTCTCCTCGGCCTGCGGCAGGCGCCGGGCGATGGCGGCCTCGCCCTGATGGAGAGCGCGCGCCAGACGATAGGCCACCTCGTCGGGAAAGCCCGGTCGACCGAGGATGAAGCTCCACGAGCCCACCGAGGGCAGCGGCGCCGTCAAGCCGGGATAGGCGCCGGCGGGAACCGTCAGCGGCTTCAGGAAGGTGTGCTTGGCGAGAATCCGGGTGATCCCGCTCGCGTCGGGGGCGATGAACCGCGCGCCGGCGGGCCCCTTCGCGACCGCTCCAAATCCCGGCCAGCCCTGGCCTCCGCCCCACAGCGCCGCCGCGCGGCCGTCGATCACCATGGCGGGGCCGTCGCCCGCGCGCTCGAGGTAGATCGCCTGGAAGTCGCGATCCTGATCGAGGCCGAGCCCATCGAGCACGTACCGGGACAAGATGACGAGCCCCGAGCCCTTGGCGCCGAACGCGACGGGCTTGCCGCGAAGATCGGGGACCGCTCGGTACTGGCTGTCGGCGCGCACGACGAACATGCCCGGCGTCGAGTACATCGCGGCGACGATCTTCAGATTTGCCGGGGGTCGGCCGATCCCGTTGAACGCCTCGTGCGCGACTTCGCCCTGGACCAGCGCGATGTCAACGGCGCCCGCCTCGAGGAGCGGGACGTTCTCGGTGCTGCCCTTGGTGTTGCGCTGCTCGATCGTGAGCCCCGGATCGGTCTCGCCGACGGTATCGGCGACCGCCGCGCCATACACGGGAAAACCGCCGCCGGGCGTCGCGGTGCCGAGAACGACCACGGTGCGCTGACTCGCTGGACCGCCTGCTGTCGTCGCCATGGCGGATACCCTATCACGTCCGCCGAATGGCCAGACGGCGCCTAGCCGATCACGCGCGCTTCGAGACGGAGCAGGCGACGGTCGACCTTGCGGAACTCTTCGGCCGTCTCGCCGCGAAAGCGATCGAGCTTCTGGTCGACACCGAGGACGCCCTCGCCCATGAGCTCGATCCTGTCCATCAGACGATCCGCGACGACGTCGAAGTCCCGGCGAGTCTCGGCCGCACTCGCCGCGAGCTCGGCGCGGAGTTGATCCATGACCGCTGACGTGATCGCCGTCGTCAGTGACGCCGTGAGCGACGAAGTGAGGGGCGATGTGAGCGACGCCGTCAGCTCGGTCGTCAGCTCTGACTTGAGCTCCGACTTGAGCTCGTGCTTGAGCTCGGTGAAGCGCCGGTCGAAGTACCCGACGAGCTCCTGATCCACACGCGCACTCTGGCGGACCCGCCATCTCGTCAAGTGTGCCCCGGTCGAGACGCCGCTCGGCCTAGCCCT
>Ga0111538_10006763_pt1 | contig 15494 bp, 13 predicted proteins | sample SoiMethybrSBSTD1_FD_79669 | JGI IMG/M metagenome (GOLD analysis project Ga0111538, IMG submission 79669) | Bulk soil microbial communities from a Populus tree surrounding site in Tennessee, USA - Soil MetaG P. TD hybrid SBSTD1 (version 2)... | ecosystem: Environmental > Terrestrial > Soil >...
CACGAATGTCGCGATGCCGCTCGCCACCGCGAGCGCTAGCGCGAACGCCTGGCCCTTGATGTGCCAGAGGTCGCGAATCAGTTTTCGATGCAGCGCGGGGAGCATGGGTGTTCCCACCTCACCAGGCAAGTTCGCTGGCCGTGATCTTGCGCTCGTTGCATTTGACGCTGGCGATGCGGCCGTTGGACAGCGAGATCACGCGGTCGGCCATGCCCGCGATCACCGCGTTGTGCGTGATGACGGCCGTGGTCGTGCCCAGTTCGCGATTGACGTGTTCGATCGCCTCCAGCACCGTGATGCCGGTCTGTACATCCAGCGCGCCGGTGGGCTCATCGCAGAGCAGCACATCCGGCCGCTTGGCAATGGCGCGGGCGATGGCGATGCGCTGCTGCTCGCCGCCGGACAACTGAGAAGGAAAGTGATTCAGCCGCTTTCCCAGGCCGACCATCTCCAGCGCCTCATCCGGATTCATCGGATCGGCTGAGATGTCGGTCACGAGCGCGACGTTCTCGCGCGCCGTCAGGCTGGGAATGAGGTTGTAGAACTGAAAGACGAAGCCGACGTGCTCGCGCCGGTACTGCGTCAGGCCGCCCTCGCTCATCTCCGTCAGGTCTTGATCGACGTAGCGCACGCTGCCGGAGGTCGGCACGTCGAGCCCACCGAGAATGTTGAGCAGCGTCGATTTGCCGGAACCCGATGGGCCCAGCAGCACGACGAACTCGTGGGCGAAGAGGTCGACATCGACGCCGCGCAGGGCTTCCACGCGCACATCGCCCATCTGATAGATCTTCGTGATGCCGCGCGCCTGGAACACGGCCGCGCCGGTCGAGGGAGCCGCAGCGACATCAGGCGCATTGGGCATGAGCAAAGTGTAGCGTGCGCAATGGCAACGCCCGGCAATCAGGGCCGGGCGTTGCGTTCAACCCCATCGGATCGGCGTGGCCTCAATCACCACGCGCAGCGCGCTCGATGCACCGGTCTGCAGGCGCGCGAGAGCTGGAAGCGTCCCTGGTCGAACGCGTATCGGTACGACGTGCCGAACGACGCCACGTAGCCATCGACGAACGGGCGCGATTCGCAGCGCAGGTCGTCGCGTACATCGGCGCAGAAGATCTTGCCGTTGATGCCGTCACGGAATCCCTGGTTGCCGCCTGCGGCCTCGCCGCGGCTGACGCCGCGGGCGTATTCGCGCCTGGCGACGCAATCGCCGCAGCCGCAGTTGTCGCCGTGCACGACTCCATATGCAGGGCCGCGGCGGTACCCCGACCGGTAGCCGGGGCCGTAGTCGTGATCGTGGTTATCGACATGGACACCGCCGCTGATGATCACGCGGTCGGGCGAGGCCATCGCAGGCGTTGAGGCCGCGACGACCGTGAGCGACGCGATGCACGCGACGAGCGCGAGACGCCTGATTCGAAGTGAGATTCCTTTCAACATGTCTGGTCCTCCGTTGTCGTTCGAAGAGGGCGAAGCCGACGCGGCGGCCGCGGGCACACATGGTCGGCAGCCGGAACACGCGACTTCGCCCGACAGCAAGCCAGACACCGAACGCCGCGGCGTATTCCGCAGCGACTGGAGCACCAGCCGCTTTTGTTTGTGAGCACTAGATTGACGCGGCCCCGCGTTCCTCGTCGTTGCGGTGGCCTCATGACTGTGTGGCGTAAGATCTGCTTCCCTGATGCGTCATCTTCATTCAGAAAGGCGGCACACCATGCGCTGTCTCGATGCCATCACGTTCTTCTGCTTTCTTCGCTGCATGCTGATTGCGGCCGTGGTCGCGTGCGCCGCGCTGCTCCTGGCCGCATGCGATTCCTCAACGAAGCCGGGCGATGGCGCCGCGCCGCCGTCCACCGCACAACCCGCGCGATCCGTCAACGACCTCGGCGGCAAGTGGTCGCTCGTCACCCTCCTCGGCGAACAGGTGTCGATCACGCCGCCGATCTCGATGCTGATCCAGGCTGATGGCACGCTCAGCGGCCGCAGCGCGGTCAACGGCTACAGCGGCTCGCTCGACAAGGATCGCCTGCCGTCCGGTGGCTTCGAGATCTTTCCGATCGCGTCGACGATGATGGCCGGTACGCCGGAGCGTATGGAACTGGAGGCGCGGTATTTCCGCGGCTTGGAACGCGCCAAGACCTGGGATATTGAGAACGGCGAGTTGGTCCTGCACGAAGGCGAGATCGAAGTGGCGCGCTTCAAACGCGCTTCGGAGTAGCGATTCGATCGCCGAAAAACGCAGCCGCCGGCTCTGGATGAGCCGGCGGCGTTCGATCGTCGATCTTCCTCGCTCGATCGAGCAAGCAAGACACTGGTCGGTCAGTCCCTCGGCGCGGCCGGTCGTGGCTGCGCGATGTCAGCGACGGCAAGCGATGGACGCCAAGGCCGTGGCGCGGATCAGACCATCGTCTTGAGATTCTTCAGCGGCTGAACCTTGACGACGTTGCGGGCCGGCTTGGCCTTGAACATCATCTTCTCGCCGGTGAATGGGTTGACGCCTTCGCGCGCCTTGGTGGCGGGCTTGTGAATGCGCTTGACCTTCATCAGGCCAGGCACGGTGAAAATGCCGGGGCCCTTGCCGCCGAGGTCCTTCTTGATGAGGTTGGCCATCGCGTCGAACACTGCTGCGACCTGCTTGCGCGAGAGTTCGGTGCTGGTGGCGATGTCGGTGTAGATCTGGCTCTTGGTGCGGGCCTTGATGCCGTTCATGGTCTTGGTTGCTGCCATCGCTTGTGAATCCTTTCGTGAGTGGCCATCGGCCGAACCCTTCGGCCTTCGCGCGGCACCTTACTGCGGGAAAAGCCTTGCTACAAGGGCGCAGACCCTGAAAATGCAGGGGTTTTCGTCATTTCCCGCTGGCGCCCGGCCGATTTGCAGAGTTTTCAACCGCCGCGCACTCGTCAGCCGATGTACGCGGCCGCGCCGGTTGGCTTCATCCAGACTCGGATGCAGATTGCATCTGGCAGGGTCGGGCCACATACACGCGACGCCAGCGACACCATCCTCAGCGAGATGACGGCGACATCGTCGGCGTGTTCAATCGCGCGCGACGGTTGACTGGAGTAGGGGGGCAGGCGAAGATTGGTGCTCACCGGACAGGTGGCCGAGAGGCTGAAGGCGACGGTTTGCTAAACCGTTATACGGGGCTTTAACTCTGTATCCCGGGTTCGAATCCCGGCCTGTCCGCTTGGCTCGTCGCACCCTGGATCTCCGCAATCGCGCCACCGCGCGATGGCCGAATCCTTCGTGCGTGTTTGCGCTTCTTTACGGCGCGCCCTCACGCCTCGACGCAGTCGTGGCGCAGCAGCGACGTACACTTTGCGTGGCGCGCATGCGCCAATGGGGCCCAGGAGCAAATCCACGAATGTGCAGTGCGACGAGGCTGCTGATCATCGATGATGACAAGGAACTCTGCGATCTGCTGCAGCAGTTTCTCTCGTCCGCCGGTTTTGATGTCGAAACGGTTCATGACGGGGCCGTGGGCGCGCGCCGGGCGCTGAGCGGCGAACACGATGCCGTGGTCCTGGATGTCATGTTGCCGGGCTCCGATGGATTCACGGTGCTGCGGCAGATTCGCGAACAATCGCGCTTGCCCGTGATCATGCTCACGGCACGCGGCGAGGAGGCCGATCGCATCAGCGGCCTTGAGACGGGCGCAGACGACTACCTGCCCAAGCCGTTCAACCCGCGCGAACTGGTGGCTCGCCTCCGGGCTGTGCTGCGGCGCGCACAGCCGACGCCCGATGGCGTCTCGCCGCCTCGCGAACCAAGCGTCATCGTCGCCGATCTGCGACTGGATCCAGGCACGCGCACTGTGCAACTCGCCGGCCAGGAAGTCGATCTCACCAGCACGGAGTTTGACTTGTTGGAAGCCCTGGCGCGGGCGGCCGGCCGAACGGTCACCCGGGAGGAGTTGTCGCGAACGGTCTTCGGCAGGCCGCTGTTCCCTGAAGACCGCAGCATCGATGTTCACATCAGTCACCTTCGACGTAAGCTCGGCCCGCGCAACGGTGGTGGCGTACGCATCAAAACCTTGCGCGGCGCCGGGTATCTTTATGTCATGCCCGATGAATCGCCGGTCCCCGCCGCACCGCGGGCATGATGTGCGGCACGCCGGCGTTTGAACTCAGTGCGCAGCCTTTTCGCCAAGATCTTCCTCTGGTTCTGGCTGGCGATCACGATCGTGATCGCGGCCATGGCATTGGTCACGTGGCTGTATCCCTACAGCGTGGCCCCCGGCGGAATGCTCCCTGATCGGCTGCACGACCTGCAGGCGCGCGGCGCCCTGGCAGTGTATGAACTCAAGGGACAGGAGGCCTTCGAAGAGCACCGCAAGCAACTTGAATCGGCCAGCAGGCTCAAGACGTATTACCTCGATGACACCGGTCGCGAGTTGAGCGGTCAGAAAGTGCCAGAATCGCTTCTGACCTTCGCTCGCGACCACAAACAGGAACTGGATGAAGGCCGGCGCGTGTCGGCTGGCCAGCCGTCACGGCTGGCACTTCCGATGACCGGCTCCGACGGCCGAAAGTACTTGGCCCTGGTGGAGCGCAATCGATCGCTGTTCGTGCGCGGCCCTGTGCCGGGCGAACGGCCGGTGACGACGCGTTCCTCGGATCGATCGACGATGTCCAGATCAGTCGGCTCCGGCGCGACGGGCGCAACCTCGCGGCCAGGCGCGAACCCACAGTGGCCCGACCAGTACGCGCGCTCGACGCCAGAGGACCGACCCGAGTCATTCCGCTCGCGCGAATTCGATCGCGGGGGCTGGCGTGGGGGCGGGTTCGATTCCGGCGGCAGCCGCGGCCGCCTCCCGCCGCCTCCTGCGCCTGAGCAGTGGCCGCGATTCGAATTGCTCGTGCCCGCGCACGTTCTGCTGCTGCGTCTGCTGGCAGGCGTGCTAGCCGCCGGTCTGGGCTGCTACATGCTGGCGCGATATCTGACATCACCGGTGCGGCACCTGCAGAACGCGGCGCGGCAACTGGCATCAGGCGATTTCACGACGCGCGTCGGCAAGCGCCTGGCAGCGCGGCGCGATGAGATCGGCGAACTGGGGCGGGAGTTCAACCGCATGGCTGGCCAGGTGCAGTCGCTGCTCAACACCAAGCAGCGGCTGCTGCGCGATGTCTCGCATGAGCTGCGCTCGCCGCTGTCGCGATTGAACGTCGCACTGGAACTAGCGAGCCGCGACGCCGGCAGCGCGGCAGTTCCGGCTCTCGCGCGAGCCGGACTGGAGGCCTCGCGCCTCAATGACCTGATCGGCCAGCTGCTGGCGCTGACACGGCTCGAGGCGGGCGCGCTCCACCCGCAACAGGCGCGCGTCGACCTGCATGAAGTCGTCAAGCAGGTCGTCGACGACGCGAACTTCGAATCCGAGGCCATGGATCGGCGGGCCCGCATCGCGCGATGCGACGCCTGCACCGTGACCGGCGATGCCGGCCTGCTGCGCAGCGCCATCGAGAACGTCGTGCGCAACGCCGTGCAGCACACGGGCGCCGGCACGACGGTTGATGTCTCGCTTCGCGCGGCTTTCTCCGGCCCCGAGTCGACCGCCGCCATCGAGGTGCGCGACCACGGCCCGGGAGTCCCGGACGAGGCGCTGCAGCGCATCTTCGACCCGTTCTACCGGGTCTCCGATGCTCGCGATCGCAACAGCGGCGGCGTCGGCCTCGGCTTGGCGATCACCGAGCGTGCGATCCGCGTGCACGGCGGCGCTGTCTCGGCCCGCAATGCCCCCGACGGCGGCCTGGTTGTTCAGATCACCCTGCCCGTGAAATTATGAGCCTCCGGGTTGGCGATGGCCCCAGGTCGTTGCGGCCCCGCGGAATCTGGCACGACTTCGAGCATCATGTCGCCGATGCGCTCCGCACGCGGCACAGAGTCGCCGAACGTGCCCGGTGCATAGATCGGCGGCCCTGCTGGCAGCCGGCGCAGACGGCCCGGTTCGACGCCATCGGTCTGGCCCCTGATGGACCGCTCCGATGAGAAGGTCGAACCAGCGGGGCTGTGGATGATCATCCAGCCTGACAGGGTCACGACGGGCGCAGCGACAGCCAGCGCTTTGAGTGAGCGTTTCATGCAGACACCTTCCTTGGTCGGGCCGAGGATGGCCGCGGTACTGGGTTGTGCGAAGGCCGTTTCTGAGACTTCGCTGTGAGCGATCGTTCGGCGTTGAGCGACGTCCGAACGATGGTGATACACACTCATGGAGTCGGTGTCGCATACCGACCTGTCACGAAAGTTCACCATCGTGCCGCGATTGTGCTCCTGCCCCCTGCAGCGCGATTGGCTATCGGGCCGATGATGTCACCGGTTGCGTTGCAAGGCCGTCATCGTGACAATGGAGAGCGGCCGCGGCGGGCGCGCGGGCGCCTCACGCTGAGGCAGGAACTGCAACCAGGAGTGAACGAACATGGCGTCGATCATCATCGTCTTGGGCCCCAACGAAGGCGACTACTACCCGCTGGGCAAGCGGCCCCTCGTGGTCGGCCGCGATGAGGCCTGCACGGTGCAGGTCGTCGATGAGCTCGTCTCGCGCAAGCATCTGCAGATCCGGCTGGATGAGAAGAGCGGCTCGTACTACGCGGTCGATATGAAGAGCGCCAACGGGGTGTTCATCAACGGCCGCAAGGTCGAAAGCGAAACGCAACTCGCCGACAACGACATGATCGAACTTGGCAAGAGCAAGATCATGTTCACCCTCGCCGACTTCAAGGATCGCCAAAGCGCGATGAGCCACTATCACAAGCGCGGCGAGCGCGGCAAGAGCACGCTGATTCGCTGATATCCCGGGCGCTGCGCGGCACTACGCGTTGCGCAGGGCCAGGCGGCAGAACATCTCCACGCCCGTCGCGATCGCGTCGTCGTTGAAGTTGAAATCCGGCTGGTGCAGGTCGGGCATGCTCGACTTGCCCTGCGGGATCAGCCCCAGCACGAAGAAGCAACTCGGCACTTTCTGGCTGTAGAACGAGAAATCCTCGCCGCCCATCACCGGCTGCGGAATGTCCACCACGCGCTGCTCGCCCAGCGTCTGCTTCGCGACGGCGTTGAACGTATCCACCATGCCTGCGTGATTGAGCGTCACCGGATAGTTGATGTGGTATTCGAGCTCGGCGCTGCAGCCATAGCCGGCTGCCACGCCCTCGGCGATCTCCTTCAGCCGCCGCTGGGCCAGTTGCAGCGTCTGCGGAAGCAGCCAGCGCACCGTGCCGCTGATGGTCGCCTCGGGCGGAATCACGTTGAAGGCGGTGCCCGTGTGCAGCATGGTGACGGAGATGACGATGGAATCGAGCGGATCGACGTTGCGCGACGCGACGGTCTGCAGGGCGCCGACGATCGCGCACGCCGCGACGATGGGATCGCGCGAAGCGTGCGGGAAGGCCGCGTGCGAGCCGACGCCGCGCACCTTGATCTCGAAACGATCGGATGCCGCCAGCAGCGGCCCGTGCCGCGTGCCGACGATCCCCAGCGGCAGCCGCGGCCAGCAGTGCAGGCCGTACATGTGATCGATGGCCGGGCCAAGCAGCGAACCGTCGAGGCAACCGTCATCGATCATCCTCGCAGCGCCCGCGCCGCCTTCCTCCGCGGGCTGAAACACGAACGAAACCGGCCGCGGCAGCGTCGTCTGCTTGGCCAGTTTCGCGAGCACGCGCGCCGCGCCGATGAGAATCGTCGTGTGGCCGTCATGCCCGCACGCGTGCATCCTGCCGGTGATGGTCGAGGCGTACGGCAGACCCGAGGTCTCGAAAATGGGCAACGCGTCCATGTCGGCCCGCAGGCCGATGGCCTTGACGCTGCCGCTTTCATTGCCGTTGGCGGGAATGTGGCCGAACACGCCCGTGCCGCCGGCGAGATTGGGCTTGAACGCGACGCCTGCATTCTTGAGCTCGCGCTGCACGACCTGGCTGGTGCGATGCTCCTCGTAGCCGATCTCCGGATGCGCGTGCAGGTCGCGCCGGATGTTGATCAGATCGGGCAGTTCGCGCGATATGGCCTCGCGCAGCGTGCGGCTGTCGATGGCGGGTGCGGCAGCAAGCGTCGGCATGAAGGAATCCTAGTCACGTTCCGACGCGGGGCTGCCGCTATTTCAGTTCCGGCAGGTTGCGGTCCCTGCGGCCCTCGTTCACCATGGCCATCGCGTGCCTCTCGTGGCGGATCAGTTTCGCCAGTTGCGACATGGTGATCCCCAGCAGGCCAGCCGCGCCTGCGACATCGAACTTGCGCGCCACGATCACATCCAGCGCCTCGGCCAGCAGGCTCGGATAGTCCTTGTTGTTGGGGTTGATCGACATTTTCTCACCGGCCCGGCGACGTTCCCACAGTTCGCTGGGCCTGTGACCGCGCGGATGCACAGGCACGCGCACCTGCATCGCGAGGTTGACGCGCAGCCGCTTGATGGCGTTGAGCCGATTCTCGAACTGGCTTCGCCGCTCGCTGGCGAAGCCGTCGATGCCCGTCGGCGTGTGCTTGATGGTGACCGCTGTCTCGACCTTGTTGCGATTCTGCCCACCCGGCCCGCGCGTGCGGCCAAAGGTCACCTCACACTGCTTGAGCAGTTGCTCGGGCTCGAGCGATGCGGGATGAACGTACGGCTGGGACATGGCACAGGATAGCGGCGCCGATGCCCAACCTACGTAAGCGCTGTCTGCGGGTGGGCGCTGAGTGCCAGATCATCAACCTGTCCGCCGACAAGTCTCGCGTATGCCGCGCCGGCGATCATCGCGGCGTTGTCGAGGCAGTACTCCATGCGCGGCAGTCGAAGATCGAGTCCATGCGCCGCCACGAACTCGGTGAGTTCAGCCCGCAGGCGGCTGTTGGCGCTTACGCCGCCACCGACCAGCAGCGCGCGAGCATCGGGATGCTTTTGCCGCGCGCGTTCGAGTTTCTTCATGATGGCGCGCACGGCGGCGCGCTGGAACGAGGCCGCGAGATCGACCTTGCGATCGTCCGTGAGCGATGCGACATCGCGTTCGAAGCGCGCGCCATCGCCGCGCCCGACCGGATGGCCGCGCACCTCGTACAACACCGCCGTCTTCAAACCGCTGAACGAGAAGTCGAGCGAATCGCCGGCCAGGAGCGTGACGGGGAACTCGACGGCTCGGTCATTGCCTCCCTGCGCCAGTCGATCAAGCAGTGGTCCGCCGGGGTAGCCCAGCCCCAGGATGGTTGCGGCCTTGTCGTACGCCTCGCCCATCGCATCGTCGATCGTGCGGCCGTGCAGTTCGATCTCCAGCGGTGAGCGCACGAGGAACAGACTCGTGTGCCCGCCGGAGACCACCAGCCCCAGCGCGGGATACTCGATCGGCGGCGCTTCGAGCAGACCGGCATGCAGGTGTGCGAGCACGTGATCGACGCCGATGATCGGAATCCCGAGCGACCACGCCAGCGATTTCGCCGCGCTCACGCCCACCAGCAGCGAGCCGATCAGGCCCGGACGATGACCGACGGCGATCGCGTCGAGTTCATCGAGCGACAGCCTCGCCTCCGCCATCGCCTCGCGCACCACCGGCAGTAATCGCTCCAGATGCGCCCGGCTGGCGATCTCCGGCACCACGCCTGCGTACCGCGCGTGCAGGTCATGCTGCGTGGCGATGACGTTCGACCGGACCGTCGTGCCATCGCGCACGACGGCCGCCGCCGTTTCGTCGCAACTCGTTTCGAGACCAAGGATCAGCACGTCGATTCACTGCACGGGCGTCAACTGCATCGTCTCCAGCGCCACCTCGAGGTCGCCGCCGTCGATCTTGTAGGTGCCGATGATGTTGCCGAGTTTGTCCTTGACGGTGAGCGTGCCGTCGCGCAGGTCGATGTCGGTCGGCAGCAGGGGGGGCTTGCCGGTCTTCTCTTCCAGCCCGTGCAGTTCACCGATGCGTTTCTCGATGCTGGAGAGCTGTTCGAGCAGGCGGCCGCGCGCTTCCATGGCGCGATGCAGTTCCACGTCGAACGCTGCGACGGCGGCGTTGTCGCCGCCAACCGCCGGCCACTCGCCATCTTTGACCCGACCGTGCAGCGCATCGATGGCCTTCGCCAGTTGCTCATCCTTGAGGTTCGAGCGCACCCACGCCGCGTCGCCACATGGCGGCCGATTGGGATCGACGGCCTTGATGACCTCGAACTCGCGCCGGGCGCGGATCATGTCGATGTAATCCTCATCACTCACCGCGACCACCATGCCCGGATCGGGATCGACGCCCCAGACCGTGCTGTCGGAGAGCCGATTGATGTTGCGGCCGTTGGGCAGGTAGTAGAGCGCGGTTGTGAACTTGAGCGTGCCGCGGTTGTAATCGAGTTCGCGTACCTCCTGCACGCTGCCCTTGCCGTACGTGCGCGTGCCGAGAATCTTCGCCCGTCCGTTCTGCTGCAGCGCGCCCGAGACGATCTCGCTCGCTGACGCCGATTGCCCGTTGACGATGACCACCATCGGGAAGTTGGGGAGCGTGTCGGCGGCCTTCGCGCTGAAGACTACTTCCTCGCCCTTGCCGGGGCGCGGACGCATGCTGACCACTGTGCCGCTTTCGAGGAACAGGTCGCTGATATCGACCGCCGTTGTCAGCGAGCCGCCGGGGTTGTCGCGCAGATCAAGGATCAATCCGTTCAGGCCGGCATCCTTGACGTTGTCGAGGGCGCGGCGCAGTTCGCCAGCGGTGTCCTCGTTGAACTGCGTGATGCGGATATAGGAAAGACCCTGCTCGCCGTCAATGCAGTAACTCCAATCCTCGCCCTTACGGAACAGGCCGCGCACGGTACGCGTGACGATGCGACTTCGCATGATCGAGATGTTCTGCTCGACGCCGTCGAGGTGCCGAACCTTGATCTTGACGGGCGTGCCGGGCTCGCCCATGAGCATGTCGATGCACTCCTCCACGGGCTTGTCGAGCGTGGACTTGCCCTCGATCTCGAGGACGACGTCGCCCGCCATGACGCCGGCCTGCAGCGCCGGCGAACCGTCCATGGGCGAGATGATCGTCAGGTAGTGATCGATGATGTTCACTTCGCAGCCGATGCCCACGTACGTGCCGCGCAGATCCTTGTCGAACTCCGCCTTGTCGGCTGGCGGCACATAGACCGTGTACGGATCGCCGATGGTGTCGAGCATGCCCTCGATCATGGCCTCGCGCATCTTCGCGTCATCGACCTTTGACTCGTCGGCGAAGTTCTCGCGCAGCAGGTGGCGGATGTCGATCACCGTGTCGAAGAAGTCGTAATCGCCGGTGCGCTGCGCGATGGCGACAGGCAGTTGCACGAGCAGGCTGCCGACGAGAACGGTGAGCAGAGCCGGAGCTACGATCTTCTTCAAACGCACGGGCAACTCCTTCCGGGGCATGATGGAACGGCAAGATAATATGGCAGCCGCTTGTGCGAGCGGACCGCCTTTGTCGCCAATCAGCGATCATCGCTCGTCTTCTCGCACAGAACGCGCGATGGGTACAATTCGCTTGAAATCCGGCGATGTGATGGGCCAGCGCGCCGACGCACGCCGTGTACGCCCATGAAGGGGGGCACTATCGACTGAGTCGGCCTGGTTGGCGACTCGGAGAAGGAAAGGCAACGGACATGGTCTTCCAGCGAGATCCTTCGCGGCGTTGCGCGAACGCGTGCTTGTCAGGCGCCCTGATGCTTCTTCTGATGGGCGCGCCGGGGTCGGCCCATGCTCAGTGCCCGCGCTGGCTGGAGAGCGTCGGCGGCACGGTTCCGGACGGCGACGTGTTGTCTCTGACCACTTGGCGTCCGGATCCGCTGTCCACCGTCACCTCCGTCGTGGCCGGCGGCGAATTCATCACCATTGGCGGCGTGCCTGCCCACGGCATCGCCGCATGGGATGGCCGCGGCTGGTCCTCGTTCGGAGCGGGCCTGCCTGCAGGACGCGTTACAGCGTTGACCCACCGGTTGATCACCACACCTCCCGCGCATGATGACCTATGGGCTGCCGACGAGATCGCCCCACTGCAGGTTCGAGTCTTCCGCTGGGATGCGTCCAACAGCTGGTCTCAGGTCGGCGGTGATTTCTTTGGTCCGGTCCGGGCGCTGGCGATATTCGGCAGCGGCTCGACGGTGTATGCCGCCGGAACATTCGGCGGCGTCAATGGCGTGCCTATTGACGGCATCGCCTCGTGGAATGGCAGCACGTGGGTGGAGGTCGGCACGACGTCAACAACACCGGGCTACACATCGCTGACGATTTTCAATAATGAACTGATTGCCGGCAGCATTGCTGTCGGCGCTGGAGGCTTGGCCGGCCAGTACGTAGCGCGCTGGAACGGCAGCACGTGGACCGCATTTGCCACGGGCCTGCCATTCACCGCCGTCAGGTCCCTAGCCGTGCACAACGGTCAGCTGTACGCGGCCGGCGGCACGTCGAGCAGTGGTGGTGTGTACGTCGCGCAGTGGACTGGCTCGGCGTGGGCCGGACTTCCCACAGTGCCCGGATTGGTAGGCGCACTGAGTTCGAACGGCGGATTCCTGTATGCCGCATGCACCACCGCCGCTGGCGAGCGACTGATGCGCTGGAATGGCACCGCCTGGTCCGATGCCATTCCGCTGAATGGGCATCGCGTCTGGGCCATGCTCTCGCGATTCGATGGTTTGTGGCTGGCGCGGCAATGCGTCTTCAGCTCGTGCGACGCAGCGATCGCCATCTACGCCAACTCCGTGCTCAACGTGCCGGGCAGCGGTCCGGAGGGGTTCATCAATTCGCTTGCGCTCTTCGACAACGCGGTGGTCGCCGTCGGCGATGTGCGCGTCAGCGCCGATGTCACCGCGCCTCGTGCCAGCGTGGCGAAATGGACCGGCACGACGTGGCAAACCCTTCTGAGCCCCGCGTTTGGCGAAGACGGGGACTACGTCACGGCCGGCGTCTACCAAGGCAGTCTCCTCGAGAGCGCGACGATGACTTCAACCGACGGGGAGTTGCGGCGACGCAACCCCGGCCCGGGTGCGACATGGCAGACGATTGCCTCGCTCAACAACAGCACCGGCGCGCCGCGTATTCGCGCCTACGCGGACTTTGGTGGCCGGCTGGTTGTCGCCGGTCTCTTTGACACGATTGGCGGAACCTCGGCATCCAACATCGCCGACTGGGATGGAATACTGTGGCGACCGCTGGGCGCAGGGACCGGGGGCGTGAATGGCGAGGTCTACGCGCTTGCGGTGCTGGGGAATGATCTGATCGTGGGCGGCGCGTTCACCCAGGCCGCCGGTCTGGGTATCCCGCGCATCGCGCGATGGAATCCCATCGACGGTTGGCGTCCATTGGGCACGGCTCCGACCGGCACCGTCTACGCGCTGGCGGTGCTCAACGGTTCGCTGTACGCCGCAGGCGACCTCCTCAGCACGAATTGCATCGCCCGATTCGACGGGACATCGTGGCAGCCGGTTGGCTCAGGATTCACCGGTGGTCTGGTGCGCACACTTCGAGTCATCGACGGAGTGCTGTACGCCGGCGGCCATTTTGAATCCTCAGGCGCGACCAGCACCAACGGCATCGCGCGGTGGGATCCCGCAGCCAACGGCGGTGCCGGCGCATGGCTCGGCCTGGGCAGCGGCATCCAGGGCAATTCGGCGGGCGGCGGCGGATGGGTGCAGGACATCGCGAGACTGAACGGCGAACTGTTCGCGGGCGGCCGGTTCCTGTACTCCGGCAGCGGACCCTCCAACGCACTGGCGCGATGGACCGACACCGGCACTCCGATCATCGCGCAGCAACCGGTTTCCACGACCCTTGACGCTCAAGGCCACGCGAGCATGGCGGTCACAGTCTCTCCCGGCTACGGCTCACTCTCCTATCGCTGGCGCCATAATGGCGTCAACGTCAACGATGGCAGCGGCGGCGCTTCGCCGGGTGGTGGTGTCATTACCGGCGCATTCACGCGCGAACTCGCCGTCTTCTTCGCACAACCATCCGACGCCGGCCCATACGACTGTGTCATTACCCACACGTGCGGCGCCATCACGAGCGCGTCAGCGCTGCTGAGCGTGCCGGGCGCGTGCTCCGGCGACGTGGATGGCTCGGGCGCCGTCAATGTGAACGATCTGCTGGCGGTCATCACGTCGTGGGGAGCGTGCCCGTTGCCCTGCCCACCGCATTGTCCGGCGGACGTCGCGCCGACCGGCGGGGACTGCGAGGTCGGCGTGAATGACCTGCTGACGGTGATCACCCACTGGGGGCCATGCCTGTAGCGCGCCAGGCCGGGACCCTGTCGGCCCGCGCTATGATCGCCCTCCATGGCGAAGATGTTCAGCACACGCGATGAATTGCAGGTGGCGGCCGAGCGCGCTGTTCTCGTGGTGGTGGCATTGCCCGACCGCTACGAGGACCCGGACGACCCGTTCAGCGAGATTCGCGAACTGGCGAAGACCGCCGGCGCGGAAATCGTCGCCGAAATGCTGCAGCGCCGCGCCAAGCCCGACGGCCACGGCTACATCGGCAAAGGCAAGACCGAGGAACTGGCGGCGCTGATCAAGGCCCACGGCGCGACGCTCGTCATCTTCGACAACGACCTCTCCCCCTCGCAGATTCGCAATCTGGAAGAGGAAACCTCCTGCAAGATCATCGATCGCAGCGAGTTGATTCTCGACATCTTCGCGAACCGCGCCACGACCGCCGCCGCGAAACTGCAGGTCGAAATCGCGCAACTGGAGTACACCTACCCGCGCCTTCGCGCCATGTGGGATCACCTCGAGCGCGTGGTGGGCGGCGCGCCCGTCGGCATCGGCACGCGCGGCCCCGGCGAGCAGCAACTCGAAATCGACCGCCGCCTCGTGCAGAACCGCCTGCAGCAACTCAAGCGCGAACTCGAGGAAGTGCAGCAGCGCAAGAGTCGCGAGGTCGCCAACCGCAAACTCGATCACTTCACCGTCGGCCTGGTCGGCTACACCAACGCCGGCAAGAGCACGCTGTTCAATCGATTGACGTCGGAGGGGCGGCGGGGCGGCGGGGCATTCGCTGATCCGAAGTTGTTCGCCACGCTCTCCACGCGCGTCGAACGCTGGGATCTCGGCGGTGGGGCGGGCGGCGGCAACAGCGCACTGCTCTCCGATACCGTCGGCTTCATTCGCGATCTGCCGCATCACCTCGTCGCTTCGTTCCGCTCCACGCTGGAGGAGACGATCGCCGCGCACGCCCTGATCATCGTGCTCGATGTCTCTGATCCGAACGCCGAGATGCAGTTGCAGACGGTGCTGACGACGCTGGATGACATCGGCGCGGGAAAACAAACCGAGGATGTCGAAACTCAGCAGCCGCGCATTCTCGTGCTGAACAAGATCGACCGAGTCGCCGGCAGCGTCGATCTCGCGGTCTGGCTCAACCGTTATCCGGATGCGATTCCAATCAGCGCCGCCACCGGCGAAGGCCTGGATGACCTGCGACGGGTCGTGCTGGACCGATTCCTCGGCGAGGTGAAGACGATCGAGATTGCCCTGCCCATGGGCGACACACGCTCCATCATGTTCCTCGAGCAGCGTGCTCGCGTCATCGATCGTCAGTACCGCGATTCAAC
>Ga0111538_10006765_pt1 | contig 15492 bp, 16 predicted proteins | sample SoiMethybrSBSTD1_FD_79669 | JGI IMG/M metagenome (GOLD analysis project Ga0111538, IMG submission 79669) | Bulk soil microbial communities from a Populus tree surrounding site in Tennessee, USA - Soil MetaG P. TD hybrid SBSTD1 (version 2)... | ecosystem: Environmental > Terrestrial > Soil >...
AATTCCCGCCGCCTTCGTTGGAAACGCTGTTGACGCCCGCAGGGGACCTCACGTTAAGCGCTCGCCTCTGGACGTCCATTGGAGCCGAGCCGGCATACGAGATCTTCACGGGATGAATCGAAGTCCTTGGCGGGATTCTTTTGATTCTCCCAAGAACCACGACACTGGGCGCCCTTATCAGCATGGCAGCGATGCTGCAGGTATTCGTGTTGAACATGACCTACGACATTGGGCTGAAGCTCGTGTCGTTCCACCTGATCGTGCTCGCTGCGTTTTTACTCGCGCCCGAGATTCGCCGCCTCGTCGACTTCTTTGTGCGCAATCGCCCGGTGGCTGCCTCGACGGAGCTAGCAGCGAGTCGCGCGGTGTTTGCGGCGCAAATTCTTTTCGGTGTTTATCTGCTCGGCATGTACGCGTACATCAACGTGAACTTCTGGAAAGTTGCGGGCAGCGGAAGCCCTCGGTCGGCTTTCTACGGCATCTGGAACGTCGAGATGCTGTTAGTGAATGGTGAATCCATACCTTCCGAACTCCAGGACTACGATCGACGCTGGCGTCGGGTGATTTTCGACAATCCCGATAAGGTGACATTTCAACGGACTGACGATTCGTTTGCGCGATACGGCGCATCGATCGACTCCGCAGGAAGGACTCTCGCGATCACGAAGAGCGGAAGCAAGAACTGGAAGGCGAACTTCAATGTGGAGCGCCAGTCGACAGACCGACTCGTCCTCGAGGGAGAGATGGACGGCTTGAAGATAAGGACGCAGCTTCGCCTGGTCGAGTTCGATACGCTCCGGCTGTTGAACAGTCGGTTCAGGTGGGTGCGGCCACACGAGCAGTAACCGTGGATTGTGTGGGTCCGACGTTAACAGGGTGGAGACAAACTTTCAGAGAAGCGAGATCGAAGATCCCGCGAGGGGGGTCACCAAAGCGCATCTTTGCAGGGTTTGCCCATGGGTGACCTCCGCCCGCGCCGTTTCACAGCCGCCATCCGACCAGCTGCCAGAGACATAGCGACAGCGCACAACAGACAGCTGACATCTCACATTGAAAATGTCGGATGTGAAATGTCTGCTGTCTGTTGTGCGCTGTCGCTATGTCTCTGGCAGTTGGTCGGATGGCCGGCTGTGAAACCTCACGATCGCCGGGTCGCCCAGTATGTCATTGCCCTGACTCAGGGGGCGTGTGAGCGGCTAAGTTCTCTCGTAGCGGGCTGTCGTTTTCCTGACCTGGCCGGCAACTCTTTCCTCTGTGGCGACCTGGAGCGTCTTGCCATCGGCCGAGACCGTGACCAGGGACGTCGCGACAACCGCACCGTCCAGCTTCACCACGATTTCATAGGAACGTTCGTCTACTTTTCGGTAGGCGTTCGACAGGACGGTATCGACGCCCTGCATCGGATAGTCTTTCCCATCAAACTTTCCGAGCCACTCCCAGTGGGTGACTCCGCCGCGTATCCCTACCATGTCGTAGCTGACCTTTACTCCATCACGCCAGGGTTCGATACGTGACGTGACCCGCTTGTAACGTGCCGGCTGTGACTCGGACAGATTGAGGCTCCAGGTACCGTACCAGGGAGGCTGATCCTGGCCTGTCGAGACAAGCGCCAGCATGAGCATCGCCGCTGCGGCAGTGCTGATCCAAATGCATCGTTGTTGCATAGTCAATCCACGCATGGACTTCCGGATGAGAATCTACTACCATTCCCCCGCAAAAATATTGGAGATTGCGCTGATTTTCCGTAGCCTGCGGCGTCCTCCGATCGTATCGGTTCTTGGGAACGGTTTAATTGTAAGGAGCGTGTCATGCATAACGTCAGGCGAGCCAGGATCGTGGCTCCCATGCTTTTGGGTTTGATGTTGTTTCTCGGCGTGCCCGCCTTCGCCCAGATCGACTTCACGGGCGTTTGGAATGGAAACACAAACTCGGAGGACGGTCCCGAGCGCGCGGCAGGGCCTTCCCTTGTCGAGTATCTCGGACTGCCGATAAATGACTACGCCCGACAGTGGGGACTGTCCTACAGGTCTTCGCGCCTGTCGATCCCCGAGCATGAGTGCCAGGTCCACGTGGTGTCGTACATCCATCGGGGACCGTTTGGCGCAAGGATCTGGGAAGAAAGAGATCCCGTGACGCATCAGTTGATTGCCATTCACGAAGCCATCAACACATACGAGCAGCATCGGGTGATCTGGATGGACGGACGTCCGCATCCATCGCCAAACGCGCCGCACACCTGGATGGGTTTCTCCACCGGCGTGTGGGAAGGGAACATGTTGACCATCACGACGACCCACGTGAAGCAGGGATGGTATCGCCGGTCGAACGTCCCTTCCAGCGACGAGCAGACAACCGTCGAGCACTGGGTGAAGAATGGAAACATCTGGACCCACACCACCGTTACGGAGGATCCCAATTACCTTGCCGAACCTTTGATAAAAAGCGAAGACCTGACGCTCAATCCAAATCCCAACTTCAATCCGTTCTGGAACTGCGAATACATCGAAGAAGGTGAAAGGAAGAGGGGCGAAGTACCCTCCTATTTCCCCGGCGAGAATCCCTGGGTTGCAGAGTATGCCGCGCAGCACAACCTTCCGCAGGAAGTGACCCTGGGCGGTCCCGAGACCATGTATCCGGAATATCGAAACAGAATGAAAACGCTTCCAGTTGCAGTATTTAAGTCCGGCAGCAGCGAGTTGCCGACCGGGGCTACCGTTGCCCCGCCGCCGGGAGGCGGAGGTCAGCGAGGCGGTGGAGGCGGCGCAGCACCTCCAGCCGGTGGAGCAGCACCGGGTGGCGGTCGTGGTGGACGCGGCGGCCGTGGACAGAATTAGGAGAATGATGATGAAGAGGCCTGTGTATAGAACCCTGGTAACGTCTGTCGCCGCGCTGCTCATGGCAGGTCTGTCTGTGGTCGCCGCGCAACAGCAGATCCGAACCCCCAAACAGACGCCGTTCCCCCAAAAGCCGGACTGGTCGAAGCTTGAGGTTGAAACCCTGAAGGTTCAAGGAGCGGTTTATTTGATTGCCGGCGCCGGGGGAAACATTGCGGCGCAAGTCGGCGACGAAAGCATTCTGCTCGTCGATACGGGCTACGAGCAAATGGCGCCGAAGGTTCTTGCGGCGATTCGCAAGCTTTCGAACAAGCCGCTACGTACCATTATCAGCACGACAATGATGGACTCTCATACCGGCGGTGCCGGGGCCCTCGTGAAGGAAGGCCGTCAGATCGATAACACCGGACCAGGCCTGGGTGGCAGACCTAATGAGGCCGACCATGTCGGACACGCCAAACTCCTGGCTCTGATGACCGATATGGGCCGCGACAAGATTGCCGTAGACCGCTGGCCTCCGAGTACCTATCCGGGTAAGCAAAAGGATATGTCGTCGAATGATGAGCCCGTCGTCATCCTCCATATCCCTAATGCGGTCACAGAAGGCGACAGCATGGTCTGGTTCAGGAAATCCGATGTGCTCGTCACCGGAGAGATCATGAACATGGCCAGCTTCCCGCATATCGATGTCGAGCATGGAGGAACGATTAACGGCATCCTCGAAGGGCTGAATACTGCTCTTGAAATCACCGTTCCTAAACACAACCAGGAAGGCGGCACCATGGTGATCCCGGGTTATGGCCGCATCGGTGATGAACATGACGTTTTGGAATACCGGGATATGCTCACGATCATCCGGGACCGCGTCCAAAATGCCATAAAGAAGGGCATGACCCTGCAGCAGGTCAAGGCGATGAAGCCCAGTGCGACGTACGAATACGAGCCGCGTTTCAACCGGGATCCGGCATGGACTGCGGAGATGTTTGTTGAAGCGATTTATAAGAACCTGAGCGTTGCCAAGTAAACCTATCTGTGGCACTGTTCAGGCCAAGCATTTTTTCATGTTGTTTCGGAGGTTAACCGTATGAAATCCAAGATCATTACCCTCATCGTCATCGGGACTCTGGCGGGCGGCGTTGGCGCTTATGCCCACCACTCGTTCGCGGGAACCTACGTTGAGGATCAGCTCATTCGAATCGAGGGCAAAGTCGTGGAGTTCAACATCCGCAATCCTCACTCCTACATTTCCATTGAAGTGAAACAAAAGGACGGTACGACCGTTCGATGGGGCGGGGAATGGGGTGGAGTGACTCAGCTGTCTCAGGGTGGTGTGGATCGTTTCACCCTGCAAGTGGGCGACTATCTCGTTATCGATGGCGCGCCTTCACGCGATAAAGACGAAAAGAAACTTCTTGTCCGCAGAGCAAGTCGTGCGAAAACCGAAAAGCGACCGGCATGGGACTGGTCTGGGAATGTTCAATAGCGACCGTTGGAGGAATCATGTCTGAGTCGACTGGACGGCGACACAACACGCCGCTGAAAGTTCTGATACTGGCGTCGTTTGTGATCGCCATTCCCCTTTTCGTCGTCGCTCAGGGCGGCCGAGGCGGCGCCCCTGCGGGTGGCACCCCTGCGGGTGGCGGGGCTCCAGCAGCCGGCGCAGTTGCCGCACAGGCCGCTCCCCAGCGTGGCGCAGGTCCCGCAGCGGCAGGCGCTCGAGCTGCAGCTCCAGTCGATCTGACTGGCTATTGGGTTTCCATCGTGACCGAAGACTGGATTGAACGTATGTCTCCCGATTCTCCTCCTTCAGGTGTTCGCGGCGGTCGCGGCGGCCCTGGTGGGGCTCCTCAGGCGGGTGCGGTACCCGCTCCTCCCGGCGGTGAGCGTTGCAGAGTTTATGGAGCCGGTGGAGGCATGCGCGTTCCCGGAAGGCTCAACATCAACTGGCAGGATGACAATACGTTGAAGGTCGATATGGACGCCGGGACCCAGACGCGGCTCTTTCACTTCGACACTGCCGCCGCACCCGCCGGAACTCCAAAGTCACTCCAGGGATACTCCGTAGCCTCCTGGGAAGGCGGCCGCGGCGGTGGAGGTGGCGCTGGTGGTGGTGGCGGTGGAGGTCGCGGGGGCGCTCCGGCTCCTGCTGCCGCGCGTTGGGGCAGCCTGAAAGTGGTCACGACAAATCTGAGCGGCGGTTACCTTCTGTCGAGCCGCAACAGCTATAGCGAGAATGCGACGGTTACCGAGTACTTCACGCGCCATTCCGATTTCGGACAGGAATATTTCACCGTTACCGTTCTGGTGGATGATCCGACACCCCCGGCGGGGGCAGGCGGCGGCCGCGGTGGGCGTGGTGGTCCTTACAGCATGACGAGTTCGACATTCAAAAAGGAGCCAAACGGTTCGAAGTTCGCTCCATCAGGGTGTGACATCGTTCGATGACGCGACCAGGCCGGGGATCGACATTCTCCGGCCTTCCGCGAAAATCCGACCCTAAGGATCCAATCGATTTGCCTCATATCTTCGGAAAAAGGACATAGATAGCGATGGAATTCCTCCACTGGCTGGAAAACACCGGCTTTTCAATATGGGTTCGCGAGTCGCCTTCGATTTGGGCTTTCCCAGTGATCCTGCTGGTTCACACCATTGGCATGGCGCTCTGTGTCGGTGTGAGTGCAGGGATCGATCTTCGGATCCTCGGATTTGCGCCGAGTCTCAAGCTGGCCCCGTTTGAACGCTACTTTCCCATTCTCTGGCTTGGTTTCACGATGAATGCCGTGACCGGTACCATCCTGGTTATGCAGGACGCGTCGGCGAAACTTACGAATGTCGACTTCTACGTCAAAATGGTCTTTATTGCCTTGGCACTCATAAACTTGAAAATGCTTCGAACCCGGGTTTTCCGGGATCCTCAAATCGATCGTGGGCCGTTTCCGGGCAGCGTTAAAGTTCTTGCCGCGCTGTCGTTGTTCTTCTGGCTTGGAGCCATTACAGCAGGCCGTCTTCTGGCCTATGTCGGATCGATCGGCGGGTTGAGCTAACATGGAAACTCTTAATCTCGCTCATTTACACCTGCTGCTAAATCACTTGCCGACGATCGGATTTGGTGTCGGACTCGCGCTCTACATCGTGGCGTTCTTTGCCAAGAACGACCACCTAAAGAAGGCCGGCCTGGTCATTTTCTTCCTCGTCGCTGTCATGGCGATTCCCACGTATGTGACGGGCAGCGCCGCCGAACGAGTGTTGTGTCCGGAACTCAAGTGTCCTGCCGATATTTCCGTCGACACGATCCGGAATCACGAAGATGCCGCCCTGTTTGCATTCCTCTTGATGGAAATCACGGGCTTTTTCTCGTGGCTGGGTTTGTGGCAAATGCGTCGCAGCCCGCTCGCGTCGTGGAACTGGAACGTCGTGTTGCTTCTCGGAGTCATCACTTTCGGCTTGATGGCATTGGCCGCCAATGAGGGCGGTGAGATTCGACACCCAGAAATTCGAGCCGCGTCGACAACGACGGCCCCGGCAGAACCGGCTGCGGAGGGCGAGGCGTCTGTGGGAATCGCCAGAAGTATCGGAGCTGCTGTGGCCGGCAACACCGGTATCGGGTGGTTGTGGCCCGCGGCCGAAGCGGTTCACTTCGTCGGCTTATGCATGTTGTTTGCTGTCGTTCTTGCCGTGGACTTGCGCATTCTTGGTATGGCGAAAGGACTGTCGTTCCAGTCGCTATATCAGTTGCTGCCGTTCGGTATGCTTGGCTTCATATTGAATCTCACCACGGGCATGATGTTCTTCATCGCCGCCCCCGGGCAATACACGAACAACGTGGAGTTTCACCGGAAACTTATCTTTATCCTGCTGGCGGGTGTAAACGTCCTGTACTTCATGCTCATCGATGAACCGTGGGAGATAGGCCCGGATGACAACGCTCCATTCCGTGCCAAGGCCGTCGCGGCCATCACGATATTCATCTGGCTGGGAATCCTCTACTACGGGCACATGCTGCCGTTCCTTGGAAACGCCTTCTAGGAACGATTGAGTTTATTGAGCAGATAGGCGGCGAATGCGGTCACCACGGTTGTGACCAGTACGACTCCGGCAACGATGAATGCTAAGCGCAACTGTGAGCCTCCAAAAAGCGCAGCGAGTCTACCCCATTTGACCTCTCTGCCGTAGCTGTTTTATCCGCGGAAGTCACTTCCTTGAGTATCGGTACCCAATCACGTGCGCGGCCAGCAGCGCCGCGTAATTCGGGATCATAATGGCAGGCTGCGCCCAGCGAATGCCGTCGATGAACGGCGTTTTCAACGGCCAGAGGTAGGGAGTTGGAAAAAACGAAATGTCGTGGAGCGGCATATCGCACAGGATATGCAGTCCCCAGCCTCCGAGAATCCATGGAAAGCTTTTTCGAAAGTACCAGAGCGTGCCTGAAACGGCGGCCCACACCACGAGGCTGTGAGTGACGTTATAGAGCGAGTAGACGTAGGGTGGAAAGATCATCCATCGCTCCGGCCGGGAGACGACATACCAACCGAATGAAATCAAGTCCGGCGCCATGCCGATAAGAAAAGCCGCCAACCACCAGGGCCAGCTTTTCCGTCCAAACAGCACACCTCCCCAGAGTCCATGAGCAAGGAAATCCATGGCCGATTATAGCGACGGCATTTCAATCAATGCGATACTACTGCGTTTATGGGTGTGAAAGTTTCGAAGTTCGGGGGAAGCAGTGTTGCCGATGCGGTCCAGCTGCGGAAGACCCAAGACATTGTACTGAAGGATCCGGAACGGCGGGTCATCGTTGTTTCGGCTCCTGGGAAGCGCACGTCTGACGATACGAAGATCACAGACCTGCTGTACCGGTGCCATGAGTGTGTTCGCGACGGAAAGACATTCGACGCTCTTTTCCAGACGATAGCGGATCGCTTCCATGAAATTGTCCGAGAGCTGGGTCTTTCATTGGACCTCGAGAAGGACCTCATAACGGTACGGGAGAAGATGAAGCAGAGCGCGACTCCCGACTATGCCGCCAGTCGAGGTGAATACCTCAACGCGAAAATTACTGCGAGCCTGCTTGGCAGGGAATTCGTTGACGCGGCCGAAGTGATCCGCTTCGAATCATCCGGACGCCTCGACACGGATGCCACAGTCGCCGCGATTGCCGGACGTCTGACAACGGACAGAGCTTTCGTTGTGCCTGGCTTTTACGGCGTGCTTCCCGATGGATCTGTCAAAACATTCTCCCGTGGCGGGTCGGATATTACCGGCGCGCTGCTGGCACGCGGTTTACGTGCAGACGTTTATGAGAACTGGACGGATGTGTCCGGCGTTCTCATGGCAGATCCGCGCATTGTGCCATCGCCGCGATCCATACCGCGGCTGAGCTACCGCGAACTGCGCGAACTTGCCTATATGGGAGCTACTGTTCTGCACGAGGACGCGGTGTTTCCCGTCCTTGATCTCAATATCCCTGTGCACGTGAGAAACACGAATCTGCCGGACGATCCGGGGACCATGATCGTGAAGGAACCGGACGGGCCCGTGGGTGCAATCACGGGGATTGCCGGCCGCAAGGGATATACCGTGATTGCCCTTGAAAAGCATCTGATGAACCGCGAGATCGGAATCGGGCGGCGCCTGTTGACGGCGCTCGAACGCAACCGGGTGAGTTTCGAACATATGCCGACGGGCATCGACACGGTCAGCGTCGTCATAGAGTCGTCCTACCTTGATAAGGGGAGGCGGGAGGCGGTTCTCGAGGAAATCCAGCAGGAGTGCCGTCCCGACAGAATCGATGTGTTCGAGAACATGGCGCTGGTTGCCACCGTAGGCCATGGAATGCTGCATACGCCGGGAATCGCCGGCCGGTTATTCGGCGCACTCGCAGCTGCAAACGTGAGCGTGCGTATGATCGATCAGGGATCCAGCGGAATCAATATCATCATCTGTGTTGAGACCAGCGACTTCGAGAAGGCGATCCGGACGATTTACGAAGAGTTTTCCTGAGCGATTTCTTTTACTTCGCCGGAATTAACCGCACGTCCGCCGTGATCGCGCCGTTCGCATTCACATTGATGGCCTGTCCACGATCCTCGTACTGACGAAGAAAGTCTGAGTATTGATACGCGCCGGGTGGAATGTCCTCCCATGCGAACAGTTTGTACCGGCCGGGCGGAACGTTGTTAAACGTAAACTGCCCATTCGGATCCGTAGTCGTTGTGAAGTAGGAATCGGTTCGGCCCCGCCGGGTTTCGTCGGGCACCAGCACGGCCTGCACGCCCGCTGTTGGCGCCTGCCGCTCATCGGAGACAACTCCTGAGACGCGGCCGGGCGTGAAACCCACCTGGATTTGCAGCAACCCCTCGGAGTCGACAGTGAAGGGAGCATTCAGCGCGTCTTTCGAGTCAATACGCCCCGCCTGAACGTAGGCGCCTTGCGGTAGTCCTGCCACACGAACCCGATACTCCATGGCTCCCACGTTGGACAGTGTGAATGAACCGTCCGCAGCGACTTGTGCAACAGTCGCTCCGGCCAACGCGCCCAGTCCTCCACGTGCGCCGTCACCGCCTCGTGCGCGGCCCACACCTGCGGCGACCACAAGTTCGGCGACATCGCCAAGAGGCGAATCGTTCGCGAGGAGGTTGACGCGAAGGTTGGCCATGTTGAATTGCTGCGGCGGAGTACCGTCGAGAAGGATTCTTCCCCGCACCTCGATCCCAGGACGCAGCGTCACGACATTGTTCGTGACATTGCCGTTTCCGACTGAAATATGAGTTCGGCCCGTGTACTCCTGCCCGTTGGCATCACGTCCAATTGCCGTGAGGTTGTATTCACCGGGCGCGACGCCTTTGATTTCGAACGTTCCGTCTGTGTTTACAGGCGTAGCGCCGCGAAACAGCAGCCCTCCAAGCCCGCTCCGTGATCCCCCGACGCGATTCAGGCTGATCTGAACCGGGGCGCGAGCAATTTGCCCGATTGCTGCTTCGAAGCCTGCGCGTCCTCCTCGTCCGCCTCGACCCACATTGCCGCCCGCTTCCAGCGGAAAGGGTGCAACAACGCGTCCGCTCACTGTTGGCGGCTTCACAGGCTGGAGATTGAAGTCGATGCCGCGAACTTCCGTCGCGGCGGCAATCGTGACGGCCACGGCCGCGGCAGGATCTATCGTTCCGGGATAGTAGACAGGTGGATTGCCACCGAGGCCTTGCGCCTGCGTAAAAATGTTTCCACGATCTCCAAGAACAGTCGACAGCACCTCGATTGTCGCGGCGGCATTCCCACGCCCCCCGCGCCCACGAGAATTTGCCAGGTCCACTGTTCCCACGGGTTCGTCGTCGGTCAATTCGTCACTGCTCACACTGAGGAAGTATTCCCCGGGCTGAAGCCAGAAGAGCCGGTACTCGCCAAGATCATTCGTCTGCGTGGTACTTACCTGAGCCAGAGTGCGTTCTCCGTCGCTGTACTGGTAGGTATGTGCCTGTACGGTCGATCGAGTCGCCGGCGATCCGTCCGGAGAGAGGACACGGCCGCTGACAACGCTGGCTCGAAGCATCTTCAGGTCAATCTTCAGTGTTTGATTGGAGGCAACGGGCAGAGTCACGCCGCGACCGGTCGGGTTTCGCTGTCCGTATTCGCTGCGGATGAATCCGTCCTGTTCCGCGGCGATGAGGTAGGAGCCCGGCTGAACTCCCGTAAACGCGAAACGGCCGTTGGCATCGGTGGTGACGGTTCCCACCATTCCTGCAGCGTTAGCCAGAACCGATGGATTAATAGCCAGGTTTAGGCCGGCCAGTGCACCGTTAGCGGCCGCGTTGTTTCCACGGCGGAGAATGACCCGAGCACCTTTCAGCGGTTGTCCGTTGTCCGCACGTGTGACGGTGCCGTCAATTGCACCACGCGCGACATTCTGTTGAGGATTTTGTCCCGTTCCACGTTGCGGATTCTGAGCCGCAGTCAGTGCCATGCCGGACAGAAGTATGGTGAAGCAAAAAGTAATCAGAGGTCGTTTCATAGTTGAGTTTTGCGCACCTGCGCTACGAACCTTTGGACACCAGACGCGCATTTTGGTTTAAACGTTGGCGTTGGGCCCCTTCGGGTTCGCTTTGGTACGCTGCCTTCGGCGCACTGGCCTACTTTTTCGGCTTTGCAGTAGTGTCCGGCTTCGCCGTCTCCGTAACGCCAATGGACACTTCCTCGGCCGCATACATTTTCATTTTTTCATCCATCTTGGCATCGATCAGGACGCGGGTTCCGACCTTGAGCTCCGCTTTTGTAGAGGGTTTATCGGACTTGAGATACTTCGTTGTCTTCAGCAGCATCACCATCACGGCCTTGCCGGCCTGATCCTTGATCTGAATGTGATCGCCTTCGATTGCTGTAATCGTTCCCACCAGATGTGTGGCGTCGCCATGGGCGAAGGATAGGGCGGCAGAGACGCAGACTATTGTGAAAAACGTGGCGAGTCGTCTAAACATAAGTACTCCTTGTCTAGTCATGATGAGTTCCTGCAGGGATAATCGTATCCTCCCCTGACAAGAATCTACGAATTTGTTCTTCTTCCTCGATTTCAGCCCGGCTCCTGGGATTGAACTGCTTCATGGTTTGAAGTTCCTGTTCGGTAATGCGTGGCAGGTGCCGGATGAAATGGACGAGTTTCCAGCTGTCTTCGTCTTGCGTGCCGGGCGTGTCTTCTCCAAATGCGGGCATTCCCGTAAACCGAATCCCATTATGAATAATCCAATAGAGTTCGCCGTCCGTGAGATTCTGGGTGGAATTGGCCCGTAAGTCTGGCGGTTTGGGGTAGAGGCCTTTTCCAATCGCGCTGTCGCCACTGCCATTGTTGGCATGGCAAATCGCACAATGATCTGCGAAATGCGCCATTCCCTGAGAGAGGACACGCTCGTCCGGTGCGACGGGATTGGTTGCCGCGCGCGCTTCCTTCGGTATTGCGAAAGATCGAACGCGGCGCGCGAAGAAAGCCTCAAGTCCGTAAGGTGTCGGCTGCGCACGCAGTCCTGTAGTGCGCACGTAAACGAAAACGCTTACGCTGCCGAGAGCAACCAGTAACAGAACAACAAGGACGACGCGTTTCATTAGCGCTGATGCATCCCCTGCATGTGAAGCATCATATTTCCTTTTGGACGCAAGCGGAGGAAGAACGCGAACGATGCCGGATGATCGCCGTAGATCGGCTTGAGCATGGCAGGGAGTCCGTAGACCGTCGCCTGCACCCCGAGTCCGAGACGGATCGGCGCAGACCCGACGGGGAGGTCGCGTTCATATCCAAACGTCCACGCTTGCACTCGGCCTATGGGCGTTTCATCCGCATGGCCGTCCACTTCACCGGAGAGCAGCGATGCATCGCGGTCCACGTTTTCGATTCGTGTCCAGGTCCAGTTCTTCCCGAATTGAACAGTCGATTCGAACGTATAGGAATTGAAGATCCTCCTTTCGTCGTCATGGACGTCTTTGTTGCGTCCCCAGATCAGACTCGATGCGACGTGTCCCGACATGAAACGGAGATTGTGTTGAACCGAAGCTGTCGTGCGGAGCGTGTCCATGCCGGGCTCTGAAGGCTCACGATCGTTGATGCGACCGATGGAGAACTGACCCGTAAGCGTTTTGAGCGGAGACATCGTCAGCCGTGAGGCAAAGGAGTCCGGAGCGCCCTTATCGATGTTCCATCGGTTTTCGTTGGGTTCTCCGCCGTGAAATGTCGATGCCTCCAACTGGACGGGCCCACCAGAAAAGCCAAGAGTTATTACGTTGTTCGAAAGGTGCGTCGAATCCTGGTAGTGGTGACTCAGTACGGCCACAGGGTTCTCCGAAGCGGATGCACGGTGCGGAAAGGCCGGTGGTCCGAGGGCGGGTTCGCCGACGGGACCGCCATACACAAAGAATTGAGTTTTTTCGTTGAGCATGTGGTCGTAGCGCCCGGCGAGTTCAATGAAAAAGTCATGAGGATGCTGCCCGTCGACGATAGCGCGGCCGAAAGCCGTCTCTCCGGTTTGAAACAACAGAGGGTAACGTCGATGAGTAACCGTAAGAGGTTCAATGCTGAACATCGTTCGCAACGTTAGGGCACTCGACCCGAATTTGTGGATGAACGCCGGCATCGCCCAGTTTGTTGAGAAAAACTTGTCCCGGCCTCGTGGCCCGGACTGCTGAGCGTCCAGAATGAACGCGACGCCGTGAAACATGAAATCCCACTTGCCCAGCGTCATGTGGATCATGTCCGACGATTCGGAAGTCGTCAGAGGTTCAATGCTGGTTCCGGATGAAAAGGTTCCGACGCTGTTCTCCATCCCGGCCATGTTCATGGCATCCTGCGATAGAGCTGGCGTTGCGCAAAAAATCAGAAAACAAGCCAGAAGGCTCGAAATGCGAGTCATAGGTTCTCCAGTAACGTGAAATGGGGTTGAAAGGTTCGCGTTAAGGAAAACGTCTAGATACGAAGCACGGATAGGCGAACGGAAATCGGAGACGTGGGCGGGCCTTCGCTGTCTTGTGTCACAAGACAGAAATCACTCAAAGCGGCGACAGCCGCCACAAGAGAACCAGGCACCACTGCCGGAGTCAAAGTGCACTTCACGAGCGTCGAAATTTTGGCTTCGAGCGCCGGACCTTCAGAACAGCTCGTGGATGGTGAAGAGGAGCCCGCACCGTTCGGCGTTCCACTCTGGGTCTGATGATGTTCGCAGGGTGGCGCCGTAGTCTCTTTCGCTGTATGAGTCCCCTCCCCCACACACTGCGCCATGCAGGCGCTGTGAAGGGCAATCAGGAGGATGAGGAGCGAACCGAGGATTTTCACCGGTCGTATTCTTGCCTGTTCGGCCCTCCTTTGCAAGGGCATCAGCGTACTTCAAGCATCGAGATCCTCTGGGAGATTGGAAACCGGACGAATCCTGCAGCTCAAAGCCGAAATCCGAAACTGCGAATTGGACTGCAAAGCAGTGTTGGGCTAGTCCAATCTGAGATTTCGGATTTCGGCTTTGAGCTGCAGGATTCGTCCGATTTCCAATCCCTCCCGGATGATGCTTCAAGGTCCGTCTACTCGAACCTGTCCCCGCCTTATGCTCAAAACGGACTGGCTTTCTATGGAACCTATTGCCGTAGGATTCATGATCTTGATTGGGACCGCAGCTCTTCTGGGAGTCATTGTGGGAGCACTTGGCGGAATTGTCTTCTGGCGGTTCCGAATAAACCTCCTCAGGGGGAGTCTGCTGACAGCCCTTGCGTATGTCCTCCTTCTGGTTGTGGAGAGCGAAGGGCGCACCTCGTGGATGAAGGCGAAACTTGTATGGGGAGCCCCGGCACTGATGCTGGCGTTTCTTCTCGCTTCGCTTCTGGCGCCCTGGCTTGCATCCCGCATGGCACTTCGTCCGACATGGACCAGTCTCATTTCCCTGGGTCTCACGTGGGCTCTGGGCTTCGTGTACCTGTTGCTGTTTAGACTGAGTCTGGCGGCACCTCCCTGGGTAGCTCTCGGAGCGGATGTATTTCTGCTGGTTCTCCTGATTCGAAATCGAAGGGCTTCCGATATCGCGTAAGATTGCGGACAGCTTCTTGGTTGAACGGGAGAAGGCATATGAATGAACAGCGCGTTGTATCAGATCTGGTCGCCGAACTTGAGAAAGCATGGAACGCGGCGGACGGAGCTCGATTCGCACGACCCTTTGCCGAAGATGCGGACTTTGTAAATATTCGAGCCGAGCATTTACGAGGTCGTGAAACCATCGCGAAGGGACATCAGGGTATTTTCGACACGATTTATAAAGGCAGCGAAGTCCGTTACCACGCGGCTGCGGTACGCGCGATAACGCCCGATGTGCTCATCGCCCACGTAAAGGCCACACTTAACGCGCCGACAGGCCCCCTGGCAGGGCAGCACCATTCGCTTTTTACACTCGTGCTGTTAAAGGTTCAGGACGAATTTCGTATCGCGGCATTTCACAACACCCTGATGCCGTAAGACGAAGCAGTTTCACTGTCTGACGATTGCTGGAGTCTCTCCATAGAGTTCTTATTTGAAGTCGTCGTATCCGTTATCGGCGAAGTAATCCTGCAAGTCTTGGGTGAAGTCTTTATCCAGGGCGGCTGGAAGGTCTTCTCCGAGCCGTTTCGCAGGAAGCGTGCAAATCCGATAGTTGCCGGGATTGGATTGATCCTTCTTGGCGGCCTTGGCGGACTCCTGACGAGCTTCATCGCGCCCGGCCGGATCTTTGGGCTCTACGGAATAAAGGGTGTAAGCATCGTCATGTCTCCACTAATTACGGGACTGCTCATGCATCGCTATGGCCAATGGTGCGATAAGCGAAGTCGTCCGCGTTCGTCCTTTGCGACATTTTGGGGCGGAGCACTGTTCGCGTTCGGTATGGCTGCAGTCCGGTACTATCGGGTAGGGTCGCAGGTTTAGGTTCGAGTAATGACACGTTCCCTTCCAATCATCCCGAAGACGTCTCGCGAACAGGTTGTTCAGAAGCGAGCCGACGGCGGAACGCGAGTCGCGCTGTATTATCTGAACCGCAGGCTGGTCGGACATCGAAGCTGGGACGAGAACGGCAACCTTGAGATCGAGTATGCAATTCGCAACAAGAGACGACACGGACCGCAGACGACAGTCCGCGCCGGACACCACCGAGTTTCGAGCTCAAAACTAAATTATGAA
>Ga0111538_10006768_pt1 | contig 15487 bp, 12 predicted proteins | sample SoiMethybrSBSTD1_FD_79669 | JGI IMG/M metagenome (GOLD analysis project Ga0111538, IMG submission 79669) | Bulk soil microbial communities from a Populus tree surrounding site in Tennessee, USA - Soil MetaG P. TD hybrid SBSTD1 (version 2)... | ecosystem: Environmental > Terrestrial > Soil >...
CGAGCGCGCGCGAGATCCCGCTCTTCGACCCCGACCTCGTCTACAACAAGGTGATGATGGACCTGCGCGCCGTGGTCGAAGGCTACCCGGGCAGCGAGGGGGCCGCCTACGCCTGGCTGAACCTCGCGATCTGCGCGATGCACTTCGGCGACTACGCCGGCGCCCACGAGTACCTGCAGAAGGCGAAGGCGGAGCTGCCGCTGCGGCCGGGGCTCTCGCGCGGCACGGCGCTCTACTACCTCGGCCTGACGCTCGACAAGCTCGGCTACCGGCCGCAGGCGGTCGAGGCCTACCGGGCCGCCGCCGAGCTCAAGGAGGCGACGCTGATCGACAACGACGGCCCGCCGGTCTTCGCGCTCGCCTCGCGCAGGGCCGCTCCGTGACCGCCGCCGCGCGGCTCGTCTGGGAGCGCAGCGACGGCGGCAAGGTCGAGTTCCCGCTCGACGGCGACGATCACGAGCTCGGCCGCGACGAGGACGTCGCGATCCGCGTGGACGAGCCGCTCGTCTCGCGCCGCCACGCGCGCATCCAGCGGCGCGGCGAGGGCTGGGTCGTGGTCGACCTCGGCTCGACGAACTTCACCCGCGTGAACGGCCAGCGCGTGCGTCGCGAGCACGAGCTCGAGCACGGCGACGAGATCCGGATCGGCCGGACGAAGCTGACCTTCCTGACGGGCTCCTAGCTCGGCTCGAGCCCGGCGTCCGGGCGGGCCAGGTGGAAGCCCTGGCCGAGGTCGACCCCCATCGCGAGCAGCACCTGGGCCTCTTCCTCGTTGTTGATGCCCTCGGCGATGACGTTGGCGTCGATGCTGTGGCCGAGCGCGATGATCGCCTTGACCATCGCCCGGTTGACGCTGCTCACGTGCACGTCGCGCACCAGGCCGATGTCGATCTTCAGGTAGTTGGGGCCGAGCTTGGCGATCGTGTCGAGCCCCGAGTAGCCCGCGCCCACGTCGTCGACCGCGAACGACATCCCCATGCCCTTGAAGTAGGCCATCGTCTCCCGGAACATCTCGAGCTTCTCGATCACCTCCTGCTCGGTGATCTCGATCACGATGCGGCTGGGCACCACCTGGGCCTTCTCCAGGAAGTCGATCAGCGCCTTGTCGCGGAACTGGGGGTCGCGCATCGTGGCCGGCAGCGTGTTCACGAAGATCTTGGCGTTCGACGGGATGCGATTGGAGGACAGCAGCGCGCGCTTGCGGCACAGGCGGTCGAGCTCGACCTGCAGGTTGTGGTCCTCGGCGGCTCCGAACAGCGCCGCGGCGGACTCGAGCCCCGACCCGCGCGGCCCGCGCGAGAGCGCCTCGAAGCCCATGATCGTGTTCTCCTGCATCCGCAGGATCGGCTGGTAGGCGGTCACCACGCGCTCGCGCAGCAGGATGTCCTGCAGCCGCTCGAGCACTCCGAGCTCCTCGGCGCGGTGCTCGTGCGAGGCCTGCCGCAGCGCGTCCTCGAGCGCGCGCTCGATCACGCGCTCGGAGTGGAGCAGCGGATTGTGCACGGCGAGGCCGTGGCCGACGTCGAGCCGCGGCGGCGTCTTGATGTAGGGAAACGCCGCGCGCGCGATGTTGGGTGCGAGCGACGAGACCACACGCCCGCGCGCCGTGCGCAGGTCGGCGATCGAGAGCGCCACGCTGCGCCGCCGCTTGCGGTCGAGCAGGAACAGGAAGCGCAGCCCGCGCGGGCGGTCGAGGCACACCACGTCGCCCTGGCGGTAGTCCTTGCCGCGCGCCTCTTCGATGATCTTGAAGAAGCGCTGGCGCACCTCCTCGTAGGCGCGCGTGCCGTACTCGTCCTCGATCCTTCCGAGCGGCGAGGCGTCGAGCACCAGCAGGCCGAGGCTGCCGCGGTCCGAGAGCTCGCGTTCGAGGTCGGCGAGCCGCTCGTGATAGGGGGCGATGGGCTCGGACATGGGCCTCGGTCGCGCGCATGATAGCCCGGGGGCCCGGGGCCCCGCCAACCGGACGGCGGCGGCTCGCTGCTAGAATGGTCGCCCCTTCAGGAGGCCGGTCACTGCCCATCCTCGGACGAATCCTGCGCGACCGCGGGGTGATCACGGACAGACAGCTGCAGGAGGCCATCCAGCACCAGGTGCTCTACGGCGGCCGGCTCGGCACGAGCCTCTACGAGCTCGGCTTCATCACCGAGGAGCGCCTGACCGACGCGCTGGCGCGCGCGCACGGCGTGCCCGCGATCGACCTGAAGACGCTCGGGCCCGAGGCTGTCTCGACCGTGCCCAAGCGGCTCGCCCAGCGCTACAAGGTGTTCCCGTGCAAGCTGCGCGGCCAGACGCTGTTCCTCGGCATGGTCGATCCCGGGGACCACTCGGCCGTCGCGCAGATCGGCTATTCCCTCGGCTACATCGTGCGGCCCGTCGTGGTGCCCGAGTTCCGGATGGTGCAGCTGCTGCACGACCACTACGACGTCGACGAGCGCTGGCGCCTGAACGACACGCACGCCGCTGCCGCGGAGGTCCCGCAGATCCGCGACCCCGACGAGGCGGCGGCGCGGATCGACGCGGCCACCAGCCGCGACGAGGTGGTGTCGGCGGCGCTCGCGCTCGGGCACTGCTTCTTCCGCCGCGTGCTGTTCTTCATCGTCCGCGAGCCGTGGGTGCTGGGCTGGGACGGCGTCGGCGAGGGTGTCGACCGCGCGAAGGCGGCGGCGCTGCGCATCCCGCTCGACCTGCCGTCGGTGTTCCAGAGCGTGACGCGCAACCGCACGATGTTCGTCGGCCGCCCAGGGCCCGAGGAGACCAACAAGGTCTTCCTCGAGGCGATCGGCAAGAAGCCGGGCACGACCGCCGCGGTGTTCCCGGTCGCGCTCCGCGGCCGCGTCGTGAACCTGATGTGGGGCGACAGCGGCACCGCGGGCGCCGCACGCGGCGACCTCGGAGGGCTGCTCGCGCAGATGCAGAAGATCCCGCGCGCCTACCTGCGCATCATCCGGCAGCGCATCGCCGAGAGCCGCGCGCGGGCGCCGGTCGAGCACAAGCCACCCGAGCCGGACAAGGGGTAAGAGGAGAACATGATCGAGAGACACAAGGAGATCCGTCGGCGCCGTCAGCGCAAGGAGAAGGCGCGCAAGGCCAGGAAACGAGCGGCGATCGCGGCCGCGAAGAAGAGCGCGAAGAAGTCGTAGGCGCGTCCCTGAACGCCCGAGAGACCCGTGCCGAAGCGGCGGCGCCGCCAGCCGCCGCGGCCGCTCCCGTGGCGCCGGGACACGGCTTCCTGGCGGCGTTCGAGTACCCGGCCTTCCGCTTCCTCTGGACGGGCGCCTTTCTCTCGAGCGTCGGGACCTGGATCCAGGACGTGGCGCTCAGCTGGCTGATCCACACGCGGATGGGCGATCCCTTCTACCTGGGCCTGCGCAGCTTCGCGCAGGAGGCGCCGTTGCTCGCCTTCATGCTGATCGGCGGCGCGGCCGCAGACCGCATCGACCGGCGGCTGATCCTGCTGTCGTCCCAGGGGTTCCAGATGGCGATGGCGGCGCTCCTGGGGCTGCTCTACCTGACCGACCGCCTCGGGATCGTCGCGATCGTCGCGATCGCGTTCGCCACCGGGGTGATGCAGTCGCAGTCGGCGCCCACCTACCAGGCGGTGATCACGAGCCTCGTCCCGCGCGAGCGGATCGCGAACGCGGTGGCGCTGAACTCGCTGCAGTTCAACCTGTCGCGCGCGATCGGGCCCGTGATCGCCGGGCTGCTGCTGGCGAGCGCGGGCCCCGGCTGGTGCTTCGCCGCCAACGCGCTCTCGTTCGTCGGCGTGATCCTCGCGCTGCGCACGATCGCGCTGCCGCCGCCCCCCCCGCGCTCGAGCGAGAGCCTGGCCGAGAGCCTGCGGGCCGGCCTTCGCCACGTGATGGACGCGCCGCGGCTGCGCGCCGCGACGCTGCTCGCCGGGGCCGCGAGCTTCCTCGCGTTTCCGCTCATCACCTACCTGCCCGTGATCGCGGGCGACGTGCTCAAGACGGGAGCCCCCGGCTACAGCCTGCTGCTCACGAGCATCGGCATCGGCGCGATCGTCGGGGCGCTCACCACGGCGCGCCGCGGCCACGCTCCGGGGCGCGCGCGCCTGATGCTGCTCGCGTTCGCGGCCTTCGGGGCGCTCACGGTGGGGGCCGCGCTCTCGCGCTGGCAGCCGGTCTCGATGGTCCTGCTCGTGGGAGCCGGCTTCATGCTCACGACGGCCTTCTCCACGCTCAACTCGCTCGTGCAGGAGCTGGCGCCGGACGCGCTGCGCGGCCGCGTGTTGTCGATCTTCGGGGTGGCGTTCCGCGGCGGCGGCCCCGTGGGCAGCCTGGTGGCGGGCTTCCTGGTGCGCGGCGCCGGCGCGCCCGTCGTGATGGCGGCCTACGCGGCGATCCTCGGGCTGATCGCGACGGCGCTGCTGGTGCGCCGCTCACAATTGCGCGAGGCCGACGCCGCTCACTGACGCCCGGGGCCATTGCTTGCCGTCCCCGGGGCGCTTAAGCTCCCCGGCATGGCGCCCCGCTCCTCGCCTCGCCGGTCGGGGGCCTCGTCTTCCAAGGGCGGGGGCGGGTCGGACGGCCACCGCGTGACGCCGACCGAGGCGGGCACCTACCTGGGCTGTCCGTCCTGCGGGCGCTTCCTCAAGATCGAGTGGGCGGTGCGCAGCGTCGTGTGCTCCTGCGGCGCGCGACTACCGGTCGCCCCGCCAGAGGGATCCGGCAGCTGAAGCCGCGCGGCCTGGGGGTTGACGGCGCCGTCGTACCCGGGCTGCTGCTGCTCGTCGCACGGGACCTCGCGCTCTACGATCCGCCGCGCGTCCTGGCCTGGCGGCTCTCGCACGACGAGCGGCTCGCCGCGGCCTCGGCCTGGCTCGGCCGGCTGCTGCCCGCGCCGAGCGGCGCCTGGGACCGCGATCCGATCGCGCTCGCGCTCGCCGCGCTCGCGGCGCTGTCGGCGCTCGCCTACGCGGCTCTGGCCGCGGCCGGCGTTCGCGCGCGCGTGCGCGCGGGCCTGATCGCGTTCGCCGCGATCGCGCTCGTCGTGCTGCCGAGCGTCGCTCTCGTCGCGATGGGTGCTCTGACCGAGCGCCCCTACGGCCAGGACGGCGGCGTCGTGCAGCTCCCGCTGGCGCTCGACCGCATCCTGGCGGGGGAGAGCCCCTACGCCGCCGACTACTCGGGCACGATGCTGGCCCGCCAGGCGCGCGTCTCGAGCTTCTGGGACGAGCTCGGCGGCAACCCGATCCTCCGCCACCACGCCTACCTGCCGGGGACTCACCTGGTGATGCTGCCGTTCCACCTGGCGTCGAAAGCCGCGCTCGGCTTCTTCGATCCGCGCTCGGTCACGCTGCTTTTCTACGGGCTCGTGGTCGTGCTCGCGGCGCGGCTGCCCTCCGGGGACGACGCGCGGCTCGCCGCCGCCTCCGTGGCGGCGCTCAACCCGCTCGTCTACTGGCACCAGATCTTCGGGGCGAACGACCTCGTCTTCGTCGCGACGCTGATCGCGGCGGTGCTCGCCGCGCGCTCCGGCCGCGGCGTCGCGGCCGGAGCGCTGCTCGGCCTCTCGTGCGCGACGAAGCAGCTCGCCTGGCCGTTCGCGCCGTTCCTGCTCGTGGCGCTCGCGGGCGCCCGCTCGTTCCGGGAGTGGACCCTCGTCTCGACCTGGCGGCGCCTGGCCGCGCCGCTCGCCGCGGCGGCGGCCGTCTTCCTGCTCGCCGTGCTGCCGGTGGCGCTCCTCGACTTCCGCGCGTTCTGGGCGGACGTCTTCGTCTACAACGCGGGCCTGCGCGGCGGCGACAACTACCCGATCGGCGGCACGCCTGGCTTCGGCTTCGCGAACTTCCTGATCTACTTCGGCTCCGTCTCCGACCTGCGCCAGTACTTCCCGTTCTCCGCCTTCTATCCGCTGCTGGTCCCGCTCGGCCTGCTGCTGCTGCGGGCGCAGATGCGCGACGGCCGTCCCGAGTGGTCGCTCGCGACGGGCAGCGCCGCGCTCGTCGCCTCGCTCTACTTCTCGCGCGTCGTCCACCCGAACTACCTGATCGCCGCGGCGGTCTGCCTCCCGCTCGCGGTGCTCGCCGCGCGGCGCGGCGCCGACCTCGCGGTCGCGCCGCTGCTCCTGCTCGCGCTGGCGGTCGAGGTCGTGGAGTACGGGCTGTTCCGCGCGACGTGGGAGCAGGCGGCGGGGCTGCTCGGCCGGGCGAGCGGGCTCACCCTGGCTCTCGCCCCGAAAGCAGGGCCTGCTCTCACTCGCGATCCGCTCGGGCTGCTGGTGGGCGCGGTCGCCGCGGGCCTGGGCGTGCTCTATCTCGCGTTCGCGGCGAGCGGGCTGACGCGACGCGCGCGGCTCGCCGTCGCTGCCGCCGCCTTCGCGCTCCTGGTCGTGGCGCCGACGCTGCTGCTCGCGGCCGTCTCGACGCAGACCGGCATCGTGCGCGCGCAGGACCAGGCGGTGGTGCAGGCGAGGGCCGACGCCGCGCGGCTGCTTTCCGCGCGGAGCCCGTACTCGCCGCCGCCCGAGTCCACGCCGCGTGGGCGCGAGGCGTTCTCGGGGAGCTTCCGGCTGGATCCGCCGGCCGAGCTGCTCCCGGAATCGCCGCTCGTGCCGCCGGGCCTTTCGATCCTGGCGGCCGTGCCGCAACTCGCCGGCGTGCTCGATCCCCGGCTCGTCACCCTCCTGGCGCTCGCGGCGCTGTCCGCTGTCCTCGCCGCGGGCTTCGAGGGACGCCGGCGTAGGACGCTGATCGCCGTCGCGCTGCTCTCGGCGCCGCTCGCCCTCGGGACGGTTCTCGGCGCGCCCTTCGCCGTGGGCCTCGCGGCCGTCGTGGGAGCCTGGGCGTGCTTCCGCGCGGGGCACGACCGCATGGCCGGAGTGCTGGCGGGGCTGGCGGTGGCCGTCGATCACCGCGCGCTCGTCGTGGTCCCGTTCGTGCTGCTCGACCCGGCCCGGCCTCGGACGCTGCGTGCGGCGCTCGCCGCATCGGCCAGCTACGTCGCGCTCGTGGTCCCGGTGGCCCTGCTGGATCCGTCGGCGTTCCTTGAGCGTGCCATCGCACCGGCTACGGCGGGTCCGGGACTCGGCGTGGCGAACCTGCTGGCGTACCGGGGAGCCGAGAGCCTGACGCCGTCGCTCTGGCCCCTCACGGCCCTCGTGCCGCTCGGAGCGACGGTCTGGCTGCTCCGACGGCCGTGGTCCGCGCTCGCGCGAGCCGGGATCGCGAGCCTCGTCGTGATCGTGCTCGCGCCGGCCGTGTCGGCGAACGCCGTGGCCGTCCCGATCTTGCTGTTGACGCTGGCTGTGGTGGAGCGACGGGACGAACCACGGGAAGCGAACGGAATGACGGGAAGAACCGAAACGGAAACGGACAAGAGGCCAGACGGCCTGGGCTGAACTCAAGGGGGGCGTCCCGCCCCCCTAACCCCCCTGGGGAATATGCCGGAGGCGGGATTCGAACCCGCACGGATTTCTCCACACGCCCCTCAAACGTGCGTGTCTGCCAGTTCCACCACTCCGGCACGGGGGGGACCGAGCAATCCATCCTAAGTGCCGGTCCCGGACCTGTCAACGCAACCGAGAATGGCGGCGGAGCGAGCCGGATTCACTCCGGCGAGCGAGCGGGGGGTGTCAGGGGGACGCGGCGCAGCGTCCCCCTGAATATTGACGCCCCGGGGCCTGCGGCATACGCTCGCTTTCGATGGCCGAGTTCCGCTACGTGGAGCCGTTCGCGCTCGCGAAGGACGAGACGCCCTACCGCAAGCTCTCGTCCGACTACGTCAAGGTGACCGAGTTCGAGGGCCAGGAGGTCCTGAAGGTCGACCCCGAGGCGCTGCGGCTCGTGGCGCGGCAGGCGTTCAAGGACGTCGCGTTCCTGTATCGCCCGGGCCACCTCGCCCAGCTGGCGGCGGTGCTCGACGACCCCGAGGCGTCCGAGAACGACAGGAGCGTCGTGCTCTCGCTGCTGCGCAACGCCGAGGTGGCCGCCGGTTTCGTGCTGCCGATGTGCCAGGACACCGGCACCGCCACGATCGTCGCGAAGAAGGGCGAGCGAGTCTTCACCGGCGGGAAGGACGCCGAGCACCTCTCGCGCGGGATCTACGAGACCTACGCGCGCGAGAACCTGCGCTACTCGCAGAGCCTGCCGCTCACGATGTACGAGGAGGCCAACTCCGGGACCAACCTGCCGGCGCAGATCGACATCTACGCGACCGACGGGATGGAGTACCACCTGCTGATGCTCGCGAAGGGCGGCGGCTCCGCCAACAAGACCTTCCTGTTCCAGGAGACGCGCGCGGTCCTCAACCCGGCGAGCCTCGTGAAGTTCCTGTCGGAGAAGATGAAGCTCTTCGGGACGGCGGCCTGCCCGCCCTACCACCTCGCGTTCGTGATCGGCGGCACCTCGGCCGAGGCCTGCCTCAAGACCGTGAAGCTCGCCTCGGCGCGGGCGCTCGACGGCCTGCCCACGAAGGGCGGCCGCGACGTCGCGGCGTTCCGCGACGTCGAGCTCGAGGCGCAGCTGGTCGAAGCCGCGCGCCGCACGGGGATCGGCGCGCAGTTCGGCGGCAAGTACTTCGCGCTCGACGCGCGCGTCATCCGCCTGCCGCGCCACGGCGCCTCGTGCCCGATCGGCCTGGGCGTCTCCTGCTCCGCCGACCGCAACATCCTGGCGAAGATCGACCGCGAAGGGGTCTGGCTCGAGGAGCTCGAGCGCAATCCCGCGCGTTTCCTGCCCGAGCGCTACCGCACGGCCAGCCGGAAGCCGAAGGTCAAGATCGACCTCAACCGCCCGATGGACGAGATCCGCGCCGAGCTGTCGCGCCACCCGATCGCGACCGAGGTCGCGCTCAGCGGGCCGATCGTGGTCGCGCGCGACATCGCGCACGCCAAGCTCAAGGAGCGCCTCGACCGCGGCGAGGGGCTGCCGCAGTACTTCAAGGACCACCCGGTCTACTACGCCGGGCCCGCGAAGACGCCCGAAGGGCTGCCCTCGGGCTCGTTCGGGCCGACCACGGCCGGGCGCATGGACTCGTACGTCGAGCAGTTCCAGTCGCAGGGCGCCTCGATGGTCATGATCGCCAAGGGCAACCGCGGCAAGCAGGTGACCGAGGCGTGCCAGAAGCACGGCGGCTTCTACCTCGGCTCGGCGGGCGGCGTCGCCGCGCTGCTTTCCAAGGAGAGCATCCGCAAGGTGGAGCTCGTCGAGTACCCCGAGCTCGGGATGGAGGCGATCTACCGCCTCGAGGTCGAGGACTTCCCGGCAGTGATCCTGGTCGACGACAAGGGCAACGACTTCTTCCAGAAGCTCGCGTGAGCGCGGCCGGGGCGCGACGGTGATCGAGCGGCTGCGGCGTGCCTTCAACGCCGGCTGGACGCCTTCGCAGTACGAGTCCTACAAGGCGCGGCTCGTCGATGCCGTCGGCACCGCCATCCACTTCCGCGTCTGCGAGACGCCCGTGTTCCTGCCGACCGAGCTGCGGGACGCGATGCTGAAGGGCGCGCTCGAGATCTTCGAAGAGCTGCTCGCGCCGGCCGCGCTCGAGCGCTCGAAGGCGGCGGTGCCGAAGGAGTTCGACGTGCCCGGCGGGGACGAGGGTCACCCGCTCTTCGGCGTGGTCGATTTCGCGATCGCCACGGAGCACGGCCGCGTCGTGCCGCGCCTCATCGAGCTGCAGGGGTTCCCGTCGCTCTTCGGCTTCCAGCTGATCCAGGGCCGGCTCTGCCGCGAGATGGTGCCGGGCGAGCCCCTCGAGTTCCTGCTGAGCGGGCTCGACGAGGCCGGCTACCGGCGCCTCGTCGGCGAGGCGATCACGGCCGGAGTGCCGGTCGAGAACGTCGTGCTGCTCGACCTCGAGCCCGAGAAGCAGGGGACCTACCCGGACTTTGCCGCGACCGAGAGGCTCTGGGGCGTCCGGTCCGTCTGCCCGACGAAAGTGGAGAAGCGCGGCCGCGAGCTCTGGTACGAGCGCGACGGTCGCAAGACGCGCATCCTGCGGATCTACAACCGCATGATCGTGGACGAGCTGGTGGACAAGGGCGCCGAGCTGCCGTTCCGGCTCACGGACGACCTCGACGTGCAGTGGGCGGGCCATCCCAACTGGTTCTTCCGCTGGAGCAAGCACGCGCTGCCGCGGCTGCGCCACCCGCTCGTGCCGGAGGCGCGGCTCGTCTCGGACTTCGACCGGCCGCCCGACGACCTCGAGCGCTGGGTGCTGAAGCCGCTCTTCTCCTTCTCCGGCTCCGGCGTGAACGTGGACCCGACTCCGGCCGACCTCGCCGCCGTGCCGGAAGCAGAGCGCTCGCGCACGCTGCTGATGCGGAAGGTCGACTACGCGCCCGTGATCGAGGCGCCCGACGGCGCGCGCTCGCGCGTCGAGGTGCGCGTGATGTGCGTGTGGCGGGACGGCCGCCCGCTGCCGGTGACGCTGCTCGCCCGGCTCTCGCAGGGCAAGATGATGGGCGTCAAGTTCAACCGCGACAAGACCTGGGTCGGCTCGACCAGCTGCCTCAGCCCCCGAGGTTGATCCGCTCCTCGACGATGTAGTGCGGGCGCGCGCGCGCCTCGTCGAGCACGGCGCCCAGGTACTCGCCGAGCACGCCGGTGAACACGAGCTGGACGCCGCCGACCAGGAAGATCGCGGTCAGGATCAGCGCCCGCTCGCTCGCCGCCCCCTCGAAGGCGTCGGCGAGCGCCAGGGCGCCCGTCGCCGCACCGAGCAGGATCAGCAGGAAGCCGACTCCTCCCGCCGCGCGCAGCGGAAAGCGGCTGAACGAGACGAGCCCCGTGAGCGCGAAGCGCAGCATGCGGCCGACCGGGTACTTGGTGGCGCCGCCGCGGCGGGCCCCCGGCCGGAAGCGCACGCCGCTCGCGCGGAAGCCCACCCAGTTCACGAGCCCGCGCAGGAACAGCGTGCGCTCGCGCACCTGCGTGCGGAACACCTCCACCACCGGCCGCGCGAGCAGCCGGAAGTCGGCCGCTCCCTGGCGGATCGGCGTGTCCGACACCGCGTTCAGCAGCCCGTAGAAGGCGCGCGCGCTCCACCGCTTCAGCAGCGGGATCGAGCGGTCGCGCTCACGGACGGTGTAGACGACGTCGAAGCCCTGCTCGTGCCGCGCGACGAGCTCGGGGATCACGGAGGGCGGGTGCTGGAGATCGCTGTCCAGCATCACGACCGCGTCCGCGTCGCTGTGGTCGAGGCCGGCGAGGAGCGCGGCCTGCTGCCCGAACCGGCTCGAGAGCGAGAGCACCGACACGGCGGGGTCGGCCCCCGCGAGCGCGCGCAGCAGGTCGAGGCTGCGGTCGGTGCCGCGGTCGACCACGTAGAGCACGCGCCAGCTCCAGCCGGAAAGCCCCGCGAGCGCGCGGCGCAGCTCCTCGTGGAGGTCGAGGATCACGGGCTCTTCGTTGTAGACGGGGCAGACGACCAGCAGCGACTTCAAGGCCGCGGCATTCCGGCTAGGCGTCCCAGTCGCCCTCGAAACGGCAGACCGCCCCGCCCCGGTGGACGCACACGTCGTGCCGTGGGCGCAGGTTCTTCGCCCCCGCGAGCTCGAGCGTCCGCTGCATCCAGCCGAAGATGCGCTCGCAGAACTGGGGCGCCCCGCCCTCGAAGCCCCGGAGCTCGGCCAGGCAGCGCCCGGCCCGCGTCTCCAGGATCACGAGCTCGCCGGTGTCGTAGTAGCTCGAGAAGACGCGCGCCGCCCGGCCGATGATGAACTCGGGCGAGCCGATCTTGAAGAAGATCTTGTAGACCGTGGTGAGCCCGTAGTCGCACGACGCGCGTCCCATGTTTCGGACGAGCTGCGGCTGCTGCGTGCCGAGCTGGCGCTCGGCCTCCACCATGAAGCGCAGGAACAGCGGGACCTCGTACCACGCCGAGGCCAGCACGCCCTCGAGCGCGCGGCGGTCGGCTTCCCCGAGCGCCTCCAGCACGGCTGCGAGCGGCGCTTCGCCGAAACGCTCGCGCACGTATCGCAGCGACGACTGGACGGCGGTTCCCTTGACGCGTGCCAAGCCACCTCCGGGCGCAGCGAGCCTAGCACGGGTATGATGGCCGTTCGCAGGAGGCGACATGAGCGAGAGGCGCAGCAAGGCCATCACCGAGGGCGACATCCGCGCGCCCAACCGCTCGATGCTGCGCGCGGTCGGCTTCGACGACGCGGCCTTCCAGAAGCCGATCGTCGGCGTCGCGAACGCCTACAGCAACCTCACGCCCTGCAACGCCGGCATCGCCACGCTCTCGGACCGCGCGATGGGGGCGCTGCGCGAGTCGGGCGTGATGCCCCAGGTCTTCGGCACCATCACGGTCGCCGACGGCATCTCGATGGGCACCGAGGGCATGAAGTACTCGCTCGTCTCGCGCGAGGTGATCGCCGACTCGATCGAGACCGTCGTCAACGGCCAGTCGATGGACGGTGTCCTGGCCGTGGGCGGCTGCGACAAGAACATGCCGGGCGCGCTCATCGCCTTCGCGCGGCTCGACGTGCCGGCGATCTTCGTCTACGCCGGGACGATCAAGCCCGGCTGCCACGCCGGGCGCGACCTCACGATCGTGAGCGTGTTCGAGGCGCTCGGCCAGTTCGAGGCGGGCAAGCTGCCGAAGTCCGAGCTCGACGCGATCGAGCGCGCGGCGATCCCCGGCGTGGGCGCCTGCGGCGGGATGTTCACGGCCAACACGATGTCCTCCGCGATCGAGGCGCTCGGGCTCAGCCTCAAGGGCTCGTCCACGATGGCGGCCGAGGACGCGGAGAAGGCGGACAGCGCCGCGGAGTCCGCGCGCGTGCTCGCGGCCGCGGTGAAGAGCGGCCTCACGGCGCGACGCATCCTGACGCGCAAGGCGTTCGAGAACGCGATCGCCGTGGTGATGGCGGTCGGCGGCTCGACGAACGCGGTGCTGCACCTCTTGGCCGCGGCGCACGCCGCCAAGGTGAAGCTCACGATCGACGACTTCGAGGAGATCCGCGGCCGCGTGCCGGTGCTGTGCGACCTCAAGCCCTCCGGCCGCTACGTCGCGACCGACTTCCACAAGGCGGGCGGCGTGCCGCAGGTGATGCGGATGCTGCTCGACCACGGCCTGGTGCACGGCGACGCGCTCACCATCACCGGCCGCACCGTGGCGGAGGAGCTCGCCTCGGTGCCGTCCGAGCCGCGGGCCGGCCAGGACGTGGTGCGCCCGTGGTCGAGCCCGATCTACGCGCACGGACACCTCGTGATCCTGCGCGGCAACCTGGCCGAGGAGGGCGCGGTCGCCAAGGTCACGGGCGTCAAGCACCCGCGCATCAGCGGCCCGGCGCGCGTGTTCGACCGCGAGGAAGGCTGCGCCGAGGCGATCTTCCAGGGCAGGATCAAGCCGGGCGACGTGGTCGTGATCCGCTACGAAGGCCCGAAGGGCGGGCCGGGCATGCGCGAGATGCTGTCGCCGACGTCGGCGATCATCGGCGTCGGGCTAGGCGACTCGGTCGGCTTGATCACCGACGGCCGCTTCTCGGGCGCGACCCACGGCATGGTGGTCGGGCACGTGGCGCCCGAGGCCGCGGTGGGAGGCGCGATCGGGCTCATCCAGGAGGGCGACCGCATCACGATCGACGCGGACAAACGCCTGCTGCAGCTCGAGGTCGATGCGGCCGAGCTCCAGCGGCGCCGGGCCGCCTGGAAGCCGCCGGCGTCTCGCTATCCCACGGGCGTCCTGGCCAAGTACGCGCGTCTCGTGGGCAGCGCCGCCCTGGGGGCCGTGACCGACGGTCCCTGAATCGGATGTGAACGTGAAGCGGATCACATCCGCGAGCGGCTGACTACCGTACGCTCGGATTCGTGCCGTACCCTCCGAATCCCTCGTTTCCGAGGCGAACGACCGGGCGCCCCACGACGAGCCCGCGTCCGGCCCCACAGCCGAACCTCAAGGTGCTGGTGGCCGGCGTCGACAAGGACGCCCGCGCGCCGGTCGAAGTGGCCGTGCGCCAGGCCTTTGCGGGCCGCGACCTTCAGGCTTCCTGGTCGGTGTCGCTCGTCCGGCTCGGCCCAAACTGGTCCGTGACGCTGAGCGGGCCGGGCGAGCGCTTCCGGCACCTGTCCTTCGTCGCGGAGCAGCACCGGCTGGCGGACGCGATCCGCGAGGTGATCGCCGGCGACGTCGCGACTCCCGCGGCGGTGCCGGGCCCGCCGTCGAGCGCGACGGTCGGCTCGGGGTCGCGGGCGAAGGTCCAGGAGCGCCACGTGTGCGGAAAGTGCAAGAAGGAGCTCCGCGTCACCTACGAGTGCGAGCCCGACGAGCCGAAGGAGAGCGCGCCGGTGGCCTGCCCGCACTGCTGGGCGGTGATCCGCGTCGAGATCGGGATCTGGGCTGTCGTGGGCGGCGACTACAGCGCCGACAAGCTGTAATTTCTGGGGGGTGCTGCGTCGTAGCCCCCAGACCCCCCCTTCGCTCCGCTTCGCGCCAGTGGCAACGGCAGCGGCCACGGCAGCGGCCACGGCCCACGCGCCGGGTGCTAGCATGCGCGCCTGATGCCCGACGGCGCCTCCAACACGCTAGTGCGCGACGTGCTGACGAGCCGCGTCTACGACGTCGCGCGCGAGACGCCGCTCGAGCTCGCGCCGCGACTCTCGCGCAGGCTCGACATCGAGGTGCTGCTGAAGCGCGAGGACCTGCAGCCGGTCTTCAGCTTCAAGCTGCGCGGCGCCTACAACCGCATCGCGCACCTTCGCCCATCGGAGCGCGCGCGCGGCGTGATCGCCGCGAGCGCGGGCAACCACGCGCAGGGCGTCGCCTTCTCGGCCCGTCACCTGGGGCTGCGCGCCGTAATCGTGATGCCGACGACGACGCCCGAGATCAAGGTCGAGGCGGTTCGCGCGATGGGCGCCGAGGTGGTGCTGTCGGGTGACAACTACTCGGAAGCACAGCTACGCTGCGACGCGCTCGTCGCCGAGACCAGCCTCGCCTTCGTCCACCCGTTCGAGGACCCGCTGGTGATCGCGGGCCAGGGCACGATCGGTGCGGAGATCCTGCGGCAGTCGCGGGGCCGGGTCGACGCGGTGTTCGTGCCGGTCGGCGGCGGCGGGCTGATCTCGGGCATCGCCGGCTACCTGAAGGCATTGCTGCCGGCGGTCAAGATCGTGGGGGTCGAGCCGTTCGAGGCCGACGCGATGTGGCGCTCGCTCCAGGCGGGCCAGCGCGTCCGGCTGGAGCACGTCGGGATCTTCGCCGACGGCGTCGCGGTGCGCGACGTGGGCGAGACCACCTTCCGGATCGTCCGCCAGTGCGTGGACGAGATCGTGCGCGTCACCAACGACGAGATCTGCGCCGCGATCAAGGACGTGTTCGACGACACGCGCAGCGTGATGGAGCCGGCGGGAGCGCTGGCGGTGGCCGGACTCAAGAGCTGGGCGGCGCGGCCGGGGGAGCCCGGCCGGCGGCTCGCGGCGATCCTGTCCGGGGCGAACATGAACTTCGACCGCCTGCGCTTCGTCGCCGAGCGCGCCGAGGTGGGCGAGGCGCGCGAGTCGCTGCTCGGCGTCACCATCCCC
>Ga0111538_10006769_pt1 | contig 15487 bp, 7 predicted proteins | sample SoiMethybrSBSTD1_FD_79669 | JGI IMG/M metagenome (GOLD analysis project Ga0111538, IMG submission 79669) | Bulk soil microbial communities from a Populus tree surrounding site in Tennessee, USA - Soil MetaG P. TD hybrid SBSTD1 (version 2)... | ecosystem: Environmental > Terrestrial > Soil > Tree...
ACTCGCTCTTGCATCTCCATATCTAGCCGCGCGGTCTGATTGACCTCCACCACAAAGCCCCGCTGAGAGCGTTTGCGGAATCCTCTCAATTCGGCGGTGATCTCATATCTCGCAGGGCGCAGTCCAGGCAGATTGTAGTTGCCGGATTGGTTTGTGAGTGTCTCGCGCTCAAAGCCGGTCTCCGGATCGCGCACGACGACCTTGACCCCGGCCAGCACAGCTCCGGCCTGGTCAATCACAGTTCCCGTGAGCGTCGCAGCGCCGGATTGCTCGAAGAGCAGAGTGGCTGCGAACGGCAAAAATAGAAAAGAGACGAGTGAAGTACGTCCGAACCTTGAAAGCATGCTGACCTCCTTCTGGTTGGAGAGACCAGAGAAGATGCTATGGTCGCGCGAGGCCACAACGTTTGCTCAAAGGAACGCCCGGCAAAACCGAAGCCACTCGGCTCAAAACAACCCGAGCCGGTAGCCGTGTGCGTTTCAGTAAATAAGGGAGGCGAGCGAGGCCAAAACCTTTATCCGCTGCAGCCTCACTTCAGTTATTTTGGTGATTGCTTGATACTTTTGCCTGGTCCGCGAAATGGCGCCAGGTTAGGGGGAATGTGTTAATGCCTGATGATACATCTCGTACAAGCTAGAGCGCGACCCTGATCGGCTTGATCTCTGCGCTCTTCTTTTTGGGTTGCGCTTCCTTGTAACCCAATTCAATCGAGAGTTCGTTGGCGGCTTTGACCACTGACCGCGCTACCGCCGGGATTCTCTCTTCGATCAGACGGAAGGCCGGCCCGGCGATACTCATAGCGGCTACGACCCTGCCTGAATAATCCATCACGGGCGCGCCGATGCACCTGAGTCCTTCCTCAATCTCCTCGTCATCCATCGCGTATCCGCGCTGGTGGATGAGCTTCAACTCAGCTTTCAACCGCGCAGGCTTTGTGAGCGTGTGACGAGTGTAAGCCGTCAACTCAAGCTTTTTGATCAACTCAACCTGCTCGGCGCCCGGCAGGAAGGCGAGCAGAGCTTTGCCCACCGAAGTGCAGTGAATAGGCGTTCGGCGACCGACGGTCGAAGGCGTCCGCAGCGTGCGCGGGCCTTCCACATTGGCGATTGAGAGCATTCGATCCCCGTCCAGGACGCAGATATGAGCCGTCTCGCCGATCTCGAGCACGAGGCGCTCCAGATATGGCCGCGCGCATTCACGCAGATCGAGTTGCGTCACGGCCTTACTGCCCAATTCAAAAAGCTTCAAGCCCAGACGATACTTCCCGTTTTGGGCTTGCTTCTCGATCAAGCGGTGGCGCTCTAGAACCTGAAGCAGTCGGTGAACGGTGCTCTTGTGCAGCCCCGTCCGTTCGGAGACCTCAGATGGCCCCAGTTCGGGGTTTTCGTCCGCCAGCAGGTCCAGGATGCCCAGCGCGCGATCAAGCACCTGCACCTGGTATGGAGAATCAACCGCCTTCACCTTGGTCTTCATTGCCCCTTCACTTCTCCGATTTTGTAACATGAGTGCGTTTCATTATGTGAGATGGTGTACTCTATAATAAAACCGCATTTTGTTGTCAAGGAAATTATCCTTTCACAGGGTTACAGCTAAAACGTGGTGGCCACTTTCGACGCTATCCTCTTATCTGTCTCCAGCAGTCCCAACGAAGCGAAGGGGCCCTCGGCTCCCGCCGCGCAAATTTCCGGCGCCCCCGTCGTTCGAAGCAGTTACCGTGCGGCGAGCAGGTCCTATTTATCAGGACGAATACGATATTGCCCCGTGAACGTCAAGACGATCTTATCGATGTCATCGAGATTCAATGTTACTTTATGGCTCTCTTCCCTCTTCTCCTTTTCCTTGCTCGATCCTTTTTTGCGCCTCGCCTGGAAATGAACTTATTGAAAATACAGGCCGGACGGAGTTTTGGTGAAGCACAGCCCCAGAAACAAATAAATACAATAACCGAGAAAAGCAGTGACAAAGTCGTTCGCAATCATAATTGAATCATTCGGCTCCTCATTTGCCGCCCGGCCGCGGGAGCGCATGCGTGCGCCTCGCCCACTCATCCCAGCGCGCCGCCAGTTCGCGCGCCTTCTCCGGGTGGTTTGCGGCGAGGTTATTGAGTTCCGTACGATCGGCGTCGATGTCGTAAAGCTCCCATTCGCCAGCGCGCGCGCTGACTAATTTCCACTTGCCATCGCGCACGGCGCGCGATCCGTCGTGCTCGAAAAACAACGGCGCTTTGCGGGCGAGAGGCTTATTCGCGAACGCCGGACGCAGGCTGACGCCTTCCATCGGTAAGACCGGCGCGCCTAGGCGCTCTTTCGGATACGTCACGCCCGCCACATCCACCAGCGTCGCCATCACGTCAATGACGTGACCGGGTTGCGCGCGCCATTGCCCGCGCGCTTTGATTGCGGCGGGCCAATGCGCGATCAGCGGCGACGAAATCCCCCCTTCGTGACTGTAATGTTTGTATAAGCGCCATGGCGTATTACTCAGGTTGGCCCACGCGCTGCCATAACTGAACAGACTGTCCGCGCCGCCCATCGCGCTGAGTTCCACCCCGCGATGCAGGATGTTGGGTGAATTCGGCGTACCCATGTTGATCCCAGCGCCGGCGGTCACGTTCTCCGGTTTGTTCAGATCGAAACCATACGGTTCCCATTCCGCGCAGGCTCCGTTATCGCTTAGAAACAGGATCAGCGTATTGTCGAGTTCGCCGTTGCGCTTCAGATCGGCGACGAGCCGCCCGATGTTGCGATCCATCCCGCCGACCATTCCCGCGAACGCCGCCATACGCCGCGCCAAATCCGCCCGTCGTTCCTCATCGAGCGAATCCCATGCCGGATTTGCGCCGTCGGCGGTCATCGAGCCGAGCCGCTTCGCCACGTCAGGCCGCGGAATGGCGCTGCGCGCGGTGAGCGGCGTGTTTTTCGGAACCGAACCGGCTTTCTTCATCCGCGCCAGCCGATCTTCGCGCAACCTGTCCCAACCTTTGTCATAAGTTTTGGCGTAGGGCGCGGCGTCATCGGCGCGCGATTGCACCGGGAAATGCGGCGCCTGATATGCGACATATAAAAACCACGGTTGTTTCGTTTTGCGAGCGTCATTCAGAAAATCCAGCGCGTGATCGGTGATCGCATCGGTGGCGAAATAGGCGCCTGGCCGGTAGCTGCGTTGCGGCTTCCCTTCCGGCAAGCGAATCATCATTCGCGGTTCAAACGAATCCACTCCATAACCGCGCGTGAAGCCGTAAAAATCATCAAAGCCACGCTCGATCGGCGACACCCGATCACCCACGTGCCATTTGCCACTCATTGCCGTACGATAGCCCGCAGCCTTTAAGACTTCGGCCAAAGTTACGGCGTACGGCTGAATCGCGCCGCGATAGCCCGGGTATTGCGCGCCTGCATCGCCCGTCATCAATCCGACGCCCGCCTGGTGCGGATACAAGCCGGTCAGCAAGGCGGCGCGCGTCGGACAGCAGCGCGCTGAGTTGTAAAACTGCGTGAAGCGCAGCCCGTTTTTTGCCAACCCGTCCAGATTCGGCGTATTGATTTCACCTCCGTAACAACTGAGGTCAGAATAGCCCAGATCATCCGCGAGGATGACGATGATGTTAGGCCGCGCTTGCTCTTCTTTCTGTGCGGCGAGGCTCCATCTTGTCCCATAGTCAAACGGTTGTGTCACAAGCATGGAGACAAACGCCAGCGTCGGCGTCACGACCCGCGTCAGATATTTCTTCATTGTTTCAATATCTCCTGCGCCAGTTTGATTTCGACCGCCGATACCGAAGCAGCCGGAAATTCCCAGATTCCTGAATCGCCAATGTCCTTCTCCGCAACTCGCATCGTTTCTGCGCTGTTCAGCAAACTAACTTCGACCATTGGATCATCCGCGATCTCAAACACACGGCCACTTTGAATCCGGCGGCCTGCGATCTGAAACCCTGTTTTGACGGCTCGATTGCGATGCGTGTTAACGACGTGCAGATAGAGCGTGTCGCCTCTTCGGCTGGCTGCGATGTCCAATCCGTCCGGCGTCTGTTTCACGGCGACGGCGTGGATGCCGATGTGATGGCGATAGAGCCGCATCACGCGTGCGACCGGTTGCAGATAAGCTTTGCCCTGATTGCGGGGCACGGGAATGATAACAGCGTTGTTCTGCCAGCGCGTGCCGCAGAAATCGGCGGCGGTGGCGATCTTCAACAGGTCGCCGTGTCGTTGATGATTGTTGAGAATGCGCGCGTAGGCGACGCCCGTCGCCCACGTCGAATTGACATCGCCTCGATCCCGCCCCGGCACGGTGAAATGGCATTCGGTCATCGCCAGCGGCATCGCGCGACCGACCAGGCTTTCGCGGATCGCGCGGATTTTTTTGTCGTTGATTTCCCAGGCTTTCATCAACTGCCGCCACGTGGCGTCGGCGTCGCGCCGGTACAGTTCGCCGCGCAGCACGGGGTTCTTTTCATCGTCGGGATTGAACATGTGATGGAAAGCCAGCATCTGAACGTGTTCGCCCGCGACTTCGATCATTCGCGGGGCCCAGCCGCTGTCGCCCCAGGCTATCAGTTGAATCGCCGGATCGGCCTTGCGCATCGCTTTGGCGAACTCTACGGTCTTGCGCGCGGCGGTTTCCAGATCGAAGCCGTTCTTATCGTAAGAGGTCTCGTTGCCGATCTGCCAGTATTTCACGGTGTGCGGCGCGGAGTGACCGTGCGCGCGCCGGTCGGCGTCGGCCAGGTCGTTGCAATACCGCACCCAGTCCGCGGCTTCACTCGCGTCGGCGGTGCGCACACTGCCTTTCGCTTTCATATACCGCTGGCGGCCATCCGATTCGAAGTTGACGCAGATCAACGGCTCCGCTCCGACACGGCGAGAGAAATCAACGAACTCCACCGTGCCGACCTGATTCGATTCGATGCCGCCCCATAGCAGGTTGAGCATCGGCGGGCGTTTTTCGCGCGGCCCGACGCCTTCGCGCCAGCGATAGAAATCTAGAAAGATGCCGCCCCAACGCATCATCGTCGGCGCGAGTTCGCGCGTGACTTCCAGCACATCTTCGCGCCAGTCATCGCGCAGATGATCCCACGCGGCTTCGACCGAAGCGTCAGTCGCGCCCAGCGGTTCCATAAACTGCATGTATAGATACGGCGACAGTTCGTAGCGCGGCTTGGGATCAACGGCAATCGTCGAGACGGGTGATTCCTGCGCCGGAAACGTCAGGCGATGCGGCGCTTTCAACAGACAAGCGCCTCCCGCGAACATACCGAGCGCCCGGCGACGCGTTATTTTTTTCAGCGTATGCGTTTTCATTTTCCGACAGTCTCCCCTCACATCGGCGCCGTGAAGCGTGATTGATAACGTGGCGCGTTGCGCGTCCCGAACAATCTGTCGAAAGTCTCGATACCATCAACGTTTCAGCGAATCCCCACAGATAGCCGGCCGTAAAGCATTTGCGCCCGCGTCCTCATTATTTCCCTCCCGTCAGCGGCGCGTTCATTTCTCGCAATATTGCCGGGTCAACCTTAATGAACTTGCGGTCATAGGTCATCAGCCCGTTGACTTCGCCTTCGACATCAGTGGTTTGGGTGTAGATCGCCGCCGACACGCCCAGTTTCTGCTTCATCGGCGCGAGCGCCTCGATCTTACGGCGCAAAGCTTTGAGATAATCTTCCTTGCTCTGATAGGTTTGATAGCCCCAGTTGCGCATTTTGGGATTCCACAGATGTTCCGCAATCGGCCAGCCGACGCCGCCGTATTCGCCCAGCACAACGGCGCGGTCCTTCTTCTGTTCCGGGGTGATCGGCGTTTCCTGATAGGTGTGAATGTCGAACAACTCTCCGACGTTCATATCCAGCCAGCCACTGTCGGCGTTGACCAGGCGGCTGCCGTCAATCGCCTTGACCCATTGCGCCATCGCTTTCGATTCATACTGCCCCCACCCCTCGTTGAAAACGACCCACATCACGATGCTCGGCGAGTTGTGCAAACGTCCCATCATGCGGCGCAATTCCAGTTCGTGCTGTTCGCGGCTGGTGGAGAGTCGAAAAGGTTCGCCTTCATCCGAAGGACGATTCCGCAATGCCTGATTGAAGCCCGATGGCATGTCTTGCCACACGAGCATGCCGAGCTTGTCGCAATGGTAATAATAGCGCGCTGGTTCGACCTTGATGTGTTTGCGAAGCATATTGAATCCGGCCTGGCGCAGCCATTCGATCTCCCATTTCATCGCCGCGTCCGCGGGCGGCGTGTGCAAACCGTCCGGCCACCAGCCTTGATCTAGCGGGCCGTGCTGAAAGAGCGGCTGTCCGTTGAGCAGGATCGCAGGCTGTCCGGCGACCGGGCCGGGGCCGAGCGAAATTTTGCGCATGCCGAAATAGCTTGTGACGACGTCCAACGGCGCGCCTTCAGCCTCGGCCTTCTCGTACAGTTCGCGTTCCCGCTCGCCGAATCGTTGACGCCGCTCATTCGGGCGTTCATTCTCCGCGAGTTTCGGCCACGGATTTTTGACGCGTATGAGTTCCGCCTTCAGGTCATACAAAAACGGGTCGGAGGGCGACCATAACCGCGCGCCCGGAACTTTCAGGAAGCCTTCGCGATTGATACGCGCAATCGTCGCCGCCACTGTTTTGCCTTCCGCCGAAGCGGTCAATCGCAGGGCGTAAGTGTCATCGGCGAGCGCCTGGTTGGTCAGCGCAACGACGCGCAACCCACCCGCGTCCACGTCCGGCGTCAACCGCAATTCGGCGAGATGCGACGGAGCGGGCACTGGCTCCAGCCATACCGTTTGCCAGATGCCCGAAACGGGCGTGTACCAGATGCCCTCCGGTTTCAACTGCTGTTTACCGCGCGGCTGTTCGCCAGTGTCCGAAGGATCAGTGACGGCCAGTAGCAGTTCGTTCTCGCCATCTTTCAAAAACGGACTGACGTCGAAGTTGAACGCGTCGAAGCCGCCAGTGTGCGCGCCAACGAGGCCGCCGTTCACCCATAAGGCGCATTCGTAATCCACCGCGCCGAAATGCAGCAGGATACGTTCGCCCTTCCAGGCCGCCGGAACTGTAAATGAGCGGCGATACCAGAGCCGTTGATCCGGTTGCAGGACTTTGCCAACGCCCGACAACGCCGCCTCGGGCGCGAAAGGGACCAGGATTTTGCCGTCAAACTTCGACGGAGCCGGCGCGGCCTTCGTCGTGATGGCGTAATCCCACAAACCGTTCAGATTCTGCCAGCGCTCGCGCACGAATTGCGGGCGCGGGTATTCGCGCCATGCGTTGTCGGGCGTCACTTTTTCGCCCCATTGCGTCATCAGCGTGACGGGCGCGGGTTTCCATTGCTGCGCCGCGGCAGTGGCCGCGACCAGAACGAGCGTCAATAAGGCGATTACTAGGTGTCGTTTCATCTTCATCCAATCTCCTCAGAAAATGGCGCCCCCGCGTCCTCGCGGGCAAGTCTTGCGGTGAAGCCTGCCCGCGAGGACGCGGGGGCGCCGTCTGATTTTCATTCTTTCAGGGCGTCGCAACGCGACATGAATGCTCCTCAGAATATCGTTCGTAGTCCCGCCTTTAGGCGGAAGCGTTTGGAGTGACGGAATGGATCCGTCACTTCCGCCTAAAGGCGGGACTACGAACTGCGCTTTTCATTGTTTCAGGGCGTCGCAGCGCCACATGAAAGCTCCTTAGAATATTCGTGGGGTAGGTTTCCAACCTGCCCCACGCTTCTCTCAAAAAAATCATGGGCGGGTTTCCATGCGGGCCCACAGCAGGCGGAGGGGGCAGGTTGGGAACTGCCCCACCTGGCAACCTGAAGGCTCGTTAGAACACGAGCCGCGCGCCAAATTGAATTCGGCGCGGCTGATCGAGGTTGAAGCCTCGCGCCGAGACCCCGAAGTTCCCCAGAGGGTTGGCCGTGTTGTTCGGGTTGATGTCATTGAGATTGACACCTGGCGCGCCGAAGCGCCCGCGATTGAACAGATTGAAGAACTCGGCGCGAATCTCGAAATACGCCGTCTCGTTGATGCGCGTCTTCTTCAGTATGCTCAGGTCTTCGCTATAGAACGGTTGCGCGCGCAGGTTGTCATAAGTCGGCGCCGCATTGCCGAAGAATCGCAGCGGGTCGGCGTAGTAGGCGCGATATGCCGCGCTGCCGATGGCGGCCGTAGTCCCTCGGAAGTCGGGCGGACGAGTGAACGCATTGGGGTTGATGTCGCGGTAACTCGTCGCGCTGACCGCCGTGATGTCAGTCGTGAATGGTTGGCCCGTGAGGTTCGGGCGCAGATTGCCGCCGTAACCTGCAAGGTCGAGGAACTCCCGCTGCGGCCCCCCGATCAACGGGATCAGCGCGATGTTGCTGCGGTAACGATGGATGGCGTTGATCTGGAAACCGCCCGCGATCCGGTCGATCAGACCGCCGCGATTCAGGAAACGCTTGCCCTTGCCGAAAGGCAGTTCGGCGACGTAGTTGAAGACGAGCGAGTGCGGGAAATTGTTCGGTGAGATCGTCCGCAGCGACCGGCGATCGAATGGATTTTGCAGCACGCCGTTGATCGGCGTGTCGCCGAAGAGGTCTTCGCCCGCGTCGGAGATCAGTTTCGAGAACGTGTAAGACACGCCGAACTGAAAGCCGCGCGAGAATCTGCGGCGCAGATCAACCTTCGCGGCGTTGTACCAGCTCTGTCCCTGGCTCTCCAGGCGGTTGTTGATGTTGCCGTACTGCGGGAACGGACGCAGCGATTGCGCCACCGTGCCGGCAAGCAGACTGTTGCCTGTCTGATTGTTGAAGCCGGGATAGACGGCGTCCGGATTCGCCGCGAGCGTGACGCCCAGGCTCCGCGCATATTCGTAATCGGTCGCCGTCAAATTGGCGACTCGCTTCCGCAACAGCGCGTCGCCGAGCTTGAGGTACTCTAACGGCAGCGCGTTAAGCGGGTTGAAGCTGGAACGAAGGCGCGTCCCGCGACTTCCAATGTAGCTGACGTCGATCGCCATATCGAACGGCAGCGCGCGCTGGACACCTAGGCTGTATTGCGCCGTGCGACCGAGTTGGAAGTTCTTGTCGAAGAATTCGATGTTCCGGCTGAGTATCCCGACGGCCTGGTCGTTTGGGTCAGCCACCGGAAGCGCTGGAAAATTTCGCAGGCTGATCGGCGTTCGCGCCGCGCCGTTCTCGGCAATCGTGTTGAGAGCTTCACGACCGGGGCTGGGGTTTGACTGACCCGGGTTGTAGCCCTCGAAACCGCCTTCGCCCTGATCGTTGTAGGCGATCGGGTTGTAATAAAGCCCGAAGCCGCCGCGCGCCACCGTCTTGTCGTTGAGTTGGTAAGCGAAGCCTAAGCGCGGGCCGAACGATGAGTAATCAGTCTTGGCCAGCCCGCGATAATCCGCTTGGAGGCCGCTCTGGCCAGCCGCGCCGACAATCGCGCCGCGCCGGTTGATAGGAGCCAACTGCGCTGGTTTGCCGCTCGCGTCAGTAACAGTGACGCGCCCTGGATTAATCGCGTCGAGGTCGAAGCCGCGATAACGATCCCTCGCCTCGATGCGCGGTGGGTTGACGTCGAAGCGGAAGCCGATGTTGAACGTCAATCGCTGAGTCAGCCGGATGTCGTCCTGAAAGAATACCGAGTGATAGCCCATGCGCATGGCCGGTTCAGCCGTTTGCAGGCTGTTGAAGCCGTTCGACACCGCGCCGAACAACAGACTGGCGACGGGCCAGCCTTGCGTGTTCTCGTTCGTGTTGGCGGTCTGGTTGGGGCGGAACTGGAAGTTGCCGCCGACGTCGAATCGCGGCGAGACGTTCAACTGCTGGATGCGAATGTCTCCGCCGAATTTGAACGTCTGGCGCCCGCGCGTGTAGCTGATGTAATCGGTGAACTGAACCGTGTTGTCGCCTTTTGAATTGTCAAAAGTGGTCGAGCCGCCGGCTTGATAGGAGCGCGGGTCTAGCGAGGTCACGGCGTCGCCGAAGCCGCCGATGTCAACAATCGGCAACCCGATATTCTGCGTCGAACCAGGCGGAAGCCCGAGGTCGCTGGCGACTCTCCCGCGATCGAACTGCGGCCCGATGGAAAGGTTGTTGCGGAGGCTCGAATAGTTGCGGTTCAGGACGAGCGTCCGGTTGAAGCCCGCGTTGAAGTGATTTAGGAGCGTCGGATTGAGCGTCCAGTCGTGTTGCAAGCGGGCATAGTAGGACTTGAATTCCTGCTGCCAGCGCCCCAGCGCGACGAACGGCGCATCGAAGCGCGGCGCGCCGCCCTTCTGGCTGGGTAGCCTGCGGTATATGTAACTGACGTTGAGCGTCTGCTTGTTGTTGAGGATCTGCGTGACCTTGCCTACGTAATAGTTCGTGCGCGCCGATGCGACGGTCGTGGCCGCGTAGTTGCGATAAACGGTCGAGCCATTCGGCCCAACCTGATTCGGCTCCGGGAAGAGGTTGACGAAAGCAAGCCCGATAGGGTCAATTAGATTTTGCGGGATAATGTTGCCGGCGAGCGCCTGGCGCTGACCGGGCCGCTGGTAGGGATTGAAAATCTGCACGCCGTTCGGGCCGAAGAACCGCCGCACTTCGGGGTCAGTCAACAGTTCGCTGAAATCGCCCTGCCGCATTTTCAGCGTCGGCACGCTGATCGCGACGTTCTCCTGCTGGTCAATGCGGTAGCCGCCGTAGTTGAAAAAGAAGTGCGTGCGGTTGCGCCCGTTGTACCAGCGCGGCCCGCCCTCGCCGAAGCGCGGCAGGTAGACAGGCCCGCCGATGGTGAATCCGAACTCCTGCTGCCGATCCTGCGGGCGCGCTTGCCCGATGATCCGGTTGAAGTCAGGGCTGGCGTTGAAGGCTTCGTTGCGCAGGAAGAAATAGCCTTCGCCGTGAAAATTATTCGTGCCGGTCTTGACCGTGAAGTTGACGACGCCGCCCGATGAGTTGCCGTACTCGGCTGAATACTGGCTGGTCGAAACGGTGAACTCCTGGAAGGCGTAAGGCCCTGGCGCGACTTCCGAAAAGAACGTTCCGTTCTCTCCGCGCCGCGTCGTGACGCCGTCAATCAGGATGTCCGTGCCCCGGCCCTGCCCGCCGTTGACGCGGAAGTTGAAGGTGCTGGTCCCCGTCACGCCGCCCGATCCGGTCGGCGTAACGCTGCTGTCGAGGAAGATGAACGCGAGCGGCGAACGCCCGCCCGCCTCGGCGGCGACCAGCAGCGGCAGTTCCCTCACCTGTTGCTCGGTGACGTTGAGCTGCTTCACCGGCGCGTCGGTTTGGATCAATTCGCCGCCCGCCGAGATCGTCACGGTTTCACTGACCTCGCCCGCCACCAATTGCACGTCGGCGCGGCGCGTGGTCTGCACACCGATCTGTATGTTCTCGACCACGGCGATTTTGAACCCCCTCGCCTCCACCGTCAGCCGGTAGGAGTTGGCTGGCAGTTCGGGAAAGGAGAAGTACCCTTCCCCACTCGTGGTGGTCGCGCGCGCTTCGCCGTTGTTGAGATTGGTCACGGTGACCCTCGCGCCAGGAATGATGGCGCCGCTCGAATCGGTCACCGCGCCGGTGATCGCGCCGCGGTCGCTCTGTCCGTAAGCGGGCGGCGCAAACAGCGTCGCGAAGACAGCCAAAATGATTGGGGCGAACCTCTTTCGTTTCATATGACCTCCTACTGGTTATGTCAAACTTCCTCTGTTATTTCTTCCTCTTGTTTTCAGCCGCTGGCGCCGGCCCGGTTGATTCGCGCGCCACCAGCCTGGGGGTGATCTTGTATTCGCGGCCCATCCGGCCGGTGTCCTTAATCGTGTCGAGCAACGCCTCCACCGAGGCGCGCCCGATTTCTTCGCGAGGCAGCGCGACTGTCGTCAGCGGCGGGTCGGTCAGCGCGGCAAACAGGATGTCATCAAAGCCGACTACTGAAATGTCTTCGGGCACGCGCAAGCCCGCCTTTTTCAATTCGCGGAGCGCGCCTATCGCCATCAAGTCATTGGCGGCCACAATCGCCGTTGGGCGAGGCTTTTGGAGTAACATCTCCACTACAGCTCGTTGCCCGCCGGCGGCTTTGAAATCGCCCTCGTAAACCCATGGCTGCGTGCGCAGCGATGGCTCATACTTCTTCATCATCCGGGTGAAGGCCAGATGCCGCCGCTGGGCTGATTTCAACCGGAGCGGGCCGCTGATATAAGCCATCCGCCGGTGGCCCAGCGCTAGCAGATGCTCAACGCCGGCGCGGATGCCTTTCTCGTAATTAACTACAATGTTGCTGACATAAGGCCCGACCTTGCCGACATCCAGGAAAACAACTGCGACCTCGCGCTCAGCCAGGCGCCGGGTGAGTGAATCATCCATCTCAGAGGTCATCACCACCACGCCGCTGACCCGCTGTTCGAGCATTCGTCTCACACTTGCAAGCGCGCGGTCAGAGTCATAATTGGTGTTGGCCATAGAGATGTCATAGCCCAGTTCGATGGCTCGTTCCTGAATGCTTTTGACCAGTTCCGGAAAGAAGGGGTTGGAAAGGTCCGACAGGATCACTCCGAAGGTATGGTTCTGTTTGGAGGCTAGATTGCGCGCGTGCGCGTTCGGGGTGTAGCCATATCTCTCAATCGCGGCGAGCACTTTTCGCTTCGTCTCCTCGCTTACGAAGCGAGAGTTGTTGACCACATGAGAAACCGTGGCCGTTGACACGCCAGCGAGTTTGGCGACATCCCGAATCTTCATACCCGAATTTTCTTGTTGATGCGGATTGTGAAAACCCCGCGACCGCGCGGATATAATCTTTGATCGAATTACTCATTTCTTTGCGGAAACGCTTACGTAACCGGTTAACTTGGGCGGGTTATAGCACGCATATTCGACTGCCGTCAATCATATCGCCTGTCGTTCGCCAAAACTCTATCCGGCCTGTATTTTCAATCATTTCCTCAGGCCGCCTGCCGCTCATAGCGATGATGCAACCCTCCGACTTCGGCGATCTCAATCACCCGTCCGCACTCCGGTTGTCCTTCGCCAAAATCTCATCCCGACGCCAAATGCCTCACATTGGTCTCATATAACTCCAGTTAACATGTTATATCCGTTTTCCCAAATTATTGAGACTAAAGGCGGATGAGGTTTTGGCGAAGGACAGGCCTATTGTGGACGGTTCGGGCAGCCTTTTGAATGAAACGTACGACCCGCAGCGACCAACGCTCAGCGAGTCTTGAGAAACTTGTTCGCCCGGCCGAAGCAGATCCACGACTGCTCAGTGCTGACGACGATTGGCGGCTTGCTTGAATCGTCGAGACGGAAGCTGGTCGTGAGCTGAGTTGGCGAACAACTTTGAGGAGAGTTGATGGTCACGTCGTTGACTTTGATCTTGAAGATGAACTTGTCCGATCCGGCGTCAAGGATCGCGCCCGAGGCGAAGTTCGGGCGCGACTTATCTTTGAACAGCGCGAGGTTACGGCGGCTTCCCGGAACCGCGGTCAGGACGAGAGGCAGTCTGCGAGCCAGCTCTCCGCCTCCTGCCCGCTCGACGAGCAAGCTCGCAATGGTGAGAGTCGCGACGCTGAGATCGAGATCGGTTGGCGAAGTAAATGTTCCGACAATTTCGACTGCGGCTTTCTCGGCGCCGGAGCCGACGCCAATCGCCTCGCCGCTGAATTGTTCCATAGTAGCCAGAAAGTCCTGAACCATGCCCCCGGCATCGGTGAACGCGCCTACAATGTGGCCGCGCTTGTCGATCCTGAGGGCTTCGTTAGTCATCGCAGCAGCCGGGTGATCGATTGTGGTGAAGCCTCTATCGTCCAACAGATAGCCGTGAACTACATCACAGTCATCGATGAATGTGCCCACGATTTGGCCCCGCTTATTGATCCCGTTGCCTGTGGTAAGCGCGGCGCCGGGGAAATCGATCTTAGTGAAGGCGCCATCGTCCCAGAGAAAGCCATGAGCCTTGCCCCCATCATCTATGAAGCTGCCCACGATCCGGCCACAATCATTGATACTGATGGGTACGGTACCCGGGGCTCCCGGGAAATCAATGGAAGTGAAGGCGCTATCGTCTAAGAGAAAACCATGGCTCCCAGCCGCATTATTAAGGGCGTTGAGCCGGCCAACGATTTGGTCACGATCGCTGAATACGCCCGCGATCTGGCCACGATCATTGATACCAACGAGTAGCGTCTCCGTGGCGCCCGGGAAATCGATCTGGGTGAAGACGTCGTCTTCCAAGAGAAAGCCATGAAGCGCGCCCATGGGATCGGCGAACCCTCCAACAATCTGGCCGCGGTCATTGATTCCAATGGCATTCGTATTAGAGGCCTCCGGGAGACCGACATCGATCTGAGCGAACACACCCTTTCCCATGAGAAATCCATGGGCTGCGCCCACGGCATCAATGAACGCGCCCACGATCTGGCCGCGATCATTAGCGTCGAAGGCGACAGTAGCCAGCGTCACTGGAAAATCGACCTGGGTGAAGGTCAGCTCATCGTGGCGGTGGCGGAGCTGTCGTTCGGCGGCGCCGGATTCTTGTGGGTTAAAGGCCGCCGATGTATTGCCGGTAAACGCGCATAAAACACGCGTCTTGCTCCACGCTGAGCGAACGCGGGCGAACATCTGTTTCATATCTATCACCCTTCGTTTTTATGTAAGAGCTTTGGTTTGGAGGGAAGAATTGCTTATTGTTCTTTTGTCAATATTATGGGGGGTAGAGCCGCGCTTCTCAGTCTATGAACAAACTGAATCCGCGAGGCGATGTGACCTGCGACGCTGAGTCATCCCAGTAATGGTAATGACCTATCCGACAACCCCCGTCTGGCGCTATCATAAGCGCACTACCGTCGCCGAATCGGTACGGCGCCGAACAAAGATCGTCTTTTATAAATTGCGTACTTGCGGCAACGCGGATGATGTTGGCGAATTTAGTCTCAGCCGCGTAAGCTCTTTAAATTCACTCGGATGAAACGCATAAGTTCTTTGTTTGGGGGGTTCGCCAACAGTATCCGTGTCGCCGCAAGGACATGAACTACCGAAAGCAATCGCTGAACCTAGGCGCCAATATAGTGCGCTTGAGGGCCAAACCAATGACCAAATTGCCTCTTGGATTCTGCTTGTTTCTGATTCTTCTGTTGAGCGCTGCGCCCCTTCCATATCAGGCTAAAGGACAGACTAAACCAACGTATCGCGACAAAACGCCTTCAGACTTTGCTTCGCAGGCAAGGGAGTATATGAACGCGAGGGCTCGCGTGACAGGATTTAGTGGCGCCGTACTTGTGGCTCGAAATGGCCGAGCAGTTTTCCGTCGCGGCTATGGCCTGGCCAACCACGAATTCGGTATCCCGAACACGCCCACTATCAAATTTCGGCTGGCTTCCGCCGGCAAGCAGTTCACCGCGGCGGCCATACTATTGTTGGAACAGCGCGGAAAATTGAAAGTCACAGATCCTGAATTTGATAAGGCTACAGATTTCTCTGAAGGGCGCGCGCTCGTCGGATTTGACCAAAGTAAGAAAGAGATGAGAAGAGAAAACAAAACCTATGTCACC
>Ga0111538_10006771_pt1 | contig 15484 bp, 13 predicted proteins | sample SoiMethybrSBSTD1_FD_79669 | JGI IMG/M metagenome (GOLD analysis project Ga0111538, IMG submission 79669) | Bulk soil microbial communities from a Populus tree surrounding site in Tennessee, USA - Soil MetaG P. TD hybrid SBSTD1 (version 2)... | ecosystem: Environmental > Terrestrial > Soil >...
CAGACGCGCGCAACTTCCTTTGCAGGCAGGCGGTAGCGCGGTACATAGGCGCCGTAGCCGACGATGCCAACCGGCTTGGCAGGTTTAAGTAAAGTGGGGGAGTGTGTGTGTGGAGTTGTCATTTATTTTTCCTTCATCTCCGAGTACTGGAGGCAATTCGTCAGTTGTTATGCTGACAGTTACTAAACGTCTTTCCGCATACTCGCTGTAAAACCTGTGAATTTTAAAAACTGTTCGCATATTACTCAAAAACAATCATAACACCCGTTTTATTTGCGCCAAAGCGGGATTATCAGGTATTCATTTGCCATACTTTCACGCCTCCTTTGATCGACGCATATGACAGATACAATACCGATCCGACCAATGTTATGAGACTCATGACATCTGCAAATCTTTGCCAGCTTGAGATGGCAAGCTTTGGCTGCCGGTGATTGATGAACAATTCCACATCTGCTTTTTGATCTGTGCGAAAGAGGTCGAACGGCTGTAAATGGTTCTCTTCCGGGAATACATAGCCGGCCGGGTTGGTGAGATTGTAATATCCATCCTGTATAGCAAGTATTGGACCTACTGTTACCTTTGGTTTAAAAAATTCACCTCGATATCCGAATATGGGATCCTGGGATGCCAGATTGCTATCTTCCTCAATGAATACTTCCATGTCTGTAATCCCGGCCACGTCTTGCAAGGTAAAGTTCCATCCATCGTCCAATTTGGCATAAGTGGGCAACGCTGAATTAAGGTTAAAGTTGCGAATGTGTACATCTTCCGGAATTGCCAGGTAGAGGCTTAACATAACCAGAGTGGAAAGTCCAATAAAGAGGGCTGCGGTATTAACCCACTTCCGGCCCTTAAAGATCCTGTCAAAGACATAGGCTCCCAAGAATGCTGCAGGAAAGATAAACGCCGATGCGTATCGTACATTTGCGTGAAGAGACCGTAGTACAGGAAGCGGTTTGACAACGTTGTACAGCCAGCCCTGTGCCAGAGTCAAGTCGCTCGCCAGCCAGATCCCCAGGCAGAGGACCAGGAACGCAATCATCTTGTTCCATAAGAAGGCTGGACGATTTTTGAAAATGGCAAAGATTCCATACCCAAGACCGAGGATGAGCAGGAACAGTAAGCCTGGAGAAAGAGCTGTATCCATTTCCCAGAGACCGAAATTTGCTCCTGCGCCCTTTTGGAAGAATGTTGAGAGTTCAACCAGTTTTGTGCCTGTAATTAGATAGTAGGGGGCAATAATATCGAACCCTGTTAATTGTCGGGCCATTCCAAGGAGTCCCTGCAGGTATGTTTGTCCATAACTATCCTCCACAACCCGGGGAAAGAAGCGCATGAACCCCATGACTGCACTGACCTTGGAGAGAGAAAGTAGTATGGCGAAAAGTCCACCTGCCAGGAGGGCGGCATACCAACGCGGTCTGAAAATTTCCGGACGGACCAGGTACATTAAGGGCAAAGTCATGAGCAGTGCAAGTAGGAAGATGATCAGCACCACAAAACCAGCTTGATTCAAGATCATGGCAACTAGAAGCCCGATCAGTATCCCGGCTGGAAGAAAACCAATTCTTTTCGTGAATATTAGAAAAAGGAGAGCACCCAACAGTGGAAAATGCTGAAAGCCGACATGGCCCACGATGGCGTGTTCCACAAAAAAACCGTTGGCGACGATAAAGGATGCTCCTAGCACACAGGCGACGCGGATCCATCCCATTTCATCTTGCAGAAATAAGTAGAAGCAAAAATAGCCGATCATGGCATATACGACCAGAGAGAATATCAACGCCAGCCATGGATTGATCACAAACATGCTGAATTGCGGCAGCGAAAATTGTAGATACTGGGGGTTCGGGTAGGCTGGTGTACCCGCTCCGAAATTCGCGGTGTACCATTGAATGGCAAGGCCATTGACCTTCGAATGCAAATATGTATCCAGCATACGGGGGATGAAGAAGCCGTAGTCATGTCCTACTTTAGGATATCCCTGGCAGATAATAAAAACGATCAAGCCCAGGATCACTGCCACATATAGGACCGAGACCAGGGTTCCCCTGACAAAGCTGGAAGTTTTCATGAACGGAGACGCAATATCCTGGTGTTGGTTACTTTGCAGGAAGTCCTTTCAAAATCTCTTCGGCGCGGTCGATGCGGACAACTTTTTCCGTGACCATTTGTGCGGCGACTTTTTCGATCTGGTCACCAGTCGCACCTGCGGCAATGGCAACCTGCCGGGCATGCAAGGACATGTGTCCACGCTGGATGCCTTCGGTGGCAAGAGCCCGCAGAGCAGCCATGTTCTGGGCGAGCCCGACCGAGACGATGATCTCTGCCAGTTCATTGGCTGTTTCGATCCCCATCAACTTGACGGAGGCCTGCGCGCCGGGATGAACCCGGGTCGCGCCGCCGACGATTCCCACCGCCATGGGCATCTCCAGTGTGCCAACCAGGTTGCCTTCTGCATCTTTTCCCCAGGTCGAAAGGGATGTGTATCTGCCAGAGCGGGCGGCGTAGGCATGAGCGCCGGCCTCGATGGCACGCCAGTCGTTTCCGGTGGCGATGACCACCGAGTCCACGCCGTTCATGATACCTTTATTATGAGTTGCAGCCCGGTAGGGATCTGTTGCGGCAAAGGCATAGGCGGCGATGATCCCATCCCGGACTTCGGCAGCCTGGAAGCCGCCAAATGCGAGCTCCTTCAGCGGGATGGTGCACCTGGTCCGCGCGATTCTTCGGTCGGCGAGATTGGACAGGATCCGTAAATGGACTCTGCCACCGGTGATCGTCTCCACGCGGGGGGCGAGCCGCTCACAAGCTGTGTTGACCGCATTCGCACCCATCGCATCGCGCACATCGTAAATAAGATGAATGACGAGAAATCTCCCGATGGGGGAGTCTTCGATGATCCGGACTTCCAGGTCGCGAGCGCCTCCGCCAAATTTTTTGAGAACAGGATCGATGGAATCGGCCTCGACGAGTAGTTCAGCCTTCTTTTCATAGAGCTTAAGTTTTGCCTCATCCAAATTTTGGATATTGATCACCTGCATTTGCCCGATCATCAATGGATCGGTGGCAGTCGCTGTGAATCCGCCTCCTGCCCGGGCAAGTTTCGCCATAAACGAAGCGCCGGCCACGACGGAAGGTTCTTCCAGGGTCATTGGAACCAGGACATCCCGTCCATTGACCATGAAATTTAGCGCAATTCCCAGGGGCAGGCTGTACAGACCAATGACATTCTCGATCATGTGGTCAGCGTCCTCGGCGGAGATGCCGCCCTCAGTAAACGGAAGCAGGCTTTCGGGCATCTGAGCCGCCGCTTCCGCCAGTCTTCTGCGGCGCTCCTTGAGGGTCATGTTGTAGAATCCGGAAATGCGGGAGTTTGTCATTGGGTCACCTTCACAAAACTGATTGTACGCTCGCTTTCTGCCAAAATCTATCACATTTTATGAGATAATAGCAGATGAGGTATCTTTAATGCTCTTAACTCGAGAACAGCTTCAGGACCGTCTCATCGCCCTGCACAAAGCCAGTCTAGAGCTCGTCAAGGATGTTTCACTGGACCGATTGCTAGAGCGCATTGCCGCGGTGGCCTGTGAACAGGCCGACGCTCGTTACGCAGCCCTGGGGGTGTTGGATGAAAGTGGCAAGCTGGTCAAGTTCATTTCTGTCGGAATGGAGGAAGATGAAATCAAGCGGATGGCTCATCCTCCGGTAGGCAAGGGGCTGATCGGTGAGTTGATGAACACCGAGACGCCTTTACGCGTGCCGGTGATCCAGGAACATCCCCACTCTGTTGGATTCCCTGCCCATCATCCGAAAATGGTGTCCTTTTTAGGCGTTCCAATCCGGACGGCTCATCACCAGTTGGGGCAGATCTACCTGACCGAGAAGATCGGCGCCTCAGAATTCACTGCCGACGATGAAAAGATCATCCAGATGCTGGCTGCGTATGCGGCGGCAGCGATCCAGAATGCCCGTTTGCATGAGAATACACATCGCCTGGCCGTGCTGGAGGAACGCGAACGCATCGGCATGGATCTGCATGATGGCATCATTCAAAACATCTATGGCGTAGGCCTGTCTTTGGAGGGTGCCTTACATACGATTGAGGAGTCTCCTGTCGAAGCAAAGGAACGCATCCGGCATTCCATCGATGGTCTGAACCAGGCCATTCGTGACCTTCGAGCCTACATCCTGGATCTGCGGCCGCGGCAAATGGGTAATGATGGGCTGATGAGCGGTTTACAAAGGCTTGCAACCGAATTCCGCACCAATTCACTCGCTGAAGTTGTTCTGACAGGGCCTGATCCTGATTTGGTCGACATCCTTCCGTCCCAGGCACTGGCTCTCTTTCACATCTGCCAGGAGACACTGGCGAATACAGCCAAGCATGCGAAGGCAAGCAGGGTTGAGATCTCATTGTGGTCCACTGAGGATCGTGTGCTGATGGAGATCCACGATAATGGACGCGGCTTCGACATGGAGAGCATGAACCTCAACATTGGTCATGGCCTGGCCAACATACAAACGCGCGCACAAGCTACCGGTGGCGACGTGGATATTTCCTCCATGCCGGGTGAGGGAACGACCGTCCTCGCGTGGGTTCCGCGTACAAAAACCCGTTAGACCTGTGATTCGAAAAAATATACGAGATTGAAGCACAGAATCCTGACGTTCAAAAAATTTAAAAAAATTAACTTCCAATCCCAATCCATTTTCTTTGTAGAATTCCATATTTGCAAAAAAAACCTAAAAGCGGCAGTTCAACACCATATGTGGGGGGCAATCTGAAAGGCAGGCTTGCTTGTGCCTGAAACAGGCGTTCTATAAAATTAAAGAAATCGCACGCGAATGTCAGCGCGAATCTTTAACATTGAGTGACCTTAAAAAACCAGATGTTTTAAAAATTGCGTAGGCTTTACGTGTTGTTATTTCCCCTCTATATCTGCTAGAATGTGGGCACGCTGAAATTTGGATGTGGTAAGAAAAACACTCCTTAAGCCCCGTAAGACGAATAAAAAATTTATATCCAGGACGAAACTAAGCCGCTGAGAAGGCGGATTAATTCGACCACGCTAAATTAACGTTGGTGGAGCATATATGAACGCTGAACAGGCATGGCAATCCGTATTAGGACAACTCCAGATGGAAATGCCGCGCGCCTCCTTTGATACGTGGGTGCGCGATACCAAGCCAATCTCATATCAGAATGGACAATTGGTGATTGGCGTGCGTAACGCTTATGCACGTGACTGGCTGGAGAACCGTCTTGCGAGTACGGTAAGCCGTTTGCTTGTTGGCATTGTGAATGCAAGTGTCAATGTCGATTTTGTTGTGAATGGCAATGAGTACGAACCGGTTCTTGAGGAAAGGCCCTCGCTTCGCACCCAAACGGAATCATTTGATCGCGGCTATACCAGCGCTGACAGTCCAGCGGATGTCTACGAACCGCCATCCCGTCCCTCCAACATGAATCCGCGTTATTTGTTCGATACCTTCGTCGTGGGCTCCGGGAACAGACTTGCCAATGCGGCCTGTCTTGCGGTCGCAGAGAAGCCTGCCCGCGCCTATAATCCGCTTTTCCTGTATGGTGGAGTTGGACTCGGCAAGACTCACCTGCTGCATGCGATCGGCAATGCCTGTCACCAGCGCGGCCTCCATGTCCTGTACGTTTCTTCTGAAGAATTCACCAACGACATGATCAATGCGATCCGCACGCATACCAACCAGGCTTTTCGCGAGAAATATCGCTCAGCCGATGTATTGTTGGTGGACGATATTCAATTTATTGCCGGTAAAGAGTCCACGCAGGAGGAGTTTTTCCATACCTTCAACACGCTGCATGGTCAGGATAAGCAGATCATCGTTTCCTCCGACCGCCCTCCCAAATCCTTGAACACACTTGACGAACGGCTGCGCTCCCGTTTTGAATGGGGCTTGACTGCCGATATCCAGCCGCCTGACCTGGAGACCCGCCTGGCGATTTTGCGCTCGAAAGCGGAAAGGAACGGCCGGCAGATTCCAGATGAAATTTTGGAGACGATTGCTCGCCGGGTACAGTCCAACATCCGCGAGCTTGAAGGCGCTCTTAATCGAGTCCTTGCTTTTTCTGACTTGAGCGGCACAATGCTGACGCCGAACCTGGTCGAGGTGGCCCTGGCAGACCTGCTGCCCCAGCGAAATGACGTTGACCCTGAGAAGATCATCGAGCTGGTCGCCAGGGAATGGCAGACCACGGTGGAGGCCCTGATCGGCCGGGACCGGTCTCAAAAAATCGCCCTGCCGAGACAGGTTGCCATGTACCTCCTGCGTAAGGAGACGGATGCCTCCCTCCCGCAGATTGGCGAAATCCTCGGCGGGCGTGACCACACTACGGTCATGTACGCGATCGAGAAAATCACAAGCGATATCGAAACCAAGACCGATTTGCGCAAACGGGTGGTCAATCTCAAGCAGCAATTGTACGGCCAGGGCGCTGTAATCTAATCGCCTGCGGCAAAATTAATATGCGGAAATCCACGTTCGGAGCGTACTCAGCTCCGAACGTGGATTTTAAACGGGGAAATATGATTTTTTATGTTATAATCCGCCCCCGGCGCAAAAAGCGCCACACATCTTGCCTGGGACGGGCATCGAGCGTCCCTGAGCGGGTCAACAACCCCCGCTAAACTCATTCCACTTCACGCTGGCGCCTTGGCGCCACGCGCCTGGAAGTGGATACAGTTAGGAGAAAAAATGGCTGTAATTTCCATGAAAGCCCTGCTTGAGAGCGGCGTCCATTTCGGGCATCGTACCAACAAGTGGGACCCCCGTATGAAACCGTACATCTTCACCGAACGGAACGGTATTCATATTATCGATCTACAACAGACTTCCAAGCTGTTGAACCAGTCCTATAACGTGATCCGCGATGCTGTTGCAAATGGTGGAATGGTCCTGTTCGTGGGCACAAAACGCCAGGCGCAGGAAACGGTCGCCGAAGAAGCGGCCCGCTGCGGCATGCCGTATGTGACCGAACGCTGGATGGGCGGTATGCTCACCAACTGGTCCACCATGCATGCCCGTATCCAGGAGCTGGAGCGGCTTGAGAAGATGCGCGATAACAACGAGCTTGACCGCTTGACCAAGAAGGAAGGTCTGCTCATCGGACGTGAGATCACGCGTCTGACCACCCGCCTCTCGGGCACTCGCTCGATGAAGCGCCGCCCTGACCTGATTTTTATCATCGATGTCGGTCGCGAAGAAGCTGCAGTGCATGAAGCGAACCTGCTCAATATCCCCATCGTTGCCATGGTGGATACAAACTGCAATCCCCAGAACATCGATTATGTGATCCCCTCCAATGATGACGCCATCCGCGCCATCAAGCTGCTGGTAGCCAAGGTTGCCGATGCGGTACTCGAAGGCAAGGCCATGCGCAAGGAAGAGGATGCCGAAGAGAAGCTCGATGATCAGGCCCAGGCTAAGGCCGATCGATCGGCCCGCAAGCCGAAGGTTGTGGAAACGGATGAAGAGCTGGAAGATAACGCCCTGCTTGGTGAGTCCACACTGGCAAAGATGAGCGCAGCCGCTGAGACGGAAGTGAAAAAAGTTGAAGCTGAACCGGAAGTAAAAAAAGTTGACACGGAGCCGGCTGGCGAGTAATACTCCCACGGGTTCATTGATAAGGAATAAATAGATGGAAATCACGACTGAAATGATCAAAGAACTGCGCAACGCGACCAAGGCAGGAGTCCTGGATTGCCGCAAGGCGCTCACCGAATCCGATGGCGATTTTCAGAAGGCTGTAGACTGGCTGCGTGAAAAAGGCATGGCGACCGCTGCCAAGCGCTCCGACCGGGATGCTTCGCAGGGTATTGTGGAACTCTATTCCCACGGCGGCGGGCGCGTGGGTGTCATCGTTGAAGTGAACTGCGAATCGGACTTTGTTGCCCGCTCCGAGCAGTTCCGCCAATTGGCCCATGAAATCGCACTTCAGATCGCTGCCTCCGCGCCGCGTTACCTGAAGGTCGAAGATATTCCGGCCGAAGTCCTTGAGCATGAAGCGGGGATTGCCCTCGCCCGTGCCAAGGAGGAAGGCAAGCCTGATGCTGTTGCCGAGAAGATCGTCCAGGGTCGCCTCGAGAAGTTTAAGGACGAGGTCGTCCTTTCCCGACAGGCCTACATCCGGGACGAATCCATTACGGTGGAGAAGTTGATCCTACAGAATGTAGCTGCCATCGGTGAGAACGTTATCGTACGCCGCTTCCAGCGCTGGGAGCTGGGTGAAAGCTTGGCTGATTAATGTCGAAAAGACCAACCTTCGGGTTGGTCTTTTTCTATGAGTTTCCTGGATGGAAGGTGCAGGCCAAAGGAGAATCATGAGCAGTAACAAATATAAACGTATCCTTCTCAAGTTGAGCGGAGAGGCGCTGGCGGGAAAGTCCGGTTTTGGCATCGACGTCGCTGAAGCGGAAACGATCGCCGGCCGGGTCAAGGAAGTGCATGAAATGGGGGTGGAAGTCGCGGTGGTGATCGGGGCTGGCAATATCTGGCGCGGTAAGCAGGGTTTGGAGCGCGGCATGGACCGGGCAACCGCCGATTATATGGGCATGCTGGCCACAGTGATGAATGCCTTGATGGTCATGGATGCGCTTGAGCGCGATGGTGTATACACCCGCGTCATGTCGGCCATCGAGATGCGCGCCATCGCCGAGCCGTACATTCGCCGGCGCGCCATCCGCCACCTCGAAAAAGGACGCGTAGTCATCTTCAGTGCCGGGACTGGAAATCCCTACTTCTCGACCGATACCGCCGCGGCACTACGCGCAACCGAGATCGGCGCTGACGTAGTGATCAAAGCCACCAAGGTGGACGGTGTCTATGACTCTGACCCCAAGAAGAATTCCTCTGCCACCAAATTCGATCAGATGACCCATCTCGATTTTCTAAACCGCAGGCTGACGGTCATGGATAGTACGGCGGTCACCCTGTGCATGGAGAATAATCTGCCCATCCTGGTCCTGAATTTCTGGGATACCAATGCCCTCACCAGTGCCCTGCGCGGTGAAGCGGTGGGGACGCTGGTCAACGGATGACCAGGTTTGCATCCTCGTAGGAGAGGGTGACCCCTCCTCTTTTTTCTGTAGACTCTCACATTTCTCCAAAAACTCTCACACTCTACATGCGTGTGGCATTTTTTGGTATTTTGGTGTATCCTTAACCGCGATACCTTTTCAGCACTAGGAGGCTGTGGTGATAAAAGATATGCTTAGCAGCGCCGAGAGTCGTATGCACGGCGCGATTCAGGTCCTTCATGATGATCTTGCTGCCATTCGAACAGGACGCGCTCATCCCGGCCTGGTTGAAAAATTGTCTGTGGAATATTACGGTGCACCCACGCCTTTGATGCAGCTGGCTTCGATCAGCATACCGGAGCCTCGTTCGATTATGATCAAGCCTTTTGATCCAACCACGATCAAGGTCATCGAAAGGTCGATCCAGGCCTCGGAATTGGGCTTGAACCCGAATAATGATGGGAAGGTCATACACCTCAACCTGCCTCCTCTGACCGAAGAGCGCCGCCGGGACCTGGTCAAACACGTGCACCACCGCCTGGAAGAGTCGCGCGTAGCCATTCGAAATATCCGGCGGGATACGCATAATGACATGCGCGATTTCGAAAAAGAGAAATTGATCTCCGAGGATGAGCTCGAGCGGGGTGAGGCAGAGCTTCAGAAATTAACCGACCGATTTATTGAAGAAATTGGAGAAATGGGCAAGAAAAAAGAAGCTGAGATCATGGAAGTCTAGCCCAGTTATGTTGAGAGCGATGGTATTTCGCTTTCATCAAGACAACACCATAAATTATGACAAAGTCCCCTCCCACTATTCCTGTCGATAAATTACCCCAACATGTTGCCATCATCATGGATGGAAATGGGCGCTGGGCGATTTCGCGCAGGTTGCCGCGCCTGGCCGGACACAAGGCGGGCACAGAAAACCTGCGGCGTGTCATACGGGCCTCCGTCGAGTTTGGGGTAAAGTACCTGACGATCTATGCCTTTTCCACTGAGAACTGGGGGCGTCCTCCTGAGGAGGTCAAAGGGTTGATGTACATTCTGGAGGATGTTATCGACAGGGAGCTGAATGAGCTGAACAAAGAAGGTGTGCAGCTGCGCCACATTGGCCGGCTGGAGCGTCTTTCGCCAACACTCCAGGAAAAAGTCCTGGATGCCATCGAGCTGACCAAGCACAATGACAAGCTGATTTTGAATGTCGCCTTCAACTACGGCGGGCGGGATGAGATCGTAAATGCCATTCAGAACATCATGAAGGATGGCATTCCGCCCGAGGATGTGACCGATGCGCTGGTCGGCCGCTACCTCTATACTGCCGGGGTCCCGGACCCCGACCTGATCATCCGCACATCCGGGGAGTTGCGCGTGAGTAATTTCCTGATCTGGCAGGCTGCCTATTCGGAATGGTACGTCACTCCAACATACTGGCCCGACTTCGACAAGGAGGAATACCGTCGTGCGCTTGAGACCTTTGCCACGCGGGATCGCCGCTTTGGCAAAGTCTCATCAAAAGCGTACGAGGCCTCCAATGCTTAAACGCACACTCACATCTCTTGCGATGGCTGCCGTTGCCCTGCCTGCGATCATTTATGGCGGGGTCTTTTATTATGTCTTGTTCACGATTTTCCTGGCAGGCGCGGCCTGGGAATTTGCCCGTTTGTATCGTGCGGCAAAGTATGAACCGCATGACATCGTAACCGTTCTAGGCGTGCTCGTGATTGCCACAGCACGCTTCTTTTTTGAAGAGGCGGCCATACCGTTATTCGTACTATTTATCCTGGTGGCGATGACGGTCCATTTGTTTGCCTTTGAGCGCGGCCGGGACCAGGCGGCGGTCGATTTTGCCATTACCCTGGCCGGCATTGTGTATCTGGGCTGGTTCGGTTCCTATCTGCTTGATCTGCGCCAGCTTCCGCAGGGAGGCTGGTGGTGGATGATGGTGCTGCCGCTGGTGTTTGCGAGCGATACGGGTGCCTATTCGATCGGTGCCGTCTATGGCAAACATAAAATGACACCGCGGCTGAGCCCCAAAAAAAGCTGGGAGGGATATTTTGCCGGCGTGTTCACGGCAGTGATCGTAGGCGCTTTCTTTGCCTATGCTTTTTCCTCCTTGGGACCCCAGCCTCTTTTCGGTCTCATTGATCCACTGCGAGGCGCTCTGCTTGGGCTGTTTATCGGCGCCATCACGCCCCTGGGTGATCTTGGGGAAAGCATGATCAAACGGCTGAGCGGGACGAAGGATTCGAGCAACGTTTTCCCCGGCCATGGCGGCTTCTTTGACCGCATCGATGCATGGATCTGGGGCGCGGCGATCGGCTATTTCATCATCCAATATTTTATTTTATGAAAGGAGGTGTCTATGCCAGCGGATACTACACAACGTGACCCGACCAGGAATCTTGCTTTGGAACTGGCGCGAGTGACCGAGGCGGCAGCTTTGGCTGCTGGTCGTTTCATGGGCCGCGGAGACAAGGAGGGGGCGGACGGTGCGGCTGTCAATGCCATGCGCGTTGTCCTGCAGACCGTGGATATGAATGGGATCATCGTCATTGGGGAGGGGGAGAAGGATAACGCCCCCATGCTCTATAATGGCGAGATTGTCGGGAACGGTTTCCAGCCGGACGTGGATGTCGCCGTTGATCCGATTGACGGCACCCGTCCTCTGGCGTTCGGCCGCACGAATTCACTTGCAACGGTAGCCATCGCCCCGCGCGGGACCATGTTTGACCCGGGGCCTTTTGTTTACATGAACAAGATGGCGGTGGGACCGGAAGCCAAAGGCGTGATCAACATTGAAAAATCCATAACTGAGAACCTGCAGGCCATCGCTAAAGCCAAGCACAAGGATGTTGAGGATCTGACAACGATCATTCTCGATCGTCCCCGCCACGAGAATATGATCGCCGAGATCCGCAAATCCGGGGCACGCATCCGGCTCATCCCGGATGGCGACGTGGCCGCGGCTTTGATGACTGCCTGGTCCGACTCCGGCGTGGATGTACTGCTGGGCGTGGGCGGTACTCCTGAAGGCGTGATCGCAGCCTGTGCCCTGCGCGCCATGGGCGGCGAGATCCAGGGCAAGCTTTTCGCCCGGGATGAGGACGAACTGCGCCGCGGACGCGAAGCAGGTTACGACTTCGAAAAAGTCCTGACCATGGACGATCTTGTCTCCTCTGAAGATGTCTTCTTCGCCGCCACCGGCATCACAGACGGCGAATTGCTCAAAGGAGTGCGCTACTTCGGCGATGGCGCCAGCACCGATTCGCTGGTCGTGCGCGGCCTGACCGGCACGGTCCGTCAGATCAACGCCCAGCATCGCATCGACAAGCTGCGCCAGTTCAGCGCGGTGAAATACTAGGGGTTCAGTGCGCTGAATGGCAGTTTCATAAGCCATTAGTGCTTGACACTCCATACCCTTGCACGTATAATACCGGTCGCTTTCCTTGCTAGCTCAATCGGCAGAGCGGGCGGCTGTTAACCGCTAGGTTCGAGGTTCAAGTCCTCGGCAAGGAGCAAATATACGGGCAGATGCCCAGTAAAGTCCCAGATACGCCATATCTGGGACTTTATTTTTATAGTGTCAAAGTGCGCTGGTGCAAACACGATGGACAGAATGGAAGCATTGGACAGATAAGATTCAATGGAGCTTTTTGTTATAGAACAAAAGGTTCGAGGTTCAAACCTTAGTGGGAATACTATACTATATAAACTATTCAGGTATTTGTATGGCCATCCAGAATCGGAAACGGCAATACACAAAACAAATTACTACACTTACATCCGTGATATTTAACCTTTGATATTGGTGCGCTGCTTCGTGATGTTTGCGCCAATACGTTGATCGTGGTTGCCTGATTGTTTCCAAATTTTTCCATGCGAGCACATCCTTCCGCTCCATACCACCGATAAATGGTTGTCGCAACAGTTGTGAGACGTCACTTGAGACCAAGACCTGATCGCCTATCTTCAGGCTGCTATGGACCGCATGATCCGGGTAAATCAGGAAAGGCGTCAGATCCTCATATCCGCCTTCATAGTCGTAGATATGGAGGATCAAGTTACTCAGTACCGCCCTTTGTCTTTATATTATGTCTTAATGGTATGGGTAACTCACATGGACTGCTGGAAATGGAATAAGCACCGGAGATAAAATCCACTTCAAGCATCACCCAATCTCTGCCCCTGTCCCAACGCAAGATGATTTTGGAGTCTGGAGTTGTAGACATCCTGAAGACCCCATGAAAAGCGGGATGTTGATTTCGAAAGCGAATTAATTCAAACAACGACTGAACCACCGGCCGCTGTATAGCCAGATCGATCTCTCCCGGAGTATAGTAATGTCGGTTGATATCGCGCCCTACACCACTTTTGGCCAGCAAGTCCATGTCATTCTCGCCTGCCAGGAGGCCCACATAATAGACTTGTGGTATGCCGGGAGAAAAAAATTGGATTGCCCTTGCCAGTAAATAGTCATGATCATTACGTCCCAGAGCATCATAGAAAGTACAGTTTACCTGGTACAGGTCCAGGTTCGATGCCGCCGCGCCGCTGGCCAAGCGACTTTGCCCGTTGCTGTTGGTGTGAATTTTTTCCACCAGGGCATCCAGTTCTTCAGAGGGAAGGATGCCAAGGCTGCCATATGGATCGCTACTGTCAAAGCCTATATCGATCACACCGATACCATCGTGCGTATCCAGTACGGTGATGGCATTGCGCGGGCTGATTTTCAGCCATTGCTTAAGATACTTGCCGGTATGGTTGAATATGCTGTGTAATACCAACGGGGGAAGAGCAAAATCATAGACGCGATCCACCTGGCGTGCGATATCAATCTGACGCCGATAGTACGAGTGAATCTCGACGAGTACTTCCATCCCCAAATCTGCTGCCTGCCTGGATATATCCCGAATGAAATCGAAGGTTTCGGGGATCATAAAACAACTGCTTCCCGATTTTTTGACGGCATAACCTACAGCGTCCAACCGCACCGTGCGGATGCCGTTTTCGTGCAGTGTTCGCAACACAGATTGCAAGTAGTCTTTTCCCATGGGATGCAACACATTTATGTCGATCTGTTGCCCCGAGAAAGTCGTCCATAACAGGCGTTTTTGATTATTCTTCATCGTGACATAGGAAAAGGGCAGACCCGGTCGTGGGCGATAGATGGTCAACAGGTCAGCCTCAGTGGCGCCATTCGGAAAAATGTCGTCCATGGTAAGGAACAGGTTCTTGTAGATGGATGCATCGCCCTTCTCATAGTAGTCCAGGAATTCCGGGGAGGCAGAAGAGATATGATTGACGATCAGGTCCGCCATCAGATCCACATCCCCTCCCAACGCTTTCATTTCTGCCCAACTTCCCAGTCTGGGATCAATTCTCATATGGTCAATGGGATCAAAACCTGCATCGACACCGTGAATAGGATAATAGAACGGGAGAAGGTGAATACCTCCAAACAGACCAGCGAGAGGGCCTTTTAGCAACTGGTGTAAAGTATGAATATCGCCTCCCCCCAGGCGATCTGCATATGTAATGAGTTGTACGGCATTTTTCATGATCTTAATCTGGACGGATAAGATTCCAACCTACACTCCCATAAGGAATTGAAAAGCCTGATCATTCCAACCCGGTATCGACTCATGTCCAATGTCAGGGTAGATCAGCATTTTCTTGGCTGAAGTAAGCTTGTTATATACAACAAAATGGACCGCATTTCCACCAGGCTGCTGTCCCAGAATGAATCGAAATCGGCTGGACGCGGATTTCTCCCACGATATATTCTAAGCTGTTCGATAGGCAGATCAAAAGACAAAGGCATGGTCAGCTCCTACTCTGTTAGGAAGTCAACTCTCTCCGCTTATCCCTTAACCGAGCCTTGTAGCAGGGCTGTGATGATCTGACGCTGGAACAACACGAAGATGATGAGAGTAGGCAACAGGATCAGAATCGTGCCGGCGCACAAGAGGGGAACATTGGTCGCGTAGTGGCCCTGGAACGCGCCCAGCGCACCGGCCATTGTTCGCTCCGTAGGGTCCTCGACAAGCACCAGCGCAATCAGAAACTGGTTCCACGTCCAGACGGACATGAGGATCCCGAGTGACGCGAGCGGCGCCCGCGCGAGTGGGATGTGGATGCGCCAGAACAGATCCCAGGTGGTCGCGCCATCGACAACGGCCGCCTCCGAGATTTCGGCTGGCATGTTAACGAAGTGGGCGCGCATCCAGAAGACAGCAAAGGGCATATATAAGCCGATCAATGGCAGCACGATCGCGAAACGAGTGTTGTAGATCCCGATTGAACGCTCCAGATAGTAGAGGGGAACAATAATCCCCCCAAAAGGCAGAGTCAATCCAAATACGAACAGGAACAGAAGCACGCGTGAACCGGGAATTCTTAGGAGACCGATGGCGAACGCTGCCATCGTC
>Ga0111538_10006772_pt1 | contig 15483 bp, 8 predicted proteins | sample SoiMethybrSBSTD1_FD_79669 | JGI IMG/M metagenome (GOLD analysis project Ga0111538, IMG submission 79669) | Bulk soil microbial communities from a Populus tree surrounding site in Tennessee, USA - Soil MetaG P. TD hybrid SBSTD1 (version 2)... | ecosystem: Environmental > Terrestrial > Soil > Tree...
AAATTTGACATCACTTTTCTTTTCAATCTCAATAAGGATATTTTTTACCTCCGCATTCTGGGTTTGCAGGGTAATTTTGCGCTCCAATACTTCCTGGCCGCTCGTATCTATGGCATATCCGATCATTACGGATAGACATGTCATCAACATTTGTATCAGAGTGATTTTCATAAAGAATAGCAGGGCATTTCCAATAGGTTTAGGTTTATTCTTCATAATTTTGAATGTTTTTGTTTTGTTAATAGGGCAAAAACTAGGTGCCATGGACGAATGATCCTGGCATGACGGGCCGATGGTGTTGCAGCATCATCGGCCTTTTCTTATGTGGGGATTCGTAGAGTACTTTATTGCATAGTTGGACAGTTTTGGTTAAATAATGTGACTAGCGACACCCATTGCTTTTGATCACAATTCTGGTGTCATCCAGTTCGAATTGTGCTCCGATTGCTTTACAAATAATTTCAATACGCTCGTAAAGGCCTTCTTCAGCCATAGAAGTAGTCAGAATACAATTCGATAAGGCTTTTTCATCGTATTGAATATCAATTCCATAATTCTGTTCCAGCACCTCAAGAATCCTAATCACAGGTGCGCCATCATATTGTGTTTCGAACACAGTCGGCTTCTCTAAAATAAGCTGAGGCTCCGCCACCAGTTTTTTCGAGAAAAATTCCTGGCTGGTGTTGTAGACGACCTCTTGATTTGGAGTTAAGATAACTTCGCTAAGATGAGGTTGATTAGTTACGTCGTCTTTGGATTTCACAACGGACACCTTACCGGTCTTAACCGCTACGCTGATTTCATTTGCGCCTTCATACGCCATAACGTTAAAACTGGTGCCTAATACTTTAACTGTAAGTTCTGAAGTGGAAATTATAAACGGCCTGTTCTTGTCTTTGGTAACATCGAAAAAGGCCTCACCTCTCAGCGTGACTTTTCGATCGACGGCTGAAAATTTTGCAGGATATTCGATACTGCTATTGGGCTTTAGGAGGATCACCGTTCCATCATCCAAAACAACCTTGTTGGTGAACTTTGAATCATTAACCTCTTTTTTCTCAGGTGTATCGGATGCGATGCCTTTTGTTTCAAGGGAAGGCAATCCTTTTTGTTTAAAAAGGATTGCCCCAAGACCAATAACAGCTATAGCGGTAATGGCTGCAGCTAACTTGAAAGGAGTCCTTATAAATAAGGATTTCGAGGAAATTTTCCGCACCGGTGCCACCTGTGCGGGAACCTCTATGTTCGCTTTGATGCGCTCAAAAATTTTGTTTTCAATGATGTCGACTTCCAGCGGGTCGAGTAGGCTTATGTCGTCAGGGTTTTCTTGCAGGGATAGATACCATTCATCTACGGTTGCAGATTCTTCAGGTGTAGTTTCCCCTCTCAAATATTTTTGGAGGAGATCGGGTAAAATCTCTTTCTTCATAAAGCCGGTTTTAGGATAAATCGATTTTCGCTTCTGTTAAATCGATTTGTGGTTATAGCATAGTCCGGTCAGATAGGATTTACCCCCACTCGTTTGCAGAAATATTTTTAGGGATAAACGCGACCGTAAGTGGTAGTTGGTGAGTTGTAAGTGGCGGCTCCGGCCATTTTGATCTGCTTCCGCGACTAACTGAAGGTGGCCAACGTTATCATAAAAAAATTAAAGTGCTTCAGGTTAACTTTTAACACTTTCAGCGCTTTGCCAAGTTGATTTTCTGCTGTTTTTTCGGAAATGCCTAAATGAGACGCTACTTGTTTGATAGACAAGTGTCCCTGCCTGCTTAATTTGAAAATTTGTTGACGTTTAGGTGGAAGCTTTTGAATTTCCTTTTCCAGCGCGAGATTCAATTCATTTAGGTAAACGGTCTCTTCCGTGCTGTTTTCCAAGGAAACTAAAGATTTTACCTGTGCTTGCGCATAAACTCTACGAGACATTTCCTTTTCCAGGTAATTAATCACTTTATACTTGATAGCGGAATATAAATAGGCCGACAAAATTTCCACGTTCAGTGTCTGCCGATTCATCCACATCGCGGTAAAAATATCCTGGACCAGTTCTTCCGATACTTCCCGTGACTGCACTCTTTTATAAGCAGATGAATAGAGCTTCTTCCAATACCGCATGTAGATTTCCTCAAAAGCTCCAAGCTCTTGTTGTTTCAAGAGTTTGACAAGCCCTTCATCGGAATATGCTTTAAAATTCTTCATTGGGTTGCACAGGTTCAGGCTGCGAAAGTTAGTTGAAAGTAAATAATTTTTTGCAAGAAAACGATTGCAAATTATCTTTTAATGCTGAACAACTGCATCTCTTACCGGTTTTTGTAAATAACGATCTCTTGACATCCAATTAGTTATCGGCCGAAATGATAATATTATTTCGTGTTCGCGCTACCACCATGAGATTTCGAAGACCGACACACATTCCTATAGGTTTGAACACTATGTATCCATTCTTACATTTACTGAAAAAAAATTAACCAACGCTAACTATGAAAAGAAAAGCAACAGCCGTATGGAAAGGTTCTGGTAAAGAAGGTGGCGGACATCTTACGACCCAAAGCTCCATATTGAACAAGACACAATACTCTTTTAATTCAAGATTTGCCGAAGGTACTGGCACAAATCCCGAAGAACTTGTCGCAGCAGCACACGCCGGATGTTTTAGCATGAAACTGAGTTTTGTTTTGGGTGAGGCTGGATTTACCCCTCAGGAAATCACAACGGATTGTACCATTACAATTGAGGACGGAACAGTAACTCAATCTCAGCTGGTTTTGAAAGCCAAGGTGCCTGGGATCACCAAGGAAAAATTCAGCGCGTGTGCCGACGATGCAAAAGCTAACTGCCCTATTTCAAAATTGCTGAATACGAATATTTCATTGACCGCAACGCTGGAATAGTTTCGAGTTTTTAGTTTCTTGTTTCGAGTTTCTGGTTTGAAGTTGTGGGTTTTGGAAAGATATATTCGAGTTTGAAAGGGTGTAGTTTTAAACTGCGCCCTTTTTTTAATTTGTTAAAACCGACGCATCGGCAAATGGGCGCTTAGCAAAGAATATTTTCGAAATGCATCTACCACAAAAACGCTTTCGAAGCCGTCGTTTCAAAAGACCGGCACGAAAATTTGGAAGTTAGTTTATAAATAATCCAACAAGTTAAATATTTAACCTTCAAGATGGATTTTTAAACTTAACGCTTCCACAGGAAGCCGTATTCAATGCAACCAGCGATTTTCAGATGGGAATTCCTACCACACATAATTGGTGGAGTGGGTACGGCGTGCCACGGTCAACGCGAGCACAAGAAAATGGGTTTCTGAAAAATGTTGAAAGCACTAACCCGAGATTCATGACAATGCAAACTACTCAACTCAAACCAGCGAGCAAACGCTTAACGGTCTATCCCGGCAGTCCTTATCCCCTTGGTGCAACCTGGGATGGTACAGGTGTTAATTTTGCGCTGTATGCCGACAACGCTTCACACGTGGAGCTATGCCTGTTTGATTCTGCCATGGTTCAAACTGAATCATATCGCATCAAACTCATCGAGCGCACCCATCACGTATGGCATGCTTATTTTCCGGACGTAAAGCCTGGACAACTCTATGGATATAGAGTGCATGGAAACTACGATCCTCAAAATGGACATCGGTTTAATCCTAACAAATTGCTCATCGATCCGTACGCAAAGGCGATTGCAGGAACAATCGATTGGAGTGATGCTATGTTTGGATACGAAGTTGGCAGTCCTGATGAAGATCTTAGCTTCAGCGAAACAGACAGCGCGCCTTTTATTCCCAAGTGTGTAGTGATTGATCCGAATTTTGACTGGGGTGACGATAGGCCTCCAAAAATTCCGTATCATAAATCCATCATATACGAAGCCCACGTAAAAGGTTTTACAAAACTTCATCCTGAAATACCTGAAGGAATACGCGGCACTTATGCTGCATTTGCTCACCCTGTGACTATCCGCTACTTGAAAGGATTGGGGATCACTGCGCTGGAGTTGATGCCCGTGCATCATTTTGTAGCCGATCGACACTTGAAGGAAGAAGGTTTGACCAACTATTGGGGGTATAATACCATCGGTTATTTCGCACCCGATGCTCGCTATTCCAGCAGCGGTGTTTTCGGTGAGCAGGTTGTGGAATTCAAGAACATGGTCAAGGAATTGCACAAAGCAGGTATCGAAGTTATCCTTGATGTCGTTTACAACCATACGGCTGAAGGAAGTCATTTAGGGCCCACCCTCTCCTTCAAAGGAATTGACAATTGCGCTTATTATCGCCTCGCAGAAGACAAGCGATTTTACCTGGACTACACTGGAACAGGAAATACCCTCAATGCTAATTTACCAAACGTGCTTCGGTTGATGATGGATAGCTTGCGATATTGGATTTTAGAAATGCATGTCGATGGTTTTCGTTTTGACCTCGCATCAACGCTCGCCCGCGAACTTCATGAGGTAAATCGCTTGAGCGCTTTTTTTGATATAGTTCACCAGGACCCTACAATTTCACAAGTCAAGTTAATTGCTGAGCCATGGGATGTTGGTGAAGGTGGTTACCAAGTGGGCAAATTTCCGCAAGACTGGGCCGAATGGAATGGGAAGTATCGGGACTGTATCCGCGACTATTGGCGCGGAGAAGATAGCGTATTAGGTGAGTTCGCTGCCCGTTTTACGGGCAGCCCAGACCTGTATCAAAATGACTATCGCCGGCCAACAGCAAGTGTTAATTTTATAACAGCCCATGATGGTTTTACCCTGGAGGATTTGGTTTCATACAACGAAAAACATAACGAAGCCAACGGAGAGGATAACATGGATGGTGAAAATCACAATCGCTCCTGGAATTGTGGGATAGAGGGTGCGACAGATGATCCACTGGTGTTGGAACTTCGAAGAAGACAAAAGCGCAACTTAATAACCACATTATTCTTGTCACAAGGTGTTCCCATGTTAGTAGCAGGTGATGAATTCGGAAGAACACAGCGGGGAAATAATAATGCGTACTGCCAGGACAATGAGATTTCCTGGCTGGATTGGGAAAATGCGGATCTTGAGTTTTTAGACTACGTAAGGCGTTTGATTCACTTTGTTAAAGCACATCCTACTTTTGGAAGAAAGCGGTGGTTTCAAGGAAGGCCCATTAAGGGTGTTGGATTAGAAGATATAGCGTGGTTTCTCCCCGACGGTAGCGAAATGTCCGACGAAGATTGGAATCATCATTTTGCCAAGTCATTGGCGATTTATCTGAATGGTCGCGGTCTGCATTTGACTGGCCCAAAAGGTGAACCCATCGCTGACGACAGCTTTTATTTAATTTTCAACGCCCATTACCAGGCGCTTGAATTTTCGCTGCCGTCGCCTAAATACGGAAAGGGCTGGATAAAAATTTTAGATACTGCCTTAACGGAAAGCAACCAGGAAGGCTATAATGCAAATGACGTTCTAATTGTTAATGGTCGGTCCATCATTGTACTTCAGCAACCGAGAAATGGAAATGGTTGGACCAACGTCTAATGGAGGAAAGCTTACAAGATTTTTCGTCCTATTTTTTTATTGGCTCTTTGCGAATAAGACTCGGAAGCTTTCGTCAATGCTGCGACCAGTTCATCAAGATCAATAGGTTTTGATACATAATGGTCCATTCCTGCCGCGATACATTTTTCTTTATCGTCTTGCATCGCGTTCGCAGTCATCGAAATGATTACTGGTTGCTGATATTGCTTGGTACGAATTAAGCGCGTGGCTTCTAACCCATCCATCTCCGGCATTTGCACATCCATCAAAATCACGTCGTAGAATTGTTCATTGAATTTTTCTATTGCTTCTAATCCTGTATGAGCAATCTGAATGTCTTTATATCCTAACTTGTTAAGAACGCGCGTGGTCAGGCGTTGATTGACGATGTTATCTTCAGCCAGTAAAATCTTCAAGGGATATTTCTCCGCAAATTCATGCGATAGCGCTTGCTTTTGTTTGGAATCTTCAGCAATGGGAGCAACGGCATTGTCTGATCGAAGTGCGGCCTGGACAACACGCAAGAGTTGTTGTTGCTTTACGGGCTTGTTCAACATGGCGAAAAACAGTTCATGATGTTTTCTTTTATTTTCATCGCCAATTGAACTTAGTAAGATGATAGGAACTGTATACTTTGATTTTATTTGTTGAGAAAGTTGCAAACCATCCATGTCGGGCATTTGCATATCGGTAATGACAAGGTCAATCCGATCCTGCCTCAATATTTTCAAGGCCTCAATCGCCGATGCGGCTAATAATGGCGTTAGTTTCCATTGATCCAGTTGACTTTTTAAAATCGTGAGGTTTGTCGTATTGTCATCGATAATCAGCACCTTCTTGCCTTCATTTCCTGCAGTATTGAAATGGACATATTGACGAAGTGATGTATGGCTTATTCCGGTAGTAATGGTGAAAGTAAAAATTGTACCGACGCCCGATTTGCTTTCAACGGAAATCGCGCCGCCCATCAAATGAACTAGTCTTTCGCTGATCACCAGTCCCAACCCTGTGCCACCATATTTTCGTGTGGTAGAAGAGTCAACTTGAGAAAATGCTTTAAACAATCTCGAAAGTTTATCCTGTGGTATTCCTATTCCAGTATCCTTCACATGAAATGCCAGTTCTAATTTGCTATCATCTTTTTTCCGCAAATCGACACTGACAAAAATTTCTCCCTCATTTGTAAACTTCATCGCGTTGCTGATAAGGTTCAGGAGAATTTGTCGCAATCTGTGACTATCGCCAACCATCTGCGCAGGTATTTGGTAGTCGATTTGATACACCAAGTCCAGTCCCTTCTGAGAAGCCTTTGCTGCGAAAACATCCATGACCTCTTCCATACACTGACGCAGGTCAAATGCATAGTTGTCGAGCTCAAGATTTCCTGATTCAATTTTTGAGAAGTCCAGGATGTCGTTGATCACCGTTAGCAAGGCTTCACCGCTCCCTCGGATCGTGTCTGTGTACTCCTGCTGCTCCGGGGTTAACGATGTCTCAGCAAGCAATGATGCCATCCCTAAAACACCATTCATGGGCGTCCTGATCTCGTGACTCATTGTGGCAAGAAAAATACTCTTCGCTTTATTAGCCTGCTCGGCCTCATGTCTCGCTTTCTCCGCTTCCTCCTGCTTTGCAATGATCTCTTCTTTTTGATGTTGAAGTTCTTGATTTAACGTTTGGAGATATTCTGTTTGCGCCTGTTGCTGTTCGTGCAAGGCCTGCATATTTTCCGCCTGTGCTTCAACAGCTTCTTTCTGAAGCAATACTTCAGCTGTCTTTTCCCGTACCTGTTTTTCGAGAAAGAGCTTCTGCTTTTTGATGGCCTTCATTCGAATTATAAAGATCGTATAAAGTAATCCCAAGGCTGTCCAAACAACGAGTGACTTGAACCACCATGTTTGCCAATAGGGAGGCGTGATAATGATATTCATGAGCGTCGCTTGCTCGTTCCATACACCATCGTTATTGGAGGCCATGACTTTTAACACATATTCACCAGGGCTAAGGTTGGTATAGGAGGCTTTCCTTTCATACCCCAACTCTACCCAGTCGTTCTGAAATCCCTCCATCTTATACCGGTACTGATTTTTTTCCGGCTGAAGGTAATTCAATGCGGTGAAGTCAAATGAAAAGTCATTCTGCAGGTAGCTGAGTTGAATCTCATGCGTGAGCAGAATATTTTGTTTAAGAATCCCAGTTGAGTCAATGCCCACTGGTTTGTTAAAAATCCTTAAGCCGGTAATATAAACGGGTGGCCTATGTGCATTTGTCTTAATGCTGTCGGGATGAAACAAATTGAATCCATTCGTGCCTCCAAATAAAAGCTCACCAGTTGAGAGGCGAAAATGCGCCCACCGGTTAAATTGATCGCTTTGCAGTCCATCTGTTTCCAGGAAACTTTTGAATGAGCCCTTCACAGGATCGAAGCGTGATAGCCCTTTATTGGTGCTGAGCCACAGATTGCCACTGGATTCCTCCTGGATACCCATAACTCCTTCGTTGGGCATGCCGTCCTTTTGACTGAAAGACTTAAATGTTTCCGTTGCTGGATCAAAAACATTTAGTCCAGCATTCGTTCCTACCCACAGTCTCTTTTTCGAGTCTTCATAAATTGCAAAAATACTGTTGCTGTTTATGCTGCCAGGCTTTGTATCGGATTTATAATGTGTAAAAGTGTTTGTTTCCGGATCGAAGCGATCTAACCCATTGAGCTCCGAAGCAATCCAAATTTTACCTTTTGAATCCTCGAGGAGGAAATCGATTGCGAGACTAGTAATAGAATTAGCGTTGTTTGGATCATGGGTATATCGAACAAAATCGTCTGTCGTTGGATTGTATTTGTTTAATCCATTTCCCCAGGTGGCGATCCATATATTTCCCTTACGATCTTCTATGATGTGGAAAACATTATTATCACTCAAACTTGTGGGCTTTGCGGGATCATGTTTGTAGTGTTTGACTTGTTTTGTCACCGGGTTGTAGTAGTTAAGTCCACCGCTCCACATCCCTAGCCATAGCCCGCCTTTCTTGTCTTTTTTAACAGCTAATATTTTATTGTTCGAAAACGTGTTGAGGTAATTGGTAAACTTGTTACGACTTCTGTCAAAATGATTCAAGCTCCCTCCATCCGTGGCAATCCAGAAATTGCCGTCCTTGTCTTCTTCAAAACATGTGACGGTGTTTTTGCTCAGACTATTATGGTCATAGGGATCATATTTGTAATGACGAAATGGATATTTTCCCGCATCGTGAACATTAACGCCTCCAAACCGAGTTCCTACCCACATCCTGTTATTGAGATCAAAAAAAACTTTCGTTATAATATTGCTGCTTAAGCTATATTCATTGGATTGATCTTGTGTATAACCAGTAATTGCACCTGAGTTCTTATTGATCTTGTTTAATGAACCATCCGCGGAGACCCATATATTTCCTTCTTTGTCATGTGTTAATTTGTAGATATAATTTCCGCCAATACTATTTTTATCGCCTTCGCGACTGGGGAAGCGCACGAATTTCTTGCTTTCAATGTCAAGCTTGTTTAAGCCGCCGTCAAATGTTCCAACCCACAATTTGCCGTTCCTGTCATCAAGGATTGACGTTATGATATTGGAACTTAGCGTCGACTGATCATGGGCATCATGAAAAAAATTTTCAAAGGTACCTTCACTCATGAGGCTGAGGCCACCCCTGGTTCCGATCCAGATTCTGTGTTGTCTATCCTCATGAATTGCATTGATTCCGTTGTGTGGCAACGACTGTGGACTACTTGTATCGACTAAGAATCGCTGGAATCTCTTTTTCTGGAGATCAAAAAGATTCAATCCCTTTGCGGTTCCGATCCACATATTGTTTTTGGAATCCACATATATGCTGGTTACATCATTGTCGCTGATGGACGTGATATTATTTTTGTCGTGTACAAATCTCGTAAAGGTATTCGTGGTACGGTTGTACAAGTTAAGGCCGTAGCGTGTGCCGATCCATAAATTGCCTTCACTATCCTGTGTGATGCATCGAACGTTGCTGTTGCTGATGCTGGTCGAGTCCGATGGATTATGTCGGTACACAGTAAAGGTATAGCCGTCATAAATATTCAGTCCATCTTCTGTGGCAATCCAAATAAAACCGTATGGATCCTGATAGATATCCCATACGTTAGTTTGTGAAAGTCCTTGCCTTGTTGAAAAATGTTGAAACTCGAGTTCCTGTCCGTAGCTCGCAACCGTGCAAAAAATCAGGACCAGAAATGTGATCGTAGAACTGAAAGTCGAAAAATTATTAAGAAAACGCATTGTACAGGTTAGATGCTAAGTGGCTCGTCAAGCATTTATGGTTCCCTATTGTGTTCAACCCTTGAACAATCATAAAAACGTCTCAGTAACGCACTAATCCACACCAAGATTACCATGATTTTTACTTTAATTAGGTTTAATTCCCAGGGTAATATCGCCTATGTAAGGTCTGCAACCCGAACTGTCGCGCTATTGCAGTAGCTCCGATCGTCACGTAACCAGCCTCACCGTATAAACCCGTAGAAGTCAGCTGACGAGATCACAGATTCTCAATGAATTTTACCAATAGGGTGAAGTAATCTTGATAGTCTGTCAAGGGAAGCGTCTCAGGGCGATCATAGATATCATGATACGCCTGTATTCCGCCCAGGGTGTAAATGAAAAAACAGGGAACACCTTTGGTATGAAACATACAGTGATCGCTATTGCATGCTTCACCACGGATCTTTATTTGTTTCAGAAGCTTGTCTTGATCATTTAATCTCGTCATCAAATCGAACTTCTTTTGATAAATTTTGCCATTGACTACCTGAATTCCATCGTCACCGGTCCCTGCCAAATCGAAATTCAACAGAAATTTGATCTTAGCTAATGGAAAGAGAGAATGGTCTGTAAAATATTTAGACCCGACGAGTCCTATTTCCTCTGCCGCGAAAGCTATGAACACAACCGTGTAGGCTGGTTTGATGGCTGAAAAATGTTTGACAAGGTTTAAAAGCAACGAAACACCGCTGGCATTATCGTTAGCTCCGGGAAACATGGTTTCATTTCCCATCATTCCCAGGTGATCATAATGGGCCGTAAAAACCAGCAGCGAGTCTTTTTTTGATCCTTCCAAATACCCAATGACATTTTGAGTCTGGTAATTCTTTAGAAACTTGTTTTCCGCAGCAATTTCGATTGATGCAACGGAGTCAGATAGCGCTGACGTTTTTATAGTAAAGCATGGTTTAAAAAATACTTCCGTTGAGCCACTCCAGGTCAACTTTTCTGTCGTGAGGATCAGGACGCCTTTCGCCGGATTCTCCTTGCTGTATTTTAGAAAAGAGATGATGTCGTTGATGTGTTTGAGCTGATCTGCACTGTATTTGGTCTTATCAAAGGCGCTGACAACAACGAACCTCGACGAAGCATTTTTTATTTTTGTCATCCAACCATCCTTGCTCAATAGGTCCTCCGCCGTCAGTACTTCTGCGGAAAACTTTCCCGAAATCCCTGGCGAACCTGGGTCAATCAAAAAATCTTCGCCCGGTCTCAGTTTTTTTCCATTCACTGAAAGGGACATTTTCCCGGGAAAGGAATTTACAGGGGTTGTAAAAGTCTGAAAATAAGTCTTGGTATATTTTTTTAATCCAGCTTTTTCAAATTCGGAAGCCAAGTACTTTGCAGCATTTTTATCGCCATTGTCGACATACCCTCTCCCTTTCATCGACTCAGAACAAAGCATGCTGATTACCTCTTTTGCGTAAGAAACTTGCTGGGCGAGGCAAATTTGATAATTAACAAAAAGAATAAAAATCAGGTTGGAAGTGACAAATTGTTTGTTAATCATAGTTTCCGGATAGAATTCAAAAATTGAAAATAGTATACTACCTTGAGTTGACAAAAGATCCCTGCCATTTATGGAAGCTTCTGAGGTTTGGCTTCGTGGCCCCATACCAAATATTCCATTACTTCTGCAGCCGGTAGCACATGCATTGGTGCAATCGGGAGAAGAAGTCGAAAAGCTTATGCTTGGATTTCCCCAGGAAAAGCTATGGATTCGACCTGCGGGCGTTGCTTCTGTTGGATTTCATCTCCAGCATTTCGTAGGAGTCCTCGATCGTCTTTTTACTTATGCACGAGGACAATCACTTACTGAAGAGCAAACGAAATATCTTAAGTCCGAAGGGGAACCGTCTGAACCGGCGTTAACGGTGGGCGAAATGGTTGCACAGTTTAAAGGTCAAATAAAAAAATCCCTGACGCAATTGGAAAATACATCGGAAGAGTCGCTTTCCCAATCCGCTGAAGTCGGAAGAAAAAAGCTCCCTTCCACGATACTCGGATTACTTTTTCACGCCGCAGAGCATACGCAACGGCATACCGGCCAATTGTTGGTGACGGTGAGGATACTCACGGATTAGCGGCCCCTGTAATTTATTTTGCAGTTTACTATTTCGTCCCATCGGGACGCCAGTAGATTCAAGAATTTAATTCTACCAAAATTGTGTCCCTCCGGGACATTAAAGCTTTGCAAACCTCATGCTTTGCTAAGCAATTTTTGAAACATTGCGTTGATGACCATTAAATGCCGTAAGCATTTAATATTGGTAGAAAAAATTTATCAAATAAAGTTCAGTGCCGTAGGTACATAATATGACAAGTAGGAACGTTTATCGGTTATCAGTTAATCGTTAATTGTTAATTGTTAATTGTTATCCTACTCTTTCGAGGTAGGAGAATCCTTCAACCCATTTTATACAAAAAGCCGTCCTGGTTAGACCAAGACGGCTTTTCGCTAAACTAGAATTAAATTAATATCCAGGGTTTTGTTGTAAGGTGGGTGCACCTTTTACCTGGGTATTCAAAATCTCTTGTAACGGTATAGGGAAATATTCATGTTTTCCCGCAACAAATTTAACGTTGTTTAAGTATGATCTCTTCGTGCCTTCTACAGCGTAATAAGCGTTAAGCGTTGTCGCTGCAATTCCCCATCGAACCAGATCGAAGCGCCTGTGACCTTCCATGGCAAATTCCAAACGCTGCTCAAACTGAACGGCCTTTCTTGCTATCGCCGGATCGGTCCACGCTGCAGTGTATAGGCTAATCAAGTAGTTCGCAGATGGTGTTCCATCAGGATTTTTAACATATCCGTCAGGATTTGTTGCTCGCGTTCTAATTTGATTCACGTAGCCTCGTGCGGTTTCCAGATTACCCAATTCGACTTCTATTTCGGCCAGCCACAACAACACGTGCGAATAACGAATCATCCTGTAATTGTTTGCATTTAACCGGGGATTACCGGCAAAAGTATTTGTCCCCACATCCGAACGATACATAACGTGTTTTTTGGGAGAGTAAGGACCTCCATAAGCCTGATCCCGTACGTAGGTTTTGCCAGGGTGAAAACCCCAATCAAGGAATGGAATTCCCCTTCGGCCGACAGTCCAGTCCAATCGAGGATCAACGGTACCAGTATACGGCACAAAAGGTACAGTGGCTTCTATTCCCTGATCACTTTTCACGTCGGCAGCATTAAAATCGTCGAGCATCGGCAATCCATCAGCGCCGGTCTTAAATGCATTCACGAGGTTTTGTGAAGGCTGAAAGAAACCGCAGCATGTTGTTACACCACCTCCGCCGTACGGATAGTTCAGTGTGGATCCAATATTTCCATTTTCCCCTCCTGCAGCACCATCGTTAACAGAATATTGTATTTCAAAAATAGACTCTGCGTTATTATTGGTTACCGCTTTAAAGTTGTCATGATATTTGTCCATTAACTTGAACTGTCCACTAGCCACGATTTCCAGCAGCAAAGTTTTTGCTGCATCGTATTTCTTTTGGTACAAGTAGGCTTTTGCCAACGTAGCCGCTGCAGCCCATTTTGAAGCACGCCCAGGTTGCGCTTGCTTCGTAGGCAAAACGTTGTAAGCTGCCATCAGATCTGCTTCTATTTTTGGCCAAACATCCTCCGAGTTAGGTATCTTAGTACTCTCCAGGTTATTAGGATTGTAAACAGTTTCATCGATGTAAGGAATCATGTTGTACATCTTTTTGAGCTCAAAATGGTAGTGCCCACGCAGGAATCGCGCTTGAGCTTCCACTTGAGCACGTTCATCATCAGTCATGTCTGTTACTTTTGGCAGAATCTGCATAACGTCATTACACCTGGCGATACCATCGTACATGCCACGCCATTTCCCGCGGAAATAAATATTGTCTGAAGCGATATTGCCTTGTTCAATCAAAGAGATCGGAGGCTGATCGCCAGCGATTGTTCCTTTGTAGGCGTCGTCAGAAGCCACACTTCCATAAACCCAATTGTCGGCTCCGACCTGATAGGATCTGTAAGCGCCTTCCGGGGTTGCCCATCCGTCTAAAAGAGCATAAGCTCCCACGAGCAGTGCGTTCACGCCCTTATTGTTTTGCAGGGTAGCGTTGCTCAGCGCAGCCTTTGGGCTTACTTCTAAGAAAGAATCGGAGCAAGATGTCACCATACTCAGAATCAATGCCCAGCATATGATTATTAATTTTTTCATTTTTCGAATTTTTATATGTGCATTATAAGTTGACATAAGCATTATCCGTTAGAATGTTAGATTTAAACCAACCAAATATTGCTTGGATGCAGGATAAGCACCGCCGTCGACACCAATTTGACGATCGCCTCCAGGAACATAGTTCGCATTTCCCGCAACGCGGTCGTTACCCGCGATATGATTCCTTAAATTAATTTCAGGATCCATTCCACTATAGTCTGTGATCGTAATCAGGTTTTGTCCCTGTAGATAAAGGCGTAACGAGGAAAGTCCGATTTTGGAAACCATCGTTTTTGGGAAGGTGTAGGATACCTGAATATTCTTGAACCTAAAATAGGATCCCTTTTCAAGGTAATAGGTGGAAGGCAAAATACTAACCTGGTCGCTAGACGTTAACTGAGGAAGTACGGCATCGGTTTTACCCGGTGTCCAGGATTCATAGAGCATCCTTTTACTCCTGTTACCAGCGAACGTGGGAAAGTCGGTCCAGTATTTTACATAATTAAAGATTTCATTTCCAACAACGCCCTGGCCAAAGAGTGTGAAACCTATTCCCTTATAATTCACATTGAGTGTGACACCATAAGTAAAATCAGGGTGCGGGTTTCCTATAATGGACAAATCTCTTGTATTGATTACACCATCGGGTACGCCATCGGGTCCACTGACATCGCGGAAGATAAATCTACCAGCCTTGTTTTGATTGGTTCCCAAATTGTTTGTTGGTGCTGCTAAGGCTTCATCATCGGTCTGGAATATCCCGTCAAGGGTGTAGCCAAAGAAGGACGATATGGGGTAATCCTGTTGCGTCACCACAAAATTCTGGATACGTTCATCGTTGATTCCGAAAAATTGCGTGCCCTTATCGCCATTTGTTTTGGTTACTAAGTTTTTGTAGGCGCTAAAATTTCCCTCAATGCTGTAGGTAAGTTCATTTCCCATCGCTTGTCCATAGTAGCTTAAGGCCAAGTCAATACCACGATTTCGCATAGACGCAATATTTTGATAAGGCACTGTTGCAACGCCCGCAGTTCCAGGGGCCTGAACTGGGAACAGCATGTCACTTGTCTCACGTGTATACCAGTCAAACGATAAATCGATTTTGCCGCTGAATAAAGTCAGATCAACTCCAATATTGGTTGAAGTTGTAGTCTCCCACTTTGCATCAGCATTTCCAAACTGCGTCAGCTCGTAACCAGGAATTGCGGAGGTACGCGAACCGTTTAAATCGTAGAAAGAAGTAATTGGATTTGTTGAGTATATGGTGAGCGGGTTGTAGTACCCAATTTCTTGATTACCCGTTTGGCCCCATCCGACTCTCAGCTTACCTCGGTCAAGCCATGTGAGACCTTCTGAAAAATTTTCCTCAGAAAAAACCCATCCACCACTTACTGCCGGAAAATATGCTACCTGATTTTGTTCGGAAAAACGTG
>Ga0111538_10006773_pt1 | contig 15480 bp, 11 predicted proteins | sample SoiMethybrSBSTD1_FD_79669 | JGI IMG/M metagenome (GOLD analysis project Ga0111538, IMG submission 79669) | Bulk soil microbial communities from a Populus tree surrounding site in Tennessee, USA - Soil MetaG P. TD hybrid SBSTD1 (version 2)... | ecosystem: Environmental > Terrestrial > Soil >...
AAAAAAGCAGTTTCAAGGAATGGCGGGGATATGATGAACTGTTGCAGGATCGGAATAACATCCTGGGTGTGGCGCAGTGGTGCTATAAGTCGATCCAGAAAAAACCTGCTAGCTCCAAATCCATGCCGAAGAATACTGTGAACATTGCTGAAATCCTGGTCAAGATCGGCATCCATTTTGGAAGCGTGCTGTGGCAGCGGGCTTACTGGTACGACCGCCTGACTCTGGCACATGCAGCCATCAGCGCAGCCCAGCTGCTGTCAGACTGGAAATCCGTCAGCACGTTTGCCCGGAACATTTCCTGGATCTATTTCTATCAGGGTGATTATCTGAGAGCACTGCACTGGGCCGAGGAAGCCCTGTCGGCGACCACCAAGACCGAGGATCCACTGTTGATCGCCGCTGCTAAACGTTCCCTGGGCACCGTCGAATTGCGGCTTGGGAACTTCGACCGCTCCGAAGAGCTATTGATGGCAGTGCTCCAGACCAGCGAGGAATTCGCCAACGACGACTATGGCATCTACAGCAAGGGATTTGCACAGTATGGCCTGGGCGACCTGGAATACGAACGCGGACACACACATCAGGCTATGCAATGGTATCAAGCGGCCCTTGAAACATGGCGTGACCCTGTCCGCAAGGATCCAGTCCGTCATATCAGTTATGCGCTGAATGGGCTGGGATTTGTAGCCTTGAAGGAAAAAAGATATGAAGAGGCGCAGCAATACTTCACAGAGGGAATCAGGTCGGCGCAGGAATTTGGCCGGGTGGACGAGCTGGCGCGAGGTCAGTTTGGGCTCGCCTCTGTTTACCTGGAAACCGACTCAGAGCTAAACACTGCCCTGTATTTGATCAACGAATCGACGGAAAGCTTTCAACAGCAGGGCATGCAGTACGAGATCCAGAACAGTCAGATAATGAGGGAGAAAATCATTCGTGCACAATCTTGAGCGTCAGTCCCCTGCAGCGGTCATGGACAATGAACTGAAGATTTTCCTGCAGTCCTTCAAGGAACTGGAAAATCTATTTCGAGCTCTGCCGATCACGGATTCACAGTTTCAAAGACTCCAGGGTCTCCTTTCAGAAATTTTAGAGGATGCCAAAAACCTGGCTCTCTATGACTCGATCACTCATGCCCTAAATACACGGGCGGAGAAATGGCTGGTGCCTGCCGAGCAGGTTATGGGCATCGCCAAGGTCGATATTTACGATCTGCGACAGACAAACAAGGTTTTTGGGGCACTGGTCGTGGATGCGGAGTTACAGAAGCTCGCCTACCAGTTCATGTCCATATTCACGATGGACGAGGGTGATTTTGTCCGCCGGTCTCCGGGCAGTGATGAATTCAAGATTTCGTCGATAACAAAAACACCAGGGGAAATCAGGCAGCAGTTGATAAAGCTGTATGCCAATCAGGAAATTGATTCCCTGCTCTCTTGGGATTTTGGTACAGGCTTCACTGAGACAGAGGCGGAAATTGAGCTTCTGAAACAGAGGAAAACCTACCGTCCCATCGTTGTCAGGCAGACGATCCTGGAAAGCCATTCTGAAATACCCCGGCGCATCGAGGATAACAATCGTTATCCAAGCTGGAATGACTTTAACATGCCCTATCTGGGACTCCTGGATACAATCCGCTTTTTTGCACTTCCAGCTGTGCTGGAACAACAGGCGGAGGAACAGGTACAAGTCACCAGGGATATCGTTGAGAATATTGTCACACGGGAACCTCTGACGGGCTCACTGAATGGTCTCGGAGCCAAGTGGTATCTGGATACGCCTGTGATACTGGGCGTGGCGTTGACAGACATGCTGAACATGCACGAAGGAAATGCCCGTTTCGGGACCATGGCCATCGACCAGGATCTGAAGCGGTTCTCAAAAACCCTCTTCAAACATTTCCCAAAGAGGGAAGGCTTTCTGATATTTCGTTCGGAACGAGCTGGTGATGAGTTCAAGATCATATCGACCCGCGAAAACATCCCTGCGCTGCAGGACCGGATCTTCAAGGTCTGGCAGGAAGACCATAAACATGGACTTCTTACATGGAACTACGGCATCGGCAGCAATGACAGCGAGGCACATGTTGATTTGTATAGAAACAGAGTCAAGGAAACAGAAATTATGGATATTTCAATTTCAAACGGCAAATCAACCTTTATTATTGTCAGACCGGAGAGCGATGACTATTCCAGCCTGTTCAAGCTTTCGGAGGATACTGCCCGCATTGCCGATGGCACACCGATCATCGATTTGCATTTAACCATTCAGGCAATCCGAAACGTCGAGGATTTTGAAACGCTCAGAAAGCGCCTGGAGGAATACTCATCAAAATTACGCCCATTTACCATCAGACTCAAGAACATTGTCAGGATGAACGTGAACAACCAACCCGGCAGGTTGTGGCTGCTGGCAGAAAGAAGTTCGGAACTGGAACAGATGTATAACGATCTCAGCGATATCGCCCGCGAAATGGGGTATGAGAGTTATCCTTACAAGGCCCAGAACTGGCTACCACACATGAAGCTGATCGACCTTGCAGAAAACAAGTCGACCCAGATCAAGGACCCGACATTTGGTGCCATCAAGGGGATCAATTTCACCGTGCGACGGTTGGAATGGACCGTGCAGAAGTCAATGGAGCGTTGGGAACTGCTGGACCAGTTCTCATTTTCAGGATAATGGCTACCATTCTTGTTGTTGACGCAAATCCAGCCGACCGCTACCCCTACATCACTCTGCTCGGTAATTTCGGCCATCGGCTGCTGGAGGCAAATGATGGCATCGAGGCGCTGGAACTGGCACGCGAAGAGCTTCCCGACCTGATCATCACAGATATTCTGATGCCGAAGATGGATGGGTTCACACTGGCGCGGCATCTACGCAAAGAGCCGCTCCTGTCGGGAGTGCCGGTCGTTTTCCAGACCGCCAGTTACGATATCGAGGAAATCCACAAACTGTCCCAGGCCAGTGGTATCCAATATATCTTAAGAAAACCAGCCGAGCCGTATGAGGTTTTACGGGCAGTCAATGAGTCCATCAAGAAGCCTGTCAGTCACCGCCGATTGCCTCAGACGGGGCAGCTGCAGCGTGCGCACTTACAGCTTCTGGCAGACAAACTCTATGAAAAAGTCTCCGAGCTTGAAATAGCCAACGAGCATCTGCGCAACATCTCTTTGACCGATGGGCTGACCGGTCTCAATAATCGCCGCGGCTTCATGATCCTGGCGACCGGACTTTTAAAATTCGCCCGGCGCATGGGATATTCGCTGTGCCTGATCTACATCGACCTCGACAGTCTGAAAGCCATCAACGATCAATTTGGCCATATTGGCGGCGATACTGCCATTATCAGCTTCGCCCGCATCCTCACCACGACCTTTCAGGACTCTGATGTGATTGGCCGGTTGGGCGGAGACGAGTTTGTGATGCTCATCGTCGACGCAACCGAGAATGACCTTAATCATTTGGAAGCACGCCTGCGTGGCAATGTGGATGCATACAATCTTCAGGCTGGGCCTACACAGGCCATCTCATTCAGCATGGGGACAATCTGGGAAGGCGCAAAATCCAATGTCACCATGGAGGAAATGCTCGCCAAAGCCGACCAGGCGATGTACCTCCACAAGCAGCGTAGAAAACGCCCCGTGTAGGGGCGTTTCAGTCTCTATTTCTAAATTAGGCGATTTCGTCCACGCCATCCTCCCTGACCACAACCTTTGTCCGCTTTAATCCCAAGAACGGATCGGCGCCTCGGACCATATTGAGTCCATGCAGGAGAATCCCAAATTGGGAAACCCCAAACCAGAGCAGAAAGATGGTAAGCGCAATGGATGCCTGGTCGATCCAGGTGGGCGCGTTCGTTTTCAAATCCGCAGCCTGTTGACGCCAGTCTGCCACTTTCTTTTCGTAATCCTGAATGGCTGTCAGGAAGTTTTTCAAGCTCTCACGCGTCCCGGAAAGATCGCCCCCCAGCAGGAAAGAAGTATCGCTGACGAATGTGGAAGCCTGCTGGGCCATCGTCTCCACATTTGCAATTTCTGTGTCCAGCGATTTGGTGGAGGCGATCAGGTCCGATACCACTTTCCCAGGAGCACTGAGATCCAGGCCAGGAATGAAATTGCTCACTCCTGTAAGCACCGATTGCAGACCCTCCAGCGAGGTGCGGGCGGAATCGATGCGGGTGCGGGTTGTCTTCAATTCGGGGAGCAGCCGATCATCCAGACTGCCCTGAATGTTGTCAAACAGGTTCGCCGCGCTGCTGGTCTGCTGGGTCAGCTTTTCGAGCGCGGCCTGGGATGCATCGACGAATCGCAGCGCACGCGTCAGCTCCTGCTCGGAGCTTTGCAGTGTGGTTTGCGCCTGGGCCAGCTGGTTGTCTATGTCGCTTAATTGAGCAGTGACCCTCTGAGTCAGAGGTTCGTTATAGATCCAGATCGCAAATATGCCAGCAATGCTTAAGACGAGAAAGAGGCTTCCCAGAATGATCAGGATCCATGCAAGGATTTTTCGAGCCATAAAATCTCCTTACCGACGATTTCCGGCCCATAAGCCTGAATAACCTTTTCAGGAAATGGACCGCTTCTACCTCACCCTATGGAAAAAAACGAATCGGCCGTTGATTTCGCACGGTGTTGGTCTAACCCATGTATCTGGCTGGTTATCGTTGATGGAATAACTCCAGCCAGGACGTTCCTAACGCAATGATCGTAAAAAAATTATACACGTACACTTGAGTAATAGGACTATAATAAATTAAGTCAAAATTACTCCGTATTCAAGGATGAAATTCCTATGCTTGTGATAATCAGCGACCTTCACCTGGGGGACGGAACAACCGCCGATTCCATCCCGGCCAGTGCCTTCTATCTGTTCGCCAAACGCTTGCGGCAGGACGCGCACTTCGCGGCCATGAACTATCGAAAGAACGATCCGTATGGAAATTATCAGCCTTTTGATGAGTTGGATATCCTGTTGATGGGGGATATTCTCGATCCGCTGCACTCAACAAGATGGTTGTACCCGAAGATGGATGGGGACGAATCTTACCTTGTCAATGAGCTGGGGAGAAAGCAATTCATTCCCATCACAGAAGAAGGCGAACAGGATTATATCCGTCCATGGAGCGATCCAACGGATCCGGCCTTCGCAGACAAGCTCATGGAAGTGACGCTCGCTATCCTTGCCTATAACAAGGAAGGATTGCAGGTATTCCGGGACCTTGCAGAAGGAAAGATCATTAGCTTTGACGCCGAGGATGGAAAAGGCGGAAGAATATCCGATAAGGCTCGGGAACGTCCACTGAAGGTGAATTTTTATTACATGGTGGGTAACCATGACTGGTATTATCACCTCAAGGGGGGAGCATTTGACGAAATCCGCAAGGTCATCGTTGAGACATTGGGGTTGTGCAATTCTCCATCCATCCCCTTTCCCTATGATTTGGGCCAGGACAGGCCGAAATCCCACGCCAAATATTCCCATTGGAACACGGACACAAATGAAGGAAATCAGGACGCCGGGATCATTAAAGAATTACTGGAGCAATACAACGTCTTCGCCCGTCATGGCGATTATTACGACACATTCAATTTTGACATCGAAGAGGGGCGCGACCGCTCAACGCTGGGCGATGCCTTCACCATGGAAGTCTGTAATCGCTTTCCTGCACAGTTATTACGCTCAGGATTAATCGAAGAGGACGATTCGAAGTCCATCAAAATGCTGCGCCAGATGACCAATATCCGTCCGGCGCTGGCCACCCCCCTTTGGATCACCGGGCAGCTTAAGAAATTAAGTGAAGATATCACGCGCGGACAACTCAAGAATGACCTTGACCCGGAGAGGATCGAACGTGCCTCAAAAGAGAATGAAGCGATCTTGAAGCAGGAATGGGATAAACAAACCGACCGGTTCCTGAATCTTGGCTTCGTGCGCCAAAAAGACAAGTGGGGACTGGACGTTGTGGATAAGATGCAGCTTGCCGTCAAATTATCGCAGACCATTTCATCCGAGCAACTGGACAGCCTGATTTACCTCATTCAGAGCAAGACAGGCACAGGTCATGACCGGTCCTTCGCCCAGTTCGCACTGGAGGAACCGGCCTTTCTGAACGACACGGCGCGGTACATAGTCTACGGGCATACCCATCACCATGAGACGGTCCCCCTCGACTATGATGACGGGAAAGGCGCCCAGGTCTATTTCAATTCCGGCACCTGGCATACCTACTTCGACCTGACCAGAAAAGATCCCAGGGAAAAGAAGTTCGTTCCCTATAAGGCGCTTACCTATATTACGTTTTACAAGAAGAAGATTGAACATGGCGACCAGGATTTCGAGACATGGTCCGGCGCCTACGCGTAGGGGCTACAAACAGGAGTAAACCTGGCTCTGTTAAAGCCCTGATTTAATTTCCATACTGCGGCATGCGTGTCGCCCGCTGCTATTTGCAATAAACTATCCGATAGAGTATATGTTCGAGCGAGATATTCTGATCATCGGCGGAGGACCTGGCGGGCTTTCCACAGCTCTTCATATTGCAAGGGGTTTTCCGGATCTCGCGCCCCGCCTGCTGGTTTTGGAAAAGGAGCATTACCCGCGGCTCAAGCTGTGTGCCGGAGGGCTGGCCCTCGACGCGGAAGTCATCCTCGAGCAACTTGGACTGAACGTCAGCGAGATCCCACACGTGGATGTGGATCACGTCCATTTTGAATTTGAAGCCAGGGGATTAAACATGCGTGTGCCTGGCAGGCATGCTTTACGCGTCATTCGCCGCGACGACTTCGATCACTGGCTGGCAGTATGTGCAAGAGAGAGGGGAATAGAGATTTGGGAAGGAGTCACAGTAAGGAATATTAAGACCGGACCGGACGGCGTGTCGGTCGAGACGGATCAGGGGAATTTCCAGGCACAAATCGTCGTTGGGGCGGATGGCTCAAACGGAATAACGCGCCGCTGCCTATTACCCCACACACCGGTTCATACTGCGAGGGTATTGGAAATTCTTGCGCCAGCGACCGGGGGAGACCGAAGAAGGTTTGCATATTTTGATTTCCTTCCGGTTCCTCAAAACATTGCCGGGTATGTCTGGGATTTCCCCACCCAGGTGAAAGGGGAGCCCATGAGGTGCTGGGGGATCTATGATACGAATCTCCTGTCTGATGGAAGACGTCCACAACTGAAGGAGCCGCTTGCCAGGGAAATGTCGCGCGTTGGATTCAACCTGGAAGAGTATGAGATCAAGGGTCACCCGATTCGCTGGTTCTCCCCGGAAAATCCAATGTCTGCGCTGCGTGTGTTATTCGTGGGTGATGCAGCCGGTGCCGATCCACTGTTTGGGGAAGGCATCAGCATCGCCCTGGGCTACGGCGCACTGGCAGCGCGGGAGATCGGTGAAGCGATGCAGCGAAATGAATTTTCATTCACAGGGTATAAGAACCGGGTGTTAAGAAGCCCGCTGGGACAGTCGTTGATCTCGCGTTGGATACTCAGCCAAATCGTCTATTCATTGAAGTGGAAATGGTTCCAGATCCTTTTATGGAGGATCATGAAACCGATTGTAATTCTTGTTGCCTGGCTGTTTGTACTGAATTGGGGAAAACGATTATCGTTCTATGATTTGATCTTTTTAAGGAAACCCGGGGTGTTCAACTCGCGTTCAAGCAGATAGGTGAAGTATCCCTGCATCAGTGTTTCCGTTTCCCTTTGTACATCCAGGTCAGGGCGGGCCTTTGTTGCCTCGGCATAGCTGCTGCGCTGAAAGTGGCGCAGATACTTCAGGGCTTCGACGGAGATCTTGTGCACATTCGGCAGTCCCTGTCCGCAGCGAGGGCAGATCACCCCGCCGGCACTGAAGGAGAAGAACTGGTCCTCCGCTTTGATCTCGCGCCCACAGTTGGCGCATTCAAAGAGCTGCGGACGGAATCCAAGGTGATCGAGCAGGCGGATCTCATAATAACGAATGGCAAGCCATGGATCCACCTTTGAGGCAAGCCGGGAGAGCGTATCTGTAAGAAGGCGGAAAATGGCTGAGTTTTCTGTTTCATCCTCGTATGTGAATCGATCCAGCAGCTCAAGCACATAGGCAGCCTGACTGGTCAGGACAAGATCTTCACGTAACGCCTGGTAGGCGTCCACAGTGTCAGCCTGCGTGACGAGCGGCATATCGCGTCCCTTGGCGAGCTGCAGCTTGACGTACGTGAACGGCTCAATATGCCCTGCCTTGCGGGAAGCGATCTTGCGTGCTCCCTTGGCAAGAGCGCGTGTTTTCCCCAGCTGGCGCGTATAGAGAGTTAACAAGCGATCGGCTTCGCCATAATCCGTATGACGGAGCACGACCGCTTCCACGCGAAAGGAATGAAATTTTGTTTCAGGCATGGGCTGAAGTATACAAGGAAACGAGTGGACAAGTAAATGGATTTCTACTTATCTACCTGTTCTCCAGATCTCCCGGGGTAAACGCCTCCGGCAGCAGCTCTTTCACAGTCGTCTCCTTGACGATGTGTCCGCTTCCATCGGCCATAATGACAACGGTGTTGAGCCCGAACTCCGCCATCACCTGACGGCAGCCTCCACAAGGTGAGCCGCCATTGTCTGTAACGACAGTGATGACCTCGAACTCCTTTTCCCCTTCAGACACCGCCTTGAAAATTGCAATGCGCTCGGCACACATGGTCTGAGGATAGGCTGCATTTTCCACGTTGACGCCGGTGAAAATCGTCCCCGTTTTTGTTCGGAGCGAGGAACCAACCGGATAATGGGAGTAGGGTGCATAAGCGCGCTGCCGGGCGGTATTCGCCAGGTCCACGAGGGATTGTTTTTCTTTTTGAGTAAGAGTCATTTTTGGTCCGATCATTTCGAAGGTCGCTCGACTGCATGGCGGCTTACACGCCGCTCCGCTCACAGCGCCCGGATGTTGTACAGGAGCGCAGAGTCTCCTGCAATGATATTATTCTTTCTTCTTTTTTCTTTCCAATTTGCGAATGGCCCGGGCAGGCATGCCAACAACCAGTGTATCGTCGGGGACATTCTTGGTCACCACCGCGCCTGCACCGGTTCGCGCCCCATTTCCCAGCTTGAGCGGGGCAACCAGCATGGTATCGGAACCGATAAAGGCATCCTCACCGATCTCCGTAGGATGTTTCTTTTCTCCATCGTAATTACAGGTGATTGTTCCGGCACCAATGTTAGTGTTGGCGCCAATGTTTGCATTTCCGATATAAGAGAAGTGTCCCATCTTTACACCCTCGTGCAGCGTGGAATCCTTTACTTCCCCAAAGTTACCCATGTGGACATGATTCTTTAGATGCGCACCCTTCCGCAGACGAGCAAACGGACCCATGTCGACATCATCTTCAAGCACTGCACCTTCCATCACAGAGGCAAGGATTCTGCAGCGGTTCCCAATCTTCGTATCACGGATGATGGCGTTGGGGCCAATTACATTCCCTTCACCGACCTCTGTATTTCCATGAAGATAGGTATTGGGCAGGATCAATGTATCTTTGCCGATCTTTACGCCTGTCTCGATATACGTCTCTGCAGGATTCAGCATGCTGACACCGTTCAGCATGTGCTCGCGGTTGATACGCAATCGCATGGCAGCCTCCGCCTCAGCCAAATGGACGCGGGTGTTGATCCCGATGGTCTCGATAAAATCGTCATGGACAACAGCCTGCACAGGCAGATGATCCTCCGCTGCGATCTCGACAATGTCTGTCAGGTAATACTCACCCTTCTTTGGGTTCTTCTCGATGCGATGCAGTGCATCCCACAACCAGTCAGCCCGAAAGCAGTAGGCACCGACATTTAATTCCTTGATCTGCTGCTGCTTGGGCGTAGCGACATATTCTTCGACAATAGCCTGTACTGTTCCGTCGCTCTTGCGGACGATGCGCCCAAAGCCACGCGGATCGTCTGCAATGACGGTCAGCAGAGTCAAAGGTCCGGGATTTAGTCGCTGTGTCTCAACCAATTGCTGGAAGGTCTCGCCTCGCAGCAGGGGCATGTCGGCATAGGTCACAATGACAAGATCCGTTTTGTCTTTGAGCAAAGGCTCGGCCTGCAGGGCGGCGTGCCCAGTCCCAAGCTGTGGTTCTTGCAAGACACAATCTGCTGACTCCCCCAGATATTTTTGAACATCCTCCGCACCGTGACCTACGACAACCACAGGCTTTTCAGTGGCGGCTAACTTCAACGCTTCGAGCACATGCCATAACATAGGCCTGCCGCACAAGGGATGCAGCACCTTTGGTAAATCGGATTTCATGCGTGTGCCCTGTCCTGCGGCAAGCAAAACGGCTGTAACTTTCATTCCTGGTCCTCACTGCCCCGAGCTTTACATTCCCAACAAAATGTGGAAAGGTTCCAAATCAGGGTGCAAACAAAAATAGGATTCGTGCGGCGGGGCTGTCTGTCGCATTCATCCTATTTGGGATCTGCTGCTCAAAGTGCTTGATGCAGCAGCTTTAGAAAATAAGCCCCGCCGGAGCGGGATATTACTGGCTGGGGCGCCTGGATTCGAACCAAGATCCACAGCTCCAAAGGCTGGTGTGCTGCCCTTGCACCACGCCCCAGAACGGACGAATTGTATCATAGCGACTGGGGATGGACAATGACGTTATTTCTTCTTCAGCAGGCCGGTCAGACCTTTTAACGGTCCTGTCGATTTGATGGCCGAGGCCTTGCCCGGGTCCAGTCCCAGCTTGCGGGCTTCTTCGAAGGTGATAACGTCGGGGTTGGTGGAAATATTTTTGGATTTTTCGACCGCCTCGTCCCAGAAGGCATCCACATCCTTGACCTTGGACTTTTTGTCGGCGTTCGCGAACAGGGCGTCGACATCCATTTCCGGCTCAGGCTCCTGAGGAGGAAACGCCGGTGGCTCTTCCGTCACCGGAATATCAGTTTCTGCTACCGGCGCCGCGGGCGCCACGCCAAGTGCCTGAAGGACATTTTCCACATCCCCGCGCACAAACAGCATTCCTTCCACAGTCTGCATCATACGCTGGGCACTGGCAAGCTCCTTGCCGGCCAGCAGCAAAGCGTGGGAGCTGTTGACCGGGATCAGGATCAGATCATGATCGCCGCCGCGGAAGACATGAAAGTTATCAGGGGTATCCTGGTGTACGAAACGTGATACTTTCAGGCCGGCACTATAAATTGCCATAAGCGAGGAGAGCAGGGAGACCTCCATGCTGCTGTCGTACAGGTCGCCGGCCCGCGCCAGGACGCGTCCACGGTCGCTGATGAGGAAGACCGCGTCCGCCTTGATCTTCTGGCGGAATCCGCCCAACAGCTCCGAGAGGGTCCGTCGATGAGCCTCTGTCTCCATGCTTGATTCGGGAGGAAAGATCGTGCGCACCAGGCCGATGCTGCGTTCCACGGCATCGAGAAAATCCGCCATCGGGATGGGTTTGTCAAAAATGGCAACACCCCCAGCCTGGAGCATTTCATCGCGGGCTTTACGTTCGTTATAGCCGGAAATAAAGATCGTTTTCAGTTCGGGGTTGCGGACTTTGATTTTGCGCATCAGTTCCACGCCGGAGATGCCAGGCAGCAGATAATCTGCGACCAGCAGGCTCACCTTATGCTGGGAAGCCACAAGCAGGGCCTCCTCCCCGGAAGGCGCGTCCACAAGCTCGAGCTCGTGCCCGAGGGTCTGCAGCGATGAATGAAGCAATCGGACGATGTCGCGCTGATCGTCCACGATAAGGATACACGGTGCTGCCATCAGGTGTCGGAAAAGACTCCCGGTTTAGTTATACATTCTTCTCGGCCACCCAGCAAGCGACCCAATGGTCAGGCAGGAGCTCCTTGAACACAGGTTCCTCCTGCGAGCAAATCTCCATGGCTACCGGGCAGCGCGGATGGAAGCGACAGCCTTTCGGAGGGTTCAACGGGCTGGGAACATCACCCTTCAAGACAGTACGCTCCCGCTTGATACGCGGGTTCGGGACCGGGATGGCCGACATCAGCGCCAGCGTATAGGGATGCAGCGGCTGGCGAAACATTTCTTCGCGTGTCGCAAGTTCGACCATCTTCCCCAGGTACATAACCGCCACGCGGTCAGATACATGTTCCACGACTGAAAGGTTGTGGGCAATAAACAAATAGGTCAGCCCAAATTCAACCTGCAGATCCCTGAGAATATTCAAAACCTGTGACTGGATGGATACATCCAGGGCCGAGACCGGTTCGTCACAAATAATAAAACGCGGGCGAAGTGCCAGGGCACGCGCAATCCCGATGCGCTGGCGCTGGCCGCCCGAAAACTCGTGTGGATAACGCCGGGCATGGTAGTCCTCGAGCCCCACTTTCTTGAGCGTCTCGAGCATGATATCGACCCGCTCTTGCTTGGTGCCGATATGATGGATGTGCAGCCCCTCCATGACCGATTCGCCAATTGGCACGCGCGGGTCGAGGGAGGCATACGGATCCTGGAAAATGATCTGCATGTCGCGGCGTACGACCTTCAATTCCTTGGGCTTGAGGGCAAAGACATCCTTGTTCTCGAAATGGACGGAGCCGCCTGTAGGCTCGACCAGGCGGATCATGGTGCGGCCGACCGTGGTCTTTCCGCAGCCGGACTCGCCCACAAGCCCCAGGGTCTCGCCCTTGCGGACAAAAAAGCTGACGTCGTCCACTGCCTTAACCCAGTTGACAACGCGCTGCATCAATCCGGCGCGTACCGGGAAATACTTCACCAGGTGTTGGACATCAACAAGAACTTCATCTGAATTTTCCTTGGACTCGGGTGCATTCTGCATAGTCGCGGTTTCCATATATGGACTTCTCCTAGCCAGCTTTAAGCGGGGGCACATGTCCCTCCGCGCTCTCATATAACCAACACCGCACCAGATGCCCGGGTTTGGTCTCCTCAAGATCCGGCTTGACTTCCGTGCAAATGCTCAACCCGTATTTAAACCGCGCCTGGCAGCGAGGCGCAAAGCGGCAGCCTTTCGGCAGGTTGACCAGGTTCGGCACCGAGCCGGGAATGACTTCCAATCTTTCCTTGATCTGCCCGAGCACCGGGATGGAACCGATCAGCCCCTGGGTGTAGGGGTGCAGCGGCTCGTCGAAGAGCGAGTAGACGTCCGTCTGCTCCACGATCTCGCCGGCATACATGACGGCCACACGTTCTGCCATCTCGGCCACCACGCCCAGGTCATGCGTGATCAAAATAACGGATGTCCCCATCTCCCGGCGGAGATCCCGCATCAAGTCCAGGATCTGGGCCTGGATAGTGACATCCAAAGCCGTGGTCGGCTCATCGGCGATCAGAAGTTCTGGCACGCAGGCCAGCGCCATCGCGATCATGACGCGCTGCGCCATTCCACCCGAGAGCTCATGCGGATACGCTTCTGCGCGTCGTTCCGGATCGGGGACACCGACCATCTTGAGCAGGGCTACGGCGCGCTGCCAGCCGGCATCCTTCCCCAGGTCCTGGTGGACGTTCAGCACCTCAGCCAGCTGATCACCTACTTTAAAGACCGGGTTCAGGGCGGTCTGCGGCTGCTGAAAGATCATGGAGATGCGGTTGCCGCGCACCTTCATCATGTCATCTTCAGGCATGGTTAACAAATTCTCGCCATCCAAAAGAATTTCCCCCGCGTCGATACGTCCCGGCTTGGAAATGAGCCGCATGATCGAAAGAGAGGTCACACTCTTACCGCAGCCTGACTCGCCCACCAATCCCAGCACTTCCCCGGGATATACTTCAAAACTTACCCCGTCCACTGCCCGCACTACACCGTCTTCCGTGTAGAAATACGTCTTAAGATTTTTAACTTCCAACAAAGGTTTGCTATTACTCATTTGTAGCGGCTCCCAAGTCTAGGAATGAACGCATTATAGCAAAGAAAATGCGCTCCAAGATTTACCGTCAAACTATTGCAAGAAAACAATTCCTGAGTATGATCCTTTCGGTCAGGGCTTAGGGCTTGCACGCCTCACCATAATCAAATGTTTCAATGCTTTCAAGCGCAGCAGGGGAGGATGGATCAAGGGTAAAGCCGCAAAAATCCGGGCGGGTAGCAGCCACTTTGAGGCGCTGGTACAGGGGAATGGAGGGCAGATCGGAGGCAAAGATCGCCTGGGCCTCCTGGTGCAGGTTGTACGTAGGATCGGACGACAACGACTGTATCGCCTGCGCACAATCTGCGTCGAACTTGGGATTTGAATAACCGGTCACATTTGTTCCAACCCACTGATTTTTTTCGTTCGGGATTTGGGATGTGGTAAACCAGCCACATTGGGGTTCGAGACTATTCACACCGATGGCATACTCCGCCAGATCGAACTGCCTGCCAAACAATGGCCCTGCCGGTCCCTGGGCATAGAATTGGGAGGCATCCTGAAACACAGTATCCACGCCAATACCGCACTGGCCGAGCGACTGGATCAGAATATCCGCCACCTGCACACGTTGGGTGGCAGAACTTGTGTAATACTTCAGCACCAGCGGTGTGCCATCGGGAACATTCGTAACATGGGAGGATACGCGCGGCGTAGCTGGATTATTATCCGTGTCATCCCAGCCGACCTCGTCAAGGATCTTGTTTGCCGATTCAGGGTTGTACGTATAAGTCTGTACGTTGCCGTTGTGGAGCGGATGGTCAGAAGGCAGATAATTATCTGGAACCTGTGACAGTCCGTAGAGGACGGTATCCACCACCTTCTGACGGTCCACGCACTGGGCGATCGCCTGCCGTGTGCGTTTGTCGCCAAACAAATCGGGACGGTCCTGGTTATTGGTCAGGATATAGCCATTATCATAGGAGGCGGGAAAAATCCCAAAGCCAAGCCATTCCATGGTCATGCTCGCGGCGCTCAGTAATTTTGCCTGTCCATCGTGTGACATCTGCTGCAGCAGGCCGACCTGTCCATCCAGACCCACCGATGGATCGAGCATATCGCAGGTTCCGTTCAACAACCCCGTCATGGCAGCATCGGCATCCGGCTCGAAGAGAAAAGTCAGCTCATCGAATTTCGGCAATCCGCTCGAAGCCAGAAAATAGTTTAAATTCTTCACAAGATGGATGGACTTCCCCTCCTCCCACTCATCAATGATATACGGTCCCCAGCCAATAGGAAGGCGGGAGGATACCTCCAGCTTCTGAAGATCAGCAGCCGGGAACTCACTCCAGGCGTGCTGAGGCAGGGGCATCCAAAAATTGGTGTAATAATCAGGGTCTATGTAACCGGGAATTCCCCACCATTGGACCGTTTGATCATCTGCCGCCTCATAGGAGGCCGTCCGGTCAATGACATATTTCGAAACCGGCGTGTCCTTATCCGATGCCAGCTGGAAGGAGTAAATTGAATCCGCTGATGTCAGCGGTTCACCATCCGACCACATCAGATCCTTGAGCAGTGTAAAGGTGACAACCATCTGGTCCATCTGGATGCTGCTCGAGCCATCGTAGGCGACGGCGCAATCATCGGCACGGCAGCTGCTCGGTCGGACCTTTGTGCCCGTGG
>Ga0111538_10006774_pt1 | contig 15477 bp, 18 predicted proteins | sample SoiMethybrSBSTD1_FD_79669 | JGI IMG/M metagenome (GOLD analysis project Ga0111538, IMG submission 79669) | Bulk soil microbial communities from a Populus tree surrounding site in Tennessee, USA - Soil MetaG P. TD hybrid SBSTD1 (version 2)... | ecosystem: Environmental > Terrestrial > Soil >...
GCGCTGTTTGGCGGCAACATCACACTTTATACATCGCTATGCGAGCGGGCGCGGGCCGACGCCTATGAGCTGATGGTCCAGCATGCCCAGGAGATGGGCGCCAATGCCATCCTGGCGATGCGTTATGACGCGAACGAGGTGGCGGCCGGCATTACCGAAGTGTTGGCCTACGGGACCGCGGTGGTGGCCGCGCCGATGCCCGAGTAACGGCCTGACGAGCGGCCGGCCCGGAAGGTGGCCCTTGCATTAGGGCGCGCCTTCATGCACCTGTCAGCGCGCGAAGGAGTGTAGCTCAATTGGCTAGAGCACCGGTCTCCAAAACCGGGGGTTGGGGGTTCGAGTCCCTCCACTCCTGCCAAAGCCAAAAATTCACAAAATGAATCAGATGTTTGCCAGTACACCGCTCACAGCGGTGTAGCAATTTTGCTGACTCGTAAGGTTCCGCGGGTCAGAATGGTGGCATGAGACGGGAAGGCGGCCTCACCCGCAAGTTTGCGTTGTCTTCGCATCAGAAAGGGCGATGGACGGTGCTGTGCGTCCAATGTCAGCAGATCGGCTACCGGCCCGACACACCAGGGCGATGGGTCTCAGATTTGCGGAAGGTGTTCCCAAAACTACAGCTGACGAGCCGTGGGCTGTGCTCTGACTGCGAAAAGCTCGTCTCATGCGGGGCTTGAAATACTTCTACCGAGAGAAGGACCGGCACGGATAGGTGCGGCACTACGTTCGCCGCTTCGGCCGATACATCCGCATCCGCGAAAAGCCGGGCACGCCTGAATTCGCTCGCGCTTATGCGGAAGTTCGCGCGTCCGTCGCTCGCGGTGGGTTGATGGCGCTGATGCTCACGACGGCTCCGGCTTCGGCATGCCACTGACGCCGGCTGAACGCGGATTTAGCGCAACAAAGATCGCGAAGAGCAGCACGGTCAGTTATTGAGCCGTTCATTTTCGCACGAGTCCTGGAAGCGTTTGGGTCAAGATCTCATCGGCCTGTTGTGCAATACGAGTCACGATCTCCCCGGCTGATGGGATATCGTGAATTAAACCCGCATCTTGGCCCATCGACAGCGGCCCCTCGTCGACATCGCCGGCCTCGCGGGCGGCCCGAAGTCTGCCGATCGCCTCATGTCGGTGTTGTCTCAATGCCCACTCGCGACCAGCCCAGCGCTCAATGAACTTGTTACGACGCGAGCGCGTCATAGCGCCGGGCCAGACTTGGCCTGCGGCGATATCGGGAATCTCGGACAGCTGAGTGTCATGACCATCGCTGTCCACAATGGCCTGTTTGAAGTTAGGGTGAAGGGGTGACTCCACACTCGCCAAAAACCGCGTCCCGAGCAGAATGCCTTGCGCACCGAGCGCCAGCGCTGCCACTAGACCACGTCCGTCGGCGAAGCCGCCGGCGGCGAGTACCGGCACTCTTCCGACTGCGTCGACGATCATGGGAATGAGGGGCATGCTGCCCATCCAGCCAACGTGACCGCCGCCCTCGCTGCCCTGAGCTATGATGACGTCGGCCCCAGCTTTTGCCGCGCGAACAGCCTCGTTAACCGCTCCCGCCATATAGGTGACTTTACAGCCTGCCTCGTGGGCGCGGTCGAAATATGGCTTGAGCTCCTGTTCGGTTCGTGCCCAGGCGAACTGCATGACCGCTGGGCGGAGATCGAGAGCCGCTGCGAAGCTATCCTCGCGTGTATCGAACAGAAGAAAATTCAGTCCGAATGGCTTGTTAGTTTCCTTGCGCGTCGCTGCCGTACGCTCGCGAATTTGTTCCGGCGTAAGATAGTGGCACCCCATTGCGCCGAGGCCGCCTGCTCTCGATACAGCGGCGGTCATTGCTGGTGATGATGCCGACCCCATGCCGCCAAGCGCGATGGGATGTTGAATATCCAACAGATCGCAGATTGGCGTTCGGATCATGAGCCCGCTCCAAAGATATCGAATAGTCCCACGTTGTCAGTCACGCCTTGGCTGAATGGGGCAAGCTATTCGATCGTAACGCTCTGATCGGAATAATTGACGCGCACGCCATAGCTGCCTTCATTCACCGTCCAGCGCATGAGAGTGTAGGTGCGTAGGCCGGCCTTATGCAGAGGATCGGCGTCAGCGATCGCTCGGGCCTCCTCGAATGAGTTGGCGCGCAGGACAAACATGCCACCATGACGCGTCCCATCCTCCTTGGTCAAAGGGCCGGCGGCAAACATGATGCCCTCCTTCTCAAGGCGAACCTGATTAGCCAAGTGGGCCGGAATGAGCGGTTCAAGTTTCTCGCGCGGCGCAGTTGGTGTCGTAACCACCACGTAGAAGTTCTTGCCCAGAAAGTTCTTGCTCAACGGGTTTTGTGCTTCGTCCTTGACGGTCATTGTGCCTCTCTGGTCGGACAGTCATCGCATAGCTTCGATTTCAGACTACCACCTGTCACAGCGGTGTGCTCTAGAATTTGCATCCCCGCCCCCGCTAGACTCTCCATCAATTTGCTATCCCGTAAGATGGTGTCGACGATCATGCTGGTGCGGTGACAGCAAGACAGCCTTGAGAGTGTTCTGGAGGATTCATGCTCGCACTTTATCACAACGACATGTCGAGCTGTGCGCAGAAGGTGCGGCTTTGCTTGGCGGAAAAGGAACTCGAATGGGAAAGCCGCCATTTAGACCTAAGGGCTGGCGAGCACCAGCAGGATTGGTATGTGAGATTGAACCCGCGTGCTGTTGTGCCGACCTTGGTCGATGATGATACGGTCGTGCCGGAATCCAATGTGATTAATGAATACCTCGAGGACCGATTTCCCGATCATGCTCTGATGCCGGACGATGCTTTTGGGCGCGCCAAAGTGCGGCTTTGGACAAAGCAGCTCGATGAAGGTGTCCACGACGCAGGTATTGCCGTCATCAGCTTCGCTCTCGCATTCCGCCATCAGTATTTGAACAAGGGAGAGGCCGGTAAGGCAATGCTCGAGAGTATTCCCGATCCGATCAAACGAGAACGTCGTCGCGATGTTATTGAGAACGGCCTCGACTCCACCTTCTTCAAGACGGCCCTTCTGCGAATGCTTGAACTCTATGATGATATGGAAACACGACTTGCTCGAGGCCCTGGGCTTGCTGACTCGCAGTACACCATTGCGGATGCTGCCTTAACGCCTTACGTCGTGCGGCTCGATCACTTGGATATCATGGGACTGCTCGACGAGCACCCACGCGTATTGGACTGGTATAACCGTCTGAAGTCGCGCCCCAGCTTTCAGAGGGCGATCGTCGATTGGGAGAATTCCCAATATCTCACATTGATGAAACAGCAAGGACGCGAAAACTGGAAGAAAGTCCGTCGGCTTGCAATCCGTTGAGGACCCGAGCGGTGTTCTGGAGCCGGAGGCCCGGGAGACGTGCCAAATTCTGCATTGGCAACGTCGTAGTCGTCGAATAGCATCAGTGTCAGCATTGAGATGTTTCGACGATGTTCAAGCGACTACGCTCGCATTCACACCACGCAGAGAATGCTGACGCAGACAGTCAGCACACTGGAGGAAAGCAGATGAGCCACAGCTGGTTTTCCATCGTTCTCATCGGCGTCATGTTCCCGATTGGTTTGCCCACTGGTCTATCAGCTGCGGAAAACACTTTCAGACTCGAAGAGGCGACAATTGCGGATATTCGCGAGGCAGTGAGCGCCGGAGCGTTGTCATCTGAAAAGCTCGTTGAGCTCTATCTTGCGAGGATTTCCGCCTACGACAGGGCTGGCCCTCGGCTCAACTCGATCATCTCCATAAATCCGAACGCAAAGGCGGAAGCGGCCGCCCTCGACAAGGAGCGTGCCGATAAAGGACCGCGCGGCCCGCTGCACGGCATCCCCGTTCTGCTCAAGGACAATGTTGATGTCGTCAACATGCCGACTACAAATGGATCTGCGGTCATGAAGGACGCCATTCCGCCCGAGGACGGCTCTATCACCAAGGCCCTCCGGGCGGCCGGCGCGGTGATCCTAGGCAAGGCTGCAATGGGCGAATTCGCCGGAGGTAGCTACAACTCGGTACGCGGTCAGACCCTCAATCCTTATAACGTCAAGCGCGCCACTGGCGGCTCGAGCAGCGGTTCGGGTGCGGCGATCTCAGCCAACTTCGCCGTTCTAGCGGTTGGAACCGACACTAGTACGTCAGTTCGTGGTCCTTCTTCCTATACGGGTATCGTCGGCCTGCGCCCGACGACGGGTCTCATATCGCGCGCGGGCATTGCGCCGAAAAATCTAAATTTTGACAGCGCAGGTCCGATGGCCCGAAACGTGACGGACCTCGCGCTCATGATGAACGCTCTTGCTTTCCCGGACCCAAATGATCCGAAGAGCGTGCAGGTGTGGGGCGAGTTCGAAAAGATCGATCCCTCCGCGAAGAACGGCGTGGATTTTACCAAGGCCCTCGATAGGGAGGCCCTCAAGGGCAGGAAACTTGGTGTGCTCCGCGATCTTTTTGAGGGCGATCCGGAGATCAATGCGCTCGCCGAAAAAGCCATCGCGACCATGAAGGATCTCGGCGCGACGCTTGTAGATATCAGGCTTGATCCCGCCTTTGTCGAAGCGCATCTGAAGTCCGGCATTCGAAAGACGCGGGATTTGTCGGACTACCGCTTCCGGCAGGACTGGGAACAGTATCTTGCGACCTTCAAAAGTCCAAAGGTGCCAAAGACAGTCGCAGAGTTCGTCAAGGTCTATGAAACCGAGATCGCACCATCGCCGTTGCCGGTTGAAGACAGCGTTATGCGTCTTCTGAAGACATCACTCAAGACTTCAACCGAAGCGCCGGAATATAAGGATTTCATTGAGAATTTGATGCCACGGGCAACGGCCGAGAAGCTCGCCGTGTTTGAACGCCATGGAGTCGATGCGCTTGTCTTTCCGTACGCCCCTACGTTTGCTCAGCCCATCAAAAATCCTGTCTATACGATTGACGACCCGGCCTTCGTAACCTCGGACGCGCCTGTCCCGGCAACAATGTCGGGTTACAGTTCAGTCGGGTTTCCTTCCATCGTCGTTCCCATGGGCTTTGGATCCCAGGGCTTGCCGATGACTGTCACGTTCTTTGGCAAACCATACGACGAAAAGAAGATCATCGGCTTCGCTTATGCGTATGAACAGGCGAGTAAGATGCGAAAGCCTTCCAAGCTAGTGCCGCCACTCGATGGCGAAATCATCAACTACGCCACGAAATGATGATCAGGCGCTGGTGATCCGTACCCGCGTCACGTCGGTGGCAAGTCCGGTCGATTTCGAGAAATACTGAGCGTTCCTGAGAGTGGCGTCCGCTTCACGCAACTGGAGAAGCCTGAATGTCGAAGAGCTTCCGCTCTGCAGCCAAGCTCGGGTGCGTGCATCGGTTGCGTCAGTATAGGGAAGAAAGACGATCCGTTCACCGGGCGAGAAGCGGCGCACATCGAGGCGCGTCTTATAGCGCTCCGGAATCTCATTCAGATAGTAGTGCTTGTATTTCTCTGGCTCAATATCGAGGTCCATCTGCGTCCGGCCATTCATGTACTTCTCGACGTCGGCCTCATTCACGCCATTCGGGAACATGAACCCGATCATGAACGAGGTGTCGACAATCTTTCGGAAACCAAACTGCTCCAGCACCTGATAGGTGATGCTCCATACGCTGGTCGCCGGCACATCGCGACCCACCCCGACGTCGACGCGCGCCCACACCGATCCGACAAATTTGAGTTTGATCTCCTCCGGCTGCAGGAATGCTTCCAAAGCTTGCAGCGTGGTGAAGTGGCTGCCGGAATGGTAGCCGACGGCAATCTCCTGTCCCGCAAGCTGCGCAGGAGCGGTGATCGGCGACTCTGGAGGAACCATGATGCCGCCTGGTGTCGCAACGTAGGACTTCCGCCACATCGTGCCGATCTGTTGCGCGGCCGCTTGATTGACTGCCCAGTGACAGGCACAGGAAAATGTCGGACTTCACGCCCTTGGGCTGAAAGCGGTACTTGCGCACCTCGGTCGTTGCCAAAGAACGGAACAGGAGCCGCAACAAATTGTTCTCCCATGGGAGCGGCTAGGTGCACACCCAAGACGGGAGGCTCTTATGGCGAAGACCTCTGATCCTCGTCACCATACCCAGAAAATGCAGAAGGCATTGCAGGACATTAAAGATCATCTGCGCAAGGATATTGAGAAGGTAGACGAGCCGCAGCTCAAAGCTATGTTCGAAACCGCAGCCGAAGTTCTAGGAGGGCTGATCAAGGCCTTTCACGATTACGAAGAGAAGAACGAAAGCGCATGGCGCAAAGCTTCTTAGAGAAGTCACAAGATGAGCTGTATTAAGAGCGCCACGAGTTCGGGCGAGCTCGTCGCTGGGCTTGACGCTTGTCGAAATTCAGGAGGGATAGGATGGCAGCCATGACTGTGAATGTTCGTTACATGGTCGATGACGTTCAGGCCGCCGTCGAGTGGTATACAAAGCATCTCGGTTTCTCATTGCTTTCCAATGCTGCGCCTGCGTTTGCGGACGTCAAACTGGGTTCACTGCGGTTGCTGCTGGCAGGGCCGACCAGTTCGGCCGGCCGGCCAATGCCCGATGGGGCCAAGCCGGGGCCCGGTGGTTGGAACCGCATTCACTTGATTGTGGAGGATCTTCCAGCCGAGGTCGCACGACTGCGTGCTGCCGGCGTTCAGTTTCGAAATGACATCGTGAAGGGGCCGGGAGGCGCGCAAATTCTGCTGAGTGATCCTTCAGGCAATCTCGTGGAGCTTTTCCAGCCCGCTAAACACTGACGCTGTGCTCGGAGAATTGCGCAGTGCAATGACAAAAAAGTGAGTCGTCATCCGAAAGTAGGATCAATTGTCTGAAGGTTTAGCAGGAGAGACTGTCGCGTCATAGTAAGCGACCTATCGCCTGGTAGGATACGAGCGGCTCGGGAGCGGAATTGACCCCCATGTCGTTCGCTTTTGGCAAGCAGATCGCATACTGCTACCGTCGCGCGGCCGAGTGCAGGGAGCTTGCTCTACGCTACTGCGCAATCGATCGAGAGCACTACTTCCGACGGGAGCAGGCTTGGCTCAAGTTGGCGCAAGGCTATGAATCCCGCCAGCGCGCTGATCGAAGGTTGACGGAATTGGAGCTAAGGGTTGGTTGTTTCTCTGTCCGAATTGCCTGCGTTGCATTCACCACCTTAAGCGCTGGAGCACAAAGTCTTCCCTCACGTACAGACCTCCCGATCAAACCGATGATCTCGATCATTCCGTCGCAGAATCCGGCCGCTCGCTGGACAAGGCGATAGTGCTTCGGTTCACAATGGTCAGCAGCCGGGCACCCGGCTCAAGAACCACGCCCGGCACTTGCCGGGAAGTGGCCAGTGTCCCTGAGGGTTGCTTGCCCGATCACGATGGCCTTTCCTTCCAAAGTGGTGGTCGAAACCGTAGTCATACTGCGCATAGTGAAAGCGGCCCTTGCCACTTTCGTAGATCCAGGGGTTGGAGGCAGCGCCTGCAGCCCAGCTGGGCAGTGCGAGGCTCATCACGAGAATGATGATCCGCTTCATGGCTAGCCTGCCTGCTTCGCCTCGTGCCCTCCCAAATGAACCGCCCGAGCCACCGCAAGTTCCATATGCTTCACGCACCGCCCTATCATCGCGTTTTGCACGCGGATCCATATGCCTGAGATCTTGGTTGGGATGGGAAAGGCAGAGAAGGAAGACCAACACGATGCGGGTATCTATCAAAGTGGTCAGGGAGCTCGATGGTCATGCGGTTCATGAGCGCATTGTCGATGTCCCCGCAGATCGACGTATCGGCGGCTTCGTCGATGAGGTCTTTGAAAAGATATGGCCCGAAATGGATGTTTCAGGAGCTGCAAAGTACAAGGTCGTCGTAGAAACAGCAGAGTAGCCCGACATTTTTAGGGAGCAGCCGGTCCGAGAAAAGTTGAGTCTGCCTGTGGCAACATCCAAACAGAGCGATCTGTTCGCGAGCGCTCCCGTTTTGCCCGACGGCATGCGCTACGCGGCCGACATCCTCAGCCGTGACGAGGAGGCCGCGCTGCTCGATGCGCTTCCATCACTGCCGTTCAAGGAATTCGAATTTCACGGCTTCCTTGGCAAGCGCCGGGTTGTCTCTTTTGGCTGGCACTACGACTTCAATGGCGGGGGCTTGCGGCTGGCCGGGCGGTTGCCGGATTTTCTTCTGCCCGTGCGCGAACGTGCCGGGCACTTCGCGGGCGTGGCGCCTACTGCGCTTGAGCATGCGCTGATCCTCGACTATCCGCCGGGTGCTGCGATCGGCTGGCACAAGGACCGTCCCGCCTTCGGGGACGTGATCGGCATTTCGTTGCTTTCCCCCTGCACCTTCCGATTGCGCCGAAAAGCCGGTTCGAGCTGGGAGCGCCGTTCGCTCGCCGCCGCACCGCGTTCCGCCTATTTATTGCGTGGTCCGGCGCGCGATGAATGGGAGCACAGCATTCCTGCACTGGACATGCAGCGCTACTCCATCACATTTCGCACACTGCGAGTCGATGCTCGTATTCCCTAAGCTCAATGCAAGACGCGCCGTGGATGGTCGCAGTCAGGTTCCATCAAAATGTGCACGTTCTCAAATTCCAAGCACTCAAACTCCAAGCACTCAAACTCCAAGTACTCTAATTCCAAGCATTCGAATTCCAAGCAATCAAATGCTCCGATGACGATGCCCATGTCGTCCCCTGGAGCTATGTTGATTGTCACCAGCAGTGGTGAATCATTGTCCACGTTCTCAATCACTTCCAGGACGGCAGTCAATTCCGCGTCGTCGAAGTACAAGGTGGCGATGCGCTTGACGTCCTCGGTGCTGTAGAAGCCGTCGTCCCACAACTGACAGACATCATCCCACGTCAGACTGTCGGTTGGATGCACGTAGTGAGTACGCATGAACTACCTCTTTAGCCTTAGCCCAGGTCAGCCTTTAGCCCGTCGAGCTCCCTTGATTCAGCTTGCGGGCCTCCCGAGCGCCCGTGCGGGTGAATGCTCCGCAGGACAATCGCACGCATGGTTCGACCGGTGTCTGCGGTTCCACGACTGGCATTCCAAGTGCTGCGGGCCGAATCACGCCCTTTTGCGTTGCAAGGGTTGCGCGGGACCAGACCACAACAGACAGCCGGTCCCATCTCGGATAAGTAACGGCGCGCCCTCACTCGTTCCGGTATGCCCGATATAAGTTATTTTTTTGATGCTGGCGCCAGAACCGCCATCCTCGAGCCATGATCCGTGGCGTTTGGCGTGTTCGTCACAGATATTTTACGCACCATGTACCCTGGCAGAAACTTTATTTTCTAATTGTGAGCGGACTAATTGTCATCGGAGTGACGGCATCAATAAGGTTCTACGTCCAAACAATTAACGTTCTACGTCCGAGCGGGACAAAGCAGGAATTGGAGTGCGGTCCGGCGGTCTTACGGCCGCTCAAGGCAGACTTCCGGTCGGGAGGCCGGCAGGTCCGGACATTGGGCCAAGCACGGCCTGTGGGCGGTCCGTCCGCGCGTATTAAGGTCCAACGGATGGGCTCGCAAAGCTGCGGATCGCCAATTCAGTACGGGTGGCGGAAGGCCTGTCCGACATCATGGCGAGGTGGCCAGGAATAGGCCGACGCCGGCACGACCAGAAGGCATACGAGACATCCGGCGGCACTCTCAAAAAGGATCCGAGGCATCGCTCTTTGACCTTGGTTGTCTGCGTCGTCTAGTGACAACGAGCCTGGGGTTCAATCGATTGCTCGGGCGCGACAGCCCCGGCCATCAAGTCCGCCATTAAAGCGCGCTCGTTTAGCTGAACGTTTACCGCGTATCGGCTTACAGAAGACGTTGTCATATGAAATTTGCTGGTTCATTTGAACCGCCGGCAGATAGGTGCGCACTAAGTAATATTGCGTGCCTGCACCGAGGAGGTGGCCATGCTGGCCGAGATTTATTTTTTGCGTTTAGAGACCCTCGTGCGCGAGTCAGAAGACGCTGCCCGGCCCCAGAACTCCCGTTTCGTCCCGCTTCAGCCCGACACTTTGAAGGACGTTCGGGCGAAGGTGCCGGGAAAGATCGGCTAGAGTCCCCGCGGAACGCGGGAAGTGCGTCGCGCCTGACCGACGGCGCAAAGTTGCCATTGCGCGTGCCGCAGTGGTCGCAATAGCAAACGGCGCTCACGTCGAGGGTCGACGCTGCCAGCTCCGTCCGATCTCAGCCGCCACTAACAAGATTTGCCAGAGGTGCTACCGGCGCCGCTTCTGCCAGTCCAGGAACTGGCGAAACAGCGCGTCGCGCTGGGACGGATCATTGGCAGCAGCCGGGCCGGTGTCGGCCAGGAATTGCTCGAACTTTTCCCGATCACCGTCCGGTGCCCGCCGGTTGCGGGCAAGCCAATCGTCGGCGGCCTTGAAGCGTTGCCAGCCCGGGATCGTCAGGCTGATGCTTGCCTCTCTCCATTTTGGATGCCGCGGCGGCTTGTGGAACTCCTCGATCCTCGAGAAGAACGTGTCCACGAAGCGGGCAACTCTGTTGTAGCGCTCGGTGTTCTCCGGCCAATTGAAGCTCACCAGCAGCACGCTGGTGGCGATGGTGTCGATCGTTTGGCCCGCTGGCAGGAGGTTTGGATATTCCTCGCTCGACAGCGTCGTTGGCTGATACAGGTCCTGCAGTCTGCGATCATACGGCACCGGCACCAGGTGCAGCGCGCGGTTCTCGTTCTTGATGGCGCGGGCAAGCTGAAACACTTTCCCGGTGCTGGTGATATAGGCGTCGGCTTCTCCGTCGATGATCTTCTGGATCGAGCGCGCATCGTCGGTCCGGAAGTCGAAGCTCGCCTTGATGCCGAGACGCGAGAAGACGACCTTGGCGGTGTAATAGCCAACGTCGGTCTGCGCCACGATCCGCTTTCCGGCGAGATCGAAGATCGACTTGATCGAGGTCGGCGCAATGATGTGCAGTTCGTTGTGATAGAGCTTGGCGATGTAGCGCAGGCGCGACGTGATATCCGGCACCTTGTATTGCAGCTTGTAGAATTCGGGCACGTCGGCGGCCACCGCGCCCATGTCGATGCTCCTGAGGTGGAGAATGTCGATGACGTTGCGGACCGGGCCTTTGCCGAGCACGGGAAGCACCCGAATGGTGGCGTCGTCATCGAGCACGCGAGCCATGTCGGAACCGAAAACGGAGGTGGCGCCGCCCGCCGGCGCCGTAATCACTGTCACCGTGCCTTCGTTGATGCGATCGCGGTCCGGAATGGTCCAGACATCGTCGGCGGTGAGGGTAGCGCTCGGCGCCGCCTGCGGCGCGCGCTGGGCGGTTTGTGGTGCCGCGCTGTTTGCGAACATGCACAGCCCGATCGAGACGAACATCAAGGCGCGGATTGAAATCATTTGCGAGCCTCCTCTATCGATCAGTGCAAGTTCAAATTCACGAACCTTGTGGATCAATGTCCGCTCACTGACGGCGCTTCTGCCACTCCATGAACTGCCGAAACAGCGCTTCGCGCCTGGCGGGATCGTCGCCAGTCGCAAGCCCCGTCTCGACCAGGAACTGCTCGAACCGACTTCGCTGCACGTCCGGCGATTGCCTGTTGCGGGCGAGCCAATCATCCGCCGCCTTGAAGCGCTGCCAGCCGGGAATGGTCAGGCTGATATTGGCTTCCTTCCATTTCGGATGGCGCGGCGGCTTCTGAAATTCGTCGAATTTGGAGAAGAACGCGTCTACGAAGCGGGCAACCCTGTTGTAGCGCTCCGTGTTCTCCGACCAGTTGTAGCTCACCAGCAGAACGCTGGTGGCGACGGTGTCGATCGTCTCACCAGGCGCCAGAAGGTTCGGGTATTCATCGCCTGACAGCGTCGTCGGAAGATACAAATCCTGGAGCCTGCGATCGTAGGGGACCGGGAGAAGATGCAGCGCCCGGTTCTCGTTCTTGATTGCTCTGGCAAGCGGAAACACCTTGCCGGTGCTCACGACATAGGCGTCGGCTTCGCGATCGACGATCTTTTGAATGGCGGTGCCATCATCCATCTGAAAATCGAAGTTCGCCTTGATATTGAGCCGGGAGAAAATGACCTTGGCCGAATAGAGCCCGACGTCGGTCTGTGCGACGACCTTTTTGCCGTTCAGATCCGCAAGCGATTTGATCGAGCGTTTCGCAATGACGTGAATCTCGTTGTGATAGAGCTTGGCGATGTATCGCAGCTGCGAGGCGATGTCCGGAATCTGGTGCTGCAGCTTGTAGAACTCCGGCACATCGGCGGCCACCGCCCCCATGTCGATGCTCTTGAGGTGGAGGACGTCGACTACGTTGCGGACCGGCCCTTTGCCGAGCACGGGGAGCACCCGCACGGTGGCGTCGTCATCGAGTACGCGCGCCATGTCGGAGCCGAACACGGACGTGGCGCCGCCCGCCGGCGCGGTGATCACCGTCACCGTGCCTTCATTGACGCGGTCGCGCTCCGGGATCTTCCAGACATCATCGGCGCCGAGGTCTTTCGGAGCTTGAGCGGGCGCCGCGTTTGGTTGCTGCTTCGCGACTGGTTGCTGTTTCGTGGCTGGTTGCTGTTTCGCAGCTGGTTGCTGCTTCGTGATTGGTTGCTGCTTCGCGCGTGGAGCATCCTGCGGCGATGCGCCGTTCGCGAGCAGACAAAGCCCGATCAAGGTCATCAATAAATAACCAGCACGTTTCATTCTGCTTTCCTTGCATGGCGCTTGCGTGGTGCATCTTGCTCGAGCCTGCAAAGGGCAAAGATCTGCCACCGCAGCCGCTTTGCGGATGCGCACAAGCACCGACATGGCTAAGCTTTCAGACGTGGCGGGTTAGAATTCCCGCCTCGGCCGGTGTCACAACTCCCGGCCTTGCCGTTTGATCATCAAAATTGAACCCCCATAAACTAACTCAGGGCCGCATCTGTTTGATTTTACCGCTGGTGCATCCGCACACCATTTATTAACACGAAGAAATCCGTTAAAATTTGTTGCTTTTAGGACGCAACCATCCCTTGCCACAGAAATCGTATGGTACTCGTTTGATTGAAGTGCGTTGTCGGAGAATTGTTTTGTGACGCTCGGCTCGATTGCATGAGACGCTTTCGATTGTGTCAGCAACTCGATGACATCAGCAATTCGATTCATGAGTAACGAGTGTTTGTTGTATTTGCTCATACTGCGTGTGAGCGACGATCGTTCCGCGGTGCGCCTCGCATCGCATCGGCGTGTTTCGGCTTGTTGCGACAAGCACGTTCCGTCAGCTTGGCAGTCACAGAAGCGCACCATCGTTAGTGTGACTCTGTGACGTCGACTTGTAAGTTTTTCCGATGATCTTCCCGAGTTCGATGATGAGCCGTCCGATGAGTGGGCGGCGTCCACTGCTTCGACATGAACCTGCCTTGGACACGAGCGCTCTCGATGACGAACTCGCGACGACGACGCATAAAGGGGGCACGTGAAGCGGCGAACAAACTGGGGGCGGGGTTTGCGGGCTGGGTAAGGCTGTCGGGCTGGATGTGAGGCTGTGTAAAGAAGCATGGCCATCGCCTAGGAGGTGCCCAGTGACTGACCAGCAGCGAAGCCGCAATACCCCTGAGGACGGACCTTCGCGTCCGGGAACGGACCCTCGCGTTCGAGACTAAGTGTCGCCCGTCAGGCAGGGGTAGGCTGGGATGGTACCTTGACCGGCGGGCAGGGAGACCGTATCTGAACCCTGAGCGCCCCGGCCGGGCCGTGTGGGGCCGGCTAAGCCACGAGAACTCTTAACGCTCTTTGCCGTAGGGTCGAAAAAGCTGATCCGGGCGGCGGGGGTATATTGCCGTTTGGCCAGCGAATCGATGCAAGCAAGTCCCATGAAAGTCAGTCCGTTCAAGTTCTTGCAGGAGGTGCGGGCCGAGGGCCAGAAGGTCACTTGGCCGTCGCGGCGTGAAACCGCGATCACCACCGCCATGGTCTTCATCTTGACGGCGGTTGCAGCGGTCTTCTTCCTGTTCGCAGACCAGATCATGCGGATGGTCGTGACCCTCGTGCTGAGTGTTGGCGGCGGATGAGCGGGCGAGCGGAAACGGCCATGAGCAAGCGCTGGTACATCGTGCAGGCCTACTCGAATTTCGAGAACAAGGTCGCTGAATCGATCCGGGAACAGGCCAAGCAGCGCCATCTCGAGCACCTGTTCGACGAGATCATGGTGCCGAAGGAGAAGGTCGTCGAGGTGCGGCGTGGCCGCAAGGTCGACGCCGAGCGCAAGTTCTTCCCCGGCTATGTGCTGGTGAAGATGGAGCTCTCCGACGAGGCCTATCACCTGATCAAGAACACCCCGAAGGTGACCGGCTTCCTGGGTGCCGATAACAAGCCGTTCCCGATCTCGGATGCGGAGGCGCAGCGGATCCTGCATCAGGTCCAGGAGGGCATCGATCGGCCGAAGCCGTCGGTCTCCTTCGAGGTCGGCGAGCAGGTCCGGGTCTCGGACGGCCCGTTCGCGTCGTTCAACGGCACCGTCGAAGAGGTCGACGACGCGCGCTCGCGCGTCAAGGTCGCGGTGAGCATTTTCGGCCGGCCGACGCCGGTCGAGCTGGAATTCGGGCAGGTGGAGAAGATCTAGCTGTCCGATGGAACGTGGAAGGTGAGGCGGCTGCCAACCGCCAACAACCGCACCACTAAAGGAGCAAGGCATGGCAAAGAAAGTCACAGGTTTTCTGAAATTGCAGGTCCCGGCCGGCTCGGCCAATCCCTCGCCACCGATTGGTCCCGCGCTCGGCCAGCGCGGCCTCGCCATCATGGACTTCTGCAAGCAGTTCAATGCGGCAACCGCCAAGATGGAAAAGGGGATGCCGATCCCGGTCGTGATCACGACCTATGCGGATCGCTCGTTCTCCTTTGAGCTGAAGACTCCGCCGGTCTCGTACTTTATCAAGAAAGCGGCCAAGCTCGAAAGCGGATCGAAGACGCCGGGCCGCGACAAGGCCGGCGCGATCTCGCGCACGCAGGTGCGCGAGATTGCCGAACAGAAGATGAAGGACCTCAACTGCGATTCCATCGATTCGGCCATGAAGATGGTTGCAGGTTCCGCCCGCTCCATGGGCATCGAGGTCACGGAGTAATCGCCATGACAAATCTCGGAAAGCGCACGAACAAGGCCCGTGAAGGCATCGATCGCGAGAAGCTCTACTCGATCGACGAAGCGGTGAAGATGATCAAGGACCGCGCCAAGGCGAAGTTCGACGAGACCATCGAGATCGCGATGAATCTCGGCGTCGATCCGCGCCACGCCGATCAGATGGTGCGTGGCGTGGTGTTGTTGCCGAACGGAACCGGCCGCAGCGTGCGGGTCGGTGTGTTCGCGCGCGGTGCCAAGGCCGATGAGGCGAGGGCGGCCGGTGCCGATGTGGTCGGCGCCGAGGATCTGGTGGAGAAGGTGCAGGGCGGTGCGATCGATTTCGACCGCTGCATCGCGACACCCGACCTGATGCCGCTGGTCGGCCGGCTCGGCAAGGTGCTCGGTCCGCGCGGCATGATGCCGAA
>Ga0111538_10006775_pt1 | contig 15475 bp, 11 predicted proteins | sample SoiMethybrSBSTD1_FD_79669 | JGI IMG/M metagenome (GOLD analysis project Ga0111538, IMG submission 79669) | Bulk soil microbial communities from a Populus tree surrounding site in Tennessee, USA - Soil MetaG P. TD hybrid SBSTD1 (version 2)... | ecosystem: Environmental > Terrestrial > Soil >...
CCGGCGTAGATGTCCTCGGTGTTCTCGCGGAAGATCACCATGTCGACGTCGCCGGGCCGCTTGACGGGACTCGGGACGCCCGCGAACCAGCGCACGGGCCGGAGGCACACGTACAGGTCGAGCACCTGCCGCAGGGTCACGTTGAGGGAGCGGATGCCGCCGCCGACGGGCGTCGTGAGCGGCCCCTTGATGCCGACCACGTACTCCTTGAACGCGGCGACGGTGTCCTCGGGCAGCCAATCCTTGAAACGGTTGAAGGCCTTCTCGCCCGCGAAGACCTCCATCCAGGCGATCTTCCGCCGCCCTCCGTAGGCCTTCGCGACGGCGGCGTCGAACACCGCCTGGCTCGCGCGCCAGATGTCCGGGCCGGTGCCGTCGCCCTCGATGTACGGCAGGATCGGGCGGTCGGGCACCTCGAGCTTTCCGCCGGAGCCGACGCGGATGCGTTCACCGGGCGGGACGTTGACGGTCGTGAGGGAGGGCATGGCGCCCTGAAAGCAGGAAGCGGGGGAGCGGCGCAAGGCCGACGTTCGCCGCGCCGGGAGGCGCGTGGTAGATACCGCGCGATGGTGAGCTGGGTCGTGGGATCGCTGCGGCGCCATCGCGATCTGCTGTCGCAGCTGGTCATGACCGACCTGCGGGGCCGCTACGTCGGATCGAGCCTGGGACTCTTCTGGTCGGTGATCCATCCGCTGGTGATGATCGTGATCTACACCGTCGTCTTCTCTCGCGTGATGGGTAACCGACTTCCCGACAACCAGCAGCCCTACGCCTATGGGGTCTACCTCTGCGCCGCGCTCCTCCCCTGGATCGCGTTCCAGGAGGTCGTCGTCCGCTCCACCACGCTGTTTCCCGATCATGCGAACCTGGTCCGCAAGATCGCCTTTCCGAAGGTCATCCTCTACGGGTTCGTGACGCTGAGCAGCGCGCTCAACTTCGTGCTCGCCGGAGCCGTGTTCCTGGCGGTGCTCGTCGTCATGGGCCAGCTGCCGCCGTGGACGGTGGTGCTGTGGATGCCCCTCGTCGCCGTGCAGCTCGCGTTCGCGCTGGGAATCGGCCTCATCACGTCGGTGCTCCACGTCTTCATCCGCGACACCGCGCAGGTCGTGGCCGTGCTGATGCAGGTCTGGTTCTGGCTCACGCCCATCGTCTACGTGCAGGCGATTCTGCCGCCGTGGCTGCAGCAGGCCGAGCGGCTGAATCCCGTCCACCTCTTCAACGAGACGCACCGGGCGCTCCTCCTCCAGGGCAGGCTTCCCGCCGTGTGGCCGACGGCGGCGCTCCTCGTCGTGACGGCGTGCGCACTGACCGGTGGGGTCGCCGTCTATCGTCGCTTCCGCGCCGACATGCTGGATGAGCTCTGACGGCGCGTCGTCCAGCCTGTCGGTCACCGGGCTCTGGAAGACGTTCGCGTTCTACCGTCATCCGCTCCATCGCCTCGCCTACTGGGCGAGCCGCGGACGGCGCGGGGCACCCGAGCTGTTCCACGCGCTCCGCGACGTCTCGTTCCGGCTGCCCCGGGGGACGTCGACCGGCATCATCGGCGTCAACGGCGCCGGCAAGTCGACGCTCCTGAAGATCATCACCGGCACGCTCGAGCCGACCCGGGGCACCGTCGAGCTCGAGGGCCGCATCGCGAGCCTGCTCGAGCTCGGCACGGGCTTCCATCCGATGTTCACGGGCCGCCAGAACATCGTGTACAACGCGCGCTTCCTCGGCCTGTCGGACGAGGAGATCCAGGCGCGCCTCCCCGAGATCGAGGCGTTCTCGGAGCTCGCCGAATTCCTCGAGCGGCCGCTGCGCACGTACTCCTCCGGCATGCAGGTGCGGCTCGCATTCGCCGTGGCGGCGAGCGTCAGCCCCGACGTGCTGATCGTCGACGAGGTGCTCGCCGTCGGGGACGCGTACTTCCAGCAGAAATGCATCCGACGCATCCGGGACTTCCGGGACCGCGGTGTGACCATCCTCTTCGTGTCGCACGAGCCCGGCGCCGTGACCGCGCTCTGCGACCGGGCGCTGCTCCTGCACCAGGGAGCCCTCGTGGACGACGACACCCCCGCGCGCGTGCTCGAGCAGTACAACGCCCTCATCGCCCGGAAGGCCGTCGAGAGCCCCTACTTCGCGGCGGAGAAGCGGAAGACGGGCACGAGCGTGCGGCGCTCGGGCAGCTTCGACGCGCTGGTCACCGACGTGCAGCTCCTCGGAGAGGACGGCACCCCCGTGCGCGCGGTGCTCGCCGGCGCCGAGGTCACGTTCCTGGTCCGCGTGCTCTTCCTCGTCGAGAAGGCCGATCCCACCATCGGCCTCGTCATCCGCGACCGGCTCGGCAACGACGTCTACGGGACGAACACGTACCACCAGCGCATCGCGACCGGCACGCCGGCCGCCGGCGACACGCTCGAGGCCAGGTTCAAGCTGCGGCTCGACATCGGCGCGGGCGAGTACGCGGTCAGCGCGGCCGTCCATTCCTCCGGCGTCCACCTCGCGGACTCCTACGACTGGGTCGACGGCGCGCTGGTGTTCCGCGTCCTCGCCGCCGACGATCGGCCCGCGATCGGCGTCGCGCATCTGCGGCCCGAGGTCGCCGTCGCGTCGGGCATCCCTGGCTCACCCGTGGCGAGCGCCATCGGCGCCGCGCTCGGTGATCTGCCGGCGGCCGTGGCCACCGGCGACGACGGAGGCGCGTTGCTGCGCACCGGCTGGCATGCGGTCGAGGGCACCGGCGCCGACGCGTTCCGCTGGACCCGCGACGAGAGCAGCGTGTTCCTCGATCTCCGCGGCTCCCGTCTCTGCTTCGAGGTCGGCGCGAGCCGTCCCGCGGGATCCGGGGCGGTCGAGCTGGTCGTGTCGACCGTCGGGCACGAGCTCGGCCGGGTGGAGCTCCAGCCGGACACGCGCTGGCACGAGGTCACGCTCCCGCTCCCCGCGGACGTCCCGCGCGGCCCCGCCCGCCTGCGACTCGCGGTGCGACCGTGCTGGCGGCCGGCGGACACGGGCCACAGCGCGGACAGCCGGCTCCTCGGGGTCCGCGTGCGCCGCATCTGGTCGTCGGCCTGACCGACCGGCGCGTGTGGAAGGGGTGGCGAGTTTCGGTTAGAAGACGACGATTCTCGACGATACGCGCGGAGTTCGGACGCTGGAAGCCACGGGGCGACGGGGAGACGTGGTGTCGCACGATGCCTGCCCGCTGTGCGGCACGACGATGCTCCCGTGGCTCACGAAGGGGGGGCGGCATCTGGTGCGCTGTCCCGCCTGCCGCCTGACCAGCGTCCGCGAGGGCCTCGCCACCACCGCCGACGGCGTCTCCATCTACGAGGCGAACGACGGCGTCTTCTTCTCCGACGGCAACGAGGACTACTACCTCGACGAGACGAACTCGCGGAACAGCCGCCTGAAGCTCAAGTGGGTGCAGCGCTGGGTGCCGACGGGCGCACGTCTCCTCGACGCGGGCTGCAACTTCGGACACTTCCTGCGGGAGGCCCGGGCCGGCTATGACGCGCGCGGCTTCGACGTGAGCCCGCAGGCGGTCGCCTGGGGCCAGCGGCGCTTCGGCGTGTCGAGCTTCGTCGCCTCCATCTACGACCTGGCGCCCGCGCTGCGCGGCACATTCGACGCCGTCACGTGCTGGGACGTCATCGAGCACCTCCCGGACGCTCCGCGCGCGCTCGCCGCGCTCCGGGCGCTGCTGACGCCGCGAGGCCACCTGCTGCTCTCCACCCCGGACGCCGGGAGCCTCGTCGCACGACTGCTCGGCCGGCGCTGGCACTACGTCGACCCCGTGCAGCACCTCGCGCTGTTCACGCGAGACAACGTCGCGCGGCTCCTCGACGCCGCGGGCTTCGACGTCCTCGGCTTCGGCTCGCTCGGGCACCACTATCGCCTGCGCTACGTGACCGCGCGGCTGCGGTACCTGCACGCGCGCGGCCCGCTCCACTGGGGCGCGGCGCTGGCCGAGCGCGTGCTGGCTCCCTGGCTCGGCGCGTCCGTCTACCTACAGCTCGGCGACGTGATGCTGGTCGCCGCGAGGCGGAGGGACTGAGCCGCGATGAGTACCCTCGAGCCGGCGCGTTCCGCTCCGCACGACGACGCCCGCGGCGCGAGCGCCGGCGGCCCCGCGGCCCGCGTCGAGCCCGTGTGCCCGGCGTGTCACGGGCCGCTCGATCGCCGTCCGGACGGCCGCCGCTGCGGCGGCTGTGGCGCCGAGTACCCGCGGCGCGCGAACGTCGACGTGCTGCTCGCGGAGGACGAATGGCGCGACGCCCTCGCGCATCTCGAGGAGGAGCGGCCGATCCTCGAGCAGTACGTACGAGCGCGCCGCGAAGCGGCCCTCAACATCCTCTACTACGACCACTGGGTGGCCCGGATGCTGGCCGAGATCCCGCCTGGTCATGCGGGGCCGGTGCTCGAGCTGATGTGCGGCGGCGCGGAGATCTGCCGCCGCCTGCCGCGCCGGCTCCGGCCCGCCGTCGCCCTCGACCTGAACGTGGCGATGGTGGAGCAAGCGGCCGCCGACCTCGCGCGCATGGGGCGCGACGACGTGACCGTGCTCTGCGGCACGGCGGCGCGGCTGCCTCTGCCGGATGCGAGCATGGGCGTCGTCCTGGTGCAGGGAGGCTTCCATCACGCGAAGCCGCTTCTCCCGGTCATCCTGGCGGAGGTCGCGCGCGTGCTTCGGCCCGACGGCCTCCTGATCGCGTCCGAGCCGGCCAACGACTTCTGGCTGGTGCGCCGGGTGCGGCATTGGCAGTACGCGCACTCGCCCATGCAGGGTCACGATCCAGGAGAGGACGGCTTCACGCAGCCCGAGCTGGACGCGGCGCTACGCGACGCCGGCCTGCGGCTCGAACGCTACCGGCGCTGCGGCTACGTCGCCTACCCACTCATCGGCAATACGGACGTGCTACCCGTGCTGGCTCGGAGCCGCGCGCGATGGCTCGGCAACGCCCTGCTCGGCATCGACCGCGCGCTGGAGCACGTTCCCGTGATCGGAGGGATGGGATGGATCAGCATTTTCCGCGGCCGGAGGACGGCGCGTCCGTGAAGCTGCTCGTCAGCATCGTCGCGCCCGTCTACAACGAGGAGAGCGTCATCCAAGAGTTCGTCGAGCGGGTGCGGGCGACGATCGCCACGCTGGCGGCCGACTACGACTTCGAGATCGTGCTCGTGGACGACGGCAGCAGGGACCGTTCGCTGGCGATCATGCGGCGGATGGTCGACCAGGAGCCACGCCTCCGCGTCGTCCAGCTCCGCCGGAACTACGGGCAGACCGCGGCGCTCCAGGCGGGCCTCGACGCCGCACGCGGGCAGATTCTCATCACCATGGACTCGGACCTCCAGCACTTCCCGGAGGAGATCCCGACCTTCCTCGCGAAGCTCGCCGAGGGCTACGACATGGTCTGCGGCTGGCGCCACGAGCGCGCCGAGGGGATCCTCCGGCGCTGGCCGTCGAGCGCCGCCAACCTGCTCATCCGCCTCATCTCGGGGCTCTCGGTACACGACTTCGGCACCACCTATCGCGCGTACAACGCCGACCTCGTCAAGGAGATCCGGCTGTTCGGCGAGTTCCACCGCTACGTCCCGGTCCTCGGCTACGCCGCGGGCGGCCGCATCACCGACATCCCGATCCGGAACATCGTGCGGCCCGCCGGGCGGAGCAACTACGGCCTCGGGCGGTCGCTCGGCGTCTTCCTCGACCTGGTGCTGCTCACGTTCCTCAGCCGCTACCTCGATCGCCCGCTCCGCGCGTTCGGGAAGCTCGGGCTGCTCGCCACGTCGACGGGCGTCGCGATCATCACGTTTCTCGTGGTGTACGCCTACACGTACAACATCCCGACCGTGCGCACCTACAGCGGCTGGTTCCTCATGGCGGTCATGCTGATCCTGGCCGGCGTACAGATCATCCTCGCCGGCATCCTCGCGGAGATCCTGGTGCGCGTGCACTACGCGCAGGGAGACCGGCGCGTGTACCGCGTGCGCGAGGAATGGCGCGCGGACGGACCGGCGCAGCTGCTTCCGCTCGAGCGCCGCGACTGGGCGAGCCTCGGCTGAGCACGCCCGGATGTGCGGACTACTCGGCCGCTTCTCGTGGCGCGGACCGGTCGACGCCGACGACATCCTCCCGCGCCTCCTCGATCACCTGGCCCACCGCGGGCCGGACGAGGGCGCGTACTGGTCTGACGATGCGTTCTTCCTCGGCCATCGGCGGCTCTCGATCATCGACCTGACGCACGGGGGCCAGCCCATGGCGAGCCCGGACGGCGCGCTGGTGGTGGCCTTCAACGGGGAGATCTACAACTACGTCGAGCTCCGCGACGAGCTCGCGCGACGCGGCTACACCTTCCGGACCACGTCGGACACCGAGGTGCTCCTCCACGGCTACCGCGAATGGGGCCGTGAGCTCCCCGAGCGGCTGACCGGCATGTTCGCCTTCGCGATCGCAGACCGTCGCAAGCGCGAGCTCTATCTGGCGCGCGACCGCTTCGGCGAGAAGCCGTTGCTCTACGTGGAGGCGGCGTCGGCGGTGACGTTCGCCTCCGAGCTACGTCCGCTGGCCGCGCTGCCCGAGCTCGCCCGCCGGCTGAACGAGCACGCGCTCGCGTCCTACCTGTGTCTCAACTACGTGCCGGGCGACGAGACGCTGCTGGTCGGCGTTCGGCGGCTGCCGCCGGGCAGCTGGCGCCAGTACTCGGCACGCGGCGTCACCGCCGGCGAGTACTGGTCGCCGCGCTGCGTGCGGGTCGTGTCCCCGGCGCCCTCCGCCGCGGACGCGCAGCGCCGGCTCCGCGCCCTCCTCGACCGCTCGGTTCGCATGGCGCTCCGCAGCGACGTGCCCGTCGGCATCTTCCTCTCGGGCGGCATGGACTCGTCCCTCGTCGCCGAGAGCGCCGTGCGCCAGGGCGGCCTCTCCCGCGCCTACTCCCTCGACTTCGACGAGGCCACCTACAGCGAGCACGAGAACGCCAAGTTCGTGGCGAGCCGGCTCGGCCTTCCGATCACGCGCGTCGTCCTGACCGCGAAGGCGCTCGAGGATTTCGTCTCGATCGTGGAGCACGCGGACGATCCGCTCGCCGATTCGTCGTCGCTCGCCGTCTGGACGCTCGCGCGTGCCGCGGCCCGTACCAACAAGGTCGTACTGGGCGGGGACGGGGGTGACGAGCTGTTCGCAGGCTACCTCACCTACAAGGCGACGCTGCTCTACCAGGCGACGCTGGCCCGCCTGCCGATGCGCCTGCGGATCTTCGCGCGCGGGCTCGCCACGGCGCTGCGGACGAACGAGGGCAAGGTGTCGTTCAGCTACAAGCTCATGCGCTTCCTCCGTGCCGTCACGCTGCCGCCCGCGGAGGCGCACTTCACCTGGAACGGGGTCTGGCTGCCGTCCGAGGCCGCGGGCCTCCTCCGTCATCCGGATGCCCGGGAGGCCGCCCACGATGCGCTGCGGTCCCTCGCGGAGCGGCACGGCCTCGGCGACGTGCCGGACGTCCGCGATCTCCAACGCGCCGACGTCCGCGACTACCTCCCGAACGACATCCTGGCGAAGGTCGATCGCATGAGCATGGCGCACGGCCTCGAGGTGCGGGCGCCGTTCCTGGAGGCGGAGCTGGCGGAGTTCGCCCTCGGCCTGCCCGCTTCCCTCAAGGGCTCGGCGCTCGGCAGGCCGAAGCGCATCCTCCGCGCGCTCGCCGCCGAGGTGTACGGGCCGGCGTTCGCGCGGGCGCGGAAGCAGGGCTTCAGCATCCCCGTGCACCGGTGGCTGCGGGGGCCGGCGCGCGCGCTGGTCTACGACCTGCTGTCGCCCGAGGCGATCGCCGCCGTCGACGCCCTGGAGCCCACGGCCGTCGCGCGGACGGTCGAGGAGCACATGACCGGCCGGCGGTCGCACGGCTGGGAGCTCTGGGGTCTCATGGTCCTCACGGCGTGGCACCGCGCGCGCATCCAGAACCCGCCGCGGCCGCGCGCCGGCACGGGGATGGTCGAGCGTCGCTTCCCGCTCGCCGCGGCCTAGAAGCCCCGTGCGTGCCGCGAAGGGGACCTGGTTGTACGTCGCGGTCGCGGTAGCCGTCGCGACGTCGCTGGTGTGCGCGCTGCGCCTGTGGACGAAGGATCTCGGGGTGCCCCTCAGCTACTCGGGCGACGGGCTCTTCTGGATGATCCTCGTGAACGCGATCTCCGAAGACGGCCTCGCGGGCCACTTCGGCCGGCTCGGCGCCCCGTTCGGGCTCGACATCGCCGACTGGCCGCTCGGCATGCCGCTCGACCTCTCGATCATGCGGCTGCTGGCCTGGGCGACCGGCAGCGCCGGCATGGCGCTCAACCTCTACTGGCTCGCGTCGGTGGTGGTGACAGGCGTGGTCGCCGCATTCGTGTTCCGCCGCCTCGCGTTCTCGCGCGCGATGGCGTTCTGGCTCGGCGTGCTGTTCGCGCTGCTGCCGTATTCCTTCATGCGCAACATCAGCCACGTCGCGCTCGTGTACCACTTCGTCCCGCTCCTCTCGCTGCTCTGCGTGCGCCTCGCCGCGGGAGCCGCGATGCCGCGGGCCGAGCGCGGGGTTGTCCTCGCCGCCGCGGCGCTCCAGGGGCTCTCGTACATCTACTACACGTTCTTCGCGGCGGTGCTGGTGACCGTGGCCTGGGCGATCGGCACGCTGCGCACGCGGAGCCGTGCGGGCCTCGGCATCGCGACGGTGGCGCTCGCGGCGCTCGCGCTCGGGACGGCGGTGTCGATGGCGCCGAGCGTCCTCTACTGGCGTGCCCACGGGCGCAATACGCAACTCCAGTACAAGAGCCCGAACGAGGCGGACTACTACGGCCTCAAGATCCGCCAGCTCCTGCTGCCCATCCCCGATCATCCGATCGCCGCGTTCCGCCGCGTCGACACGGTCGTACGCGCCGCGCAGTTCCCGCTCGAGAACGAGAACACCTCGGCGCGCCTCGGCGGCACCGCCTCGGTCGGGTTCGTCGTCATGCTCGGTGCCGCGATGCTCGCCGTCGCGGGGGTCGCCTACGCGCCGGCGCTGGTCCAGGCCGCGGGCGCGCTCCTCCTGTTCAGCGTCCTCTGGGCGACCATCGGGGGCTTCGGCTCGCTGTTCAACGTCTTCGCGCTGCCCGACTTCCGCGCCTACAACCGCATGGTCGTGTTCATCGCGTTCTTCAGCCTGATCGGTCTCGGCGCCATGGTCGAGGCGCTCCGCCGGCGGCTGCTGGGGCCGCGGAGCATCCACCCGGCCGCCGCGGCCGTCGCGGCGGCCGTCACGACGGCCGCCGCCGTCTGGGACCAGGCCACGACCGCGGACCTCGTGCCGCGGTACGCCGCCGACGACGCGCAGTTCGCGCGCGAGCAGGGCTTCGTCGCCGAGGTGGAATCGGCTCTCCCCGAAGGCGCGATGGTCTTCCAGCTCCCGCACACCGAGTTCCCGGTCGACCCGGGACGCGAAAGCATGCTGGCGTACGATCAGGGACGGCCATTCGTCCACTCGCGCACGCTGCGCTGGAGCTGGGGCGGGCTGTCGGGACGCAACGGAGACTGGAGCCGGCGCACCGCCGAGCTGGAACCGGACGCGCTCGCGCGCGTGCTCGCGCTGACGGGGTTCTCCGGCATCTGGATCGACCGCTTCGGCTACGCCGACGGCGGCCGCGCCCTCGAGGAGAGTCTCCGGCCGCACGCCGACGGGCCGTCCCGGGCGAGCCCGGACGGACGCTATTTCTTCCTCGACATGCGGCGCCTGCGCGAGGCCACCGAGGCGGCCGTACCCGACGGCCAGCTTCCTCACGTGCGGGCGCGGCTGCTCGCCCCGCTGAAGGTGCGATGGGAACGCGGCTTCTACGCGGAAGAGGCGAACGGCGTGCGTAACTGGCGCTGGTGCCGGCGCCGCGGCCGCGTCACCATCGAGAACGGGCTCGCCGAGCCCAGGCGTGTGCGCCTGCGCGCGCGCCTCGGCGGCGGGCTCGCCCAGCCCTACCCCCTCGACATATCCACGGGCGGGACCGTCGACACGCTCGCGCTCGCCAACCAGCCGGTCCCCTTCGAGCGGGTGATCACCATCGGGCCCGGCGAGACGGTGGCGATCGACTTCGCGTTCCGCGGGCCGCGCTACGACGCGCCGTCGGACTCGCGCCGGCTCTTCTTCGCCCTGTTCGACTTCTCCGCGACGGACGTCATCGAGACGCGCGACGGCGCGTGGGAGCTGTAGTCGGCGGAGGCGCTTGGCTTTTCCCCGCGGAATGACCGTCGGCCAGTAGGGCGGCTACTCGCGCGGCGACGACCGCCGGCGCGTGGGTGCGGCTCACGTAGGCGCGGGCGGCCTCGTTGACGGCGGGAATCCCGCGCCCCGAGGCGAGCCACTCGCCGAGGACGCGTCGGAGCTCGGCGCGGCGATTCGCGTTGTCGATGCGCGTCACGACGCCCGCCGGCAGCTCCGCGAACCAGGGGGCATCGTTCACGACGCAGGTCCTGCCACGCGCCAGCGCGCGGAAGAGCGTGCCGGACGTCTCGCCCATGCTCGGCTCACGCAGGTTCACCACGACGTCGGAATGCTCGATGAAGGCCGCGAAATCCTCGTCGCCGACGAAGCCCGTCTTGATCACGTAGCGCCCGAGCGCGTCGTCGATGTAGTCGCCCTGCCCCACCATGACGTAGCAGGCCTTGCGGCCCGAGCCCGCGTTGAGCTCGTGGACGACGTCGCAGACCTCGTGGTTGAGCTTGGTCGGGGCGACGTAGCCGAGGGAGCTCACGACGAGACAGTCCTCGGGGATGCCGAAGCGCGCGAAGAGCTCCCGCCGCGCCGGGACGGGTGTCGGCGGCGGCGACAGGTCCACCATCGGTATCGCGGCGACTCTCCCCGCCGCGGATCCGGACAACCTGGAGCGCGCGTACTCCGAATGGACCAGCACGAGCTCGCTAACCGCGAGGAGCTCGGCATTGAACGGCAGCCGCTCCGGCTCCGTGAAGAGCAGCATCGCGTCGCGGACCGGCGTCTTCTCCCCGCGCGACTTGACCAGCTCCTTCAGGAGCTCGACGGCGTGCCCACCCTCGAGCTCCCATGCCTTCGAGTACACGGCGTCCCGGGCCTGGTAGTAGCCGACCACCAGGTGGAAGAGCACCACGTCGTGCAAGATGACGGCGCCCGGCCAGCGCAGCGCGCACTCGTAGACGTAGCCGTGGTACTCGGGATGGTTGCCGATGTTGTAGAGGCGGTGGTCGAAGCCGCCCGGGTCGACGCGATCCACACGATGCCGCAGGACGCGGAACTCGCGCGCGAGCGCCGGATCCGCGGGCCCATAGCCGTCGATCAGCAGCGTGACGTCGTAGTGTGCGGCGAGCGCGCGCGCGAGCACGGCCGAGTATTCGGAGACCCCGCTCCGCAGAGGCGGGAACGGGCTCGCGTAGATGAGCGATGGTCTAGCCACGAGCCCAGTCGGTGAGCGCCGAGACGACCGCATCCCAGCCGAGACCCTTGGCCGCGAGGCCACGCCGGCCGGCTTCACCCATGGCACGAGCCAGGCTGCGGTCGCGGGCGAGCCGGTCGATGGAGGCGGCAATCGCCTCCGGCTCCGCCGGCACGACGAAGCCGTCTCTGCCGTCGGTCACGAACTCGGCCGGGCCACCCGCGTCCGGATGAATGAGGACGGGCTTCGCGGACGCGAGCGCCTCGAGCGTGACGTAGCCGTAGTCCTCGTCGTAGGCGCCGAAGTACACGGCGAGGCAGCGCGCATAGAGGTCGAGCTTCGCCTCCTCCGTCACGTGCCCGAGCATCGTCACGCGACGCTCCAGGCGGTGCCGGCGAACGAGCTCCTCGAGCCGCGCGGCCTCCGGGCCGCCCGCGCCGCCCGCCAACACGATCCGCGTATTGGTCTGCAGGTGGCGCGCCGCTTCGACCAGGAGGTGCTGCCGCTTCATGGCGTCGATCCGGCTCGGGTAGAACACGAAGTCGCCGTACTCCTCCGCGTGCAGCCGTTCGTGGTGCAGGGGCGGATGGTACAGCGGCGTCGACGCGATGCCGTTGTAGCGGAGGAGGCGTGCCGACACGTTCGCCGAGATCGTGTAGACCCGCTGCGCCTCGGCGAATGCCTGGTTGTCGGAGTTGACGATCAGCCGGCGCACGGAGTCGCCCTGCGGCAGCCGGTGCAGGTCGCCGTACGGCGTGTCCCAGAGGTCGTACGCCTGCCGATGCTGATGGCAGAGCCAGACGACCTTCCGCGGGTGGCGCAGGTAGTACGCGGGGAACTTCACCGCGATGACCACGTCTATCTTCGCCCCGGCCGACTCCGTCAGGTCCAGCATGCGGCCCATGGTCATGCAGTCGACCAGCGCCTCGGGGGGCGACCACCGGAACGGGAGCGTCACCACCTCGGCCTCGTGGCCGCGCGCCACCAGCTCGTCCCGCAGCGACTCGACCAGCGTCTCCGCGCCGCCCCGGATGAACGGCACCTGGACGGTCGCGATCGCCACCCTCATGCCGCTTCCGCGATGACGGCGTCGAGCGCGCGCCAGAAACGCTCGGCGATGCGCGGAAGCGCAAAGCGCCGCTCGAAGTTCTCGAGCCCCCGCTCGATCAGCCAGCGGCGGTAGTGAGGATTGCGGACGAGCGTCTCGATCGCGGCCGAGTACTCCTCGGGCGCGGCGCCGAGACAGAGCTGATCTCCGCCGAGCGTCTCGCGCACGGCCGGCACGTCGCGGGCGATGATGGGCAGCCGGAGGGCCTGCGCCTCGACGAGCGGCACGCAGAACCCCTCGTGGGCGCTCGCGCACACGAAGTAGTCGCTGCCGAGGTAGTACGCGAGCAGCGTCGGGTCGTCGACGCGTCCGACCAGGTGCACGCGATCCTCGAGCCCGAGCCATTCGACGAGGCGCTGCATCTCGCGGTGATAGGCGTCGCCCTCGGCGAGCGGCGCGCCGACCACGTGCAGGCGGAGCGGGCGCCCGTACGCGATGGCATGATCCGCGACGCTCCGGATGAGGAGCCCCACTTCCTTGCTGGGCACGAGCCGCCCCACGAACAACAGGTTCAGCCGGTCGCTCTCGACGAGGCCGCGGAGCACCGGCTCGTCGGGGACGGTGCGCCCCCAGCGCTCGATGGCGTGGAACGGCGGAACGACCACCGTGCGGGCCAGCGATTCGAGCCCCGCCTCGCGCAGGTTGTGCGCCGAGTCCGCCATCCAGAGCGCATCGGGCAGCAACATCTTGAGCCGCATCGTCTGTTCACGCCCTTGGCGGCAGAGCGCGTAGAGCGTGTCGTCGTAAGCCTCGAAGAACGACTGCGGCGTGATGTTGTGGTAGCGGACGACGATCCTCGCCTTCGCCCGCCGCAGGATCTCCTCGCCCTCCGCCCAGTAGATGCTGTGGTGGTAGATGAGCAGGTTCTCCGGGCGTGCGATGAGCGCGTCGAGCGTGCCGGCGTCGACCGGGTCGACGCCGGGGAAGCTCACGAAGTTGCCGTAGACCGCGGCCGCGAAGCGACTCTGCAGGAGGCGATGCATCTCGGCGATGTCGTTGCCGATGGCATCGTACGGCACGATCGACTGATGGCAGATGACGACGTCCATGCACTCGGGATGGGCGGCTCATAGTATGCCACGGCCGCGAGGGGCAAACGTGGATCGCGAGGGACGTGCGGCCCAGTTTTGCAATTTGGGAGGGGATGTGTTCAGGTCCGCGCGCGAAGCCGCGGAGGCGCCGTGAGCGAGGATCCTCACCAGCTGGACGTCGACCAGATCACGAAGCACATCCATCAGGAGGTGCGGCGACGGCTCGAGGGTGGGCGCGGACTGCCGGTGGCGAGCTTCGATCCGGGATCCGACCGCGATCTCGAGCGCGATCTCGGGGCGCTCCGCGCGCATGCCGACGTCTGGGATGTGGCGCTGCCCGCGGGTCGGCGCGGCCTCGGACCGCTGCTCACGCTGGCCAAGAAGATAGCCCGTCGCCTCGTGACACCGTCACTCGCGCGGCAGGTGACGTACAACCTCACCAACATCCGCGCCCTCGATGCGGTCCGCCAGCGCAACGAGCTCGTGGTCGCGCGTCAGGCGCGTGCGCTGGCGGATCTCGCGACGGCGCAGGCGCGCGGCCTCGAGAGGCTGCAGGAGCAGGTCGAGGCCGCCGATCGTGTGCAGGCCGACCTGCAGGCGCTCCTCGCGACGCAAGAGAGTGCGCTCGCGGAGATCGGCCGCGCGATGAACGCTCTTCGGGAGGCGCAGGCCGTGCTCCGTGACGACATCGTGGCGGCGCAGGACGCCGGGCAGCGCGAGGTCGCGCAGCGCCTGGCCGGCCTCGAGCGGAAGGTCCGCCGCGCGGTCACCGCGCCGGCCGCAGCCACGTCGCCGCCGGCCGCGGCTGGCGCATCGCCGGCCGCGGCCGACGACCTGGACTTCGACTACTTCGCCTTCGAGCAGCGCTTCCGCGGGAGCGAGGCGCAGATCAAGGAGCGGCAGCGGCCCTACCTCCAGCACTTCCGCGGCGCCCCCGGCGTCGTCGTTGACGTCGCCTGCGGGCGCGGCGAGTTCGTGCAGCTCCTCCAGGAGTCGGGCATCCAGGCGCGCGGCGTGGACGCCGACGTCAACATGGTCTTCGCGTGTCGCGAGAAGGGCCTCGACGTCACGCACATGGATGCGTTCGTGTGGCTCGAGGCCCAGCCGGACGCCAGCCTCGGCGGCGTCTTCTCGGCGCAGTTCATCGAGCACATCGAGCCCCAGCGCGTCACGGCGCTCGTCTACCTGTGCGCGGCGAAGCTGCGGCCGGGCGCGGCCCTGATACTCGAGACCATCAACCCGAAGTGTCTCACCGTATTCGCCGGGAGCTTCTACATGGACCCGTCGCACGTGCGGCCCGTCCATCCGGAGACGCTGCGCTTCGTGTTCGAGTCCGCCGGGTTCGCCGACGTCGGGATCCACTACTCGACGCCCGTGGATCCGTCGGTCCACATCCCGGAGGTCGAGGCGCTGCCCGCCGAGTTCAACCAGGCCATCGGCCGCGTGAACGACCTCCTGTTCGGCTGCCAGGACTACGCGGTGATCGGCCGGAAGCGGGCCTGATGGGCGACGATCTCAACGGCCTCCCCGTCGAGAGCATCATGGCGCGGGTCCGGGCGCGCGCAGGCGAGGCACCGGAGGGCGCATCCGGGGGCGAGCCGGCATCCGGGCTCCCGGCCACGTTCGAGGGCGACCTCACGCGGAACCTCCTGACGCTGCGTGCGCGCGTCGACGTATACGCCGCGCCGCTCGTGAGCGGCCGGCGGCTCCTCGCGGCGCTCTTCACGCGCGCGAAGCAGGTGGCCCGGCGTCTGCTGGCGCCGAGCCTCGGTCAACAGGTGCTGTACAACCACGTCAATGCGGACGTCGTGCAGGCCCTGAAGGAGCAATGCGACGCACGGGCCGAGCACGAGGCCGACGCGTTGGCGGCGCATCTGCGGACGTTCGCGGAGCTCGAGCGGCTCGTCGGGGAGCTGAGCCGCCGCCCGGCCCGGACCGACGCCGAGCTCCAGCG
>Ga0111538_10006776_pt1 | contig 15473 bp, 13 predicted proteins | sample SoiMethybrSBSTD1_FD_79669 | JGI IMG/M metagenome (GOLD analysis project Ga0111538, IMG submission 79669) | Bulk soil microbial communities from a Populus tree surrounding site in Tennessee, USA - Soil MetaG P. TD hybrid SBSTD1 (version 2)... | ecosystem: Environmental > Terrestrial > Soil >...
AAGGGCGACGCGAAGCTCCCGCTGCTCGTCCTGCACACGCATGGTCATCACGATCATCGTGCGGCCGATGCGCAGTTCGCCGCGCTGCCGGGCGTCAAGGTCGTGCCGGCGGCGGTCGCGGATCTGCAGACGGCGCTGAGCCTGCAGAAGTGGCCCGAAGGTGTGGCCCGAGTCGAGCTCGGTGAGCGTACGGTCGAGATCATCCCGGCACCCGGCCATCACCCCGCGCATCTGATCTTCTACGACGATCGGACGGCGCTGCTGTTCACCGGCGACTTCCTGCTGCCCGGACGCCTGATGGTCGACGATCTCGGCGCATATCGTGCGAGTGCGGCGCGGCTCGTTTCGTTCCTTCGTGACCGGCCTGTGGCGCACGTGCTTGGCGCTCACATCGAGCTCGACAACGCCGGCGAACTGTTTTCGAGCGGCTCGACGCATCACCCGAACGAGCGTGCGCTCGCGCTCGACAAGGCGGATGTGCTGGCGCTGCCGGCCGCGCTCGAGGACTTCAACGGCTTCTATGCGCGCCACGATCACTTCGTGATCACGAATCCGAAACGGAATCTGCTCACGCTGGTCGCCGGCGTCGTGCTGCTGATCGTCGGCATCGTCGGCGGCTGGCTACGCATGCGACGGCGCAAGCAATCATGACGGAATCGCGCGAACTGCAGGCGGCGCGAGAACACCTGGCGCGCGGCGAAGCGAGCTATGGCTCGTCAGCAGGCCTCGCGGAACTGGAGCACGGCCTCGGCCTGCTCGATGACGTCAGGTCGGCGAAGAACGCTGCCGATCGTACGATCGCGGAGAACATCGCGAAGGCCTACGCCGCCCGCATCTATCGCAGCATCGGCACGCTGCTCGACAGCGATCGCGCGGTGCCGGAGCCGCAACTGGAGCATCTCTTCAGGGTTGTGCTGGCGTTCGATCAGAGCGGCGTCGAGCTGCCGGCCACGGCGCGCGAGGTCAAGATCGAGATCGCGCGCCGCCTGATCGACCGTTACTATGAAGGCCATTCGGCGGAACAGAAGCGCAAAGCACTCGACCAACTGACGAAAATCGCGGAGTAACAGCGATGAACGATCAAGCTACGCGCCGCGCGCTGTTGCAGGGCTCCGCGCTCGCGCTGGTTGCAGGCCTCACGGGTCGTGTGGGCGCTGCCGAGTCGCCCGACAAACCCTCGTCGCCGCTCGAAGCGGACCTCGCAGCCACCGAGCGCGTATTGGGTCTTTCGTACACGAGTGCCGAGCGGGCGCAGCTGGCGCGCGGCTACGACCAGGTGCTGGGGCAGCTGGGAACGATCCGCAAGCTCGATCTGACGAACGACCTGTCACCGGCCAGTCGCTTCGATCCGCGCGTGCCCGGCAAGACGTACACCGCGCCGCCGCCGAAGATTCGCGGCAAGGCGCCGGACGCGGGTGCGTTGCCGTCCAGCGCTGCGGATATCGCCCTCGCGCCGGCGTGGAAGCTCGGTCAGTGGCTGCGCAAGAAAGCGATTTCCAGCACCGAGCTGACGAGCCTGTATCTCGATCGCATCGCGCGCCTCGCGCCGAAGCTGGAGAACTTCATCACCGTGACCAGTGACCTCGCGCTGGCGCAGGCGAAAACAGCGGACGAAGGGCTCGCTCACGGTCGCATCTTGTCGCCGCTGCATGGCGTGCCGTACGGCCTGAAGGATCTGTTCGACGTCGCAGGCGTACCGACGACGTGGGGTGCGGAGCCGTACGTGAACCGGCCGACTCCGCAGGCGGATGCCGCCATCGTCGAGAAGTTGCGCGCGGCGGGCGTAGTGCTGCTCGGCAAGACCGCGGTCGGCGCGCTCGCGTACGGCGACATCTGGCAGGGCGGGCGCTCGCGCAATCCCTGGAATCCGGAGGAGGGCTCCTCGGGCTCGTCCGCCGGGTCCGCATCGGCCACCGCAGCGGGCCTGGTCAGCTTCGGCATCGGCACCGAGACGCTCGGCTCGATCATTTCGCCTGCGCATCGCTGCGGCCTCGCTGGTCTGCGGCCGACGTACGGACGGGTGTCGCGCTTCGGCGGGATGTCGCTGTGCTGGTCGTGGGACAAGGTTGGCGCGCTGGCACGCAGCGTCGCGGACTGCGGATTGATCCTCAGCATCATCAACGGCGGCGATTCCCGCGACTGGGGCTCGATCGACTTGCCGTTCGGGTTCGACTGGCGCGCACAAGCGAAGAATCTGCGCGTCGGCTATGTGCCTGCGTTCTTCGAGGGCGTCGGCTCGACGGACATCGATCGTCGCGCGCTCGCGGCCGCGCGCGAGATCGGCGTGACGCTGGTCGAAGTCTCGTTCCCGGATCTGCCGCTGGCTGCGCTGAACCAGCTCGTGACGATCGAAGCGGCGGCGGCGTTCTCGGAGCTGACCCTGAGCAACGGCGACGACAAATTGAAATGGCAGGACGACGCGGCCTGGCCCAACTCGTGGCGCCGCGCGCATTTGTTCCCGGCGGTCGAGATGGTGCAGCTGGAACGCTTACGTCGTCGCACGATGCAGGCGTTCGACGACATCTTCTCCCGCGTCGATGCGATGATCGGTCCGAACTATGCGGGCGGCGCGCTGGTCGCGACCAATGCAACCGGCCATCCGTCGCTCGCAGTCAAAGCGGGCTTCATGGAAGCACCGACGCGCGGCCTGCGCGACGAGCCGGCGAATCCAACCGGACCGAAGTATCGCGTGCCGCGCACCGTGTCGCTGTGGTCGCCGCTGTTCAGAGAGGATGCGCTGATCGCGCTCGGGCGTGCGCTCGAGGAGCAGCTGGGCGTCGCCGACGAGCATCCTGCGATTGCGAAAGAATAGAAGGGATTTTGGTGCCGGGAGAGAAAATCGGGGGAAAGTCAGCACCGCAACATTTGTGATGCTGCACTGCTGAGTTTCCCCTCATTTCTTCTCCCGGCACCGATTCCTTTCAGGCTTCAGCCTGACTCTTCATCACTCCGCTTTTCAGATGCTCCTTCAGGCACCTGCGGAGTTGCTCGCGATCGAGGGGCTTCGTCAGGTAGTCGTCCATGCCTGCATGACGGCATTCGTCGGCTGCACCTTTCATGGCATGCGCCGTCAGCGCGATGATCGGGATCCTGCTCATCAGGCTGTTCTCGCGCTCCTCGCGGCGAATCTCGCGCGTCGCTTCGTAGCCGTCGAGGTGCGGCATCTGGCAATCCATCAGAATCAGATCGTAGGTGCTGCGCCGCCAGGCATCCACGGCCTGACGTCCGTCGACAGCGACGTCGACCTGGAATCCTTCCTTCTCGAGCACTCGCTGCGCGACTTTCTGGTTGACGACGTTGTCCTCGGCCAGAAGGATGCGCGGCCGGCGCTGAGCGAACGGCGCTACGGACTGCGGCTCGGACACGACGACGTTGTCCTTCACGACAGCTTCGGCTTCGACCGGCGAGAAGTCCTGGAACGCAGCATCGGCCGTCGCAGCCGTCGCGATCGTGAACCAGAACGTCGAGCCCATGCCGGGAATGCTCTCGACGCCGACCGTGCCGCCCATCAGTTCGGCGAGCCGCTTGACGATCGAAAGGCCCAGTCCGGTGCCGCCGTAGCGGCGTGTCATCGACGCATCGATCTGCGAGAACGTGTTGAACAGCACCACGCGGCGCTCAGGCGCGATGCCGATACCCGTGTCGCAGACGGCGATGCGCAGAGTCAAATCGGGGTCGCGGCGATCCAGCACGCTGATGTGAATCGAGATCTCGCCGCGCTCGGTGAACTTCACAGCGTTGCCGCCGAGGTTGACGAGAATCTGCCGGATGCGCGCCATGTCGCCCATGATGTGCACGGGCAAACGTGGATCGACAACTGCCCGCACCGGCACGCCCTTGGCTTGAGCAGGAACGCTCAGCAGTTTCACGACGTCCTGGACCAGCGCCCGCAGGTCGAGCGGCGCGCGCTCGAGGTCGAGCTTGCCGGCCTCGATCTTCGAGAAGTCGAGAATGTCGTTGATGATGCGCAGGAGCGAAGACGCGCTGTCGCGAATGGTCTCGACGTATTCGCGCTGCTGCCGGTCGAGCTGCGTTTCCAGCACCAGCTCGGTCATGCCGATCACGCCGTTCATCGGCGTGCGGATTTCGTGGCTCATGTTCGCGAGGAACTGCGACTTGGCGCGCGTCGCGGCCTCGGCCGCTTCCTTGGCGTGTGCGAGGTCCTGCGTCCGTTCGGAGACCAGGACCTTCAGCTCGCGCGAGCGACGCTGCAGCTGCGACTCGCGCAGCCGGAACATCAGGAACCCGAGTAACAGCACCGCTGCGACGCACACCGCCTTGAACCATGTCGTCTCGTAGAACAGCGGCAGCAGCTCGAACTGTTGCGCAGCGCCGATCTCGTTCCACAGTCCATCGTCGTTGCTGGCGACGACCCGGAACACGTACTTGCCCGGCGGCAGACGCGTGTAATACGCGGTACGACGCGTGTTCGCGTCGACCCAGCCTTGCTCATACCCTTCGAGCCGATAGCGGAAGTGGACGCGCTCCGGCGCGACCATGCTGAGCGCGGCGTAGTGGAATTCCCAGTTCGTGCTGCCGGGCGGAGCGCGCAGCTCGCTCGTCAGGTCCAGCGCCTTGCCGTCCGCGATGACACTTTCGACGACGACCGGCGGCGGCAGGGCGTTGGTGCGAATGCGGTCCGGATCGACGCGCACGATGCCGCGGATGCTCGGCAGCCACAACGTCCCGTCGTTCGCGCGGAATCCAGCACGCGTGTTGCCGCCGCTGAATTCGCTCGTGCGCAGGCCGTCAGCGATGTGATACGCGCGCACCCGCGGCACGATGGAGTCGGGGCGCTCTATGAGGGTCTCGAGCTCTTTGCGCGGCACGGCGAACAAGCCGCGATTCGTTGCCAGCCACAATGCACCGCGAGCGTCTTCGACGATCTGCAGCATGTTTTCGCGAAGGGCAGGCGTCGCCTGGGCGAGCGACACGAAGCGACCGTCGCGGTAATAGGCCAGGCCTTCGAGCGTGCCGAACCAGAGTGCGCCGCTCTCGTCTTCATGAATCGACACGATGCGTGGACTCGGCAAACCGTCGTTGACGCCGTAGCGAAGGAGGTTCCCGCCGTCGAGCATCAACAGGCCGAACGCATCCGTCGCGACCCACATGCGCTGACGCCGATCCTCGTAGAGGACGCTGGTCATGAATGAGCCGATGTGGCGCAACGCGGCCGGCGGCGGCACGATGCGACCGTCCTCGATCAGATCGACGCCGACGTTCGAGCCGGCCCACAGACGTCCGAGGTGATCCTGGGCAACGGCTTTCACCGCGTCGCCGCTCAAACCCTCGGCGGTGGAGAAGCGCGTGAGCTTGCCGGACTGCAATCGATACAGTCCGCGGCCGTGCGTGCCGAACCACACCGTGCCGGAGCGATCTTCGAGCACGGCGCGGACCCGCACGTCTTTCAAGCCGAGTCGCGGCGCGAGGTACTCGAACTTGCCGTTGGTGTAGTGAGTCAGACCGGCATCGGTGCCCAGCCACAGGCTGCCATCGCGCGACGGCGCGACGGTCCACGCGAGATTGCCGGGCAGACCTTCTGCCGGTCCATACGGAATGAACTTGCCGTTGTGCAGGCGTTCCAGGCCCGCGCCGAACGTGCCGAGCCACAGACTGCCTTCGGGATCTTCGAGCAGGGCGCGCACGTCGTTGCTCGTGCGGTCGCGCATGTCGAGCCAACTCGGTGTGTCTGCGGCGAGACGCAACACGCCACTGCCGGTCGTGCCGATCCAGAGATTGCCGTCGCGATCGCGCAGGATCGCACTCACGGCGGACCCCAGATTCTGGGCGCTCGCGTAGGGTTCGAACTGGCCGTCGCGACCGTGGAACACGCGACCGTCCTCGGTGCCGACCCACATCGCGCCGTCGTCGTCTTCGAGCATGGCGCGCACGTTCTCGCTGCCAGCGCCCGAGCTCACGGTGACTTTAGCGAAGTGCTCGGCGCCGAGGCGGTACAGGCCGCCGACGTTGGTCCCAACCCAGATCACGCTGTTGTTGCTCGCGTGCAGTGCCCGGATGGCCGTGTCCCCGAGACCGTGCTCGCGTCCGAAGGTGCGCACGTTCGTACCGTCGATCTCGAACAGCGCCTGGTCGGTGCCGATCCAGATGTGGCCATTTTTGTCGGAGACGATTGCGCGGATATAGCCGTCGCGCAGGCCGGCCAGCTGTTGTTCGTGGAATTGGCCGGCGGAGTAGGTGAGCACACCGACGCGAGTGCCGACCCACAGACGGCCGTCGTCGTCGACATGGAGCTTCGTGATGATGCGCGAGCGCAGCTGCGGCGTGTTGTCGCGATCGAAGACGGTGAAGCGCACGCCATCGAAGCGCACCAGCCCTTCATGCGTCGCCAGCCACAGGTAGCCGTCGGGCGTGCGCGCGAGCGCTTCGACCGAGTTCTGCGGCAGACCCTGCTGAATCTGCCAGTTGTCGAACACGTATTGGCTGACCGCGAGGTGCGGATCGAGCGCATGGGCGGGTCGAACCGCGGCAAAAAGGGCGCCCGCGGCAGCCAGCAGCCACACGGCTGCCCCGCCTGTGCGACTCTGGATTGCGCTGCGTGGGTTCGACATTGATGCCCCGACCCCCGAAAAGCGGGTCGTCACCCGGGGATATCGGCCGGCGCACTCCCCGCTGGAGATCGGGGTGCGGCAAAATGTGTGACCGATGTCCGAAATGCAGTCCCGGGAGATGCGGCATTACGCGGCCCTCAGGTCCGCCCTGATCGGCTATGGCGTGCTTGCCTTCACGTTCTTTCCGCCGACGCGCACCCTGATGCTGTGGGGCATCGGCGTGCAGGTCGCCGTGATCCTCGTCCGGCAGCTCATCCAGCGGCGGGTTCGCGATCCGGCGCTGGCGAGCACGGCGCTCACGGTGCTGGAGCTGGTCGCGGATGGCGTCACCGTCGCGCTGTTTGCAATCGCGACTCTCGGCGGCATCATGCGGATCGAAGGTCAGGTCTGAGGGAGGACCTGCAATGGCGACCGATTCCGAAATCTTCGAAGGCGGTTGCACCTGCCGCGCGATTCGCTATCGCATGACGAGCAAGCCGATGTTCGTGCATTGCTGTCATTGCCGCTGGTGTCAGCGTGAGACCGGTACGTCGTTTGCACTCAACGCGCTGATCGAAGCGACGCGCGTCGAGTTACTGCAAGGGCAGCCGGAAGTAATCGACACGCCGTCGAACAGCGGCAAGGGTCAGCGGATCTCGCGCTGCCCGGTGTGCAGGATCGCGTTGTGGAGCAACTACGGTGGCATGGGCGACGTCGTCCGGTTCCTTCGCGTCGGCACGCTCGATGAGCCGGATCGCTGTCCGCCTGACATTCACATCTTCACTTCGTCGAAACAGCCGTGGGTCGTGCTGCCGCCCGGTGCGAATGCGGTGCCCGAGTACTACAGCAGCAAGACCGTGTGGCCCGCGGAAAGTCTCGCGCGCCGTGCGGCGGTGTTGGGTTGAGGGAGGCTGGCCATGCTGCAATTACGTCCCAACTGCGAATGCTGCGACAAGGATCTGCCGCCGGACTCGGTCGAAGCGCTGATCTGCTCGTTCGAGTGCACCTTCTGCGCGTCGTGCGTAGCAACTGTACTGAAGGGCAAGTGTCCGAATTGCGGCGGTGAGCTCGTCGCGCGTCCGCGGCGGCCCGCCGACAAGCTCGGCAAGTTCCCGGCCTCCACGCAGCGTGTGCTGAAACCACAAGGTTGCGAACGGTTCTGAACTGTAGAGGGATCCGACGACTCACCAACGTTAGGCTGCGCTTACGCCGCAGCTCACTGCTCTCGCGGCTCGCGCGCGGGCATTTTGTGTTCCATCGATTCCTGGCTTGTCCTCGAGGAGGCAATCGTTGTGAACACCCTGATCCGATCTTTGTTGCCCGCTGCTGTGGCAGCCACGCTCGCCGCATGCGGCGGCGGTGGCTATGGCGGCGACGACGGCGGCAACAACCCGCCACCGCCACCCCCCGTCACACTCGCCGACGGACAGTTCGTCCTCGAGCGCATCGAGGGGCTCGGCATTCACGCCAACGGCACGGACGACAGCGCAACCGACGCTGACGGCAAGTTCAAGTTCGTGGTCGGGCAGGACGCGCAGCTGTTCGTCGGCGACGCGACGAATCGCCTGGTCGTCGGCACTGTGGCGCCGACCGAAGTGCCCAACGGCGTTGCCACGGTCGGGCTGCAGGATCTGAAGGAAGTAGCGAACGACAAGGACCAGGTGCTCGGCAACATCCTCGTCCTGTTGCGCGCCCTCGATGGCGACGGCGACCCGACCAACGGCGTGCAGATCGATGCCGCGGCCAACGCGGCGGCCGCCGCTGCCGTGACCGGCGGCAAGACGGTCAATTTCGATCAGGACGCAGCAGCATTTGCTGCGGACCCGGTGATCGCCGCGGTGCTCGACGATCTCAACCGGCAGCTCGGCGATGCCAAGTCGGCATTGCTCGACTTCACCGAGCTGTTCCCGCAGAGCCGCTCCAGCTCGATCGCGCTCACCAGCGACAACACTCGGGTGGTCGTGGCGAATCGGCAGAAGAGCTCGGTCTCCGTGATCCGCGTTCGCGACGCGAACGGCGCCGATACCGAAGAGCGGCTCGCCGAAGTCACGGTGGGCAAGGAACCGCGCTTCGTCGCAATCAGCCCGGACGACAAGCGCGCGTTCGTGACCAGCGCAGTCGCCGGCACGATGTCCGTAATCGATCTGACTTTGCAGCAGCCGGCGTTGGTCGGCGCACCTGTCGACGTCGGCATCGAGCCTCGCGGTCTCGCAGTGACCCCGAACGGCACCTACGCCTTCATCGCGAATCACACCGTCGGCGAAGTGACGATCGTGCGCCTCTCCAACATGCAGGTTGCGGGCACGGTGCATACGGGTGGCAATCCGCTGGCCGTGGTGATCACCAACGATGGCGACAAGAACGACGACGACGAGCGGGTATTCGTGACGCGCCTGTTCGGCGAGCTGATCGATCCCGCGCGCCCGGACGGCTTCGACGACGCGAAGCAGGGCGTGATCGATACGTTCACGGTTGGCGAGGCAGTGGCGGGCAACGCGCAGGTTGCACAGCTGCACCTCGCGCCGCTGGCTTCGGGATTCAACGCGGATCGCCGCCAGTTCTGCACCAAGACGCGTGAAGCGCTCGAAGTGGGCGTGGGCGCCGAGAAGGTGATCTTCTTCAACAGCGGCGCGAATGGTGTGCCCGACGACATCGACAACAACAACCTGGCGAACGAGACGTTCTGCCCGGATGTGAACTCGGACAATGCCGCCATCGACGGCCCGATCCAGAAGGTGCCGCAGAAGGTGTACCCGAACATGCTGTTCTCCGCGCTGGTGCGCGGCCGCCAGCTGTACGTGCCGAACATCGGCGCCTCGCCCGAGCCGCCGGTGCGATTCAACGTAAACGTGCAGGGCCTGGTCGGCGTGATCGATCGCAGTCAGGGCGCAGCAGGAGCAGAGAACACTGCGCTGACGCTGAACCTGAACTCGCAGGTCGCGAAGGAGAAGCAGCCGTTGCCGCCTGCGGACAAGGAGACGCTCGACCGTGTGTTCCTCAACGATCTCGTCGCCGTGGAAGCAGATCGCATCGGACGCAACTTCCTGTTCGTCAGCCGCGGCGGCAACTACGTGCTGCGCGCCAGCCTCGACGCGACCGGCAAGCTCAACATTCTCGACGGCGCTGCGCAGCCGAAGGCCCAGCGATTGCAGACCGGCAACATGCCGACCGGCGTCGTGATGAGCAGCGATGCCAAGCGCGCCTACGCCAACAACGAGATCAACACTTCGGTGACTGCGCTCGATCTCGAGCACAACGTCGTGCTGAAGCGCGACATCGATTCCAGCACTCCACCGGCACCGGGCACGCAGGAGCATCGCAACCTGGTCGGCAAGCTGGTGTTCTTCACGGCGCTCGGCGTGCCGGACGTGCTCGACACCACCAACGACGGCCAGTTCGACGTGGCGCTGCGGGACATCGATCCGCTCAAGAACCGCGGCAAGGCTTCGGACAACGGCTGGTCGAGCTGCTCCTCGTGCCATGACGACGGCCACAGCGACAACGTGACCTGGATCTTCGAGACCGGTCCGCGCCAGACGATTCCGCTCGAAGGCATGTTCACGCACGACGTGCCGGACGTCGCCGGCCGCCTCCTCGATCAGCGCGTGCTGAACTGGAGCGCGGTGCGCGGCTCGAACACGGACTTCAACGCCAACTCGATCGGCATCCAGGGCGGCAAAGGCTTCGCCACGGAAACGCAGACGGGTGACCACACGGCGTTCGTGTTCAACCACGGCCCGATCTTCGGCGTGAGCGACTCGCTCGACGCGCTGCAGGAGTGGGTGACAACGGTGCGCGCACCGATCGTGCCGCAGCTCGCCAATCCGACGGCGGGACGCGCGGTGTTCGAGGAGCATTGCTCCAGCTGCCACGGCGGCGCGAAGTGGACCAAGAGCCAGACCCTGCCGCTGTTCGAGCGCCAGCCGGCGACCAACAGCGGGCTGCTGGCGATGTTCCCGCAGAACCCGATCGGCGTGGGCTTCTTCGATCTCGGCGGCGTGAAGCCGTTCGATGCCGACGTGGCCGTCAACGGGCCGCAGCTGCTCTCGATCAACGGCGCTCAGGGAGCTCTCAAGCTCCTCGACGACGTCGGTACCTTCACGCCGGCGAATGCACCGGGCGGCCAGCTCGAGATCCGCGGTGCTGCCGCAGTCGGTACGAAGGACACGACGCCGGGCGTGCAGTCGACGCAGGGCTTCGGCGCATTCGGCGTGGCGGGCTTCAACTCGCCCTCGCTGCTCGGTCTGAGCCTCTCCGCGCCGTACTTGCACGATGGTTCGGCGCAGACGCTGGAGGCAGTCGCCGGCCGCCACAAGATCACGTCGCCTGACGGCCAGGGCGGCACGATCACGGCGACGATCGCCGAGACGCTGAGCCAGCAGGAGCTGACCGACGTGCTCAACTTCGTGCGCACCATCGACGACGCCACGCCGAAATTCGAATCCGGCACCGACAAGTTCATTCTGGAGAACCCGGCGCCCTGACTCCCGACCCCGCGGGTCCACCATCGACCCCCGGGACACTACGAGCCGCACACTGCGGTGTGCGGCTTTTTTTCTGGTCTTCCTTGGCGCCTCGGCGTTCTTGGCGAGAGACATTTCCGATTCTCTCTTCTCCCTCCGCAAACCACGCCGGAAGGGATAGAAGAATCAAGAATATCTCTCGCCAAGAACGCCAAGACGCCAAGGTCGGAACTCGGAATCCGGAATTTGCGAAATTCGGAAGTTCGAAGGTCCAACCTACAACCGGAACTCGAACATCACGTGCTCGCGCTCACCCGGGTCGCCGCCGACTGACGCGTACAACCGCATCGCTGCTGCATTGTCGCGGTCCGTCAGGACCCAGGCCTGCGAACAGCCGAGAGCACGGCCGGCGTCGAAGAGGAGGCGGAGCAGCGCCTGGGCCAGCCCGCGTCGCAGATGGGTCGGCGCGACGGCGACTTCGTTGATCCAGAGCTCCGGCGGCTTGTCCGGGTGCACGTAGTGCACGCCCGAAGCGAAGCCAACGACGATTCCGTCATCGAGCGCGACGGCGAGGTGATGCCGGGCATCGTCGAGAAACTCGCGCGTCAGCGCGGGCTGGACAGCGTGGTCGAAGACGCCGTCGGCGAAGCGGTCGAGGACCGCGCCATCGCCCGCGCCCAGCTTGCGGAATTCGATCGCCATCTCCAGATCTTCGCAGATGCGCCGCGACCATGGCAGGATTCGGGCATGGCGAGCTGGCAGGCCAAGGCGACGAGCTTCGTATTGCGGCATTGGTTCAAGCCGATGCTGGCGCGTGCGCCCGATGCGCTCGCGGCGCGCAAGATCATGAACGGCCGGACCCGGCCCCCGCCGCAGGGCGTGCGTGTGGTCGCCGGCGAGGTCGGCGGTGTCGCCGGAGAGTGGATGACGGCCGACGGGGTGCCAACGGTCGCGACCCTTCTCTATCTGCACGGCGGGGGCTACTTCGCGTGCACGCCGCAGACGTATCGTCCGGTCACGTCTTCGTATGCGCTGGCCGGGTTCGAAACCTTTGCGCCCGACTATCGGCTCGCACCCGAGCATCCGTTTCCGGCGGGCCTCGATGACGCGATCGACACGTATTGCGGCTTGCTGGAGAACCACGCGCCGCGCCAGATCGTCATCTCGGGAGACTCAGCGGGCGGTGGCCTCGCCATGGCGCTGTTGCTGTCGCTGCGTGAGCGCGGACTCGCCATGCCGGCAGCGGCGGTGCTGTTCTCGCCCTTCGTCGACCTGGCGGCAACCGGGGAGTCCGCGCGCACGAACAGCGAGCGGTGCGCGATGTTCAACCAGCAGTCGTTTGGAATCGCGGCTGGGTACTACGTAGGAGAGGGCGACCGGTGCGCTCCGTTGGCCTCGCCGCTTTACGCGGACCTGCGTGCCCTGCCGCCGCTGTTGATCCACGTCGGCGCGGACGAAACGCTGCTCGATGATTCGCGACGTCTGGCCGAGCGGGCGCAGCTCGCAGGCGTCAAGGTGGAGCTGAAGATCTGGCAGGCAGTGCCCCACGTATGGCAGCTGTTCCGAGGCTGGATTCCGGAAGGGCGCAGCTCCTTGCGCGAAGCAGGCATGTTCTTCGCCCGCGAAGTCGGACAATGAGCCGCCCGATAACGCTGCAGGTCAGCGAGAACAGGAACGTTTCAGCTCTGCTCGATCTGCCCGCCGATGCGCACGCGTGTTATGTGTTCGCTCACAGTGCCGGCGCAGGTATGAATCACCCATCGATGGCGTTGGTCGCCGACGATCTGTCCCGGCAGGGCGTCGCAACGTTGCGCTATCAATTCCCGTACATGGAGAGTGGCTCGCGCCGCCCCGATCCGCCGGCACTGTGTCACGCGACCGTTCGCGCTGCAGTCGCCGAAGCCGCGCGTCTGGCGCCGGGTCTGCAGCTCGTGGCAGGCGGCCGATCGTTCGGCGGTCGCATGACTTCGCAAGCACAGGCGCTTGCGCCGTTGCCGGGCGTCAGCGGCTTGGCCTTCTTCGCGTTTCCGCTGCATCCCGCCGGGCGTCCCTCCCAGGAGCGCGCCGACCATCTCGCGAACGTGAACATCCCGATGCTGTTTCTGCAGGGCACGCGCGACGACCTCGCGACGCTGGAGCTGCTGCAGTCGGTCGTGCACCGGCTCGGCGCACGCGCTACATTGAAGCTGCTGCAGGACGGCGATCATTCGTTCCACGTGCGTGCCTCCTCGGGCCGGCACGACGCGGACGTCCGGCAGGAGGCCGTGCTCGCGCTGCTGGACTGGATCGCGAAACTGACGTGACCGATACGAAGAAACTCAAAATCGCTGCAGCCATCTCGCTGTCGTTCACCGGCATCGTGGTGCTGATCATGGCGCTGCTGGTCAAGCGCGTGATCACGTTTCAGATGGCGATGCTGATGCTGGTCGCGCTGCTCGGCCTGTATTTTGGCTTCGGCGTGCTCATCGCTCTGTACCGCTTCACCGGACGGCTCAAGTAGCCGTGTAGGGGAACTTCCCCGCAACCGCGGACGTTTGCGGTGGAACTGTTGTCTCTAGCGGGAGGACCTCATGAACTTCAGGATCTTATGGGCCGCATTGGCGGCGACGGCGGCACTCGGCGTGGCGGCTTGCGAGAAGCAGGGGCCCGTGGAGCGCGCTGGCGAAGAAGTCGACGAAGCGGTCGACACGATCAAGAACGGCGGTGACGAGTCCACTGCGAACAAGGTGGACGACGCGTTGGACGAGGCGCGCGACGCGGCCGAAGACGCGACCAAGAAGTGACAAACCGCGCCCCACGCTGCGACGTGGGGCGCTCCCTCGTAATCATCCCGACTGCGCAACGGCACCGGTAGTGTTTCACTCGCCGGCCAACCCCTACAGAGGGACGGTGCGAATGACCGCGTCGAACGGCGTGGCTGTGCAGTCGGGTGCGCGCATCATGATCGTCGAGGACGAGCGCATTCTCGCGCTCGACCTGGCCGAGACGCTCGACGAGCTCGGCTACACGGTCGCGGGCACGGCGTCGCGCGGCGACGAAGCAATCGACCTGGCACGGCGGCTCCATCCGCAGCTGATCCTGATGGACGTGCGCCTCGACGGCGACGTCGACGGCATCACGGCGGCCGAGACGATCCGTGACGAGCACGACGTGCCGGTCGTGTTCCTCACTGCTCATGCAGATGACGATACGCTGCATCGTGCGACCACATCGGACGCCGCCGCGTACCTCGTCAAGCCGTTCAAGGCGCCGGACCTGCGTTGCGTCATCGAGATTGCGCTTCACAAGCACGCCGCGGATCTGCGCCTGCGCGAGAACGAGCGGTGGCTGGAGCAGACGCTGCAGCAACGCACCGCGGCGCTCGAAGCCGCAAACCGCGAGCTCGAGGCGTTCAACTATTCAGTCGCTCACGATTTGCGCGCGCCGTTGCGCGGCATCGATAGCTTCAGCCAGTTGCTGATCGAGCGCTATTCGCAGCGGCTCGACCCCGAAGGGCTCGCGTACCTCAATCGCGTGCGCGCGGCCGCCTCGCGCATGTCGCAGCTCATCGACGCGCTGTTGTCATTGGCTCAGGTCGGTCGCAGCGACATGCAGCCGCTCGATCTGGATTTCTCGCAGCTGGTGCAATCGGTCACGAGCGAGCTCGCGGCGGCGAATCCCGATCGCAACGTCCCGATGGTCATCGCGCCCGGCATGCGCGCGCACGCCGATCCGCGCATGTTGCGGATCGTCGTCGCGAACCTGCTGGAGAACGCTTGGAAGTTCACGGCGCGGCGTCAGCGTCCTGCCGTCGAGGTCGGCCCGGTGCAGAACACCGCGCTGCCGACCTACTACGTGCGCGACAACGGCGCCGGCTTCGATCCGGCGTACGCGTCGCGACTGTTCGGCGCGTTCCAGCGCCTGCATCCGGACCGGGAATTCCCCGGCACCGGCATCGGGCTGGCAATCGTGCAGCGGGTGATTGCGCGTCACGGCGGCACCGTCTGGGCGGATTCGCGGCCGGACCAGGGCGCGACGTTCTATTTCACCTTGCCGCGGAAGGCGGGCTGACGGTCCAAGGTGGTCTGCGGCGAAGAGAAGAGGAAGGATGTCTCTCGCCAAGATCGCCAAGACGCCAAGAAGAACCAGAGATCTAACTTCCGAGATTAGAACTCTCCCACCATAGATTCTGCTTTTCCGACCTTGGCGATCTTGGCGAGAGAAATTTCCGGCTCTTGTTCCGCTCCGCTGCGACGTCATGGACTGGGGCCCACCGCGCGTGACCAGCTACAATCGGGCATCCATGCTGCCCGCGCACTATGAAACGCCCTCTTGACCGCTACGCAGAGAAGCGGGCGTTCACGCGCACGCCGGAGCCCGCTCCGAAGCTGCCGACGGGCCGAAGCGGGCCATTGCTGTTCGTCATCCAGAAGCACGCTGCGCGCCGCCTGCACTACGATTTCCGCCTCGAGCTCGACGGCGT
>Ga0111538_10006777_pt1 | contig 15472 bp, 8 predicted proteins | sample SoiMethybrSBSTD1_FD_79669 | JGI IMG/M metagenome (GOLD analysis project Ga0111538, IMG submission 79669) | Bulk soil microbial communities from a Populus tree surrounding site in Tennessee, USA - Soil MetaG P. TD hybrid SBSTD1 (version 2)... | ecosystem: Environmental > Terrestrial > Soil > Tree...
ATGCGGTGCTCCTGGGCGAACATGTCAAACAGGCGGGGGAGCATCTCCGGTAGTATGCCAATGCCATTATCCCGCACCGATATGAGGGCGCTGTTCCCCTCCTGGCGGACGCTGACCCATATCTGGCCGCCTTTTGGCGTATATCTCGCCGCGTTATTTAGCAGGTTGGTAAATACCTGCTCAAGCCGCACTGCGTCGCCGTTAACGATCAGCGAGGTCTCCGGAAGCAACAGGTTGAGCTTATGCCCGTTCTCATCGATCAGTGTCCTGCTCGCCTCTACGGCGTGGTGCAACACCGCCTTCAAATCCAGGGGGGTGCGGCGCAACTCGACCTTGCCGCTGGTTATCCGCGATATCTCCAGCAGATCATCCACCAGCCGGACCGTATAATTGACCTGACGGGTAATCACCGGCAACAGATGAGGGAGGGCCGCTTTACCCTCCGGGCGCGCGATCAGCGCAAGCGCGTTCGAAATCGGCGCCAGCGGGTTTCGCAGCTCATGCGCGAGCGTAGCCAGAAACTCGTCCTTGCGCCGGTCGGCTTCCCGCAGCGCGGTTTCCGCCTTGACGCCCTCGGTGATATCTATGGACACGCCGACGTGCCCTGCATATTTGTCGGCAGCGGTAAACCAGGGCAACGCATACGACTTCAGCCAGCGCCACTCACCCTGCGCGTTCCTTACCCGCACGCGGTGCTGCAGCCGGCTCCGCTCCCGCACCGCCTGCTCCAGCGCTGCGATATACCCAGGCGCATCCTCTGGATGGAGCCGGGATTTCCAACCGTCCGGCATGAGTTCGCAGGCGGACATTCCGAACATGTCGAGGCAGGGCTGGTTGAGGTAAACCACATGCCCCAGGGCGTCCACTTGCCAGATCAGCGCGGGCGAGGCCTCTGCCAGGGCGCGGAACCGTGCCTCGCTCTCGCGCAGGTTCTGTTCGGCGCGCTGGCGTTTGGTAATGTCAATCACATACCCCACGCTCTCGTCCGCGTCGAGCTGTTTTGCCGTGAACAACGCCCACCAGCGCGAGCCGTCCTCGCGGAGAAACTCCTCCTCATAGGGGATCGTATGTCCGGTTGACTTGAATTCGCGGATGGCGCGTAACAACAGCTCTCGCCATTCGGGGGGTGTCACGATAATACAGTGGCCAAAACCCGCGTGCTCATTGTGCTGGTCGAACCGGCTCATTTCCAGGAACGCATCGTTGGCTTCCGTAATCCCGCCTTCACCGTCGAAAAAAATAATGCCAATGGTGTCGATCTCGAGCGCCTGCCGGAAGCGCTCCTCGCTTTTGCGCAACGCCTCTTCCGCCTGCTTGCGCTTTTTTACATGCACGGTTACGTCGATGCCGTGTCCCAGAACACGCTCGCAGGTGCCGTTCTCGTCCAGGAGCGGCAAATAGACGAGATCGATATAATGCTCTTCTACCTGACTCCCGTCGCCAGGGCTTACTTTCACCGGAAGCTCGAAGCCGACGAAGGGCTCGCACGTGGACATGACCTGGCGCAGCCGCTCCTGGAAACCGCATTCCGCTGCCTCGGGCAGCGCCTCGAAGGCCGGCCGTCCGATCAGCTCGCGCCTGCCGACAAGCTGGTAATACGCCTCACTGGCGAATTCGAAAACGAAATCCGGTCCTCGAAGCACGTGGAGGAACGAGGGCGCGGTACGAAATACCTCTTCCAGCAGTTCGATCCGCTTTGCCTGGAGCGCGTCCTTGAGCTGGACCCGCTCCGCCTCGCGCCGGCGAGCATTGACGAGCTCGGTTGTGTCGAGGACAGTCACGAGCACGCCTCCCGGAGGGGTCTCGTCAAACCCCGGTTGGCCGGGCAACGCGCCTGGAACCGGGCTGTATGTCAGACGTAAAAAACATTCTTCCGGCGCTCCCTTCCGGTTCAGCACCAGCCTCTGCTCCTCGAACACGTGGGACTCGCGGCGCATCATGACGCCTTCGATGATAGGAGCGGTAAAATCCCAGGCCTCCGGCCAGGACACGCGCACGGGCTGGCCAAGGGCGTCGGGCTGCTTTCCGCCCATCGTATCGCGGAAGCGGTCGTTATAGATCTGGATGAAGTCGGGGCCCCATAGCAGTATGGTGGCCGAGGGCAGCAAAAGAACGATATTGACCGCAAGCTGAAGCTGGGGCGGCCAGTTTTCTATCGGACCCAGGCCTGATTCAGTCCAGTCATGCGCAAAAATCTGCAAGCCCATCTCACTCCCACGCAACCAGGCGGGGATCTCAGGCAGGCTCATGGATTACTGCACCTCTTATATTCTTAATGTGCGGGGGCATTTGCGCTTTATAACACTTCCTGATGTCAGAAGCCAAGTGTCATGTAGCTTGCAAGATACAAGCGTCGGTCTCGGTTGGACGCAGCGGAAGGCTGCGGGATAACCTATAAAGAGGTTATAAACCTGCCTGGTTGACGAATGTCAAAGAGGACATAAAAAATTTGCAGTGGCTGTCCTCAGTGCGCTCTTTTGGCGCCAGTTGTTCCCGCTTACGGTTACCACGACAAACGATAACGGGGGAAAACGATGGAATATGACGAGAATATCCCGCAGCGTCCGGTTATATCCGATTCCTTTACCATGCTGGATGCCAGCCGAGGGATGAAAGACGGGTTTGAGCAGGCCAGGAGGTCGCTTGAAGTCGCTTGAAGAAAGAACGAGACAGCTCGAGCGCTCCCTCTCTGTGCTGCGCGCGGCGATCGAATCAACCTCCGACGGGATTCTTTTCACCGACGAAACCGGGCACATCCTCCATTTCAACGAACGTTATCTCCAGATATGCGGCATAAGCCGCGAAGTTGCGGAACATACTGCACAGCATCAGCAACTGCTTGAGTCCCACTGTGAATGCTTGAAAGAGCCGCAGGAATTCCTGCGGCGAACGGCTGAAATTTATGCAACCTCGCCCGAGGAAAGCCGGGATTTGATGGAGCTTGCCGACGGCAGGGTGTTTGAGCGGTATTCCGGGGTGCAGCACATCGAGGGCAAGAGTATTGGCCGTGGCTGGAGCTTCCGTGACGTCACCGCGCGCACGCGCGCAGAGGAGGCCCTGCAGGAAACCGGCGAGCGGATGTCCTTCATGGCCGACGCGATGCCGCAAAAAATTTTCACGGCGCGGGAAGATGGTTCGTTCGACTATCTCAATCAGCAATGGCAGGATTACGCCGGACTGACTTTACGGGAACTTGCGGGCTGGGGCTGGAGCCGGCTGATCCATGCCGACGACGTGGATGAGACCTTGCAGAGCTGGCTGCATTCGGTCGCCACGGGGGAGCCGTATCAAATGGAATGCCGCTTCCGGCAGGCCACCGGCGAGTACCGCTGGCATCTGCTTCGTGCTCAAGCGCGGCGGGAAGGTAGCGGAGCAGTCTCGATGTGGGTGGGCTCGAATACGGACATCGACCGGCTCAAGCGTGGGGACGAGGAAAAACAGCAGCTGCTTGAGCGCGAGCGGATTGCCCGGCTGGAGGCCGAGCGCGCCAGCATCGTCAAGGATGAGTTCCTCGCAACCCTCTCTCATGAGCTCAGGACGCCACTCAATGCAATTCTCGGATGGTCGCAACTGCTTTTACAGGGAACAACGCGCCCCGAGAGCATCCAGCGGGGTCTGGAGATCATAGAAAGGAATGCGCGCGCACAGAACCAGCTTATCGGGGATCTCCTCGACATGAGCAGTATCGTATTAGGAAAAGTCAGGCTGGACGTGCACCGGTTGGATCTTGCCGTAGTGGCCGAGGCGGCGATTGAATCCATTCTGCCCGCTGCTCAGGCAAAAGGGATTAACATTCGAAAAACAATCGATCCGGCAGCAGGATTGGTTGTTGGCGATAATACCCGCTTGCAGCAGGTCATCTGGAATCTCCTTTCCAATGCAATCAAATTCACCCCTAACGGCGGTACGATCGAGATTGTCCTTAAAAGGCTGGCGTCACATCTTGAACTGACGGTCAGGGACTCCGGCGTGGGAATCAAACAGGAGTTCCTTGAGTTCGTATTCGACCGGTTCCGCCAAGCCGATTCTTCGCTTACGCGTAGCCACAGTGGACTTGGGCTCGGCCTTGCCATCGTCAAACAGCTTGTAACGCTGCATGGGGGAAACATCCGGGCAGAAAGCCCGGGCGAAGGCAAGGGTGCATCCTTTATCGTCAGCCTCCCGTTTGCCACGGTCAGCGACCAGAAAATTGCGTCACCCCTTGCCGCCGTGCCTTTTGAAGCGAACGCGGGGGAGGAATCGAGACAGAAGAAGATGCGGGGTCCCTGACAAGCAAAAATGACGGGCGAGCCCCTAACCGGGTGCACGTGGCGGTAGTGCACGCCGCGGCTTTAAGGGCGTCATTTACGCCCGCTCCCGTCGCGCGAGGAGGCACGGCACACGCGGCAGCCCCTGATGGATAATTAAGCACTCGCCTGCCGGACGTGGCACAATAATTTCATTTCACGCCTTATTGACCAAGCCGAGTATGCGCCGGTGGATCCTGATCGCCTTTTTTGCAATGCTGTCGGGAACAGCGGCCGTGTTGCTGGCAGCGCTTGCTGTTGGCGAACTCCTTTCCGGCGCCGCGCCCACTGCGGTCGGTACCCTATCCCTCTCCTTGAGCGCCGATTTTCCCGTGGAACCGGTGCGGATTCCGCGCCATCACGACGCTCGCGACGAAGACGCCAGCGTTCATGCCTGGCTGGTGCGTGGAAAGCCTGGTGGCGGAGTGGTGTTGCTGGTGCACTCGATTCGAAGCAACCGAATGGAGATGCTAAGCCGTGCCAGGTTTCTCAACAATCACGGGTACGGCGTTCTGCTCATCGATCTGCAAGCTCATGGCGAAACACCGGGTGAGCGAATCACGTTCGGCGTGCGAGAGTCGGAGGACGTGCAGGCCGCCGTCAATTATCTGCGCGATGCCTTTCCTCGTGAGCGCATGGGTGCCATAGGCGTCTCCCTCGGCGCAGCCGCGATAGTACTGGCGAAAACGCCGTTGAGACTCGATGCGGTGGTGCTTGAATCGCTCCACCCTACCATAGAGGAAGCTGTCGAAAACAGGATGAGGCTGCATGTCGGCGAAGCCGGACCCCTGCTTTCGCCGCTTCTGCTGTGGCAGCTATCGTTCCGGCTCGGCATTCCTGCGGCCGAACTGAATCCCATCAGCCATATAGACAACCTCGGTGCGCCTGTTCTGTTGATCTCCGGATCTGTCGACCAGCACACGCGCATGGCAGAAACCGAACGCTTGTTTGCCGCTGCCCGGGAGCCCAAGGAAATATGGATCGTCCCGGGCGGAGGCCACTTCAATATGCATGCCTACGCAGGCAGGGAATATGAACGCCGCATTACCGATTTCCTTGACTGGCACCTGCGCGACCGCAACGTGGCGCACTAGTCCGCACAAGCACCGGGAAGGGTACGCTCCACGGTTTCCGTTGATTGGAACCGTCAACCCCGGGACGTGGAGACTGGATCGGGAGGGAGCCTGCAAGCGAGTGACTTGTGCCGCAGGCGAATAAACGTCGCTTTCCAGGTGCCGTACAGGCTTGTCCTGTGTTGTACTGTTGTTGTACTAGTTATTCCTGAGACGTATGATATTGTGTTCGCATCACAGTGGGCGCTCTTTTGCTCCGGCTGCGTGTCCCCGGTGCATTCCCGGGCTTCGTTATTGTTTTTCCGGCAACAACTGCCGTAAACAAAAACGTAACTCGCCACGGACCCTCTTGTTGATGATTTTTGTGCGTGAGCGTACTGAATTGGCGCGTCAATTTGGCTAGCATGGGCGGAAAGTAATTTGGCAAAGGAACAAAGAGTTACTTTCCTTGCCCGTCTGCCGTTGCCAGGTTGTAAACGGCGACGAAAGGAGCATATATGGCAATGATAGAAGACAACGAAGAGAAACTCCTTCGCTCCGTTGCACTGCAAACCGCTACCGTTATTCTTCAGGCGCGGCAGCGGGCCGAACATGAGCTCCGGCAGGCTAAAAAAGAGCTGGAGGAAAAGGCCAGGCAACTCGACCACTCTTTGTCGATCCTGCGTGCCACGATTGAAACCACTGCCGATGGCATCCTGGTTACCGACGAGCATGGCATGGTCCTGCGCTTCAATGAGCGCTACTTGCATATGTGGCAGATACCGCGCGAAACGACCGGGTTTCGCGAGCATTGGCATTTGCTGGCCTTCTGCTGCAAGCAGGTGAAGGACCCTCACAGTTTCCTGGCAAGAGCGGCGGAAATCTACACCTCCTGGCCTGCCGATACCTATGATTTGCTGGAGCTCACAGACGGCACTGTGCTGGAGCGGTTCTCGAAGATGCAGTTCATTGAAGAGCAGAGTATCGGGCGGGTCTGGAGCTTCAGGGATATCACCGCCCGCCGTCGGGCAGAGGAGGCCGTACGCGAAAGCGTCGAGCGTCTGCGTTTCATGGCGGACGCAATGCCCCAGAAGGTATGCACAACCAAGGCAGACGGCGAAGTGGATTACGTCAACCAGCAGTGGATCGACTACACGGGCTTGCCCCTAGAGCGAATAGTGGGCTGGGCGTGGACCCACCTTGTCCATCCGGAGGATCTGGATGAAAATCTCAAGCGCTGGCGCCATGCTTTGAGCACGGGCGAACCATTTCAGATGGAGCATCGCATCCGCCACGCCGATGGGGGATATCGCTGGCACCTGACCGAGGCTCACGCCAAGCGCGACGCTCATGGCAACATTTCGATGTGGGTGGCGTCGCACACCGACATAGACGGCATCAAACGGGGGGATGAAGAAAAGAAGCAGCTGCTCGAGAACGAGCGCGAGGCGCGTGCGGAAGCTGAGCGCGCAAGCCAGCTCAAGGATGAATTCCTGGCGACGCTGTCACACGAACTGAGAACGCCATTGAATGCGATACTGGGATGGTCGCAGCTCGTGCTGCAAGGAACCATGAGCTTGGATAATGTGCACCGCGCATTGGAAACCATTGAACGGAATGCACGTGCCCAAAACAAGCTGATCGCCGACCTCCTTGAAATGAGCAGCATCATCTCCGGGAAGGTCAGGCTCGACACGCAGCAGTTGGATCTTGCCACGGTGGTCGAGGCGGCGGTCGAGTCCATCACGCCGGCCGCCCAAGCCAAGGGGATAAGCCTTAGAAAGAACATCGGCTCCCATGCAGGCCCGGTCTCGGGCGACAACAACCGCCTGCAGCAGATCATCTGGAACCTCCTGTCCAACGCGGTCAAATTCACGCCGCGCAATGGCAATGTGGATATCACAGTCGAGCGCGTAGACTCCTATTTGCAGCTCACCGTGAAAGATACCGGTCTCGGCATCCGACCCGACTTTCTGCCGTATGTTTTTGATCGTTTCCGTCAGGCAGACTCATCGCTGACGCGGCAGCATGGGGGCCTCGGCCTGGGGCTTTCCATCGTCAAGCAGCTTGTAGGGTTGCATGGCGGGACGGTGCATGCGGAAAGCGCCGGCGAAGGCAAGGGCGCATCGTTCATTGTATGTCTTCCATTGGCGCCCATCATCGCTGCAAAACCACATCTCCTTGGGACGGTCTCGAGTTCTCTATCCCCTCACATGGAGGAGATCACCCTTCCTGGCGTGAAAGTTCTTGTGGTCGATGATGAAGAAGATTCACGCGGCCTTATCCATGAAGTGTTGACAAGGTCCCAGGCCGAAGTGTTGTGCGCGGCCAGCGCTGCGGAAGCATTGGAAATTTTGAAAAGCCAGACGCCGGATGTGATCGTCAGCGACATCGGGATGCCGGAAAAGGATGGTTATCAGCTTATTCGCGAGGTAAGAAGCTTGGGCGCTGCCCACGGCGGCAATATACCGGCCATTGCGCTCACTGCTTTTGCGCGGCCCGAGGACAGGATGAAGGCGATGCTGGCGGGCTATCAAACACACCTTGCCAAGCCCGTCGAAGCGCACGAGCTGATCGCTACCATTAGTACCCTCGCACGGTTGGCGTGTAAGTCCGATGGCAGCGACAGTAAGCACGACTGCCGTTGACTGCGAGTTTACGTCGCCTCGATGGCTCCCGCCGCACGATCAGCCTCTTTGTACGTGTGTTATAAGCCATAGCGGGCAAGAGTTGCGCCAAGACCATCTTTTTGGCTGGCGACGAGGCTGGATAAGCGCGCGGGCTTGGCTGTGGCGAGCGAAGGATTCGGTCCGCCCGCATAAGGCGCATGTGACTCCCCTGTGCCAAGCACCCCCAACGCTGCCTGGTTATTTCCGCCGCTTTTCCCGCAGGGTGGCGCGCGACTGCGGCTGCAACGACGACAGGAAGGCCGTGAACCACCGCTACGAGGCCATAAATGAAAGTTGTATTACATTATAGCTATTGTGGATATAATCTCCACGCCAATTTTCTATGAGCAGGAATAATACCAATGACAATACCAACAGAACCCATCGGCAGCATTCCCCGGCCGCCGGAACTGATTGAGGCATTGGCGGGCAACGATGCCTTCGATCCCAAATTGGATGGGCTATATAAAAGCGCGATACGTGACACCATCGATAGATTTGAAGCAACCGGATCGCCGGTTATCACCGACGGTGAACAGAAAAAGTACCATAACTTCTGGACCTATCCAGTACATGGACTCGCGAATACGGCGCCCGACGGCTTCACCATCCCTTTTCAGGGGGGGCATAGCCGGCGCATGCCGAAACTGGTATCGGGTCCGTTCCGCTACCGGGTTTACGCCGATCAATATCTGGACATCGCCATGCGCTGCGCGCGGGTGCCGGTGAAGCAGGCCATCATCTCGCCATCGGCGTTGAGCCTGATGTACCCCGCCGACGAAGTCCCGGGCTATTCGCGTGCGGAGTTCATCGATGATTTGCTGAATGAACATGAAACCGAAATTCGCCGCTGTCTCGAGCGCGGCGCGCATAAAGTCCAGATTGACTTTACCGAAGGCAGGCTGGCGATCAAGCTCGACCCCAGCGGCAAGCTCCTGAACAGCTTCATCGACTTGAACAATCTGGCGCTCTCACGTTTCAGTCCGGAGGAGTTGATGCGGATCGGCGTGCACACCTGCCCCGGCGCGGATTGCGATTCCACCCATAGCGCGGAGGTCGACTATGCCGAATTGCTGCCTAGCCTGTTCCAGTTGAAGGCGAGGAACTTTTACATCGCGCTTTCGTGCGAGCAGGACAGGGCGCGCGTGCTAAAAATCATCCGCGCGCATATGAAACCCGAGCAGCGGATTTTTGTAGGCGTCACCAACCCAATTGACCCGCGCATCGAGACCCCTGAGGAAATCCGGGATCGGATCCTGGAGGCGGCCGAACATATTCCTGCTGACCGGCTGGGCACCACCGACGACTGCGGCTTTTCTCCTTTTTGCGATGACACGTCCACCAGCCGCGACACCGCATTCAAGAAGATAGAAGCGCGCGTACAAGGGACGTCGCTCGCGTGGAAGATGATCTCCGGCCAGCCCGTCATGGAGACGTCAAGTACACCCTGACCATCGAATAGGCGGGGCGTGCGGGACAATCAGCGGGGAGGTTTGCCCGTGCCCGCTCTCCCGCAGTACTCGAGAGAAAGCTAAAGCGACGAGGGACAAGTCTAGGGTCGCGTCAGGTTATGCGATCAGGGCCTTTGGCGTCCTCCGTCGCCTATTGGTGGCGGTCCCTGCCTGCACGGGTCAAGGGCCAACGGAATCGAGCGCCTGGCTGATATCCCCCACGATATCGTCGATATGCTCTATGCCGACGGATATTCTCACAAGGCCTTCGGTGACGCCGGATGCTTTTAGCTCCTCAGCGTTCAGTTGCCGATGGGTGGTGGAGGCGGGATGGCACGCCAGGGATTTGGCATCGCCAATATTGACCAGGCGCAGGATCATCTTCAGGGCATCGATAAACTGGCCTCCCGAAACCGCTCCACCCCTGATGCCGAAGCTCAGTATGCCTGAGGCTTTCCCCCTGCTGATGCGGTTGCACAAATCGTGGTATCTGCTGCTGGGCAAGCCCGCATAATTGACCCATTCCACCTTGGGATGGCTTTCCAGGTACTGCGCTACTTTCAGCGCATTCTCGCAATGCCTTTCCATCCGCAAGCCGAGTGTTTCCAGGCCCTGCAGCAATAGAAATGCGCTGTGCGGCGACAAGGCCGCGCCGGTATTGCGCAGCGGCACGACGCGGCAACGGCCGATAAACGCGGCGGGGCCGAAGGCAGCGGTGTAGACGACGCCATGGTAGGACGGGTCGGGCTCATTCATCAGGGGAAACCGCGCTTTGTGTTTCACCCAGTCGAATTTCCCCGAATCCACGATCATTCCTCCTATTGTAGTGCCATGGCCGCCGATATACTTGGTGAGCGAATGCACAACGATATCGGCACCCAGTTGGAACGGCTGGCACAGGTAGGGCGTGGAAACGGTGCTGTCGACGATCAAGGGCACGCCATTCCGATGAGCAATCTCTGCCAGCCTGCCGATATCGGCGATATTCCCGGAAGGGTTGCCGATCGATTCGCAAAAAATCGCCCGGGTATTGCCATCGATCTGCCTCTCGACCTCCTCGTAGTCGTCGTTCGCCACCATGCGCACATCTATGCCTTGCCGCGGGAAGGTGTGCGCGAACAGATTGTATGTGCCGCCGTAGAGCTGGCTGGTGCTCACGATATTTTCGCCAGCGCTGGTAATGCACTGTATAGCATAGGTAATGGCTGCCATACCCGAGGCCACGGCAACCGCCCCTACCCCACCCTCCATCTCCGCGATACGCCGCTCCAGCACCGCGCTGGTGGGATTCATGATGCGCGTATAGATGTTTCCCTCGACCTTCAGGTCGAACAGGTCAGCGCCATGCTGGGTATTATCAAACGTATAGGAAGTGGTCTGATAAATGGGAACTGCGGCTGCCTTGGTGGTGGGTTCGGATTGATAACCGTGGTGCAGGGCCAGCGATTCCAGTTTCATTCGGTCCTCCTTGCTCAGGTTCGCTCAGTTTCGTGGGGGGCTTACAGTCGAATAATGTCGATAATGTAAGGCATAGTGAGGCGCAAAGTCGAGGACGCGCTAAGCTTGAAATGTTAAAGGAACCGCTGAACAAATCCTCGCTGAGCGCGTTGCTGTTAAAACCGGGATGATCATAAGGCGCGCGACGCTGGTCGTAGCTGGGACTACGATGCCGAGGAGCGCAACGCCATGAGCGCCCGATGTTACCGCAACCCGGATGGGACGTGGCTTTGCGGGCAGTCTGCCTTGTCAGGCTCCTAGCGAAGGGGAACGACCCAGAGCGTGGCCCGAGGGGCCCTGCGAAGCGAGGGATCGGGCAGCGGCGGGGATGTCAAGACCGCGCAAAGAACCTATTAGGGCGGGTTTGCATCCCGCTACGGGGTCGCATCTTCCTTCGGAAGACACTGCTCTGCCCTTCGCGGTCGCACCATTCGCGTCGTCGCCTTTCGCGCATCCCATCCCGCAAAACCACGTCGCGCCAGCGGAGATTTGTTCAGCGGTTCCTTAAAGACACGCCGGACTATCAGTTTGGACTGTTTTGTTCAATCGGGGGCTTGCCCCGGTCCCGCCGCGCAGAGCGTTCCACCTCTCGCGTTTGCCGTGTGTAAAGCGCCTCCATCAACGCCCTTGGGAGCAGCCTTAAAGAGCTGCTTAAAGCGGCGTGAGAAAAGACATGCCATTGGCGCCGACTGCGGTTCCCTGCTCCAGGCGTTGTGCAAACCGGTTTCCTTGAGTTTCGCTATCATCGCCCATCACCCGCGCCACCCTGCTGTTGTGGAAACTTGCCACCTGATTGCGGAACGGGATGACTCGCGGGGTGCCATTCTCCGACGCTTCGCCGTACAACTTCCGGTGCAGTCCAGGCAGTTCATGCCAGGGCGCGGCGGGGCGTGTGTGATGCGCGTTGTGGTAGCCAAAATTGAGGATGATGAGATTCAGCCATGGATGCGCCATCGAAACCGGATTACTGAATGTATGGAGATTCTCATACGTCCGATCGCCTTTATGCCTTACCGCTTGGACGTCCTCGCTCCCTGACAGCACGACCTCGTAATTGTGCTGGAACGCATCCATGAAGCGCAGCACCGTCAGGAACATGGCATAGGCGAAGAGGTAGCACAAATAGGTCCCCGCCGAATACACAAATAGCGCCGCGAGCAAGCTAAAACGGACGATAATGATTCCGGCCGTGCGCAGCCTCTGGTTTTTCTTTTCCTCAAGGATAAAAGGAGCGACCACGAGCGCGGCATGCATGATGAATTCCACTGCCGGGACATACAGCCATTCCAGCGCCTGGACAATCCTGAGCTGGAAGGGATGGCGGGCGAGATAGGGCCGATAGTCGAATCCTATGACGTCGGCGTGCTCGACATGGTGTCGCATATGCTGCGCGCGCAGCTCAGCGTAGGTTCCATAGCAGCCTCCCGTAAGCCAGTTCAGCCAGCTTCCCGCCAGGGCATTATGGTGCGGCGACTTGAACAGCGCGTTGTGCGCGCAGTCGTGGATCAGGTAGGAGGCGATGACCATGCCGTGCGTCAGCGTGACACTACCGATCACCATCAGAACGGGTTTCAGCGACAGGACGAGCGCGGCGCCGCCAAAATAGGCTGCGTGGCAATAGACCAGCGCCGACATGCTCGGGACCAGGCTGCGCTGGTAGCGGAAATACGCATTTTCAATTCTGTTGAACATGATTTAAGCTTTCCCTTATCCCTTATGCCTCTGGAGCCGCGGTGAACCAACGCATTGCCAAACCGGCTATTCTCCCTTTTCCTGCATATCCGGCATCAACCACATCCACGGATGGCATATGGAGACGGCTGCATCGATACAGGAGATACATGCAATAATACATGTAAAATTACGATTAATAAAGACGTATAATTTTCCTCATGGCAATTGCGAATACGTTCGATGCGATATCCTCTTATGCAGAGAAAGCAGAACTGAAAATGAATACACCTTGCCGACACCCCGATACCAGGCGCTGCGATTTCATCAGCCTGCTCAACGATACCGACCAGTATTGGGTAGAGGTGATGGGCGACAGGCTTTTCCACGACCTGAATTACTACGACTTGTTTACCCAGATGTGGCTGAGACTGAACAACCGTCGCGATACGCCCAGTGGGGCAGGTGAAGCTTTTCGCAAATCAGAGTTGTACCAGTTCATGCCGAACATCAGCCAGCGGACGGCGATCAAATATATTCAAATCGCGATCGATCATGGCTTGCTCATCGAGCGGATGGATCCTGGGGATCTGCGCTCCAGACGAGTTAGCATGTCGGCCGATCTCCGGCGACGGATCGAGCTGTTCCTGGACTATTCCATCTCGGTGTTCGAGACGTTCCCCCTGGTATCGCAGGAATGGCCCGGCACATCCCAGGCTGAAGCCGAGCCGTCCGCTAGCGGAGCCGCGCGTGACCCCCGACGAGCTTGAAAGGCTTCACGACCAGCAGCAACACCAGGCAGCGCAAGCAGCAGCGCACCTGAAGCTGCCCGAACACGCGGATATTTCAGATCTTGCCGGTTTGTCCCGGCAGACCATGGGGGCGGTGATAAAAGGCTTTGGCGCAGTGGCAAATGAAGCTGGAAGCTGGGTGGATTCGCTGCCCCTGCCGTTGCAATTGATGACGCAGCCAAAGCTGACGGTCGATATGACTCTGGCTACCCTGGCATCGGACACACCCTTCGGCCTGAGTCTGGCCTCGCTCTGCAAGCTGGCAAGGAACGGATTCATTTACCTCAACCTGAGGGATTACGATTCCGATTTGCGTTATGGGCTGAACGGTCATATCGCGCACCAGGCAAAGCTGGAACAACTCCTGGACGCAGGCGGCGTGTACATCGGCAGTGCCGTGCGCAAGGGTATCTTCGACGCGGCAATTTCGAAACAGCGGGAGAGAAACGACCCCTACACAAGCAGTAGCGGCGGTAGTGGCAGCGGCGGGTCAAATCATTACGAAGTTTACCGCGAAGAGGCGGCGCAGGCGCTGAAGCAGGTCGGCGATGAATATTCGCGGCTGCCAGATGACGACGCAAACGTGCGATGTGCGTACTTCCGCGGCAGGCGCTCCGACCCTGAAGCCGTTTTCTGGCACTACGCCTACCTGCGATCCGTGGAGGGCTACCTCCCATATGAAATAAACCGGCAACTCACGGAAGCGTTCGATAACGCCCCCCGCTCCATGGGCGAGTTCACGGAGTTCATGCGCCTCGCACGGATTTTTCACCTCAACTTCACCGCGCCGATCACGGCTTCGTTCGGCACCACCTACAACATCACTCCTGGCGAGTACAAGGAACTGATCAGGCTGCGCATGGACCCGGATGACCCGGTGCAACGCGACCCGGAGCATGATGAAATAATCGATCAGTTCCTGTACTGCCTGTTCGACCGGAAATCGCCGTTGAATGCAGACAGCGTGGCCAGCCTGAAACTTCAGCTCAGCGGCGACCCGGTAAAAATAGTGTTTACAGACAGCATGATCGATTCGCTGATCGATGTCCTTCAGCGTAATCGCCTCAAGCTCAAGTCTGCGGGGGAAATCCTGCAGCAACTGGGGTCGGCATCTTATGTTGACGGCAAGCAGGCCGAACTGGAGGACCTGATCAGTCAATACAACGCGATCGAGTCCGAGTCGATCGCTCTTATCGCAAAGGAAAAAAAGCTGGCGAAGGTATTTACCGCCGGGACCTCGGCTTTGGCGACCGTTCCCGGTCAGCTTGTCTTTTTTGGATTAGGCGTGACCTTGCCCTGGCTCGCGGCCGCGGCTGCTTTCGGGCCGGTGACTGCGCTGCTGGCCAATCAGTTCACTCCGGCCGTTGCCGAATCCGTGATCGAAAAACTCAAGTTGCCGCGGAAACTCGACCAGATGCTCTACCGTGTGCACAAAATTATCGACTGACCCCGGGGGTTTCACAAGATCACTTGACGACCAGGGGAGCGTCGCCCCGCCAATTCCGTCTCTCCCCATCGCGCTCGCGCCCTGGCAGCACGCCCGGGAGGCGCTGCGGACCCGTCCCGTCATAGCACATCCTCCTCTGTGACGTAGCGAACAGAACAAAATCAGTTTGTGTTTAACGATAGCAGGATGCCCGTGCCCTTGTTCCCCTTGTCGGGAGGCGAATATCGCGCGTCACGGTAACGTCGCATAAAAATCAGGAATCTGCGGCGCGTATCGTGCGGCAAGACGATGACAAACAATCTCTAAAAAAGGATATATCGTGGATACAACTTCCGTCTGGCGCGCCACCGCGCCCATAGCCAACTTTGGGATGTTGCAGGAGGAGATCGCTACGGATGTGGTGATTGTCGGCGGCGGCATTACCGGGATAACGCTCGCTTTAAATCTGGCCGAGCAGGGAATTCCCGTTGTATTGCTGGAAGCGCACGAGGTGGGCTGCGGCAGCACAGGCAACTCAACCGGCAATCTGTACGAGACCGTCAGCCAGGGTATCCGCGGCGTTGTGGACCGATGGGACAAGGATGTGGCCCATGCTGTAACGGTAGCCA
>Ga0111538_10006778_pt1 | contig 15471 bp, 9 predicted proteins | sample SoiMethybrSBSTD1_FD_79669 | JGI IMG/M metagenome (GOLD analysis project Ga0111538, IMG submission 79669) | Bulk soil microbial communities from a Populus tree surrounding site in Tennessee, USA - Soil MetaG P. TD hybrid SBSTD1 (version 2)... | ecosystem: Environmental > Terrestrial > Soil > Tree...
GTTGTCGTGGAGTCAACAGCTTCGCCGCGGTTGCTTTCATTTCCGACTGCAGGTCCTCAAATTTTGCCCGCGCAATGATGGCCCACAAAAGCGTCTGAATGTCACGCTGTTCAATCTCCGGATGCTGCACCGAGTTACGAACGATACTCATAACCGCGTCTTCGGCGGGTCCTTTTGGAGGAGCGTAGAGATAACCATCGCCGCCGCCGGGACCGTGTGTCCCCGCCTTCAAGCAATAGCTTTGCGTCTGTAAGATGTAGTAACCGGCCTGAACGACAAAGCCGCCGTTGGGTGTTCGCTGCAAGGTCATCAGTGAACGAGACGCTTCACGCGGCGTAAAGCCATCCTTAGACGCATCTTCCCACTTGGCGTCTGGCAAACTGGTGGTGATGGGTGCTTTGCCTCCGAGCAGATTTGGAGTCTTCTTTTTTAGTTTGTCCGTTAGATCACCAAACTGGGCGTAAGTCGGAGTTACACACAAAGTAAACAAGGCGATAATCGATACTGACAGAGAGAGGACGCGAATCATCGTGGAATACATACCGATCTGTTCTCCTGGACTGAATAGTTTCCGCAAAGGGCGGCCAATTCTAATGGTTCGTCCGGACAAAACAAAGATCCGGCCCGACTTAATTAAAACCAGCCGCTCCATTAGGCGTGACAGAATCTCAGTCAAGCCTCTATTATTTTGGCCCCATCCTTAGTTTTTGGAGCTGTTGATAGATCCGTAATCCTCAAGGAGATCAGCGTCATGACGCGTGAGTTTTCCTTCCGCCACATAGCGTTATCACTTCTTCCACTACTGTGCCTGCTCGCTGTACCAACCCGTGTTGTGGCGCAGGGCGCCGGCGACTACTGCGAGGCGAGTCCGGCAATAAAAGCAGAATTGAAGAAGGTAGCGGACGTGTACGAGCAGAACCTGCCGTTCGCCACGCGGCTCGAACGGCAGAAGGCAATGTTGCTGGACTTGCTGAGTAAATACCCGGACGACTTCTTCGTGCAACGGCGTTACCAGGACGCTCGTCGCGGCGGCTTCTTCACCGACATCGATCCGATCGTGGCCGACTATCGCGCGCAGATGGAGAAGAAGCCGAACGATCCGGTGGCTGTTTATCTTTACGCGCGCATGCTCGTCGGACGTCAGACCAAAGAAGCGATCGCCCTCGCGGAAAAGCTTACGCAGCAAACGCCCGAGTTTCCCTGGACCCATTTGCAGTTGGCGGAGATCTACAACTATCCGAATTTCAAGGACGTGGCGAAATCCAAAGATCATCTGAAACAGTGGATTGCCAGGTGTCCAAACGAAAGAGCAAGCTTGAATCTGGTCTCGCGCATTGGCGACAAAGAGATGATGACGGCCGCCGCGCAACGCCTGCGCACAATGCTCGAGTCGCCAACTTACAACGACGATCTCTACTACTGGAACAACCTCTGGACGCTTCAATTCAAATTGAAGCCCGTGCCCGAGCATGCGCAACTACGTCAGGAGATCACCGAAGACGTAAAGAAGATTCGCGCGAGAAACCTCAACACCAAAGATTGGCTCCAGACTTTGCAAGGCGGTTACAAGCAGGTGGGGGACAAGGCCGGTGAGCGGTGGGCGCAAGACGAACTCATTCGGCTATTTCCAGAGTCAGACACGGCGAAGTTCATCATCGAGTCGCGCTACGAAGAAGAACACCCATATCCGAAGCCCGAGGAGCCGGACGAGAAGAAGCAGGCTTATCACCGAGCCAGACTGGAAACTACCACTGAGTGGCTGAAGCGATGGCCCAACGATGAACGCAGTTGGATGAATCGTGTTTATTCCTTACAGGCACTCAAGGGTTCGAAGAACAAAGACATGGAAGCGGCCTACAATGGTTATGCAAAGGCCCACGAGTCGCAGGGTAACGTTTTCTCAACTCCACCGCTGGAAGTTGCAGTGGCGCGGTTTTATCTCGAGCGTGGGTATCGCTTAGAGAGTGTTCCCGCGATGATTCAGAAGGGCCTCACCGAGATCGAAAAACGCGAAAAGAGTGGCGGCGTCTCCGACCTCTTTAAGCGCGGCGAAGACGTAGAAAGTAACCTCGCTTATACACAATGGGAAGCCTGGCCGTTGCTCGCGGAGGCTTACGCGAGGACTAAACAACCTGCGAAAGCAAACGAAGTGCTCGGCGAAATGGCAGCGGCTTTGAAAAAGAAGGAACCGGGCGAGAACGCCTCGGATTCGAAGAAGCGAGCTTACGCATACTACGCGAGTATCTACTGGCAAGCCGTGGCGAAAGTCGCGGAAGCTGACAAGCGCAAGCTCGATGCGTTAACCGCGTATCAAACTGCCATCGCCGTGCGTTTGAAGGGTTCACCACCGCCCGACGAATTGAACAACAGTGCGAAACGGTTGTGGAAAGAGTTGGGTGGTACGGACCAGGGTTGGAGCGCTTTCATGGCGCGTGTTGATGCGAAGAGCCAACCGGAGTCTGCCGAAGTTGCGACCTGGAACACGAAGAACACTGCTTTGCCGGAATTCGATCTCACGGATCTGGACGGCGGTAAGTGGTCGCTCGCGGACCTTAAAGGAAAAGTAGCCTTCATCAATCTATGGGCCACCTGGTGCGGTCCATGTAAGGAGGAGCTTCCTTACGTGCAGAAGCTTCGCGAACAATTCAAAGATCGGAAAGACGTGTTGATTCTCACGCTCAACGTCGACGAGGAAGTCGGCAAGGTGCAGCCGTTCATGAAGGAAAACAAGTATTCGTTTCCGGTGTTACTGGGCCAGGCGTACGCGGACGCCCAGGGCGTCAACAGCATTCCGCGGAACTGGGTCATTACTGTCGATGGCAAGCTTGTGTTTGAAGGTGTCGGGTTCGGCTACGACGGCGAGGAATGGATGAAGAAGGCAGCGCAGGCGATTGAAAAAGTGAAGGGTGGAAATTAGGGAGCAGCTTGAGAATCGGCCGGCTGGTTTTGATCGGGATTGTCGTGGGTGTCGTGTTGGCTGTTTGCGGCGCGGTGCTGAGTGCTGGTGGTCATAACTTTGCTCTGATGATGGTGTTCTTCCCCTGGGCCATGCTACTCGCCGGCTCGTTTACACAGTTAGCGTGGTGGTTACCATTTGTAGTTCTTGTTCTGCTGCAGTTTCCGATCTATTTGGTCCTGCCGCACGTGGTTGGTAAAGCTCGCGCCGCATTTTGGGCCACCATCAGCGTGCTCGCACTGGTCCACATCGCCGGCATCGTCCTGTGCTTTGCGGAAGAACACTCTGAGAGTTGGAGAGTGCTATTCCGTTGGTGACTGTAACTTACGATGGAAGCAAAAACCTCTGAAGCCTCTGAAGTCGAGACCAAACCCGCCCAGCTACGTCTCTCGCCATCGGTCAAACAAGCAATGGGGCGCGTGGGTATGAAAAAACCCATCAGCGCCGCAACGCTGATAGACAGCCTTTTGCAGTTACACGGTGAATACGGAAATAAGCTCGCCGCGTCAGTGCAACTGAAGGAAACGCCCACTAAGCGGACATCGGGTGAATGGGTTGCGAAAGCCCAGGAACTCTTCGACGATGAACGAATCCGATCGTCTTGGCGGTCTCCGGAACTTCCCGAATTCCATGGACGGCTTCTGCTCGTAGGTCTTGGCCTGCTCGAGCCACCACTGCGCCGGCAACTGGAAAGCGAGGGCCTGCTTACTGCAGTCATAGGTGAACTGCATGAACCGCTTTATAAGATCCTAAGCGAGTACGGTAGTGAGCTGTACGAGGACTGGCAGAAGGGTGAGAAGGAGGATTTGTCGGACACGGTGCCGACCTGGCCCGACGATCCGATGCTTCAATTGGAACAGGATCTACTTGGCCGCGCCGCCTTTGCGCGTTTTCTCGCCAAACGGATCGCTGCTATTCCCGAGGATTCTAACGCTTATTCAATCCACATCTATGGACCATGGGGCGCCGGCAAGAGTACGTTGCTTAATTTTCTTCGTCTGAAGCTGGAAGAGAATAGCCACGAAAAGACGATCGTCAAGATTCGTAACTTCATCCTCAAGGTGTTAGGACGCGGCTCGAAGTTCAAGAAAAAGGACGAATGGATTGTGGTTGAATTCAATGCCTGGCGCAACCAACAGATCCAACCTCCGTGGTGGTCGTTGATGGAGAGCGTTTTCACACAGACCCGGAAGCGACTGAACCCTTGGGAACTGTTCCTGGAACTCTGGTGGCGGTTCAATGCCGGACGGCAACACTATCTTATCGTCGCTCTTGGCGTTCTATGGCTAATCGTTCTTTTACCGTGGTTTGCCACTCTCCTGGGATGGCAAGATCTTCAGGTCGTTGGAAAAAATGCAGAGAGTGTTTCAAAGATTCTTGCCCTGATAGCCACGATTTGGGGAGGCGTTTTTGCCGTTAACCGCTCGCTACTGGGTGGTTCTGCAAGGGCCGCGCAAAATTACACCGAGCTGACACGCGATCCAACCAGTGAGATTCGACGAAGGTTCAAAGGACTAATGGAGAAACTTCAGCCGGAGCGTGTCGCGATAGTTATAGACGATCTCGACCGGTGCCAGAGTGGCTATGTTGTTGACTTGCTGGAAGGAATACAGACGCTGTTTCGCGACGCACCAGTTGTCTTCATCATTGCAGCGGACCGCCGTTGGCTCAATGCTTGTTATGAAGACGCTTATGGAAAATTGGGGTCTCTCATACGTGAACCGGGCAAGCCTCTCGGCACACTCTTTCTCGAAAAAGCATTCAGATTTTCAACTCCCATGCCAGGCATACCTGAAAAGCTCAAGCAGTATTACTGGCATTACCTGCTGCGGCTCAGATCCGATGATTGGAGGACGGACGTAGCTAAAGCTCGACAAAATGCCAGTGAGAAACTGGAGGAAGCTCAGAGCGAGAAGGAACTCCGCACGTTGGTCGCAGAAAGTGGCTCCTCCTCTTTCGCGGAACAACGAGCTCTTCGCGAGGAGGCGGCGGTCAAGTTAGCAGCACCGGAAATTATCGATCGGATCGAACACACCTTGAAACCTTATGCGAACTTGTTGGAGCCCAATCCGCGAGGGATGAAACTGCTCGTCAATGGTTATAGTGCCAATCGGGCGTTGGCAATTCTCGCTGAAGTGGAGATCGAGCTGCATCAATTAGCGTTGTGGACCATCCTTAATTCTCGCTGGCCGCAACTGGCCGATTACCTTACCGCTCATCCTGAGAAGCTCGAAAAGAGCTCCCGTGACGTGAAGAGTTTTCCTGAACACTTGCAAGCCCTGTTCGATGACTCCTGTCTTATCGAAATCCTCGATGGTGGTTCAATCGGCAAACCTCTAACGCGAGAGACTCTGGAGCGGTGCGTCCGAATGCAGGCTTAAACATTCCCTGTCATTCAGTCTCTGACGTGCGATATGACAGTTGACAAACTGCCATTCGCCGGCAGTCAGTGACCACCGAGCTTTGTTTAAGTGGACCACCGTAGAGGTGGGCCATGAAAAAACTCGAACTCAGCCTGCGAATTGTCGCAATCGCCTTTTGTATCTGCTTTACCCACGGCGTTCATTACAGCCAAAGCGCAAACAGCAAAACTTCGCCGGAAGTCGTTAGGTTCCGGTCGAAGCTTGACCTCAGAAACTCGCGACAGCTCCTGTTCAGTCCTGTCAGCAAGTTGCTGGCTGTTCAGCGAGACGGCGGTTCTGTCCAGATCATCGATATAACAGACGGACGCGAACAAGCTGTGCTGCCGCTGTCGGAAAAATCCGGCCTGCAATGGACCACGGACGGGGAGAGATTGCTGGTTAACGATTCGAAGTCTGTTGCGCTTTGGAATGCACGTCGTGGAACCCTCGTTTCCGCGCCGCTCGAGGTTCGCCGTGATAAGTCGTTCCTCGGTTTTGATCGCGTGAAGTTGAGCCCGGACGAGAGATTGCTTCTAAGTGTGCGAGAGAGGGAAAGTTTCAAGGCCGCATTGCTTGAAAAAGACAACGCCCGAGCGCAAGTGTGGGACCTCGAATCTGGAAAGATGAGGTTCGAAGTCAAGATAAACGGCGCACAGGGAAGTGCGGAGTTCAGTCCGGACGGCAAGCTGCTCCTCACTACATCAGCCACCAGCGATCCGAAGCTGTGGGACGTTAAAACCGGACGGTTGTTCGCCACTCTAAAACCGCCCGAGCCCATGGTTCTATGCGCTGGAACTGACTCACGGTTCAGCCCCGACGGAAGATTCGTGGTGGTCCAGCAACACAAGTGCGGCACCTGGATTTGGGAGAGTGCCACCGGATCGTTAAAGACCACGATTTTTGCTGATAAGGACAACATCGGCGGCGTGTTGGTGGGGTTCACTCCGGACGGGAAGATGTTTGCAGTGGCCCAACAACGGCTGAAGGGCTGGAGTATTCGGACCACTATCGAATTGCGCGACTGCGAGACAGGCGAGTTGAGATCCGCACTGACGGATAGTAAGTGGGATGATTGGCCGCAGTACGTTCTGTGGAGCAATGATGGCCGGACGTTCGTAGCGACCAGTGGACACAAGTACAAAGGCAGGGTTTGGGACGTGAGTACCGGCACTTTGAAAGCCACGATTCCAATGGTGCTCACTTACAGTCGCTTTCCGTGGGACTTTGGCTTTAAAGATCGCGACGCACTATCCATTCATCCAACGCTGCCGCTGATCAGCGCCGCCAGCAACAAGTTCGTTCGGCTTTGGAATGCCGAGACTGGCGAATTGATGCAGACGTTGGAAAACACCGGTGGCATGAGCACCTGGAGCGCGGATGGAAAGTTGTTGCTAGTATCCGCCGAGGATCGCACGTCGGTATCTGTTTGGGACGTGGTTGGACCAGAGGCGATAACTCGCCCGCGTTCGGTACAAGCGTCGACTAACGATTAAATGGAAACTCGTTAATCCAGTGGAAACCGCGATTGGTCAGCAAGAACTTACGGTCTTCGGATCGACGCAGCCGCGCAGTCATTTCTGATCCGTCGAGCGCGCCGTGAAGTGTGATGATGTCGGGACTCACTTGTTCATAGGTTAGAACCGTCTTCCAGTTTGGGTCCTCCCTCTTGCTCAACGTGAGTGTTCGCTTTTCCTCGTCTAGCTGCGACATAAAACGTTGATGTGGATCCGCGGCTGTTTGCACGGCGATCCGGCGAGGTGAGTCGAAAATCACGCGCCGCCAACCCTGATTCAACGCCGATGGCCTCGGTTGTTGGAACGTAAATTCCTCAACCTCCCACACTCCATACAGCGGCGAACGTTGGGCTATGAAGCTCCGGCGCTGATCATAGGATTGATACAGACTGGTACCAGTCACGGCAATCAGGAAGAGACTCCCCAACACTACCGCCCCGCGCTGCCACAATGGACGGCGAAACAAAGGTTGCACCCTGACGCACTCGGCTGGCCGGTTTAAAACAAAGAAGTTCGCAAGACGACGGGCGTCCGGCAATACGAGAAAAACGGCCATGGCCAGGAGATGCGAGGAATAAAGCTTTACGGGAACGTCGTAACTGAAGTTAAGTGCGACAACATTGCTCATAACGCCAATCGAAATGAGCGCACCTAGTGTCGAAGTCTTACGCGGAAACAACAAGATGCCGCCAATCATCTCAGCAGCACCGACGAACATCGTATAGGGTTCGGAAGCACCCATGAACGTCCACAGCAATCCCATTGGTGAAGAGTCGCCAAAGGGTTGCATCAATCGATCCAGGGTCGGCGGTCCAAACTGACTCATGATCACCTTGAACGCGCCGTAACCAATCATCGCCGTCCCCAAACAGAAACGAACGTAAATGTTCAACCAGCGATTGAGCGTGGGATAACTCAGTCGCTTGCGATCGAGAATCGTCCAAATGATAGTGATGACTAACGCGATGAGAAGTAGACATGCCACCAAAAGATAATCGAAGGTTCGATCACCACTACCGTTGAACGCAGTAGCAACCTCCTTGTGGAAAACGGCTCGTCCGACACGCGGAACGACCCAATTCCAAAGGGCGTTGTAAGGTTCGGCTACCTTGTCGACGTAGGGGAACACGTTCAACGGAAAAGGGAGGTTGAACAGCAAGAGGTACACGAAGGCGAATCGAAACGCTGTGCGAGTGAACGGATGCCAACGCTGCTGAGGCTGTTCGTTAAGAATTGCTTCGGACATTTAGTTGTACCTCCGAGAAATGGGATACGACGATCAATGCACTACATCGATTTGCGAGGATAGAGAGGCTCAACCCGCCCTTAGCTTCAGGACGGCGCCAAGTTATTCCGGCTGGAAACGAAAGTCAATATTCTGGGATGAGGGTGATCTGACAATTTACAATTGATTTCTTTCGTCATCCGTGCGATGTTCTACCGCCGCGGGAAACAGAAGTTCGGATGATGCCGCTCAGGGTTCACTCTCTCATTCCGTGAACCGTGATCACTGAAATGAATTCCCGCCGCTCCACACACATATCGCAGGACCTTTAATGGAAATCGGGTTCAGCGGCATCTTCAACATGCAAGTGCCTGCAACCACGCAACTGTCCGGCGGTTTAACGCCGTTCCAGGTTGCGTGCGAAGGACGCAGCTTCCATCTGTCGTGCGCCAGAGGTCGTGATTCGTGACCGGCTAAACGGAGAAAGACATCTTCGTCGTCTTTGAACCGTCCCGTGTCGTTACGTAGAGTCGCGCAGCAAATGTCGCTCAGTATCGTGGTCGATGCCGTTTGCCCCCAACAGTTGGGCACTTTGCCCCGTAGGCTCTCAAACCACATTCAAACCATGGAGAAATCGCAATGCCAGAAAATACGTCTAAGCCCAGTGCATCGAAGCCAGCAGATGCCTCTGCGAAGCCAGCAGATGCCCCTGAACCTTCGTCCGATGCTGCGAAACCCGCAGCCGATGACCCTCGGACTGCATGGACCATAATGGTCTATCTCGCCGGCGACAATAACTTAGCCGATGAATGCGTCTTCGCTCTGACAGAGATGAGAGCCGCTATGATCGATACGCACGTGAAAGTTGTGGCGCAATTCGATCCAACCGCGCGCAGAGTGAGAACGCGGCGCTTTGTGCTTAATAAAGAGCTCCACGAAAAAAAGAATGGTAACGACCCGGCAGTTAAAGACGTGGTCCCGGTGCGCGGTAAGGCTTGGAACAATCGAAAGTCGATTCTCGACGATGCGATTGAGGGCTTGCCGTCAGGAACAAAAGCGTTCCCCGGCGGACCGGGAAAGGGCAGTGCCAGGCCCACAAATCCCGGTGGCGCAGCAGGAGTTGCGACCGCAGTGGCGCCGGCCCCGGCCCCGGCAGACGAGTTCGATACTGACTCCGGCGATCCGGCTTTACTGTTTGAGTTCATAAATTGGACCGTCGAGAACCATCCAGCCGATCACTACATGATCATCTTGAGTGGTCACGGCTCAGGCGTGCTCGATCAGGAATTCCTTCGCGACGAGAGTACTAAGGGAACACTCACCATCAAAGAACTCGGCAAAGTATTCAAGGCTGTGAAAAGCGAGATGAAGGACAAAGACGGCAATCCGTTGGTGATCGATGTCGTCGGGTTTGACAGTTGCGTGATGGGCATGGCCGAGATTTGTTACGAACTCGCCGGCAACGTAAGGTACATGGTGAGTTCCGAAAGTTTCGGCCCGCAAACCGGTTGGCCCTACGGCCGCATCATCGATCGTCTCAGCAAAGATCTCATCGCCTCAAATGGCCAGACATCGGCTAAGGAACTGGCACTGTTTGCGGTTGACGAGCATGTAGACTTCTATCTCGAGTATGCGCAGGCCAACGGACTCTCAGTCGACCTCTCACTGATGGACGTTGAGAAAATTCCTCTCCTTGTTCAAGATGTGAGCAACCTCGCGGGCGTGCTGAGAGAGGCGTTGACTGCTGGCGAGCAGCGCATGATGAGGACCGGCTTCTCGGAGTTTCTCGACCAGCTTGTTCTCGCGCACTGGGAAGCGCAGTCTTACAACGGTGAGCTGTACGTCGACCTGGTAGATTTCTGTGACCGTCTTCGGGCTCGTTACCGTCCGGATCTGATCAAACCAGTGCCGGCGGGCGATCCGGCGGAGGCCGGGGTTAACGCAGAAATCGCGCGTCGAAAAGGCGTTGTTGAAGCCTGCTCGGCCGTTATAAACCGCATTAAGAACGAACTGGTATTACAATCATGCTTCATGGGCGTTACCTACCAGTTTTCGAATGGCGTTTCGATTTATCTGCCTTGGGCAGAGGTCGCGCCCGACTACAATAAAAACGAACTGGCGTTCATTGATGCCTCCGGCTGGCGTGAGTTTCTGGAGCAGTACGTTCTGGTAACCCGGCGCAAACCTAGAGGGTGGACCCCCGCCGTCGGTGAGAATCCGTTGTTCGGTTTGGATCTGAAAGTGCGAAGAACGGTTACCGATCAGAGGGGGCCTGCCAACGTACCGATTCGCAGTATGCGAAATCCACCAATCGAGATTTTCCAGGATGGACTAAGTGATTGCACGCTAGCTCGCTTAGGCCTCGAGAATCCTTGATTACAGCTAGTCGTCGAACGCTGGGCACTCGCGACGGCGGGTGCTTCAGCGTTCGATCCTGGTCATGCTGAAGTACCACAACCTGAGAATGTGTCGAGCACCGCGATCCGCACCGGGATGGATGGGACTCGTGTTGCCAATCATTCTTTTTACCGCGATGCCGGTGTGGTCACAGACCTCAGTTAAAAAACAGACACCAAAAACCCAGCCGAGCGTCCTTGCCAGCAGAGCGTACATTGAAGCAACAGAGTTGCTGGCGCAATCGAAGCCCGAATTGGCAGCCAGGAAGTACCAGGAAGCGGCCACGCATTGGCAGGCTGCGGGCGATCGCATTGGTGAAGCGAAGGGCTTACGAGGACTTGCGGAGTCGCTTCAGTTTGCCTGCGACCGCCAGGCGTCGCTAAACGCCTATGAACGTTCATTGTTGTTGAGCCGTGCATCGGCAGACGCTGAAGGCGAACGTCAATCTTTAGCTAGTCTCTGTTTCCTGCACGCCTCACTTGGAGACAACGAACGAGCGCTTGATGAGTGCACCCGTTCTCTCGATCTTGCTACCAAAGCCAACGACTCGCGTTCAGAAGCGGAAGCGCTGAACGGTTTTGGAGTCATCTACGACAGCCGCGACGAACTGCAAAAAGCGCTCGATTCTCACGGACGAGCAAACGCGATTTGGGAGCGTTTTGGTGATAAACGGCGACAGGCGCGGAGTCTGCGGTACATTGGCTTTTCATACGCCACGATGCGAGATTACCGGAAGGCGCTTGATGCTCATCGACAGAGTCTCGCCTTATGGCAGGCGGCAGGAGACAGTCGAAACCAGATTGGTCCTCTCGTCGCCATGGGCTTTCTGTATGCCAGAATCAGTGAAACTCAGGAGTCGCTCAATCTCTTCTACCAGGCTCTGACTATCAACAGCGCTACGCGTTGTGCCGACCTCGAAGGACAACTCTTCAGCGGATTTGCGCACGCTTATAACGACCTCGGCGAGCAACAGAAATCGCTTCTTTATTACGAACAGGCGTTCTCAGCTTACAAGGCGCGGGTCGATGACTGGGGACAGGGAGCAGTCAAGTTGGAGATGGGCATGATCTACTTTTCGTCCGGAAAGTACGATCAGGCTTTAAGTAACTACCAGGAAGCGTTTCAGGCGTATCGCAGAATCGGCAGGCACAGCTCGATGTCGATCGTGCTGCGGGAAATGGGCCGGGTCTATGACCAGCGCGGTGATGATACCGCTGCGCTGGATTACTACCGCCAATCGCTTGCGATGGTCAGCGCGCAAGAAGAACCATACGAAGCTGCTTACACCTTCAACTACATTGCCCGAATTCACGAACGTAAGGGCGACAAACAGAAAGCGCTCGAATATTACCGAGAGGCACTAAAGCTTAATCGCGAGGTGCAAGACCCGTACGGTCAGGCAATGATACTCGTTAGCCTGGCGCGAATTTACAAGCGGCTTGGTGAACTTGAAACAGCGCGCACTTACATCGAGGAAGCGTTGAAGATCAGCGAAACGTCACGGGCCAAGGTGGGTAGCCAGGATCTGCGAGCGTCGTTTTTCGCCTCGGTACGCGAGCAGTTCGAGCTCTACACGGAGTTGCTCATGATGCTTCATGAAAAACTTCCGTCTCGCGGTTTCGATGTCGTTGCCTTCGAAGTGAGTGAACGCGGGCGGGCACGTTCACTGCTTGAAACGCTCTCGGAATCAAATATCGACATTCGCAAGGGTGTGGACGAGGCGTTACTCAAGAGCGAACGTGAGCTGGTACAGCAGATCAGCGCCAAGACAGAAAAACGTATTCAACTCCTCGCGTCAAACTCGTCTCCAGTTGAGGCAGCCGCGATCGAGAAGGAAGTTGAATCGCTAACTCTGCAGTATCAGCAAGTGCAGGGACAGATCAGAGCTTCAAGTCCGCGTTACGAGACACTGGCGCAGCCGTTGCCGTTGACGGCTGCAGCAATTCAGCGCGACGTACTCGATCCGCAGACCGTTCTGCTCGAATACATGCTTGGAGAGGAACGCAGTTGGCTCTGGGTCGTTACGACGAAATCGTTAAAAGCCTTTCCACTCCCGCCACAAAATGAGATCGAAAGCGAAGTACGTCGAGTCTACGGCTCGCTGACCGAGCGCAACCGGATCATTCCCGGCGAAACAATCAAACAACGGACTGCGCGCTTCGCCGCAGCCGACGTCGAATACAAGCAGTCAGCCGACAAGCTTAGCCGAATGATTCTGTTTCCGGCGGTCGACGAATTCCGTTCAAAACGTCTTGTGATCGTCGCGGACGGAGCGCTTCATTACATACCGTTCGCCGCCCTTCCCGATCCGTCGGCGTCACTTTCAACAGCTCAGAAACAACCACCACCGCTGATCGTCAACCATGAGATTGTGAGTTTGGCGTCAGCATCAGCCTTGGCGCGAATGCGCGATCAATTACGCGAACGGCCGAAGGCGCCGAAGACCGTCGCCGTGTTTGCCGATCCCGTCTTCAATAAGATTGACGCTCGCGTTGAATCAAACGTTTCGAATCGACGTCGCAAGCCTGGCAATGAAAAACAAAATATCGAGCCGGATTTCCTGGCGCGACGCGCGCTGCGAAGCTTTGCGGAAAGCGGCGGTCAGCCCTTCGATCGTCTGCCGTTTTCGCGACGAGAGGGGAAGGCCATCGTCGATATGGCTCCGGCCGGCGAAGCAACCCTTGTGATGGACTTTGACGCTAACCGGGCAAGTGTGACGAGTGACTCGCTGGCACAATATCGGATCATTCACCTGGCGACTCATGGCCTTCTCAACAGCGATTATCCGGAACTCTCCGGCATCGTGCTTTCTCTTGTCGATCACAAAGGACGCGAACAAGCCGGGTTTCTCGATCTCAGTGAGATCTACAACCTCAAGCTCGCGGCAGATCTCGTCGTCCTGAGTGCCTGTCAGACAGCGCTCGGAAGGGAGATCAAAGGCGAGGGATTGATCGGGTTGACCCGCGGTTTCATGCATGCGGGAGCACCGCGTGTGGTTGCAAGTTTGTGGCAGGTGGACGACGCGGCAACGGCGAATCTCATGCGCGAGTTCTACAAGGCAATGCTGGTCGAAGGTATGCGGCCGGCGGAAGCACTACGAGCCGCTCAAACACGAACCTGGACCAACGATCAGGAGCTTTCTCCATATTATTGGGCAGCTTTCACGCTCCAGGGCGAATGGAAATGAATTGCGAATAGACTTTCCTTTCAATTCAAAAACAGCGAGAATACGTCCGCGGTTCAAAGCTCGTTTACCTCGACCTGCCAACGCATCATCTAAGTTTGTAGATTGCGGACGGAGTTTTTTGCCCAGTGGATTCCCCGATCTCCCTTAAAAAAGAGTGGACTCTTACTAAGGAGGCTTTTGATCTCTTCCTTGCGAGGCTGGATCCTAATCAGGATCGGGCAGCGGAGAAGTATGAAGTGATACGTCTCAAGCTCCTGAAGTATTTTCAGTGGGGGCGCGTGATGGCGGCGGAAGAAGCGGTCGACGAAACAATCAACCGCGTGGCTCGCAAGATTCAGGAAGGCGAAAACGTCTACAACCTCAACGCCTACATCTACGGCGTGGCGAGGCTTGTAACTTCTGAGTGGATTAAGAAGCAGAATCGAATCGAGCAGATATCGGAAGACGACAACGAGATCCAAGCCCCGGTCCTGGAGGAGGAGGATCTGGATGTGGCTGAGCGTCGAACCTGTTTTGAGAAGTGTTTGGGGCACCTTACGGACCAGAGCCGGGTGATCATCCTCGAGTATTATCGGTACGAGAAAAAGGAGAAAATAGAACACCGTAAAGAACTTGCGGCGACGCAGGGGGTCACGCTCAACGCGCTGCGAATCAGTGCCTACCGGACTCGAACGAGTCTCGAAGCGTGCGTGCGAGAGTGCCTCGGTAAGTGTGCGTGAAACCTATTTACATGCCGGGCCACACATATTTGGGGGGAGTGATCTGGTTTGCCTGGTAAAACAGAAGCAGAGACGCGGTTAGTCCAGTATCTCCTGGGCGACGTTTCCAGTAGCGAGCGGGAGCTGCTGGAGGCGGAGTATTTTTCTGACGACGAAGCTTTTCAGAAAATGCTCAACGCCGAGGATGATCTCATCGATGCGTATGCTCGCGGTGAACTTTCGACGGAACACCGGCGATTGTTTGAACAGCGGTTCTTGAATTCAGCCGATGGAAGGGAGCGATTGCGCTTTGCGCGCACGCTGGGGGAAGCCGTTGCTGAGTCGCCGCCGGTTGTCGCAAGCCAACCGATCTCGACTCAGCGGGTGTTGACTACCGACTCTCAACCGGGATTCTGGGCGACGTTGTGGGGTCGAAGTCCGGCCTTGAGTTTTGCCGTCGTTATGGCGGCGGTGGTTTTGCTAGGTGGAAATGCAGCACTCCTCGTCGAACGAAGAAGCATCCGAAACGAGATGGAGGCCCTGCGTGTCGAGCGTGACAGACTTACCCAACAGGCGGCAGCTCAACAGAAAACCATCGAGTCTGAACAAGCGCGCAGCAACGAGTCGGCAGCGCAAATCAAGAGCTTGCAGGAACAGTTAGCGGGATTGCAGGGTAGTAAGTCTCCTGACAAACAAACCAATGTTAGCCCGGAACAGAACGATCCCAGATTCCGTGACACGATTGCTCAGAATCGTCAAAGTGAGTTCACTGTTTATCCCGGCGCCTTTCGAGGTCCAGGCAGCGCGAAAAACAATTTCACTCTACGAAAGGCGGCCCAGTCAGTTTCGTTGAGACTTGTAGTTGACAAGACCGTAGCGGTCGAGTCCTATCGCGTTTCTATCGAAACCGCCGACGGTGCTTCGGTAAAGTCGTTCGATTCACTCAAACCCACTTCCGAGAACATTATCAATCTCCCGCGGGTGGCGGCTTCCGAGCTTCCGTCCGGTGTTTACGTCATTACCTTGCAGGGCAAGCAGCCTGACAACAGCTTCCGCAACATCGCCGAGTACACCTTTAACCTCGTCAGGAAA
>Ga0111538_10006780_pt1 | contig 15470 bp, 11 predicted proteins | sample SoiMethybrSBSTD1_FD_79669 | JGI IMG/M metagenome (GOLD analysis project Ga0111538, IMG submission 79669) | Bulk soil microbial communities from a Populus tree surrounding site in Tennessee, USA - Soil MetaG P. TD hybrid SBSTD1 (version 2)... | ecosystem: Environmental > Terrestrial > Soil >...
GCCGCGCACCTCGAAGCGCAAGAGCGCGTCTTTGGGATGCACCCAGATCCGATCCAGCGCGAAGATCGGAAGCCACGCCGGATAGGTCCGCTGCGCATTGCACTCGCCGAAACGGCGGTGCAGCCAGCGCAGCGGGCGACCCGTCACCAGCCATTCGTTGATGTCGCCGAGGAGCACGGTCAGCCCTTCCTTTTGATCGGCGACTGTCTCGAGAATGCGCTGAACTTGGTGGCGGCGTTCGCGCGGCGTGAGACCGAGGTGCGTGCCGATGACGCGCACGGGGATTCCCGCGACGTCGAAATCGACATCGATGGCCCCGCGCGGCTCCCGGCGGCGAAAGGTGAGGTCGAGCTTGCGCACGGCGCGAATGGGCAGGCGCGTGAGGAGCGCGTTGCCGTAATGGCTGTCGGCGCGTTCGATGGTCGGTCCCGAAATGGCCTCGAGGCCCACCAAATGACCCAGAACGTCCATCTGCAGCGGGTCGCCGGCGGAAGCGCGGCGCGATTCGACTTCTTGGAGCGCGATGATGTCGGCGTCGAGGCTCTCGATGACGCGGGCTACCCGCTCGACGTCGCGCCGGCCGTCGCGCCCGACTCCTCCGTGAATGTTGTAGGACGCCACCGTGAGGCGAGCCGAGGCGCCCCCGAACGTCATCAGCTCTCCTCGATTTCGCGCAGGCTGGGCACCGATTCCGAGCGTCCCGCGCGGCGCAGCGCGCGCCGAACGAGGGCGAGCGCGCCGACGATCGCCGCGAGGACCACGAAAAGGAGCGCCACGTTGCCGGCATCGGGGCGAGCGAGGGTGTCCTCGAGTCGATGAGCGAACAGCGTGAGACCGAGGATGCCGGGCATGACCCCGAGAACGTTGGCGAGAACGTACGAGCGGAATCGTACGCCGAGCGCGCCGGCGAGAAGATTGATGAGCGAGAAGCTCCCCACCGGGACGAGGCGCGCGCCGAAAATCGCGGCGAAGCTGCGGCGGCGTAGCTCGTCGCGGAAGCGACGCATCCGCGGCGTGCGCAGCATGCGCTCGATCAGCGGCCTGCCGGCGAGCCGCCCCACGCCGTACATCACGCACGCCGACGTGACGCTGCCCACGAGCGCGAACGCGAAGCCATGCAGGGGATCGAAAAGCAGCGCAGTGCCTGCGATGAGCATCGTAATCGGGAAGAACAAGAGGCCGCCGACGAGAAAGGCTCCCGTCGCGTAGAAGAATGCGAACGGACTATCACGCACCGTTCGCCCTACTTCGACGAGCCGCTCGACGACCAGGAGCTCGCGGAGCGGCGTGAAACGCCAAACCGTGCCCACTAGGACGACCATCGCCAGGAGCACGGCATAGTTCAAGAGCGAGCTTCGCGCGCGCCGTCGCGAGCCGGCCGGCACGAACTCGGCGATGAGCTTCTCCGGCGAGATGGGCTGCTCGGGATCGCACACCAGGCCGTCCATCATCGCCAGGTGCACGGCAGGCTCCGATCCAGGACCGAGAAGCAAGAGCCCGCGCGGACTTCCGCGCAACGACTCGATGGCCGAAATCCAGGATCCTTCCCGCGCGAAGCGCGCCTCGAGCGCCGCCGGCTCGACGCCGAGGTGCTCCGCAAGCAAGCGCGTCCGAAGCGCGGCGATGGCACGCGCATTCTTGTGGTCTCGCTCGCCGAATGCGCCGATCGCGAGATCGCACTCGGTATCGATGCCCATCGAGCGATTGCTGAAGTTCGCCGAGCCAATCTTGAGGAACGCGTCGTCGGCGATGAGAATTTTGGAATGCACCCCCAAGCATTGCCCATCCGGCAATCCGGGGATCGACGGGTAATACGCGCGCAGGCGTCGTTGATGGTCAGCGGCGCGAAGGCGATCGAGCAAACGCTCGCGCAGAACGCCCATCGAGCTCTGCTCGAGCCAGCCCCCTTGATCGCGCGGGAGAATGAGGATGACCTCCGGGCCGTCCTTTTCTTCCAACCGGTGGGCGAGCGCGTTGCCGACGAGCGCCGACGTCAGGTACTGACTCTCGATGAAGATGCTGCGCTTGGCCGCGGCGATGGCTTGAAGCGTGAGCGTCTCGATTTCGCGGACTGCGGGGGCGAGAGGCGCCATCGCGGGAATGGTGCGAGCGATGGCCACCTCGGTGTCGTGGATGTCCGGCGCGACCTCGGGCCAAGGATCCGCGCGCCCTGCCGTCGTCGGCTGAACGGGGCGCAGCGTCTGCCCGGTTGCGCCCTTCCAGCGCGCTCGAAAGAGGTCACCGAGCGCGGCCGCAGTTTCGCCGCTCACGGCGATCTGCACGTCGTGCATCGGGCGCGCGATGGTGCCGTCTTCCATCGCGCGGCGGGCGTCGTTGGGACGATGCTCGGATGTGTCCCAGCGGGCGAACGTCAGATCCATGCCTCCGACGAAAGCGACCCGATCGTCCACCACGACGATTTTCTGGTGATGGGACGCACCGACAGGGTGCTCGCCGTCGAGCGCGAAGTGCACGCGCCGATGGCTTCGCCATGCGAACTTCACGGCCGGCAGCGGCTCGCGCTCGAACGTGTAGATGACGGAAAAATCCCAGGCGAGCACGTAGATGGAAAGTCCCGGCACTTTCTTACAGAGGGCGTTCAAAAAAGCCAACAGGGTCCGCGGAAAGCCGTCGCTCGGCGCCCCCTCGGGCGTCAGCGGAACCTGGGTGTCGAAATCCCAGCCGATCATGCCGATCGAATGCCGCGCGCGGATCGCCGCCTGACGAAATGCTGCAAAGTACGCGGCACCGTCTACGAGACAGGCGAAACGATCCGCGTGGGTGACGCGCCAGCAGTTCGCATTGGGCTCGAAACGCACGCCAGCAAAGTACGACCGTCGCCGCGAAACACACGCGTCCAGCCGATGCGAGTGGGCTCGTTCCGACCAAAGACGGAGCGCGGTCGCCGTTAGCTTCCTTTTTGGGTCTCCCCGCTCGCGTTGGTGGCGCTCCTACGAATGACGCATGGGTGCTCGCTGTTTTCGATCTGAAGTTTGGCTTCGGCCTTGCACCGGAGAACCAATGGATCCTCCACGCACATGAGCTCGAGGTTGTCCGCACAGGCGGCCTACCCCGGGCGGATCCTTTGGGTCGTTCCAGAAGACGAGAAGAAGAGGTGGGAAAATGTCTCGCAGTCGTAATTCAAGAAAGCTTGCAGACACGTCGGCGCACGGCACCTACGTGACCGTCGATCAAGAAGAGGAAACAGAGGCGGTGAGCCACGAGGATCGAACGGACGAGAGCGTCATTCGGCAGGTAAGCCGCGAAGATGTCCCTCGCACGCTGCGCACCGGCTCGACCTTGGCGGGATCCGAAGTGCTCGAAGCGATCGGCTCGAACGGTACAGTGGGACGCGCCATGCACGACGTCCTTTACACGCCCGACGACGAGAAGATGACGACACGCCTCGGACCGGAGCAAGAAGCGAGCGTCGCGTTTCGTCCGGATCAGGCGCTCGGCGACGCGGGTGCAGAATTCGCCGAAGAATTCGGGCGCGATTTTCTCATGGCCGCGACGGCGGGTGAGGATTTCGGCGAAATCTACGACGAGGCCGCGACCGAGCCGTCCTATGTAGGAGAATCCTACTTGCAGGAACCGGGGATGAACGAGCTCGAGGATCTCACGGAGTTCGCCGAGCCGATCGAAGACGACGACGACGACGACGCGTCGCAATAACAGCAACGCGATCGCGACGGAACGCGAGCGACAGGTCGAATGAGCGCCCCATTGCGCGTAGGCCGACGACCTAAACGGGTCGGCACGGGCACGGGTCTACGCTGATTCGGCCCATTTCGCTGTGCCAAGTGTGCCGATTGGCACGAAGTAACAAACGCGATGTCGACTTCTTTCCAGGACTTACAGCTGGCGTGAACATTGCTGATACGCTGAGCACCATGAGGCTTCACACAAGATTCGACCGCTGGACCGCACTGCTCTTGGCGACGCTCGGCGCGACTCCTCTCATCGACTGCGGGGGGCGAACCACGGCCGACGAAACGGGCCCCGGGGGCGCGGGGGGCGACGATTCCGGCGGAGCCGCCGGCACCGGAGGCGGAGGAAGTGGGGGCGTCATAGGAACTGGCGGCGGCGGCAGCGGAGGAAGTGGGGGCATCATTGTCAGGGATGGCGGCCCCCCTACCCCGACACCGGGGCGCCCTTTTCTGATCGAAGGGAGCGCGCGGCAAGCGCCGGCGTGCGGCAGTGATGCGTGGAGAGACGGCACTATCACGCCGTGTACGGAGCCTTTCGGGACCGCGCTGCGTCGTCGATTGGCCGAAGCTTGGACGCAAGTGGCGTTGCTCGAACACGCGTCCATCGCTGCGTTTGCTCGCTTCACACTCCAACTGCTCGCGGTCGGCGCGCCGGCCGATCTCGTCGAAGCGTCGAATCGTGCGACTGCCGACGAAACCGCGCACGCGCGTTTGGCGTTTTCCATTGCCAGCGCGTTCGGTGACAAACCCGTAGGACCTGGTCCTCTCGCCGTCGACGGGGCGCTCGATGCGACGTCGCTGCGCGACGTGGTCGTCGCTACGATTCGCGAAGGGTGCATCGGTGAAACGGTGTCGGCGGTGCAAGCCGCCGAAGCGCTCTCGTACGTCACCGATCCCGCGCTTCGCCAAGCGCTGACCAAGATTGCCGACGACGAGACGCGGCACGCGCAACTGGCGTGGCGATTCGTCCAATGGGCGCTCGAACGAGGGGACGCCAAGCTAAAGAACGCGGTTCGCGACGAGTTCGCGCGCGCGAAGGCGTCGATCGCGACGCCGACTTCGTCGCCAGAGCTCGACGCTGACGAGCTCGACCTGTTGACAGGGGGGGCGATGCCGACAAGGCTCGCCGACCGTATTCACGCCGAATGCGTGTTGCGCGTGATCGTGCCCTGCGCCGACGCACTGCTAGCTCGTGACACGGGGCGCCCGGCGGCGCGCACCGGCACCGAGTTGCCTCGCGTCTAGCCGCGCACACCCGCGTTTTGAGCGGCCGCGGCCTCGCCACCGACGGCCGGGCGCACAGGGTTCGAAACTTGACGTGCAGCGTGCGCCGGCGCAAAAGGCTGACCGATGCGCCACCGCTTTTTGCTCGTCCCAGCGCTCGCTTTCGCAGTGCCCCTCGCCTGCCAGAGCACGGCCGTTTCCCCGAGCGGTGGCTCCACGAGGAGCCGTCCGCCCGAAAGCTCGCAAGCCCAGGCGCCCCCAGCAGCGCCGAGCGATGCCGTGGGCCAGAAGTTCGAGGCTTGGGTGGCGGCCATCAACTCCGGCGACCGGGCGCGGATCGACGCGGTTTGGAGCGGCGCCAAGGACGCCGAGCTTCGGGCGGCAACGGATGTGGCTACAGCCGAGCGATCGGGGGGATTCGAGCTTCATCGCGTGGAGGACGCAACGGCGACGGAGATGCTCGCCGTCGTACGAGCCAGGCGAACCGAACGTTGGCTATGCCTTTTTTTCAATGTCGATCCAGAACCGCCGCACGCCATTGAAGACATCGTACTGCGGCCGACGGCGGCACCCCCCGCAGGCGATAAGACTGGCGCGGCACCCCCGCTCGACGACAAGACGCGAGCACAAATCGTTCAGGCTCTGGTACGCGAATTGAATCGCGCGTACGTCTTTCCAGAAAAGGCCGCGTCGATGGATCGCGAGCTTTTGGCGCGGCAGCGCCAACATGTCTATGACTCCATCGCCAGCCGGCTCACGTTCGCGCGGGCACTCACCGACGACTTGCAGCGCGTCACCCACGACAAGCATCTGCACGTCAACGTCGATTGCTCTCGGGGGGCTTCGCGGCCCGGCCGGGAGCACCATGGTCCTGTGCCGGGAGCGACGGACCGTCCGCGCGTCTTCGGCGCATCCAAAAGGCTCGACGGCAACATTGCTTATGTCGATATCGCCACCTTCGGCATTCCGGCCGACCAGGTGAAAGACGAGATCCGAGAGACCATGAGCGCCGCCGCCGACGCAGCGGCCATCATTTTCGACGTGCGCCGCAACGGTGGGGGCGAACCCGAAACGGTGGCGCTCGTGAGCAGCTATCTTTTCGGCGCGGAGCCCGTTCATTTGAATTCGCTGTATTGGCGCATACCGGACCGAACCGACGACTTTTTCACCGATCCGCGCGTGCAGGGGGCCAAGTTCGGCCCGACGAAGCCCGTCTATGTGCTCACCAGCGGACACACGTTTTCTGCGGCGGAGGAGTTCACGTACAACTTGCAGACGCGCAAGCGCGCCGTGATCGTCGGAGAAACGACGGGGGGCGGCGCGCATCCCGGCGATGTCGCTCAGCTCCCTCACGGATTCACCGTCTTCGTCCCCAGCGGGCGGGCCATCAATCCCATTACCAACACCAATTGGGAAGGAACCGGCGTCAAACCCGACGTCGAGGTGGCGGCCGAGAAGGCGCTCGACACGGCTCACCAATTGGCACGCGAGAAAGTGGGCAAAGGCTCAAATAGCGACGGCGCTGCCCCTTCGAAAAAGTGAGCGGGCCGTACGCACCCTCGCCTCGGGGAGAGCGGCCGTTCAACCGAGATCGACGTGAAAGCTCATACCGTGCTGTTCGAATCCGAGCGATCGATAGAAGTCGTGCGCGCGCGTTCTTTTCAGATTGCTGGACAGCGTGAGCTTGTAGCAGCCGGCCGATGCCGCGACCTTCATTGCGAACTTCATCATCTGCGCGCCGATTCCCTGTCCCCTTAGCTGCTCGTCAACGCAGACGTCCTCGACGACGGCCGAGGGGGCGCCGAGGTGCGCGAGGTTATCCATCACGAGAAGCTCGAAGGTACCGACGATGTCGGCTCCTTTCGTTGCGACGTACACGTGGTAAAGCGGATAACTAGTGAATCGCCGGAATATCGCCGTCGCGGCGTCGAGCGTCAGCACCCGGGCGTCGTTCACACCCGGCTGAGCGTAGAGCCGAAGGATGCCGGGGAGATCAGCCTCCACAGCCTTCCGGATGTCGACGGCGGGTTGATTCATGGAGCATCTCCTCCTTTTCGCAGTTTGCTTGCGGTACGTCGGCCAACGCAATTGCAAAGGCGCACGGCCGGCGCCCTGGCCGACCTCTTTGCAGCGCAGGCGGCGAAATGCGGCAATGCTGAGCGTTGCGCATCTCGTGCCCCGCCAGAGGGCCTCTCAGTCATCGCCCGGACGATACCCGGGGATGACGACCGGGACTACCGATGCGCCTGCGACTCGCGTGGCCCCGGACCCGGGCATCTCATTGGGCACTTTCGCCACCCCAGCCACGCTCTGGCGCGCGATCCACATCGCTCCTGCTCGCGTTGTGGTAATAGCCTGCCGGCGCGGGGGCGCCCCCGCCGATCCCCTCCGGAGCTCGATCGCCATGACCGCCGCCGCATGTCCCGCCGTTTTCTATGCGGATGACGTGTTCTGCATCAGCTTCTGGCAAAATCTGGCCATCGTCGACATTCGGGCGCTCGTCGACGTCGAGCACATGCTCATCTGCGAGCGCGCGTATCAGACGCTCGCCCAGCGCTTCGCGGGGGGCATGGTTTCTTGCGTCATCCTGCAACCGGGCACCCCGGTCGCTCCGCCCGACGCTCTCAAAGAAACCGCCCGCTTCCTGCGCGAGCTCGGAAGCTCGATAATCGGAGTCGCTGTCGTCATCGAAGACGTGGGTATCGCGGCGCAGGTTTTTCGCACGGTCATTCGCGGAATCAATATCGTCGTGCGTTCCAACAAGGTCGTCGTGGCGGACGATTTGGCGTCGGCCATCGACGTGCTTTCCCCCGTGATCGTTCCTGCGACGGGAGAGATGGATCGGGCGGTTGCGGTCAAGGCCGTGTTGCATGCAGCGCGCGTGCGCTTCGCGTCGATGCCTCCTCCGCCAGCTTCGGACGAGCAGCGGAAATCGGCGCCGACACTGCGAAGCTGAGGGGGCACTGAAGGGTGACACGCGTTGCTTACGAACCGTTCGATCGCGACACATGGCGCGACCCCTTCACGCTGTATCGGCGGCTGCGGGACGAAGATCCCGTTCACAAAAGCCCGCACGGCTTTTGGGTGCTCACGCGATTTCAGCATGTCCTCGAGGCCGTCAAAGACACGGCCACCTTTTCCTCGGCGAACGGTTTGACGTTTCAAAACGAGCGCGAGGTGCTGCACATACCGCCGACCATCGTCATGATGGATCCGCCCGACCATACGCGATATCGCCGGCTCGCCGATCGCGGTTTCACGCCGCGCCGCACGGCCGAGCTCGAACCGGCTCTGCGCCGCTTCGTGGTCGAGCGCATCGAAAATTTGAAGCGCGCGGGGGAAGGAGATTTCGTAGCAGCCGTGGCGCGGAGCACGCCGAGCTGGGTCGTGGCGCATTACCTCGGCGTGCCCGAGGAGGATCGCCACAGGTTCGAAGGCTGGACGCAAGCCTTCGTCCAAGCGAATGCTCTCGGCAACGCGACGAACGCGGGTGAGGCACTAAGTGACCTCGTGAGGTACTTCGCCGAGCTGGTCGAACGGCGCCGCCGCGAGCCGGGCGACGATCTCGTCTCGGTATTGCTGCGCGCCGACCAAGAAGGGGTCGGCATTGGGCTCGAAGGGATCCTCGGTTACGCCTTCGTCATGATCGCAGGGGGCAACGACACGACGACGGGGCTCTTGACCGGCGCGGCCGAGCTCCTCACCAAGTATCCCGCCGAACGGCGCCGCCTGCTCGCAGACACGTCGCTCATCCCCAATGCCGTCGAAGAATTCTTGCGATTGACCACCCCCGTTCAGGGACTCTGTCGCGTAACGACGCGCGACGTCACCATCGATGGCGGACCGACGCTCCCGGCCGGCGAGCGCGTGCTCCTCTGCTACGCAGCGGCCAACCGCGACCCTCGTGAATTCGGCCCCAACGCCGAAGAGCTCGACGTGGGACGCCACATCGTCCGCCACCTTGCTTTTTCGATCGGGGCCCACTTCTGTCTAGGCGCTGCCGCCGCGCGGCTACAGGCTCGCATCGTTCTCGAAGAGCTCCTAACGCGTTGCCCCGACTTCGCGGTCGACGCGGAAGCCGGGGTTTTTGCGCACGGGGCGTTCACGAGGCGCTACGACAGCTTGCCCATCGTCATGGGCGGGCGCTGACGGCCAACCAATTGAACGGCGCAATCTTCCGTATTAAAACGTTGCAATGTCAGCCCGCGAGTTCGAGCCCGCCGAAATCGTCGATTTCGCGACCATCGATCGGTTGCGCCCCACCCTAGGAAAGGTCGTCGTCGCCTCGGGCGGTTTCGATCCCATCCACCCCGGTCACGCCAGCAACCTGCTCGAAGCCAAACGCCTGGGCGACACGCTCGTCGTCGTCGTCAATGGGGACGCCTTTCTCAAGACGAAGAAGGGCAGAGCCTTCCAAGACCTCAAAACGCGCTGCCAAATCGTCTCTTTCGTTCGCGCCGTTGACTACGTCGTGCCCTTCGAAATCGAGAACGACCAAACGGTCATCGAAGCCCTCCGCCAGCTCCGCCCTCACGTCTTCGCCAAGGGCGGCGACCGCGCCGCCCCCCACCTCGTCCCCGAATCCGCCATCTGCAACGAATTGGGCATCGAAATCGCCTACGGCATCGGTGCCCCCAAAGCCTGGTCGAGCTCGGATTTTCTAGCAGAGTGGGGAGAGTGGTGGGCGACGCGCCCCAAGCGGTAGCGCCGGCGAAACCTTTACAACAACGCGGCGGGGCGGCAGGGCCCCTCCAGCGGGCGGCACCTGTGCCGCCGTTGTTCTCAGATCCGTTGTACCAACGGCGCCGCGATGCGAACGGCGCAGCTAGGCTGTCATAGGAGCGGGAGCGGCGCCGTTGTCGAGGAGAACTGGAGCCGTTATCCCGCGCTGGGTGTACCGATACCGCCGTGCTTCTTCGGCGCCGGTTTGCCCTTCGGCGGCGCCTTACCCTTGCCGCCCTTTTCGCCCTTCTCCGGCTTCTCGTTATCCGCACTCGGCCCACTGGGGGCCCCCTCGGGCCCACTCAGCACGATCGCGCTCTTCCCCTCTTCTCCCGCTTTCGGCCAAACCGAGTCGGGGCGCAGCGCGAAGAGGAAGTCGCGCACCACCTCGACCTGATCTTCCCCGATCTTCGGCGCCGGCGTGAGCGGCGCCTTGTTCCAGGCTAGCGGCGGTCCGAAGGGCTCGCTCCAGAGCGTGAGCATCTTCGTGTAGGGCATCCAGTTCATCGGCGCCTCGAGCCACGCCTTCACCCATTCGGGGCGCAGACGTTTGCTCACGTTGCCGAGGTTGGGCGCCATCTTCTGTAGATCTTCCTTGGCGCGCGCGATTGGGAACTCGCCGACGAAGTGGCAGCTGATGCAGTTGGCGTCTTGCGCCGAGTTCATGTGCGTCGCGACGTAGAGCTTCTGGTCGGTCGAGGGCGAGTGCGTATGCGCCGTCTGGTACGGGTACTCCTGTCCGTCCCAGGCCGCGAAATAGCGCACCACGGCCGTCGTCTGCTCGCTCGTGAACGGGAAGGTGGGCATCCGGACCTGCAGCTTGTCGCCCGGCACGTTCCCGTCGCCGTACAACCACTCGGGGTGGAGGAAGGGCCGAATCCCGTTCTTGGGCGGATCGCGCAAGAAGTTGAAGAGCCACTCCGGCTGCACGCGCATGCCCTCGCCGGCCAAGAACGGCGGCGCGTTCTGCTGGTGCTCGACCTTGACCGCGGCCGCGAAGTCGCCGCCACGATCTTCGATGACGTGGCATCCGCGGCAGTTGTAGTCGTCGACGATCTGACGACCCTCGAGGATCGACGCGTATTCCGGCTTGGCGGTGGGGTTGAACTCCGGCAGCGGCTTGGCCTCGGCGAGCCCCATCACGAACACCGTGAGCGCCCTCATCTCGCGCGGCGAGAGATCGAAGTCCGCCATGCGAAGCTCGATGCGATCGCGCCGATAGATGCGCGGCGAGTCGAGCTTCCACGCCAAGAACGTCTCGTGCGTCTGCAGGTGGTGGTCGTCGATGGCGTAGCCGTAGTCGAGCTTCGACACGTCCTTCTTGGCCCAACCGGTGAGCTCGGGGGCGATGGGCGCGTAGTTCTCGAATCCAGCGATGTTGTGGCAACCGAAGCAGCCGTAGTACGCGACGAGCTTCTCGCCGCACTTGTCGCGCTCGAGCTCGGCCCCCGGACCGACCACGGCGCACGGGATCTTCTCCCTGCGCTTGGCGGCATTGCTGAGGAGGTTGATCTCCTCGGCGGTCACCTTGGCGGTGTCCTTGGGCTCGTCCTTCAGCGTAAGGAGGTACTGCGCGATGCTCGCCGCTTCCACGCGCGACAGGCGCAGCTTCGGCATCCGCGTGTCGTGCCAGTAGCGCGTCGGATCCTCGACCCAGTAAGTGAGCCAGTCGACGCTCATCTTGCTGCCGACGTTGGCGAGCGACGGCGCGACGTCACGCTCGCGCGCGCGCCACGGCGCGGGGGGATTGTCCTCGCTCGTCGTGTGGCAGCCGCGGCACCCGTAGCTGTCGAAGTACTGCTTGCCCTTGTCGGCGTTGGCACCCTCGACGTTGCCGTACCCTTTGATCGACGGGCCGAGCGGCTTCTCGTTGGGGCGCGCACCGGGGCGCGTCTCCGGGCGCTCGCTGCGCTCGATGAGGAACGCGCTGATGGCGAGCGACTCCGCCTTCATGTCCGCTTCCCACTTGATGTACTCGGGCGCGGTCTCCGCGTAGGGGAGCTTGGAAGCGGGGTCGATCGGCGCCGGCCAGAAGTTCGGCATGCGCGTCTTGTGGCGCCACGCGCGCGGGTAACGCACCCACTTGAGGAGCCAATCGGGCGCAACCTTGGCCGTAATGTCGTTGAGCTGCGGCCCGGCATTGCGGTTGCCCGGGAAGCCCTCGAGGATGTGGCAGCCCGTGCAATTGAGCTTCTTGAAGAGGTAGCGACCCTCGGTCAAAAGCGGGACCGGGTCGAGCTCTTCGGACGGGTCGGGGAGCATTTCGGGCAGCTCCTCGGAGCCCTTGTGCGCGTCGCGGTACGCCGCGAGATCGGTCTTCTTCTCGGTCTCGGCCTTTTGCCGATCGAGCTTGGAGACGACGTATTTGGCCTTCGACTGGTGGGGGCGAAGGTCCACGTCACCGGTGTGGCACCGGAGGCACGACCCTTCGATCTCGGGGATCGACTGAATGAACCGGTCGCGGTACTCGGGGGTCAGCGTCAAACCCTTGCGCGCGGTTGGCGGCGTGTAACGCCCCTTCTTGTCCCAGCTCTCTTGCGCTTCGGAGCGCACCGGCACCGACGGCGGCTCGGGGGCGGCGTAGAGCGTGAGCCCCTTGTCGACCTCGGCGGCGTTGGGGAACCCGAGCATCTCGGCGAGCTCGGGCTTGGGGAACTTGAGCTTGATCTTGGGACGGGCCTTGGCGTCGATGACCTCGGTGGGGTTGTTCTGCTCGAGGCCGATTTGGATGCGGTTATCCGTCTTGCGCACGACCGCGTGCCACGTCTTGGCGTCGTCCTTTTCGAGCGTCGCGCCGACGAGCTCTTGGATCTTGCCGAGGAAAGCCTTCTCGCTGGCGTAGTCCTGCCACTCTTTGCGAGCGCGCTCGGATAGGACCTTGCCCTTGCCGAGCGCGGCTTCCTTCTCGAGCATGACCTCGTGGCTCTTGTGCGGAATTTCGATGGTCTGCCAGCCACCCGAGCCGATCTTGATCTGGAACTGATCGTTCTCGTCGTCGACGACGATGTGGTTCAAACTGCCAATCGGATAGAGGATGTCCTCCCAGAACTCGTCACCTTCGTGGACCCAGCGCGGTCCGGTGATCGATTCCTCTTGGAACCGTGAGCGCGAGTGGGCGAGCCGGTCCGTCGATCGCCCCTGCCCCTGGTGGCAGCTCGTGCACGCGAACTTTTCGACCGGGTGGGTCGTGAAGAGCGTCTTGCGGAAAGGATGCGTGCGGAACTGTCGCGGAAGGTTGGCGGCGGTGTAGTTCCCGCTGTCGGACCCCATATGGCACGTCATGCAACGGTCGACCGCTTCTTTGTCGACGTCGGCATCAGCGTCCTGCCACTGCGTGACGACCTGCTCGATCTGGTAGGGCCCGACGAGCGAGGCGATGAGGTTCTTTGGATCGAGCTTGGGGTGCGCTTTGTTGTCGGCCTTGGAGAGGCGCAGCTTGGCGTCTTCGAGCGGGCGCTCGGCCTTGGCGATGTTGCGCTCGAGCGCGGCGATCTCGGTGTCGATGGGATCGAGATCGACCCACTGCAGGCAGTGCCGCGTTTCCTTGGCGGCCGCAGGCGCGCAGACGTCGGCGCGCATCTTGGCCTGAACCTTTTCGTCTTTTTCGGCGGCGGCTGGGTCGTTGGGACCGTCGATGCGCGTCATGTCGGCGACGGCTTTGTCGACGCGCTTCTGATGCTCGACCTCGACTCTGACCTTGGCAACAACCTCGCGCTGCGTGTCGCGCGCGTGCTGCCATGCTTCGCGAACCTTGGCCGGCAGCGATCCGAGCGCCTTGTCCACCTGCTCGGCGCGCTTGGAGTTGCGCGCGATCTCTTCCTTCAGGTGAAGCATGTCCGCGGTGACGCCCTGCTCGGGGCGAAGCGGCGGGGGATCGGCCAGCATGGCGTCGGCCTTCTCGCGCCCCTTTTCGCGGTCCGCCGTTTCGAGCGCCTCGCGCGCCCTTTCTTCTGCGGCGTCGCGCTCGTATTCGGCGAGCTGGCGGTAGTAATACGCTTCGTCGAGATCGCTCTTGCCGAACGTTTTGCCCTGCTCGGCATCGGCGAAGTCGCGCGTCAACTGCGCGAGCTTCGCCTTCGAAGCGGCGTACTTACCGCTCGACTGCTCGCGCTTCAGCTCGTCCTGGCGCGTCCTGAGCTTCTTGACGTCGGTCTCGGCGGTCGCCGCGAACTCGTTCTTGACCCGCTTGAGGCCTTGCGTCGCGAGCTCGTATTCCATCTGGAAGAAGGCTTCTTGTTCCTTCTGCCAGGGGACGCGGGTGACGAACTCCGCGTAACAAGCCCACGCCGTCGAAAAGACGAAGAGCCCGCCGGCGATGAGCCACCAGATGGGGTACGTGCGTTGCTCGTCCCTCTTGAATCGCGCCATCGTTCCTCGATTATCGCTTCCAGTCGGGCTTGGTCGGGGCAGCCGTCTAGGCGAGAGAGCTCTCGCTTAGACGTTGATCATGCCCTTCCACTCCATGACGTATTTGATGTTGAAGAAGAGGCGCATAAGCACCTTCAGGACGGTTCCCATCATGATCATGAAAAGCTGCGCCGTGATCTGGTAGCGAACCATCCCGAGCTGCTGCAGAACTTCGCTCTTGTTGATCCGAGCCTTCCAGTACGCCATGGGAATGACGCCGAGCCAAATCGCGAGGCAGCCCGCGCCGAAGAGCGCTCCCCATCCCGCGTCGTGAATACCGAACTTGTCGGCGAGATTCACGTTGGTGATGGCCACCGTCTTGTGCACGTCCCAGTACTGCCCCGGCAAGAAGAGGTACCAGCCCGGGCCACGGATGAACGTGCCGATGATGACGAGGGCGATCCACATGACGAGGAAGCCGAAAAGGAACGTCGAGATCGCAAACTTGCGATCCTTGAAACAGTAGTAGCCGTTCCCCTTGGGATTGATGTCGATGTACGGGATGACCATGAGCCCGATGATGATGAAGCTCGGGAGCACGACGCCCGCGAACCAAGGGTCGAAGTACACCAGGATTTCCTGAAGACCCAGGAAGTACCAGGGCGCCTTGGACGGGTTCGTCGTCTTCGTCGGATTGGCCGGCTCTTCGAGGGGGGCGTCGACGACGATCGACCAGATGGTGATGAGCGCCATCACGATGGTCCCCACCAGCATCTCGAGCCGCACCAGATAAGGCCACGTGTGGACCTTGTCGGGGACGAGCTTGGAAAGCCGCTCTGCGACAGCCGCCTTCGCCTTGACCTTGGTGGTGGCCGCCGGGGCAACGGCCGTGGTTGCTTCAGCCATGTTGGTCGATCCTCCGGACAGGGTGGTTCACCGAGCTCATAGGGGACCCGAGATTCCGCCGTCTTTACGCACGCGCCAGAAGTGCACGATCATCAGCACCGCGGCGATGATGGGGATGAAGATGCAGTGCAAGACGTAGAAGCGCAGCAGCGTCGCGGCGCCGACCAATCGCCCGGCGGTGAGAAGCGCGCGAGCGTCGTAGCGGGCGTTGACGCCGAGCCAATCGGCGAACGGACCTTCGTGACCGAGGAGCGGCGTCGCGCGGCCCATGTTGGTGCCGACGGTGACGGCCCAGATCGACAGCTGGTCCCACGGAAGGAGGTAGCCGGTGAACGAGAGCATCAGCGTCATCACGAGGAGGTTCACGCCGATGACCCAGTTGAACTCGCGCGGCGGCTTGTAGGACCCCGTCATGAAGACGCGGAACATGTGCAGCCACACCGCGATGACCATCGCGTGCGCGCTCCACCGATGCATGTTCCGCATGATCATCCCGAAGGGGACGTCGAACTGCAGGTACTTCATGTCGTGGTACGCGTACTCGCCGGTCGGGCGGTAGTA
>Ga0111538_10006783_pt1 | contig 15466 bp, 15 predicted proteins | sample SoiMethybrSBSTD1_FD_79669 | JGI IMG/M metagenome (GOLD analysis project Ga0111538, IMG submission 79669) | Bulk soil microbial communities from a Populus tree surrounding site in Tennessee, USA - Soil MetaG P. TD hybrid SBSTD1 (version 2)... | ecosystem: Environmental > Terrestrial > Soil >...
CGTTCCACCCACCACCCGGCGATCACGCCCTGCTCCTCGAGGCGATACAGGATCGGATACAGCGAGGCGACATTGAAGGCGACAGCACCATTCGAGCGCGCCTCGATTCGCGCGGCGATGTCGTAGCCGTGACGCGGCTCGTCTTCGAGCTGAGCGAGGACGAGGAGCTCCGCCGTGCCCTTCTTCAGCGCGTGCTCATCGGGTGGCGTCTTCATATATTGGACTCATATATATATGAGTCCAACCACTGCGTCAACCCGGAATTGGAGCACCACTTGCACACACCATCGGCATTAACGTCCGTCGTCCATGTGCGGGCCGATCTAACAGGAAGTAATTGCTGCGCGTCATGTCCGCGCGAACGAACACGGGCGTAGATGGCAACTGTTCCGATGTCTCGACCTTTTTTCGAAGGCTTTGAGACGAAAGTTGTCTCGGTGCCGGAATGCGATGTCTACCTCAAGCTGGGAGGCGCTGGTCTTCCAGTGCTGCTCCTGCATGGCTATCCGGAAACGCACCTGGCGTGGCGGCACGTGGCGACCCGATTGGCGAAGCGGTTCACCGTCGTCGTTGCGGACCTCCCCGGATACGGCCGGTCTGTCGTGCGAACCCCAGCCACGCCGTACGAGGGCGTGAGCAAGCGCTGGATGGCCAGCGTGCTCGCGCAGGCGATGTCCAAGCTCGGTCTCTCGCGCTTCGCCGTCGCTGGTCACGATCGCGGCGGCCGCGTTGCCTATCGCCTGGCCATCGACGAGGCGAGTCACGTGTCGGCGCTCGCGGTGCTCGATGTCATCCCGACGCTCGAGATGGTCGAGCGGCTCACCTATGCGTCGGCACGCCGAATGGCGAACTGGTTCTGGCTGGCGCAGACCTCGACGCTACCCGAGTCGATGATTGCCGCCTTGCCGGACCAGTACCTGCGTCATCTGATCAAGGAGTGGGGTGGTGAACACGCGGTCGATCGCGACGCGTTCGAGGCCTACGCCGAATGCCTCCGCTCGCCGGAGATTGTCAAGACGATGTGCGAGGACTATCGCGCCGGCGATCGGATCGATATCGCCCACGAGCAGGTCGATCGTGTACGCGGGCGCCACGTCACCTGTCCGGCGCTGATTCTGTGGAGCGAGCGCGGTCTGGCCATTCAGTTCGGCGATCCGCTGGCCATCTGGCGCCCGTGGGCTCCGCGGGCTAGCGGACACTCGCTGCCGTCGGGTCACTTCATCATGGAAGAGATGCCTGAGCAGACGGCGTCTCTGCTAGGGGCGTTTCTCGGGGACGCGATGGTGGTGCAGTAGCGAGTGTCGCCTCAGTGTGCCAAGCGCGTGATGCGGCCTGCCAGGATCGTGGCGAGCTTCTCGCCGCCCTGCCGCGAGAGGTGGCCTTCGTCGACGAAGTCGTTCCCGCCCCACGTTGCGTCGACCACTTCGCCGACGTACTGGCATCGAGGCTCGTCGCGCGTGCAGATGCCGCTCATCAGGCCGTTGAACTGGCGTATCAGCGTCGGCAGCGCGGCGTCCTCGATGTACGGCGTCCAACTCCGGCTCTCGCCCTTCTTCGTGAAGTTCGCGTCGTTCATCACCTGCGGCACGAACAGCGCCGTCATCTCGAACCGATGCGCCAGCGCTTTCAGCGTCTGCAGGTTGCGGACGTAGACCCGATCCACCGCTTCGTCGGGCTCGCTCGAGGGGGGCACTGGCGCGGCGCCGACCGGCGCACCGAACGCGCGATTCAGCAGGTCCATCACGAACGAGTAGCGAGCGGCGCGCGCCAGAAACGGCGCGTCATCGAGAACCGCAGGTATCAGTGTGTCCACCTGAGTCAGCCCGTGCGAGTAGTAGTCGGGCGAGAACTCCGGCCAGTGATAGTTCCTGATGTCGTTCCAACCCTCGAAGAACACGACGATCGCCGGCTTCGCCTCAGGGACGATGAGCGCCATCTGGATGATGTTTTCGGCGGTGGTGTAACCGGGAACGCCGTAGTTGATCACCGCGTAGCGATCGCCGAGCTTCTCCTGAAGCAGCCACGGCCACGAGTCGGCGTCGGTGACCTTGGTGCCAAAGGTCGTCGATCCGCCGACGAGTGCGACGGTGATCGCACCCGGCTTCGGAGGAGTCAGGCCGGTGACACGAGTTCGCATCGGCGTCGTCGAGATCGAGGCGCCCGTCCGTCCGATGCTCACGCTGCGTTTCGGTATCGCGACGAGATACGGATGCCGCTCGAACACCGTCACGCTGTCCTGCGCATCTCGACGGTACTGCGCCGTGCGCTCCACCAGCGACATGCCATACGCCCATCGGGAGTACAGCTGGCCGCCGATCTCGACGATCAGCACGAGCGCACACAACACGAGAATGTTGATGAAGAGCGTTCGTTTCACCGCGTACGCGTAGTGTAGCGGGAAGGGCGGCGATCCTGCGTCTGGCGCGCCCTAGCGGCTGGCGCTGCTGGCTTTCACGGGCGCGGGCGGCTTGATTGGCGGCTTGACGATGCGTTGCCGGCCGGTCGGGCGTTTGGGCATCTTGATGGGGGCCAGCCTGACTGCCTTGCCCGTCTGAGCCGATCGGTAGAGCGCCTGGATGATTCGTACGTCTTGCAGCCCTTCCAGGCCTGACGGCTCGGGCTCCCGATCGCGCAGGATGCAATCCGAGAAGTAGAGGAGCTCGGGGGCGAACTGATCGTGCTTGCTGCCGCGTTCCCGGATGGTCCTGCCATTCACGGTGAGCTCGTACGACAGGCCCTCCGCATACTCGTAGGCCGGATCGACATGCAGCTGCCCCTTGGTGCCGACGATGCGGTACGACGCGACGTTGGCGGCGTTGAAGCTGGTGACGAAGGCGGCCACCCGTTCGCCGTCGAATCGGAGGATCGCGCCGGTCGACTCGTCGATCTCGCGCAGCGCGGGAGCGCCGGCGTTGACCGAGATGGCCATGACCTCCGTCGGCTCGGCGCGGAACAGATAGCGCGCCGCGTTGACGCAGTAGACGCCGATGTCATAGAGCGTCCCGCCGCCGAGGCCCTTCTTCGTCCGGATGTTGTCGGGCTTGACCGTCATCGCGAACGACGAGTTGAAGAACTTCGGTTTGCCGATCCGGCCGCGATGCACGAGCTCGATCGCCTTCAAGTTGACATCGTCGAAGTGCAGCCGGTAGGCGATCATCAACTTGACGTGGTTGCGCCGGCACGCCTCGACCATCTCCTCGCACTCGCCGACGGTGACTGCCATCGGCTTCTCGCAGAGCACGTGCACCCCGACACGCGCGGCGCGGACGGTGTATTCCTTGTGCATGGAGTTCGGCAGGGCGATGTAGACCGCATCGACGTGGCGAAGACACTCTTCGTACTGCTTGTAGGAATACGCGTGCTCGATGTCGTATTTCCTCGCCAGCGTCTTGAGTTTCGTCGGGTCGTCGCTGACGAGCGCGGTCAATCGTGAGTTGCGCGACGCATTCGCGAACGCGGGCAGGACGGCGACCTGTGCGATGTGGCCGAGGCCGACCACGCCGTAGCGGACGACCCCGTTGCGCCGGGCCGGCACGGATCAGCTCGTCCTACGCGACCGCGACCGTGACGTCTTCGTCGACCGCGAGCGTGACCGCTTGCGCGGCGGCACCTTCGCGCCTTTCTTTCGGGCTTCGCTCAAGCCGATCGCGATCGCCTGCTTCCGGCTCTTGACTGTGCGTCCCGAGCGACCGCTCTTCAGCGAACCTCGCTTGCGCCGCCGCATCGCCGACTCGACCGTCTTCTGTGCGCGCTTTCCATACTTCGCCATGGTGTTCCTCTGGCGCGATGGGGTGCAAAGCACGTACCTCGGTCAGCATTGAAGACTCGCCAAGCAAACACGGGGCTGAACGCTGCGCGGCTCGCGGAGCCGAGGTCTGCCACACGATACGATCCGGCGAGCGGTGATGCCGTTTTTTACAGCGCGCACGCGCCCGCCTGTGCCCACAGACGATCGCTTTCTGGAAGCGCGATCGCGCGCGGTCGCGCAAGCTCCGGCAGATGGGCTTCCCACCAGTGCTTCGATGCGTGCTGATCCCAGCGATCCCCGGCGAAACAACTGGACGCGCGTTGGCGCAGGTCGTCGGCGTCGCGCGGCCGGCGCGACGGGTTCTTCTGCAGGCACATCAACACGAGTTCATCGACTGCGGGCGGAATCGGCAGCTCTGTGCGGCACGACGGCGGGACGACATCGTCCTGCACGTGCTGCATCAACACCTTCATCGCCTGGTCGCCGTCGAACGGGCGTCGTCCCGTGAGCAGGAAATACGCGACGCAGCCGAGGGAGTACAGATCGGCGCGGTGATCGGCGGGCTCGCCGCCGAGAATCACTTCAGGCGCCATGTAGGCGGGCGTCCCCATGATCACCGGCTCGACGGTGAGCTGCATCGAGGGTTGATGCGGATCGGTCAGCTTGACGAGGCCGAAGTCGAGCACCTTGACGAAGTCGTGCTCGAGCCCCATGCGACAGACGTAGATGTTCGCCGGTTTGATGTCGCGATGGATCACGCCGACCGCGTGGGCCTCGGCGAGCGAGTGGCACACTTGCCGGATGATGTGCATCGCCCGCGCGGGAGGCAGCGGACCAAATTCCCGGACGAGCGTTTCCAGATCGAGACCATCGAGCAGCTCCATCGCGTAGTAGAACGTGCCGTCGCCAGTGAAGCCGAAATCGAACACGCGAATCGTATGGGGCGATGTGAGAGAGGCAGTGGCGTGCGCTTCGCGTTCGAAGCGGCTCAACGTGGTGGCCGCCTGCGCGCCGGCACCGAGCACGTTGGGCGGGACCAGCTTGACCGCGGCGTGCCGCGGGAGGAAGCGATGCCGCGCGCGCCACACCTCGCCCATTCCGCCCTTGCCCAGCAGCTCGACGAGCTCGTAGCTGCCGAGTGCTCGCGCCGCACGAATCTCGCGACCGAGCCTGTAGAGCAATCGCGCCGGCGCCACGGCGAGCAGGGCGCACACGTAGTTGGGATAGAACATCAGCAACGTGCGCGTGACGGACGGGACCGGTAGTCCTCGCAGATGCGCAATCCACACGCAGAGCGGATCCATCGACGCGGCAATCAGCGCGGTCACGAGCGTCGTCGACGGCCGCGCCGGCGCCAGCATGCCAAAGAACAGAATCAACACGGTGATTCCTGAGAGCGGACGCATCGTTGTGGGTTGCACTGTCCAGCTGTTGAGCAGTCCCAGCCCGAAGGCGTGCGGCACCATCAGCGCAAGGCCAACGGTGATTTTCCTGCGCGAGGCGCATCGTCCGAAGCGCGTCGCCGCCACCGCGCCGGCCGCCAGCAGCGCGCCGAGGCCTTCGATCACCAGGCGATAGGGACCGCGATCGCCCATCGGCGTCAGCGAGATGTCCATCACGAAGTTGATCGCCCAGAGCGCGACACCGAGCGCGTGAAGCATCTGTACCCGGGCACACTGCTCGGCGAGCAGGTCCTCGGGCAGGCTCGCTTCGTCCGCGGCCGACGACCGTTCGAGGGGGACGTGCGTGCCGGTCATGGCCGACAGACCGTAATCGCGGGTTCACCGCGGGCAGGCCATGACGAGCTCGGCACGAGGGGAGACGCCTGCGCGCGGCACGCACCGGGGCGGACGTCCTTGAACAGACCCTTCAACGAGTCGGCCTTGCGATCGCTGCGTGCACCGTCGCTGGTGGTGCTCTTGGGAGGGGACGTCTCCAGGCGGATGTTCGAGGCGTCAACCGAGAATTTGGATTGCGCGTGCGTGGTCACAGCCACGCTCGCGACCAGCAGTATCAGCAGCATTGACCACGAAATACGCGTCACACTCACCTCCGGCCGCCCCGCTTTGCGAGTTGCGTGCCGTCGTCGTCAACAGCGGGAAGAAGGCCTGATTCAGCAGGGTTTTCGCGGATGACGCCAGCAGCCGGCGAGCGCCGTCTGCCCGAGTCGGGACAAGCGCAAGGACAACGTGTCCAGATCGGGGCAAGGGTGGAAGCCCTCCGCGGCCGCGGCGATGAGCGAGGAGAGGGCGCCGCATCCTGTTGCATTACCGGCGCATACCCGCACGTTTGCGCGTTCGGCTGCAGCGTTCGATCGCTGCGGCCCAGTCCTTGCCCCTGGTCGCCGGCGTCGAAGGCGTGCCCGATGGGCACAGCGCTTCAAGGAGATGAGACGATCATGCGAATCGCAACCTTACTGACGGCCGCCTGTATCGCCTGGCTCGGCACGACCGTGCTGGCAAGCACCGTGACGTACGACTACGACCGGACCGCGAACTTCTCGAGCTTTCGCAGCTACTCGTGGACCCGCGGCAACCCGGTCAAAGACCAGTTGAACCATCAGCGCATCGTTCGCGCGGTCGAGGCGCAACTTGCGGCCCGCGGCTTCATCCAGGTCGACACCGGACGGCATCCCGACGTGTTCGTGGCCTATCACGCCGCGATGGACGAGAGCCTCGAAATCAACGCGTTTGGTTCGGGCGGGTTCGGGCCCTACGGGCTGGGCGGCAGCCGTATGGGCACCGCGCGCGCCAACAAAGTGACCGTCGGCTCGGTCGTGGTCGACATGGTCGATGCGCGCGACAACAAGATGGTCTGGCGTGGTACCGCGAGCCAGGACCTGGACCCGCGCGCCAGCGCGGAGAAGAAGGACAAAGAGATTCACAAGGTCATGGAGAAGATGTTCAAGAACTACCCACCCAAGAAGTAACTTACGTAGGGGCCGCCTTAGGCGGCCCACCCCATGTCCACGTTTGACCTCGATCGCTATCTGGCGCGAATCGGTTGGACCGCGTCGCGCGAGCCCACCTTCGGCACGTTGTCTGGGGTGCTGCGCGCGCACATGCGGTCCATTCCGTTCGAAAACCTCGACGTTCTTCTCGGTCGTGGCGTGCGCATCGATCTCGACTCGGTGCAGGCGAAGCTGGTCGGCGCGCGGCGGGGTGGTTACTGCTTCGAGCATGGAACGATCGTGCAAGCGGCGCTGACCCGTCTGGGATTCACGCCGACCGCGCACACGGCACGAGTGATCCAGCTACGGCGACGCGAAGAGGCGCCCCTCACGCACATGGTGCTGACCGTTCCACTCGAGGGTCGACGGTTCGTGATCGATCCCGGCTTCGGCGGCCACGCGCCGCTCGTGCCGCTGCCGCTTGGCGAAAGCGAAGAGCGGCCAGACGGACACGACCGACATCGCATGGTGCGGCGCGGCGACGAGTGGGTGCTCGAGGCGCTGCTCGATGGCCAATACGTTCCGTTGTGGACCGTGTCGCTGGCGCCGGCCGAACCGGTCGACTTCGTGATGGCCAATCACTTCGTGTCGACGTTTCCACTGTCCCCGTTCGTCACGAACCTGATGCTGCGTGCTTTCTCACCTCGCGGCCGCGTGTCGATGATGAACCGGGATCTCACCGTGCGCGACGGCCTCCGGGTCGACAAGAGCATCCTGAGCGATCGCGGCGCGTTGCGATCGGTCCTCAAACAGGATTTCGGGTTCGACGTGCCCGAGGTCGAAGCGATGAGGGTGCCTGCGGTTCCCGAATGGGGGTAACGGAGGTTACGGAGTGAACGGGGATTCACACGGTGGAACGGACGTTAAAACCCGTTTTCTCCGTGTGATCAAGACCCCCGTTCCCTCCAGTCACCTATGACATCTCGGTGACGTGCCCCGATCGGGCAACGCCGCCCTCCATCCTCCCCGTCAAACCATCCAACATGCGAGGCGACGAACGTGAGCGTTGACGTGCATTCACGCGCAACTCGCCGTGCCAGTGCCATGACCGTGTCGGAGGATCAGATGATCAAGTGCGCCACCGTTCTAGGCCTGCTCCTGTTGGGGCTTGCCGCGCCAGCCCTCGCCGGGCCGAATGCGGCCGATGTCCGCGGCGACCGGCGCGAGATCCGTCAGGACCGCCGTGAGGTCCATCGGGACAGCCGCGAGATCCGTCGCGACCGCAGAGAAATCCGTTCCGACGTCAGAGCGCGCGACTGGCGTGAAGCCAGGCAGGACCGGCGCGACCTCAGAGCCGATCGTCGCGATCGCCGGGGCGATGTGCGCGACCTGCGCCGCGACCGCCGCGACTGACACGACACCCGTCAGGGATTCGTTCGCACGCACGCGAATCCCTGACTCCGAACGCCCCCGGAACTCGCGGAACTACGGAACTCCGAACTCGGAACCCGCACTTCACCGAATCCGCGTAATGCGTGGGCTCGCTCCGATCTGCTCGTATCGCAGGCCGTCGCTCTCGCGATCGAGCCGCAGCACGTAGAGACCGTTCGATCGCGATCGGGCGGGACCGCCCGTGACGACGACGTGGTCGCCCCTCTTGATCGAGTCGGCGGTCATGCCGATGGCGACGAGCTCGAAGCGATTGTCCATCTCGAGCTGCCACGTCTGCGCACGCCCGCGCTCGTCGACGACCTCCATCATCACGAACGGATGGGGATTGATGAACTGGAACTCGGTAACCGTACCGCGCACCGTCATCGGCTTCGAGTTGTCGTAGATCGCCGAGATCGCGTGGTGCGCATCGATGGTGGCGCCAAGGACGAGCACGCCGGCCGTCAGAGACGGTAACAGTCGGGCCATCTCGCGATTGTACGCTCGGCGGGTCTAAAGACCCGCCTCTACGACGTCCCCCGCTGATCGACGTGAAGGCGTGTCTTTAGACCCGCCGGGCGCTCGGTGATAGCATCCGGCCGGGGGAGCGCATGCGATCCGTTCTGAGAGTGGCGTGGTTGGTCGTCGTGGTGGTTGCCGGTGCGTCTGCGTCTGTTGACGCCCAGCGCGGCAAGGAGCTGCAGAAGCCGCTCGTCGTCGCCAGCCAGGGCAGTTTCTTCGTGGGCGGAGAGTCGAAGACGGTTGCCGGCGGACCACCCGCTCAAGGCCGCGGTGCACTACCGCCAGGCGACGTCACCATCAACCAGATGTACGTCCAGTATCAGATCCCACCTGATGGTGATCGTCATCTGCCTGTCGTGATGGTGCACGGCTGCTGCCTGAGCAGCAAGACGTGGGAGACGACGCCCGATGGCCGTATGGGCTGGGACGAGTATTTCGTCCGCCGTGGCCGTCCGGTCTATCTCGCGGATCAGGTGTCGCGGGCGCGATCGGGGTTCGATGCGACAACGCTCAACGCGGTCAGAGCGGGAACGGCGCCGGCGAGTCAGCTGCCGAACATCCTGTTCGCAACGCATCAGATCGCGTGGACCGTGTTCAGGTTCGGTCCGGCCTACGGGCAGGCGTTCCCTGATGGACAGTTCCCAGTTGAATCGGTCGACGAGCTCTACAAACAGATGATCCCCGACCTCAACGCGCTGCTGCCGTCGCCCAACCCGACGTGGAAGAACATGGCCGCGCTCGCCGTGCGGCTCAAAGGCGCGATCCTCATGGGCCACTCCGAGTCTGGCTTCTTTCCCGAGCAAGCCGCGCTGATCGATCCCAGCGGCATCCGCGGCATGATCTCGATCGAGATGCCGTGCCCCGCCGATCTCGCCGACGCGCAGATCGCCGCGCTGGCGAAGATTCCGACGCTCGTGATGTTCGGCGATCACCTCGGCGATGTGCAGGGCGGGCCGGCGAACTGGGCCTCGTCATACGAGAGCTGCGAGAAGTACGTGCAGCGGGTGAAGACGGCCGGCGGCGACGCCGAGATGATGCACCTGCCCAAGCTTGGCATCCGCGGCAACAGCCACATGCTGATGCAGGACCGCAACAACCTGCAGCTGGCGGATCTGATCCTGAAATGGATCGACCAGCACGTGGAAAACAAGAAGGGAAAGAATACATAACTCGCGGCGGGTCTTTCAGACCCGCCGAGTCTATTTCGCGGGCTTGATGTTCTGGTTGACGCGGAATACGTTGTTCGGGTCGTACTTCTTCTTGATCTTCGTCAGCCGCGCGTAGTTCTTGCCGTAGGTCGCCTTCACGCGCTCCTCGCCTTCGTCCATCATGAAGTTGACGTACGCGCCGCCGGCCGAGTGGGGATGGAGCGCCGTCCAGTACTCGCGCGCCCAGTTCGTGATCGTCTCCTTCTTCGCCGGATCGGGATCGACGCCGACGATCACCGACGACCACTTGGCGTCGCGGTAGGCCCACGCGGTGGCGTCGTTCTTGACGCGGCCCGCGGCCCCGTCGACCGGATACATGTGCATCGTCGACAGCAGCGTCGGCAGCTTCGCGCCGTGCTCGGCGTGGAGGGCGATCGCCTCGTCGCTCAGCTCCTTCATGAAGTCGGCCTTCCAGTACCACTGGAGCCCCGACGGATACAGCGCGTCGAACATGCTGTTGAGCACCGGGTTGGGAATCGGACCGACCATGTCGAGCGCGGGCGTCTTGAACTTGCGAATCGGCTTGAACACCGACGGCCCCTTCTTGACGTTGCCGCTGTAGGCCCAGACGATGCCGCACATCTTCTTGTTGTGCAGGTGATCGGGGAACGGCGGCGCAGGCGGCACGACGAGGAACGCGAAGAAGCCGTTGAGCTCGCGCGGCGCCTTGACGATGAACTTGCGATACCACTTCATCACGTCGACCGTGTCCTCGAGCGGGTAGAGCATCGGCCCGGCGTAGTGCGTGTGCACCGGATGCGCCTTGAAGAGGAACGAGGTCACGACGCCGAAATTCCCGCCGCCGCCGCGAATCGCCCAGAACAGATCGCTGTTCTCCTTTGCGCTCGCGATCACGAACTTGCCGTTGGCAAGCACCATGTCGACCGAGAGAACGCTGTCGATCGTCAGCCCGTAGTTGCGCGTCAGATGGCCGATGCCGCCGCCGAGCGTCAGACCGCCGACGCCTGTCGTCGAGATGAACCCCGCGGGCACTGCCAGGCCGAACGGAAAACCGGCGTGGTCGACGTCGCCCCATAACGCCCCGCCGCCAGCCCGGATCGTCTTCTTCTGCGGATCGACGTGGACATATCGCATCGGCGATAAATCGACCACCACGCCATCGTCGCAAACGCCAAGACCGGCGGCGTTGTGGCCGCCGCTCCGAATCGATACCGGCAGGCTGTTGTCGCGGCCGAAGTTCACCGCCGCAATGACGTCGGCAACGTCGGTGCATTTCGCGATCAGCCGCGGCCGCCGATCGATCATGCCGTTGTAGACCTTGCGCGCCTCGTCGTAGCGCGCGTCGCCGGGCACGATCACCTCGCCCCGCAACGCGGATTTGAACGCAGCTACCGTGGTGTCAGTTAGCATGAGCCCTCCGACTAAATCGTGTAGGCGGCCGCGCTCGGGGCGGCCCGAACGTTACTCCACCGCGCGGAACGTGCGCTCGTCGAGCGGGCTTCCGGTCATCGGCTGGAGCGTGTCTCGATACTGCTTGGTGTGCGGGGCGGCGACGTGCGCGTCGAGCGCCTGTTGATTCCGCCACGCTTCAATCACGGTGAAGTGATTGGCGCGCATGGTGTGCTGAAGGACATCGAAGCGTAGGTTGCCGGCTTCCTTCCGGCTGGCGTCCGCGAGCTGGCGCAGCAGCAGCACGGGCGCCTGCGGATTCTGCGGATTGGGCGCGACGTCGACGTGGCTGACGACGTAGACGATCTGTCGTCCCGTCGGCGGCTGTCCGCTGCCGACGGTCACCGTCTTGTAGGGACGCTGGTCATAGCCGCTCACGCGTATCGGATCGAGTGCGGCGACGAGCCGCTTCTGCACGGCGGCGTCGCGACCGTCGAACAACTTCTGATCGCGCCACGTTTCGACGATGGTGAAGTGGCCGGGGCGGCCGACCTGCTCGAAGAACTCGGCGCGCACGAAACCGTCGTGCGCGCGGCTGGCGTCACGATACTGCTTCAGGGCCGCGGCTCCTGTGGCTGCCGACGCCGACGTCGTCTCGACGTACGACACGGCGAAGTACGTCGGGTCGGCCGGTACGTCGGACGGGGTCTGCGACCCGACGCCCGACGGCACCAGGGCGACGCCAAGGAAGAAGAGCAGCCAGCGGCGCACAGACGAAAGACGGCGTTACTTGCGAGCCGCCGACCAGTTGGCGCCCTTCATCGCGCCGCCTTCGACCTTGCCCGTGTATTTCATCCCGCCGGCGGTCAGGGTGATCTCGTCGCCGCGCACACGGCCGGTGACGTCAGTCGTGCCCAGCTTGCCGGTGAGCATCTGGAACTTCTGCGTCAGCGTCAACGACTGGTTGGCAAGCGTCCACGTGCCCTGCACCTGCGCCGGCACGATCCAGAGGTGCGCCGTGCACCAGCTGACGCAGTCGCCGGCGATCGTCTCGCTCTGATCCGGCTCCCAGTCTTCCATCGTGAACGTATTGGAGACGACGCGGGTGCCCGGCTTCATCTTGAGGATGGTCGGGCGCAGGCGCATGTTGATCGACGGCAGCAGGAACATCGTCACGACCTGTGCCTTCGAGAAGTCGGTCTCGAACAGGTCGGCCTTGACGAAGTTCGCCTTGCCGTCGACGCCTGCCGCCTTGGCGTTGCGCTGCGACAGCTCGACCATGTCGGGGTTGTACTCGACGCCCTGCGCCCGCGCGCCGCGCTTGGCCGCGGTGATGACGGTGCGGCCGTCACCGGATCCGAGGTCCATCACGAAGTCCTGCGGCGTGACCTTGGCCAGGTCGAGCATCTTCTCGACCAGCGGCTGCGGCGTCGGCACCCAGACGACGTCCTTACCGGCCTGGCCGACGGTCGGTTCGAACTGCTTGGTGGCGGCTTGTTGTGCGAGGACCGCGGCCGACGCCACCAAGAGGGCGAACGCGGACAGAAGAAGCGTGCGACTGGCGCGACGTGCATTCATGGCTGCTCTCTCCCGGAATCTGAACAAGTCGACGATCCGTGCGCCCGATAGCGTATACCAGCGGGCGGCCAATTCGAACCGCATCCATAGCGGCGGGCATTTGGACAGGCCGGAGCCTCGCTTCGTGGCGAAAAACTGGCCGGATTGACCCATTTGGCGCCGGGCGTCCAGAACAGGCCCGGCCTACACGGACTCGCTAACGGACGCCCACGCCAGCTCGCTAGCGCCCAGCGCACAGTGTAGGCCGGGCCTTCAGGCCCGGCGTGCGTGTTTCGAGACGCCTCCGCCGCTGACAGCGATCGACGCGCGCGCGGGCGTCAATACGTCACGCGCACGCGATAGCGTACCGTTGCCGTGCCCTCCGCGGCGACCGGCGCGTTGAACTGCGCGGCCCACGCATCGGTCTTCGTGAACTCATGCGACGTGCGGACGATCCGCCACGTGCCGCCGATCGGCTCGTTCACTTCCACCGTGATCGGCGTCGTCTTGTGGTTGCGCAACACGATCTCGTACTCGACCTCGTAAACGTTCGTCGCGATCTTTTCGAAATCGATCTGCTTCCGCTCCGCCACGACGTCGAACGCGTTGCCGATCTTCAGATTGAGCACTTCGTCCTTCGGCGTGTGCCCGATCCGATCTTCGCCGACGAACTGCGTGCCGCCCTTCGAGTCGGATTGATAGACGCGCACGGTGCCGGCCGGCATCGGCATGCCGAGCCCGGCGCTCGCCTCGTTCTTGAACTGATAGTAGACCTGCACCACGTCCTTGATCGGCGACCCCGGATGCTGCGCGTTGCGGTAATAGAACGCCTGGCCGTCCACGACGTAGCGTTTGCGGACCGGGAAGCCGGTCGCGTCGAGCATGCTGACCTGCTTCGTCTCGTTGTTGTTGACCGTCGTCTTCCGCTCCAGCGTGTAGAGGTGATAGTCGGAGAACGCTTCCTGCGCCATCGGTGGCGCCGACGCGGCCTTGGCGAAGTCGGCGCGCGCGTCCAGTTCCATCCGACCCTCCATCTGACGCACGCGATTCAACTCGCCTGCCACGAGCTGCAGCTTGGCGTTGCGGAACGCCGTGCCGCTGCCGTTCGTCAGCGTGACCCAGCCGTCGACATCCGCCGACTTGTCGTCGCGCGCGACGGTGAGCACGTAATCGGCATTCCACGACAGCTTGTTCGCCAGGTAGGCGGCCTCGACGCGGTGCCGCGCGGTGCCGTCGTTCTGCAGCGACCAGATCAGCGTCGGTCGTGAGTAGAGATTGCCGGGGAGCTCCGGGAACCGGATGTGATCGGCGTGCAGGCCGGTGACGATCTCGTTGCCGATCTGCCAGACCGGTGCGTTGTTGTAGCTGAGGAGCCGTGCCTTGACCTCCTCCTGTTTCGTGTCGCCGTCGTCTTCCACCATCCGGACCAGTGTGACGTCGCGGCCGATGTACTTGCGCAGCAGCTTGTCGGGCTCGAGCAGGTCGTACTCGTAGTTCTGTTCCAACACGCTGACGCGCGACGGCTCGCTGAGCGATCGGAAATGGACGGTCGCCGGATTCACGGTCGCGGCGATGTCCATGAAGTGGAGTTCGAACGTCCCCCGGGGCAGCTGGATCGACCGCACGTCGCGCACGAGCGCCAGGTCGGAGTTGTAGACGGTCAGCGACAGCTCGGTCTGGTCGTCGAGGGTCGAGGTGTTGTTTTGCGCAGCGGCCTGCGCGGCGGCGACGGTCGTGGCCGGAGCGAGCCGAGGGGCGGCGGTCGCGGCCACCAGCCCGACGACCGGTGCGGCAAGCCAGAAACGTGCGTTCATGGGAAACGTCCTCCTGCCCATAGAACGGCGCCGCGCGAAAACCTTGCATCCGAAAGCGGAGTACCATTTGCGAGGCGAGGGCACACCATCCTTCCGACATCCATTTCCGACCTCCAGCAGCGGCTTTCGGCGCAGCAGTACGTCGCGGACCAGGGGCTGGCGGTGTCACTGTTCCTGGCGCTTCGGTTGCGCCGCCCGTTGTTTCTCGAGGGCGAAGCGGGCGTCGGGAAGACGTCGCTGGCCGCGGCCGCGGCCACTGCGTTCGCGGCAGATCTCATCCGGCTGCAGTGCTACGAAGGGCTCGATCTGAGTCACGCGGTGTACGAATGGGACTACGCCCGCCAGCTCCTCGAGCTGCGCATCCTTGACGCAACCGGGAAACTCGGCCACGACGAAGCGCAGCGCGCGCTCTACAGCGAGGCGTTCCTGATCAAGCGCCCGCTGCTGCAAGCGATCGATCCGACGCGCCCGCGCCCCGTGGTGCTCCTCATCGACGAGATCGATCGCGCCGACGAAGAGTTCGAAGGCTATCTGTTGGAGCTCCTCGCCGAATTTCAGGTGACGATCCCCGAGCTCGGTACGATTCGCGCGAAGGAGCCGCCACTCGTGATCCTGACATCGAACCGGACCCGCGAGGTGCACGATGCGCTCAAACGGCGCTGCCTCTATCAGTGGATCGCCTATCCGACGTTCGAGAAGGAGCTGGCGATCGTGCGGGCGCGCGTTCCGCAGGCCTCGGCCCGTCTGGCCTCTCAACTCACCACCCTGGTCCAGTCGCTGCGGCGCGAGGAGTTGTACAAGGTGCCGGGTGTCTCGGAAACGATCGACTGGGTCACGGCCCTGGTCGCGCTCGATCGGCAATCGCTCGATCCCGACGTCGTCAGCGACACGCTCGGCGTCGTGCTGAAGGCGAGGGAAGACCTGGAGACGATCCGCGGCGAGAAGC